>WNFU01013885.1_pt1 | contig 10938 bp, 15 predicted proteins | sample 5400121 | NCBI WGS metagenome assembly WNFU01 (sample SAMN13153360, study PRJNA577476) | soil metagenome | isolation source: 100 cm soil or saprolite under grassland replicate 1 | place: USA:California | collected 2016-06-15
ATGCTTAGGGGAGCGCCTCGAGTCGCTCCTGTACGGCATCTTGGGTGAGGCCGAGCCCGGCGAGGAGGGCGGCAGCGTCGGTCGTTTTCGGTGGATCGAGGAGGACCAGCAGCACGTGCTCGATGCCGCACCAGCTATGGCCGAGTGCCTGAGCCTTGCGAAACGCGCGAGACGAAATCTCTTCCTCGGCTCTGTAGTTCCAGCGATCCTGGCTCACAGTGGATCCCCTTCCACCAGCCCCCCACCGGAGCCATGTCTAACTCATGGACAACACCAGGGGGTCGGCCTGAGGAGATAGTAAGGAGAAACCGCTGATCTGCCCGACTAAGCTTGCTTGGAGCGGACGACGGGATTCGAACCCGCGACCCCCACCTTGGCAACGTCGCTCAATCCGTCCGCCGACGTTCACCTCCGTTCACTCTGGCAGGTCACGGGCAAGATCCGGCGCGCACGGTCAGCCGCGGACTCCGGTGAACGACCGCGAACAGAGGAGATTGGGGCGAGATATGGGGCGAACTTTCTGCGGGGCGAAGTCCCCCACGTTGTCTCCAGGGAACATTGGGAAGACAGGTGACTCGGCGCTCGGGGGTTCTCCCGAAGGACCTAGTCCAGTCCGAGCCACCAGACCCCAACCCTGAGCCCAGCCTCTCCTACTCGAGTGTCGGAGGAGGTTCGAGTCCTCCCGGGGGCACCGAGAAGAAATCGTGGAGGGAGCGGGGAGTCTTCCGTGGACTCCCCGTTTCCTCCTTCTTGGCTTGGTCACCAAGAGTCTTCCATCCCCACCCAATCGCGGAATTCTTCCTTGCCACCGCGGATGGCCCAGTCACTGTCGATCGTGAGCCGGGAGCTGATGCCGCCCCGCGGGCGGGTCTCGAGAGTCAAGCGAAGCCGAACCGGTTCGTAGACGGCCATGAATTGCTCGTACACGACGTCCATGAATCGCTCATACGACACAACAACGTTCCGCCACTGGTAGAGGTATTCCTTCAAAGACCGCAGCTCGATGACGGAGTCCTGCGGGTACATCGTGATGAATAACGTGGCGAAATCGGGTTGGTCGTTGACACCGAGGAACGTGACTTCCGGGGCCTTGTGCTTCAACTCGATGGCGCCGCCCGAGTGGGGCAGGGCTCTCAACGTATCGCTGCGGACGGTCTCGTATGGTTTCAAGGGTGCCTCCCAGTAGCAAGTCAGCGCGCCACTGCTACTGAAGTATTGCACCGGAGCATCGACCGAGCCGATGCGTCTTGTCTCTCGCCCAGCCCACCTAGCGATCGAGAAGGGCCTCTCTGGCGCATCCCGGAGTCCGCCCTACCCGCCTTCCTGGCCGCATTGCTGGAGAACGTTTAAGAAACAGGTGGTTTCGGGGTCGGGCATGCGTCGGGCCCGAATGAGCGCGGTCGTGTGGCAGGACCGCCCTGGTCGCCCATCATGTCGTCCCGTCTCGGGATTAGTCTCGAGGTAGACCCCGAGCTGCCAGGCATCGGGCCCGGCGCTGCCGGATGGAACCTCGTCCCACGGCGAGACTTTGCGCCCGTGGTCATGGACAAGCCATGGCCAATTCATGGACAAGTCGGGGAACCAGGAGGTTGGTTGGCGGTGAGAATTTGCTGCTCAGAACTTATCTCTTGGAGCGGACGACGGGATTCGAACCCGCGACCCCCACCTTGGCAAAAAAAAGGTGTCAGAGGGTTGCTGGTAGGAAGGCCGACACCCCGCCTGAGCAGGCATTTTGTGTCTCAGAGGTGTCCGTGATTGACCCCTATTGTCCGCAACGATGGGGACCAAATGGGGACCAGGGCGACTACGGCGCCGGCCTTCGTGCGCCTAAGGTTTCTCCCCTCATCAGCCGAAGACCATTGTTGACAAATGCCAACACATGGATTCAGAATGACCGGACAGCGATGGAAATGATGGACGGCTTTGGCGAAGAGCAAACATCCCAAGAAGGAGGTCGACGAGGCAGTCCAGGATTTGAAGGACGCCGGATGGGAGGTTCAGCCTGCTTCGGGACACCCCTGGGGATCTGCGAAGTGCCCCCACGGCTGCTGCCTCGTATGGATTCACTCAACGCCCCGGACTCCCGGGGGTCACGCTCGCTCTCTCCGGCGAGCCATCAATCGCTGCCAAGGGGGACGGGAATATGAGGAGGAAGGCGACGCCGATGCGTGAGTGGGAGTTCACCCTGGTGCTTCATGGCGACCTTGGCAGCGAGGTCGTGATCGACAAGCTATACGAGCTGGGGGGCTCTGATGCGACCTTCGGAGTGTCGAATGGTGTGCCCTATGCCGATTTCGTCCGGGAGGCCCCCAGTTTCCCGGATGCAGTGGTGACCGCCATTCGACAGGTGGAAGCCGTCCCTGGCCTGATCGTCCTTCGGGTTGAGCCAGACGAGCTCGTCACCATAAGCGAGATCGCAGAGCGGCTAGGCGAGACCCGAGAAAGCATCCGGCTCAAAGCGATGGGGAAGCGAGGCCGCGGGGATTTCCCAGCACCAGTCCTCCCCTTCCGAACCCGATCAAGGTTATGGCGCTGGTCGGAAGTGGCTGTATGGGCCGGATTGTGGGGTGAGGAAGAGAAACGCCGCGCGGCCTTTATCGAGGTCATGAATGCCGCGCTCAAGCTCCGCCGAAGGACCGAATTTCCCACTGCGGAAAGGCACCTGCTCGAAATGATCGCTGGCTAAGCGTTCGCACAATGGTCCTTCCCCGAATACCTAAGACCTGATTCGAGCGGAGAACGGTTCTTAAGCGAATGTAGGCCTAGCCCTAGGGGGAGTACCGTCGTCTTCCCCAGTCATTGTGGCGCAACCACGACTCTCCCGACCGGCGGATTAGCTCGGCTTCCATCCTGCCACGCCTCTTGACCGCCTCGAGTGCCTGGGCACGCTTGGCAATCTCGGACGGACCGGGCAGCCGGCCGTACTTGTGGCGGTAGAGATTGCAGTCATCGCATAGACCGTCGCTGCGCCATGACTCGGCGAGATTGCAGTGGGAGCAGAGGGCTGCCGTTTCTTATCCTTTCCTTCTTGGACACAATCCTAACCCGTCCGTGACGCGTGCGCGCATAATGTCCCTTCCACGCACGACTCGGGGCCCCCATGAATACTTGCCAGTTCACCAGGGCCTTCTGCTGGAGGCAGGAGAGTGAATCGCCCTCCTGCCCCTTTAAGCCTTCAAGCGGCGAGTTCTGGACACAGGTTCACGATTTCGCCCACGATGCTGAACGATTCGTTCCCCTCGGCATCAACAGCGGTGACGAACCGTCCCTTGGTCAGGAACAGCCCTTGCTCACCGGTTGCAGGATTGAAAAACCAGCCCCATATACCGGTTCCTATCAGAGTGAAGCTGCCGTCTGGCTCTGCCGTAAAGTGTGCAGGCCCTGAGATGGTTGCGGTAATTGTCTCTCCGGTGTCCAGGTTGGTGAGGATTAGCCTATAGCCCGGGTACGCCTCGAGGAAACGAACGTGCCCGGCCTCATCTGTCCATTCGATGTGGACAACAGTTCCCACGATATGGACCTCCACCGGGAACCCACAGGACTCATCGACGAACACGTCATCGACGGGAAAGCGCTCCATCGTTGGCTTGTCGGCGGATGCCGACGGTCCCATCACCAAGAGGGGCAGCAGTAGGAGCAGGACAAGACACAGCTTCCTCTTCATGGTTCTTCGCCTCCTACATTGAGGACGGAGGTCCAGTCAGGCCCAGTCGGGTGGGTCCCTGGCCGGCCGAGCAGCCAGCAGGCCGGTTGATCCGTGAAGAGGACCGAGGGAATCGAAGGGCTTACCGGGCCATTCTGCAGGCGCACATAGCATGGCATTCCATGGGAATCCTAATCGGTAGGAACTTCAACAGGAAGACAAATAATTGCCCTGGGCGATGGCTGAGTGTTGATTCACCGAGGATCCAGTGACAGCGCTACGCAACTGAGGCGACCCCAAGGGGTAGATGGCGATTTTTCCTTAGGTCCTGCCGAGTTACCTTCCGAATGCGTTCGCGCAATTACCTCTTCTGCGAATCGCTCAAGAAGGATGGTCGAGAGGTCTGGCAGACGTGGACCGTCCACCCTTTCGATCTGAGGACCAAACGATAAAGGGTGAAGAGAGGCAAGGAAACGAAGAGCTATCTGTTTCCGGATGCTCCTATTGAACATCTTCAGCGCGCCTACAGGTACGCCCGCAGAGCGGGCAGCGGGGCAACCGGGGGTTCAGAACTTTGCCGAACTCTTGCTCATATCTGGCTTGGTCGTCCATCCGTCCCCTGAAGCGTTGCCGAAAGGTCCTCTCAGAGCCAGCCTCGAGCCGCCGGACAGACGGAGTTACGGCCCAAACCCAGTCGTGCTTGGAACACCAACGCCATTCGACTCTCACTTCCCGATTCTCAAACGGCCAATTGCCACTCCCTCCCTTCTCGTCCGCCTTGGCAAGCTCGGTGAGTTGGGCGAGCTCATCGGGGTTCAGAGGGCCGCCTTTGAGATTCCTAATAGCGAGTTCCAGAAATCGGTGCGGGTATCTCCGCAAGTCGTACCTTCTTGCTCGCGACTCAGCCTGCGACGGCGGCCACGCCTGTTCAGACTCTTCTCGGCCATCAGCTGACCGAGCTCGTCGGGCCTCCTCCTTGCTTAACCCAACATTAACCCGCTTGTGGTCTAACTCTTGGAGCCGTTTCTCGTCCACGGGGAGCAGCAACCCGCGGCGGAAGTGGGCCCCGATGAGGCTCCTGTTGGGGGAAGACGGCAGCGTGGCCGTACACAAGGGCACCGACCCCTACGCTCCTTCGGGCGGCTCCGCGGGGGCTCACGGTGAAGCAGGCGGCTAGGGCATTCTTCGAGCGCGAGGACGAGAAGACCGTGGAGAAGGCCCGGCGTGTAGGGCGCGCGTGATCGTGGAATGCCGTGATCGTGTTGATCGTCCCCCGTGATCGTCCCGACCTCACGCCGAGAATGGACTCTCCATCCAGGATCGCGCATGGGCTTATGTTGAACCGCCCCTCCGACCAGCGTTGGAACGGTAGCCGACCACAAACACCCACGCGAAGTCGAAGGTTGGCGCTTCGACTTTCTCCCAAACTGTTTGCCTCGAGCCAACGGGGCGGAGGTCGCCTCTACGCGAGCAGCGCGCAGATATCCACCGTCGATCCGTGGATGGTCACCGGATGCTGGAACCCGGCGGAATCTACGGTGCCGACCACCAGTCCGGACACGAGCTTCAGCTCCCCGGAGACGGGGAAGATAACGTTGCGTCCCCGGTACGTGACGAGGTCATCGACCGCCACGGTGCTACCAGGGATGTTGAGCGTCACGGATTCGCCGTTCTCCACGTTAGTGACCGTGATGACGAGAGAACCGGTGATCAGCACTCTCGTGATGTTGCCCTCGCTGTCGTAGAAGGTGGTCGCGTACTCTCTAGTCACGGGGAACGTGACTAGGCCTTCCCACGGGCAGAAGACGCCTGCGGGCAACGGAAGTTCCTCCGGAAACACGAGCGGCTCGCGAACCGGCGGGACCGCACCCGCGGAGGCAGGACCAAACAGCGCGGCAACGGCGACGGCCGCGGTGATGAGCACAATGCGGCTCAGACGCATCGCAGCTACCTCCTTCCCCAACAGCATCTTCTCCGTCGTGGTTCGTGGAGTTTCACTGCCAGAACCTGGCGTCATGATGCGCACGACGTAGCGGACGTACGTAGCGCTCATCTCCAAGGACCGGAGCCTCTCTAAACCCTTTCGCGTCTGTTCCTGCGAGTGCGAACGCGGCGTTACCGGTTCCATGATCGCCGAGGTCACGGGAACTGGTCTGCCCGTGGCCGTCGTGATCGTGGCGTGAGCGTGAAGAGCTGAGAAGGCCGCGTGATCGTGAAACGTGATCGTCAGTCGAGAGGTTGCTGGTAACCCGTGGGAGAGGTCGCGAAGTACGTGGCCGGGGCCACGATCGCGCCCCGGACGGGCTCGCCCGGCCTCTGGTAGGCCTTCTTGTCTCGGACGCACCCATCCAGCCTCCACCCTTTATGGGGTGGGCGCGTGCGTGGTGGCGAACGAAAGAGCTTCGAGAACAACCTGGGAGACTCCTCGGGCACGAGGTTGTCCGGGTGGTAGGCGACCCACGATGGAGCTGACCCTGATGGCGACCACGGGATATCCCGTCGGTTGCTGTTTCATCCCCTCCTGGCACCCTGTTTGCTCATGGCGAGCCGAACGCCTGGCTAGTCCTCGCCTTGTGGTGATTGGGCTTCATTGGAGAGCGACGTTACAGAAAGCGAGTTATCGGAGCAGCCCCAGCGCACTGCGTTCGTGCAATAACCCTTCTCCGATGGGGCACGATGGTCCGATCCGGATTTTTGTGCTGCCACTCCAGCGCCCGAGCCTTGGTGTTCCTTTGCACTCTGCCCGGAATGGATAGAAGTCATCGGCGGTGCGCAGCTCCCCGAAGCTGGGACACTGGATCGTCACAAGTTTTCGCGTCCAATCCGTCGCCGCTCCGTGCCGCTCGTTAGCCACTGAGCGCTTGGCACAACGTGTCAACGTCCCCCTGAGGACCCGCCGTAAAGATGAGGTTGTCCTCCGAATCCAGGATGAACCGTCCGACCACCTGGTACACGGTCCCAACACCGGGAACGATGAAGTTAGCCTGAATGCCGTTGCCGGTAAGAACCGGGCCGTTGGGGTAGAAGGTTGTGGAGTTCGCCTGGGCCACGGTCGTTGCGGTTACGCCGTTCGCCGTCCAGGTGATGGTAACCGGGCCGCCGGTGGGCGTGAACTTGACCATGATGAGGTCGCCGTTGTTGTCGAAATAGGCCACCCTCTTGAACGAGCCCTGGACGTGCTCTTCAATGGGGAAGCTACAGAGGTCTGTGATGGTGTCGGAGTAGTTGACGTCAATGACGGAGTGCACCGTCGTGTTCGCTCCGGCCGGCGAGGCCATTAGTCCGGCCTCCGCAGCGGCCAATATCGCCGACAAGCTGAGGAGCGTGAGCATTCGCCGCATCTCTATCCCTTCTCTTCGGAGTAGCTTTTGGCCTTGTCTGTCCTTGTCGGGGGAGGGAGGCCCACGGCCCGGCGGGAGTAGAGCCCTGGCCCCTGGCCCAGCGAGCTGCACTAACGCCTGTGCTTGCCCGCTTTCTCCTATCAACGCGGTGTCCCGGAGGCGAACCAATCCTGTCCCTTTCTTCGCCAGAAGCACCCGACCAGAACGAATGCACTCACAGCCCAGACGACAGGCAACTGGGGCAAGGTGCGGGCCCGGTGCCGCTTCATCTCAACAGATGAATCCACACCGGCCGGGATGTGTTTAGATCGGTCGCCCCTGCTTCAAGAAAGAAGCTGATTCCACAAATGGGGCTCGAAAATCAGCCGCGAACGCTAAACGAATCTTGGTCACCAGGGATTCCTACGGATGTGGGGAAATCTGTGCCTTCGGCGGCCCGGGACGCATTCGCCCTGCCGCACGTGGCCAATGAGCTCCGGACCTTCGAGAACTTCTTCGAGGCCGAAAACGGGCCTCTTTACCAGCGGGTCTGCCTCATCACCGGGAACCGACACGAGGCTGAGGAGATCATGCAAGACGCATTCTTGATCGTGTTCGAGCGGTGGGGCCGCGTACGGTCGATGGAGGATCCGACGGGGTATCTCTATCGCGTTGCCCTCAACGCGTTGCGGAAACGCGCCAGGCGAGCGGCTCTCGCGTTGCGCCGAGCAATCCACACCGCGCCTCGACAGGACGAGTTCGAGGCGGTGGACGACCGGGATCTGGTCACACGGGCTCTCTCCGGGCTGAGCAGGAGGCAGCGGGCCGCGCTGGTTCTTACCGAGTTGCTCGGATATCCCTCGGAGGTCGCAGGACAGCTGCTCGGCGTGAGCGCGGGAACGATCCGAGCACTGGCATCGCAGGGGCGGGCAGCCCTCCGGGCGACGATGGAGCGGCGCGATGGCTGACTACAGGCAGCTCCTCGAGGGCGCGGCACAGCGCTTCCAGCTCCCCCAAGGTGCCATGGAGCGGCTACTGGAGCGCCGGGAGCGGCAGAGGCGGAAACGCCGGCTGTCCGCCGGGGTGATGGCTCTCGTGATCGCGACGGCCGGGCTGTGGTCCGCGACCGTAGCGTTCCACACCAAGACGGGGCCGGCTCGTCCGGGGTCCTCCTCAATCAACCCTTCCACCGTGTCCAGGCTCCGTTTGGCCTGGACGGGGGCAGTTCTCACCGGTGGCGCAATTTCGGAGACCCCGCCCGTCGTGGCCGACGGGATCGTTTACGTCACCTCGATCCATCCGCCGGGCGAGGTGTTCGCGTTCCCCGCGGCTTGTGGCACCGGCGGAGCGTCCTGTCGGCCGCTCTGGAGGTCGGCCGCCTGTGGGACCGGAGGGGCCATCTGCCGACCCAGATGGAAATCTCCCACCGCGCAGTCATTCAGGTACTCGAACCCGGCGGCCGGCGGAGGTTTCGTCTATGTGACATCCGGAGGCAAGCTCTATGCGTTCAGGGAGGGGTGTAGGTCAAGGAGCGGTGTGTGCCAACCGGCCTGGACCGGCCCGGCGACGGGCAGCGACCAAGCTCCCACCGTTGCGGGAATGGTGTACGTAACCTCTTCAGACGGCTTGTACGCCTTTCGGCCACAGTGCTCCGCTGCGGTTTGTGACCCTGTGTGGACGGCATCCGTCTCGAGCACCGTTTCCCCAGCCGTCGGAGAAGGCATTCTTTACGTGACCACCTCTGACGGTCGCCTTGTGGCCTTCCCGGCTGAGTGCAGGACGGACGGTACGCCCTGTCGCCCTCTATGGTCAGCTCGGATTGGGAACACTGTTCCGGCCACCGCGCCGGTCATTGCCGGCGGCGTGGTGTACGTGGCCTCGGATCGCCTGTATGCCTTCCTAGCCAGATGCGAGAATCCGAGCGCCCCGTGCACCCCGCTATGGAGGGGCCCTGTTCAGCCTTCCTTCTCGGACCGGGCCTGGGCCCAACCCGCCGTGGTGAACGATGTTGTCTTCACGGCCACCGACCACCCCTACGCATTCAAAGCCGGCTGTGCAGCGAGAGGGGCAACCTGTCGTCCGCTCTGGGTTGGACCGAAAGCCCCCGGAGGAAGGAACCGGTACTTCGCGCCCTCCGCCACCGACCGGGAGCTGTTCATGACAGCCGAACCCTTAGTTGCCTTTTCCCTGCCCTAAGCTGGAGGTCGGAATCCAGTTTCGTCCCGCGGCACGCCGTAGTACTCGTTGATCAGCCTGAAGGGCACGCAACCCTCAGACCGAGGTCCTGTCTCACGGGCGATTCGGGCGACACATACGTGCTTGGTCCTGGCCTCAGCGATCAGCTGGGCAGCACTTGTTGTGCGTTCTGGAGAGACCCCTGACACCGCGTACCGGGGACTTCTCTGACGGCTGCTAACGCCTGCGCACCACCTCCTTCTCTAGTTGGTCCTGTCGTTGGTACCGCACTTGGGGGTCGAAGGCGAGCGAGCGCACCAGGATCTTGCCGTAGTAGACGTGGATGAGTTTGCCCGCGGGCACGATCCGCACCTTGAGGCCGCCCCAGCGCTTCCCGAGTCCGATGGTCCTCCGGTCGTAGGTGACCACGCCGTTGCTCCACACCGTGCGGATGATCGCTCCTCGCGGGTAGGTGGGCGCCTCGAGTTCCTCGACCACCGGAGCGCGGAGGGGGCTGGGTCGGTACCGCTCGGCGGGAGTGGCGTCGTCGATCGCCTGGTGCGGCCGCTCGTCGTTGTAGTGGGCGCGGAACCGATCCAGGAGCTCCTGGAGGTGAGGGAGGTCTCGGGGCGATCCCTCGTCCGCGAGCCACTCCTTCAGGGTCTTGTGGAACCGCTCCAGCTTGCCCAGGGTCTCGGGGTGGTAGGGCCCCGAGTTAATCAGCACGATCCCCAGCGACCGGATCCGTCGCTCGCAGACCTCCGTGCCGTCCGCGAGTGCGACCTTGGTGGCGTCGATCTGCCACAGGTCGTTGGGGACCTCTCGCTCGAAGCGCTTGCGGGCCTTCGGCCGCTTGCGAGGCTGGTCGGTAACAAGATGGTTGCGACGGAGGACCTGGTGGATGGTGGAGACGGCCGGAGGGTCGATGCCGGATCGGCGTAGCTCGGACCGGATCCGGCGGGCGCCCCACCGGGGATGGTGCTTGCGGAGCTGACAGATCCTGACTTCCAGCTCGACGTCGATCTGGGCTGGGGACCGGGTGGGCCGTCGAGATCGCGGTTCCAGGCCGGCAGCCCCCTCGAGCTCGTACCGTCGCTTGTACTCGTAGAAGGTCTCCCTGGAGATCCCTCGTCGTCGGCACACCTCGGCCACCGACTGACCGGTCCTCTCCGGCTCGAGCAGGACCTCCAATCTGAGCTCCGCCATGGTCACCACCCTCAAGCTCATGCCCACCTCCCCGTGGTGTGGGGAAGGCGGGACCAGTCTGGGTGGTGTCAGGGATGTGTCCGGAACACCTGTCAGCGATGAGTCCGGAACGATCTGTCAGGCATGTATCCGGACATCACACCTCTGATCATGTCCTGGATGTTTGCAACGTGTTTGCAAGCAGAGCAAGCCGTGAGCGATGACTTTTGTGCATTGGGAGGGCGAGGTGACCGGCGTTTCCGCGTCCTAGCAGCCATCCCGGTGTTCCGGCGCGGCTTCCGGATCGTGGAGGCGGGGTATTAGTCAGTCCATGGCTTCATACACCGTGAACAGACGCGGTTTGGCCCAGGCTCGCAAGCTCATCAAGGCCAAGCAATACGTCCTGAACAGCAACTGGGGCGACGTTCAGCCGAAGGCCGCATCCGAGAACGCCTTCCTGAAGGAGCACTCGTGGCAGGACTACTCGGGCTGGTTCCTTGGGCTGACCGATGGCGCCGACGACGAGACCAAGGCGCCATACGCGTTCGTCTACGGTGACTTCCGCCGTCTTCATCGAAGCGGCTTGATCGCCTGCCTCTACCGAGCCGCCGAGTG
>WNFU01009529.1_pt1 | contig 10937 bp, 9 predicted proteins | sample 5400121 | NCBI WGS metagenome assembly WNFU01 (sample SAMN13153360, study PRJNA577476) | soil metagenome | isolation source: 100 cm soil or saprolite under grassland replicate 1 | place: USA:California | collected 2016-06-15
TGATGCCGCGAAGGACCATCTTCTGGTACCTTCCCCGGGCGACCCAGTCCGGCGGCCAGGGAAAGGTGAAGGTCTGTCCCTCCGGGGATGGCGTCTGCGCGGCCGAGGGTGCGGGGACCACGCTGATGATCATGAGGAGCAACATGAATGATCTGAAGCGCGTCATGATTGTGCCTCCGTGGTCGTTGTGACCCTCAGCCATTTCTCTTCGACGCCGCCAGCGACGGGCTGACGACTGGAGGATCTCGATGCCGACGTGCCAGGCTTCTCCCGATCTGCGCATGCACTATCTCGTCGACGACTTCACCGAGCCCTGGACGACGACGGAGACCATCCTGTTGCTGCACGGCAATGCCGAGAGCAGTCTGGCGTGGTATGCGTGGGTGCCGCTGCTGGCGCGGCGCTTCCGGGTCGTGCGGCCGGACATGCGCGGCTACGGCGCGTCGACGCCGATGCCGCGCGATTTTGCGTGGACGCTCGACGTGATCGTCGCCGACTATGCCCGCCTCATGGACGCGCTCGGTGTTCAGCGCTTCCATCTGGTCGGTGCGAAGATCGGTGGCGTCATCGCACGGGCGTTCGCGGCGCGCCGCCCTGAGCGCGTGAAGACGCTCACGGTGATCGGCTCGCCACCGCCGTTGCGCAAGGGAGCGGAGCGCATCCCCGCGTTGACCGAGGAGTTCGAGACGCACGGCGTCGAACACTGGGCGCGGCGCACCATGGCGGGCCGGCTCGGCGAGCGGTTTCCCGCCGAAGGGGTCGAGTGGTGGATCAAGTTCATGGGCCGCACCCCGGTGTCGACGCTCGTCGGGTTCAACGCCACGATCAACTACTCGGATATCCGGGCCGATGTGCCGAAGATCGCATGCCCCACGCTCGTGATCACCACCGACGAAAGCGGTCTCGCGTCGGTGGAGGAAACTCGCGCGTGGCAGCAGACGATCCGGAAGTCCGAGCTGCTGGTGATCCCCGGCAACTCCTACCACGTCGCGGCGAGCGACGCCGAGCGCTGCGCGCAGGCCACGCTCGACTTCATCGCGCGGCACGGCGCCGTCTAGGCGGCCCGCCCATCGACCCATGAGCTATGCGGTCTCGACGAGCTCCAGCGCTTCGCGGCTCGGGCCCTCGATCATCACCGCCCGCGTGCCGCCGAGCTTGTAAGGCTCTTCGAGGAACCGGACGCCCTCGCCGCGCAGCTTGGCGACCCATGCGTCGAGGTTGGCGACGCTGAGCGCGACGTGATCGTACACGTGCCCTCGCGGGCTCACGAGCTGCCCGTCACCCTGCCGCATGTACCAGAGGAACGCCACGTCTCCGAACACGACTGCGGCCGACGGCGTCCGGAACATCCCGGCCGGCTCGAGCGCCGGAAAGGTGCTGTCGGATCCGCGCGCCACCTTGCAGGTAGGCTCGGTCAGGGGCGTCCTGCTGGTGCGCCCCGCGAACACCGGCGCGTTGAGGTGCTTCTGGTACCACAGTTGCGCGCAGAACGGGTCCTCCTGGAACAGGTGCACGTGGTTGAAGCGCTCGGCCGGATGGTTGCCCGCGTATTCCACGAGGGCGTTGTCGGGACCTCGCATGTACCCGAAGCCACCCGTGCGGGTGGGCTGCACGCCTGCTGCCTTGGCCTCGGCGATCTGCGCCTTCGTCAGGCCGAGCACGCCGCCCGTGCCCGGCCAGGTGTCGCTGCTGATGAACACCGAACCGCCTTCATCCCCGGTGTAGAGCGGCAACAGCTTGACGTCCGGCCGGCCCTTGTAGGACTCGAGGCGCTGGCGCGTGTCGGTGACATGCCAGCCGAAATGCCAGATCGCGGTCTGCGGCGCCGTCGCGGGCGCGGCGGCGACCCTGGTGAACAAGATCAGGACGTTGTTCGGCGCGGCGAGCCCCGACAGGCCGCCCCAGCTCGCCTTCGCGGAGGTCGGGAACTGCCGGACGTAGAAATCGATCGCCGCGTCCGGATCGACGGAGTTCAGATGAAGATGATGGAAGCCCGGAACTGGCAGCATGACAGTCTCTCCTGTGTGCGAGGTCGCCCGATAATGTCACATCGGAGTATCATCCCGCCAGGCGACGCTTTGCGAGGGAGGATGCCGATGCCCACCAACGGTCAGACCGAGGCGCGGAAGCTTCACGCCCGCTTGAGGCACCCGATCATCGACGCGGACGGACACTGGGCCGAGTTCGCGCCGCTCATGCGCGAGGAGTTCCGCCGCATCGGCGGAGACACGGCGGTGGAGGCGCTGGCCATGGCGAGCCAGCGCATCCCCAACTCGCTCTCGATGTCCGTGGCCGAGCGGCGCCGCCGGCGGATCGGGCAGGAGGCGTTCTGGTTCCTGCCGACCAAGAACACCCTCGACCGCGCGACCGCCATGATGCCGCGCCTCCTGTACGAGCGCCTGGATGACCTCGGGCTCGACTTCTGTGTGGTCTATCCCACGGCGGGGCTCGGCTACTATCGTCTGCCGCCGGATCGGCTACGCCGGGCCCTCTGCCGCGCCTACAACGTGTTCACGGCCGAGCAGTTCCGCCCGTTCAACGACCGCATCATTCCGGCCGCGATCATCCCGATGTACACGCCCGAGGAGGCGATCGAGGAGCTGGAGTTCGCGTCGCGACAGCTGGGATACAAGGTCGTGATGATGGGGAGCCTCATTCGCCGCCCCATCCCAGCGCTGGTTGAGGAGCACCCCGAGGCCGCGAAGTTCGTCGAGTGGTACGACCCCATCGCCATCGACAGCGAGCACGACTACGATCCGGTGTGGGAGAAGTTACGCGAGCTGCGCATCGCGCCGAGCTTCCACAACGGCGCGCGCTCGATCCTGCTCCGCAACTCGCCGTCGAACTTTTGCTACAACCACATCGGCCACTTCGCGTCGGCCAGCGAGGCCATGGCCAAAGCCATCTTCTTCGGCGGCGTCACGCGGCGCTTCCCGGAACTGAACTTCGCCTTCCTGGAAGGCGGCGTGGGCTGGGCCTGCTCCCTCTACGCCGATCTCATCGGCCACTGGGAGAAGCGGAACCGACAGGCCCTCGAGAACACGAACCCGGCACGGCTCGACCGGCCGACCCTGCTCGAGTTGGCGCAGAAGTACGGACAGGCCACAGTGGTGGACGCCGTGCGGCGTGGAGAAGGCCTGGACGACAACGGCGACGGCACCGGCGGCGTCGAGGACCTCGACGACTACTCCCGCTGCAAGATCGCGCACAAGGAAGATTTCCGCGATCTCTACGTCTCACGCTTCTACTTCGGCTGTGAAGCCGACGATCCGATCAACGCGTGGGCTTTCAATCGCAAGGCCAACCCGCTGAACGCGCGACTCAACGCCTTCTTCAGCTCGGACATCGGCCACTTCGACGTCCCCGACATGACCGACGTCGTCCCCGAGGCCTACGAGCTGGTCGAGCACGGGCTGCTCACCGACGACGACTTCCGCGACTTCATGTTCACCAACGCCGTGCGCTTCTGGGGCGAGGTGAACCCGGACTTCTTCAAGGGCACGGTGGTCGAGAAGCAGGCCGCGGAGGTGCTCGCCCAGCGCACATGACGACTGCGGAAGCTGCCTTCACGGAAGATCTTGTGGAGGTCGCGGGCGTTCGCATCCAGCTCCGCCGCGGCGGCACGGGAGCGCCGTTGCTGATTCTGCACAGCGAGCTCGGCGTCCCCGGCTGGCTCCGCGCGTACGAGCATCTCGCCCGGCACTTCACGGTGTACGTGCCGTCGCTGCCGGGCTTCGGCCAGTCCGCGCGCCCGGACTGGATCGTCAGCGTACGCGACCTCGCCGCCTGGGTGACGTGGTTTGTCCGCGAGCTCAAGCTGTCCCAGCCACTGCCGGTTATCGGGTCGTCTCTCGGCGGCTGGGTCGCGGCGGAGATCGCCACCATGAACGCGCAGGTCTTCACGAAGATGGTGCTGGTGGGCGCAGCGGGCCTGCAGCCGGACGAAGGCCACGTCTGGGACTACTTCATGCACTCCAACCAGGAGGCGTTGGCGCAGGCGTTCTACGACCCGGCGAAGGCGCCGGAGTATGCCCAGTACTTCGCCACAGCATGGAGGCCCGAGGACGAGAGGCAGGCGGAGCTGAACCGGGAGATGGCGGCCCGCCTCCTCTGGAAGCCGTACATGCGGAGCCACACGCTGCCCGCGTTGTTGCGGGGGATCTCAACGCCCACCCTGGTCATCTGGGGACGTGAGGACGCGATCATTCCCCTCAACGTGTGCCAGCGCTACGTGCGAGCGATCCCGGGGGCGATGGCAACAGTGCTGGACCGATGTGGCCACCTTCCCGAAATGGAGCAGCCCGAAGCGTTCGTGCAGGCGGTGCTCGACTTCCTCGCGCCGCGCGCCTGACGCGAGGTCCAGAGCAGGAGGTCCTCCGATGGTCAAGGAAGTCTACTTCTTCACCGAGATGGGCTACACAGCGTATCCCCAGGACGAGGCGCGCCGGCGAGGCTACAACAACTTGATGTTGCCCAACGAGCACTTCAGCCCGGAACGGGCGCAACAGCTCTACGGCATGTACTTCGAGGAGCTGCAGTACTGCACGGAGTCCGGCTTCGACGGCGTCATGATCAACGAGCACCATAACAACCCGCTCAGCATGATGCCGTCGGTCAACGTGATCGGCGCGGTCCTGGCCCGGACGACCAGGAAGGGCCGGATCGTCTTTCTGGGCAACGTGCTCCCCATCCACGACAACCCGCTGCGGGTGGCCGAAGAAGTCGCGATGATCGACATTCTCTCCGGAGGCCGGGTGGTCTGCGGCTTCGTGCGCGGGCTGGGCCAGGAAAGCATCGCCACCAACGCCAATCCGATCTACAACCGGGAGCGGTTCGACGAAGCCCACAACGTGATCGTCAAGGCATGGACCACGCCGGGACCCTTCCGATGGGAGGGCCGGCACTACGAGTACCGCGTGGTCAATCCGTGGGTCAGGCCGCTGCAAAAGCCTCATCCCCCGATCTGGATTCCCGGCGTGGTCAGCCCGGAGTCGGTCCGGTGGGCGGCCGAGCATCGCTACCCGTACGTGGCGCTCGCCCCGCCGCTCCACGTCACCGACGAGATTTACGATCTCTACGACGAGGTCGCGGCACAAACAGGATTCACCCCGACCTCCGAGCAGCGCGGATACGTCATCCGGGTGAGCGTCGCCGACACCGACGAAAAGGCCTACGAGGAGGGCCGGCACTTCTTCTGGCAGCTCGGGACATCGTTCGGGGTCGCGCCCCGCCACTGGCTGCAGCCCCCGGGGTACGTGAGCCGGGCGGCCACGCAGAGCCGGCGCGAGCAAGCGCGCGTGGGGTCGGCCAATGTCACGCCAGGCGGCCCCAGCCTCAGCTACGAAGAGGCCCATGCCACCTACCAGATCGTCTCCGGAAGCCCCGACACCGTGATCAAGAAGCTGCAGCGGATCATCGACGTCGTCGACCCGGGGTTCATGATCTTCTGGGGCCGCGAGGGGCTGATGTCCCACGAGGTCGCTGTGCACGGCATCGATTTGATGACCCGCGAGGTCATCCCCGCCATCAAGGCGTATCAGCCAGATCGAGAGAAGGGACGGCAGCGCAGGGCTGTCGAGGCCGCGGCAACTCGATGAACACGCCATCGAAGCGACGGGTGGCGCTCATCGGCACCGGCGGGACGATCTCCTCGATCGGCCGGGGGAGCCTCGACCTCTGGGAGTACATGGACGCTGGCCGCAAAGCGGAGCCCGACGAGCTCCTGGTGCGGTTCCCGGAAGTCACCGAGGTCGCGGAGATCGTTTCCCTTCGCTTCCGCGCGATGTCCAGCGCGGCTGTCGGGCCGCCCGACTGGCTCGCGCTCGACGCGGCCGTGCACGACGCTGTTTCGCGCGAGGCGCCGCTCGACGGGGTTGTGATCACGCACGGCACGGCGACGCTCGAGGAGACGGCGTACTTCCTGAACCTCACGCTCAAGGTCGACGACACCGTTGTGCTGGTCGGATCGCAACGGCCGGCCACGGGCCTCAGCTCGGACGCCGGGCTGAATCTCGTCAACGCGGTGCGCGTCGCGGGAGCGCCCGAGGCGCGCGGGCTCGGCGTGCTCGTGCTCCTCAACGACGAGGTCCAGGCCGCGCGCGAGGTCATGAAGACGTCGACGCTGCGGCTCGAGACCTTCCGGAGCCCGGACCTGGGCATGCTCGGCTACGCAGACCCCGACGGTCGCGTCGCCATCTACCGGCGCCCGACACGGCGCCACGCCCCGGAGTCGGAGTTCGACGTGCGCGGCCGCACCGACCTCCCGCGCGTGGACATCGCCGCGTCGTACGCCGGCGCCGACGGCGCGGCGTTCTGATCGTGCTGTCGAGCCGGGCGGGGAGTGGTCGCGTCCTGCCCCGCACCGTCCTGCGCGAGCAGCGCTTCGTCGTCGCCGACAACCTCACTCCGCAGAAGGCGCGTGTGCTCGCCATGCTGGCCCTCACTCGCACGGACGACGTGGCCGAGGTCCAGCGCATGTTCGACGAGTACTGAGGCCGGGACGCACGCCATGAACAACGCCGAGCTCATCGTGAAGACATTGCGGGCGGCGGGTGTGAGCCACGGCTTTGGAATCCCCAGCGGGAACGTGCTTCCCCTGCTCGAAGCCATGCGGGTCGGCCGATTGCCCTACGTGCTCACGGCCCACGAGGGCTCGGCGGCGTTCGCGGCCGACGTCATGGGGCGAGTGACGGGCGCGCCGGGACTCTGCATCGCGACACTGGGACCCGGCGCCACCAACCTGACGACCGGTGTGGGCAATGCCTATCTCGATCGTTCACCGCTCCTGGCGATCACGTGCAATCTGCCCACATCGCAGCTCGGGCGGCGCATCCAGATGGCCATCGACCATCACACGCTCTTCCGGCCGATCACGAAGGCGACCCTTGCTCTGCGAGAGGGCAAGGTGGCCTCGGTGCTGGCCGAGGCGCTCGAGATCGCCCTGAGCGAGCCCCTGGGGCCCGTTCACCTGGACCTCCCTGAGGACGTTGCGCTGGCTTCGGCCACCGAGGACGTGCCTCTGAGTCCAACGGGGCGACGGCTCCGCATGGCATCGGAGGCCTCGATGCGTCGCGCGGCGGAGATCCTGGGTGCCGCTCGCCGGCCGGTTGCGGTCCTGGGCTCATCGGCCATGCGCCTGCGGAATCCGCACCTGCTGCAGTCGGTGATCGATCGCCACCGGCTCCCCTTTGCGTCGACCACCATGGCCAAGGGCATGATCTCCGAGGATCACCCGCTCTCACTCGGTTGCATCGAGCGGGCCCGGCGCCAGGTGCAGCGCCAGCTCTTGCGCAGCGCCGATCTCGTGGTGGGGCTCGGCTACGACGTCGTGGAGGTGGAGTATGAGGCGTGGATCGGCAAGGTCCCCCTGCTGGCGATCGACGTGGATCCCGTGGACGCGGACCCGAGCGTGACGATCGCCCACGAGGTGATCGGCGACCTCGACGCCTCGCTCGAGTGGCTGGCCGAGCTTCCGCCCGCGCGATCCGAGTGGCCCGACGACCTGGCGGTGCAGCACCGCGACCGGTTTCACCACTCGCTGCGTCCCCGGCTGCCGGGATTCGTGCCCCATCACGCGATCGACGTGGTTCGAGAAGTGCTCCCCCGCGACGGCATCCTGGCCTTCGATGTGGGAGCCCACACCCATCAGATCGCATCTCAGTGGACGGCTCACGCGCCGCGCACGTTTCTGATCACGAACGGCTGGTCCTCCATGGGGTTCGGGCTTCCGGCGGCCATCGCCGCCAAGCTCGCCAGCCCGGAGCGTGCTGTGGTGGCGCTCATCGGGGACGGGTGCTTCCAGATGACGTGTGGTGAGGTGGCTGTAGCGCGGCGCCTCGGACTGTCCTTGCCCATCGTCGTCCTCGACGACGGCTGGCTCTCCCTGATCCAGGTCAAGCAGGTCCGGCGTCGCTTCGGCCTGTACGGGACCGACCTCGGAGAACAGGAGCACGTGGCTCCACCGGCCCACTACTTCGGTGTGCCGGTGGTCGGAGCCCGCTCCGCCGCAGAGCTCACTCGCGCATTGAAGGATGCCCTCGACGCCGACCACCCGACGGTCATCGAGGCCAAGGTCGATCCCAGCCACTACCTCGACACCGTGTACGATTAGTGCCCCGTCCAGAACTCATGTTAAGACTTCGCCGCAGGCGGAGGCGACGGGCTGGTGCGGCAGGGGCGCCGGGACCACGCGGCCCGCGTTCGCTGCTCGGGTGCGGCTGGGCTCCATCCGGGCGCAGCGCGTCCGCATCGGGCGAGGCGGGAAACGGATCCCGTCACCCCCTACCGCACCCGCCCGTCGCCTCCGGTGGAGCGTGATCGCTAACAGAACTTCGCGGACTGGATACTAGCGAGCACTGAAGGAGTCGCGCATGGACAAGGACCGATTCGGCAATCCGCACGCGCCGGCGCTCCCGTACGCGCGCGGGCGCATCCTCGCCAGCACCGAGGACGATTTCCGCAAGCTGCGCCGTGCCTGGAGCATCATTCGCGAGCACGGCCCCGAGTCGGTCTTCGTCTTCACGGGTCTCGAACACGGCCTGGCGATGACGGCTGAGGAGATCCAGTGGGCGGACGACGAATTGGCCCCGGCGATCTATCTCGATCGGCTCACGGTCCTCACCCTGCAGCACCTCGGAGGCTCGGAAGAGTTCCACGACGTCGCCGTCTTCAACCGGCTGACGGGCGCCACCCTCGCCACGCATCTCACGCTGGTCCGGCCTGGCGACGTGGTGGTCGGCGTCTCGGCAAGCCACAGCCACCCGACGGTGATCCGCGCGGCCTCACTGGCCGGCGCGCGGTTCATCGACACCGTGGGCGTCGACGAGTTCGCGCGTGCCCTCGAGCGCGAGCCCGGCGTGGCGCTCGTGGTCCTCACGCGCCTCGCCGTCACCTACGAGCTGATGCCGGTCGAGGGCATCCGGACGGTGGTGAAGCTCGCCCACGACAGGGGCGCGCTCGTGTACGTCGACGACGCGGGCGGCGCGCGTGTGGCCCCCGCCGCCTTCGACCACCCCCGGATGCTCGAGCTGGGCGTGGACCTTGGGGCCACCGGCCTCGACAAGTACGGCACCATCGGCCCGCGCTTCGGCCTCATGGCCGGCGACAAGGCGCTGGTGGGGCGGATCCGCGCGAAGGGCTTCGAGTGCGGCCTCGAGGCCCGCCCGATGCTCTACGCGGCCGTCGTGCGCACGCTCGAGCAGTATCGTCCCGAGCGCGTCCGCGAGCTCATCGCCTCGACCCGGCGCGTCGCCGACGCGCTCCGACCGATCTTCGGCGCCCGGCTTCACGAGACGCCCACGACGGCCCAGCTCCTGGCGGACGACCTCCTCACGATCGCCATGGAGCGCGGTGGCGTGAAGGAGCCGCCGATCGTGCCGTACGAGGCGGCCGCCGCCTTCTGCATGATCCTCCTCGAGGACCACCGGATGCTCACCGTCCATTTCGTCGGCATGCCGCCGGGCACGGCGAACATCCTCTTCAAGTTCGTCCGGCCGGAAACGCTCGAGAGGTTCGGCGGGCCGGACAAGTTCGCGCAGGCGGTCGACTCGGCCGTGACCCGTCTCGGGCTGCTGCTCCGCGAGCCCGAGCGCATCAAAGCCCTCCTGTTCGGTGACGCCTGAGGAGCCGGAGACAACCATGCTCGATCTCGTGATCCGCGGTGGACAGGTCGTGACTCCCCAGGGCGTGGGCGCCTGGGACGTCGGTATCGAGGGCGAGCGCATCGTCGCCGTCGGCGCGCCCGGCACGCTGCCCCGCGACGCCGGCCGCGTCGTGGACGCCACTGGCAAGCTCGTCATCCCCGGCGGCGTCGACCCACACGTGCACACCCACTGGCCGATCCCCGCGCTGGGGGGCGGTTTGATGACGAGCGCGCCGCCCGAGCAGGTCAGCCGCGCCGCGATTTTCGGCGGGACGACCACGCTCGTCGACTTCGCCGTCTGGGAGCCGGGCCTGACGATCGCTCGCGCGATCGACCAGAAAGAGGCGGTCTGGCGCCAGGGCTACACGGATTACGGCCTCCACGTGATGCTCCAGGGCGCGGTCCCTCCCGACGTCATCGATCAGCTCCCGGAAGCCATCCAGGCGGGCTTCACGAGCATCAAGATCTTCACGACCGACGTGCGGCCCATCGGCAAGGGCCGCATGATCCGCCTCGGTCACCTCTGGGCCATCATGGAGACGGCGGCCAAGCACGGCGGCATCCTCGCGATCCACGCCGAGGACGACGACCTCGTCATGTACATGTACGAGCGCCTCGAGCGCGAGGGCCGCACCGATATCCAGAACATGCCGCTCGTGCACAGCGCGATGTCCGAGGACATCTCGTTCCGCCGCGTGCTGCGTCTGGCGCGCTACGTCGAGGGCGCCGCGGTGTACTTCGTGCACGTGAGCGCCGGCGCGGGCGTGGAGGCCATCGCCGAGGCGCGCGGCGAGGGGCGCGCCATCTACGGCGAGACGCTGCACCACTACGCGACCTTCACCGCCGACGCGTACCTGCGGCCCGACGGCGTTCTCTACCATACCTATCCCTCGCTCAAGCACGAGGAGGACCGCGAGCGCCTCTGGAGCGGGCTCACGAGCGGAACGCTGAGCACCGTCGCCACCGACGAGCTGTGCACGCCGCGCGCGGTCAAGGTCCGGAGCCGCCACGTCGCCGACGCCACCGGCGGTCACGTCGGCGTGGAGACGCGCGTGCCCATCATCTACACCGAGGGTGTGTCCAAGCGCGGGATGTCGCTCGAGCGCTTCGTCGCCGTCACCTCGACGAACGCGGCGAAGGTGCTCGGCCTCTACCCGCGGAAAGGCACGCTCGCCCCGGGCAGCGACGCCGACGTGGTCGTGTTCGATCCCACCGTTCGGCGTGCGCTGCGCGCCGCGGATCTCCACGGCTCCGACTACAGCGCCTGGGACGGATGGGAGGTGCACGGCTGGCCCGC
>WNFU01010725.1_pt1 | contig 10934 bp, 10 predicted proteins | sample 5400121 | NCBI WGS metagenome assembly WNFU01 (sample SAMN13153360, study PRJNA577476) | soil metagenome | isolation source: 100 cm soil or saprolite under grassland replicate 1 | place: USA:California | collected 2016-06-15
AAGTAGGAATCGTTTCTACCAGTACGACGATCGCAATGGGCTGATACAGGCAACAGGACACGGTGGGGTAGCCATCAACGAGGGTTGGTTTTATGAGTCAAGCACGCAAAGACTCTATGTACGCAGCCTGGATGATCCCGCCAGCCATCTGTGGCAGATCCCTCGTCTTAACCATGCATTCGATATCGCTGCTCATGACTGGATTTGGATAGAGGGATTTGAAGTCCGGTTCTATGGGACAACAACCAACGGCTGTGGCGTATGCACGATCAACGCCTCTCATATCCTGATCCGCAAGAACAAAATTCACAATATGCAATTGGGGATTTTCATCAATTGGAACGGTAGCGACAACCAAGGCAATGATACGCGTATCGAAGGGAACGAAATTTATGATCCACTGGTGAATGAATGGCCCTGGACGGCAGTCAAAGGCAGTTTCATGGAGGGCACGGGAATCATCATCAGAGGTCATATCGGCGCAATCGTGCGCGACAACAATGTGCATAACTTCTTCAATGGCATCTACACTGGCTCTTCCGGGGCCCTGGAGAATTCCGAACTTGCGTTTGATGCCGATATTTACAACAACTATATCCATCATGTCAGCGACGATGGACTGGAGCCGGAAGGCGCCTGCATCAATCAGCGCTTTCGGAACAACACCGTTGACAGGAGTTTCATCGGTATATCCGTGGCTCCGGTCACACAGGGACCCACCTGGGTGCTGCGTTCGGCGTTCACCAACTTTACTGGTAGAGGCATCAAATTCGCTGATAATTCCGATGGGATCGTGTTGATCTATCACAACACAGGTTGGACAAACGCAAGCAATATCAATGGGGCGGACCTGATCACTTCGATTCGTAATGTGGTCATGCGCAACAATATATTCCAGAGCACCGGGTATTCCTTCGCAGAGGTCCCTACGGGTTCGACTGCCAACGAATGGAATCATGACAACTGGTACACTACCCGAGGCTCCACTGGACCTCACTTCAAGTGGGAGAACGTGAATGCGATGGATATGAAAATCCTCCCGGCTTTACCAACCCAACGAGTGGCGACTTCACACTTCTTCCAACGAGTCCAAACATAGATCGAGGAATTGTACTTGCCGGTATCAATGATGATTTCATGGGGAACGCACCGGATGTCGGTGCATACGAATTTGCATTTGATCCTCCTCCAATCGTTTTATCAAGTGTCCTCGCAAATTCAAACCCTACCAATGCAGCGAATGTAGGCTTCACGGTTACATTTTCAAAATTAGTTACAGGCGTCGATCATTCTGATTTCGCACTGACGACTGAGGGCGTAACGGGTGCTTCGATTACGAGTGTAAACGGCTCCGGTAAAACCTACACGGTGATCATAAACACAGGTTCCGGCAACGGCAGCATCCGCCTGGATGTGGTAGACAATGACAGCATCAAGGATGGTAATAGTCATTCTCTGGGTGGGGTGGGAATCGGCAATGGCGATTTCACGGGCGGCGAAGTGTATACGGTCAACAAGGGAAATGACAGAGACACAGGGGGAGTTTTCCGGCCAAGTAATGGTGCACTGTACCTGAAGAACTGGAATACAACCGGCTTTGCAGATATTCAGATCAATTATGGGATAGGAGGCGACTATCCTGTCGTCGGCGACTGGGATGGCAATGGGACAGTTACCATCGGTATCTATCGCAACGGCAGCTTCTACTTGCGTAACTCGAACACCATTGGCTTTGCCGATGTAGTGTTCCCCTTCGGCTCACCTGGCGACCAGCCCATTGCTGGAGATTGGAACAATGATGGGGTGGACACGATTGGGATGTATCGTCCTTCTACCGGACAGTTCCTCTTGCGCAATAGCAATAGTGCCGGAGCCGCTGATATGAGCTTTTATCTAGGCAACGTTGGCGATGTGGGAATTGCCGGAGACTGGGATGGCGATGGCATCGATACAACGGGTGTCTTCCGTCCGAGTAATGGCATCCTCTTCCTGAAGAACACCAACACGACGGGTTTTGCAGACATTGCCCTCAACTACGGGATTCCAGGTGACAAGCCAGTGACGGGGGATTGGAACAATGATGGAGTGGATACGATTGGCATATATCGCAATGGTCAATTCATGCTGCGCAACAGCAACACGATTGGCTTTGCCGACCTCGTTTTTGGTTTAGGCATCCCAGGTGACATGCCCATCGCTGGCAACTGGGACGGCCTGCCATGAGGAAATAAACTCAGGTTGTCTCCTGCTATAATGATGTTGTTCAATCCCTCTTTACTCAGTAAACCAGTTAGAGGTACCCATTATGAGTCAGGACGAGATGTTTGATGACCTCGCAGAGCGCATGAAGCGGATGCAAGTCAAAGCGCGGGAAAGGGCTCAAAAGCGGAATCCATCCGCAACGCTCAAGCGCGGCTTCCATGCCAAGGGGATGGGGGTCCGGGCAAAATTTCAGGTTAGGTCAGATATTCCCAAACCTCTACAAGTCGGTCTATTTCAATCGGGTGCTACCTATGATGCGCTCGTCCGATTCTCGAATGCCCGGGGCGAAGTCCTTGGCGATCTGAGCAAGGATCAACGCGGCATCGCCATTCGGCTGAAAACAAATCCCGCCGAACGCCTCTTGCCGAAAGACGATTCAAACATTCAAGATTTCCTGATGACCAATACGCCGATCTCGTTTGCCCGAAATCCCGTTCAATTCATTGAGGTCGGCGAAATCCTGCTGGGTGGAATTGGCGGGGTCGTCCCACGGCTGGTGACGAAGTATGGCTTCAAGGAAGCCAGGCGTATTTTGGGCGTATTTCTTGCGCCGGTGATTAGCTTCAAGCCCTTACAAATGAATGAGTATTGGAGCCGTACATCCTATCAGTTTGGAAGCACTCAGGTCCGTTTTTTGATCAGACCTTCAGAAGGACCGAAAATGTTATCGTCATTGCAACAATTGTTCGGTGTGTTGCGTTCCTTGATGCAGGGAGGTTCACAAAAAGATAATTATTTGAAGGAGAGATTGAGAGAAGCCCTCAGAGAAGGCGAAGTAAGATTTGATTATTGCGTTCAGCTTTTTGTAGACGAGAAAAGAACGCCGATCGAGGATGCCTATATCGAGTGGAAAGAAACGGATTCTCCTCCCATTGCGATCTCTACCCTGATCCTCCCCAAACAGGATCTCGATAGTCAATTGCAGCAGGACATGGAACACATGGCGTTCAATCCCTGGAATACAAATGAATATACTCCCCTGGGCTTGATCAATCTTGCCAGGAAGAATGTTTACGATGCCAGCGCGAGTCACAGAGGTGCACCTGTGAAATCCAGGGATCACTGAACGCTGACCATCGTCACAACCCTTTTGTGGGCTTGTTCCTGTTTCCAGTAGGCAAAGGACAACCACGCGATCATCACTGCAAGCGCAACTCCGTAAACCAGTCCCTGCCTCGCCGCGATCTCGGTATCATTTAGCGGGTAGCGCCAGGAAGCGAACAGCCAGACGCCGAGCAATCCCACCAGGAAGAGCAGGATGGCGCGTACACCCATCTTCACTTCTGCCCAGTCTTTCATGAAATACATAGTGATGGACCAGACCGCAGCTCCTGCAAACCATGCAGACATAATGCGCGCGTCGAAGGGATTCAGTGCCCAGGGCCAGCGCGTATTGGCAAACTCAGGTGTGAAGAAGAACAATGCCCATAACGCGGCGCCAACGTAAAACATGCCCAGCAGAGCAGATTTTAAGGGCTGCAACAGTTCTCCCTCAGAAAGGCTGGCCGAGATGGGAGCATTTGCTTCGGCATCCCGCGGGTGGAGAAGAAAAACCGTCAGCGGCTCAAATGTATAAGCCAGTAGCCACACATGGGTGATCACCAGGCTGAAAATTCTCAACCCAGAACTGACACCCTGCAGATCCCAATTCATTTCCTGGATGTGCCACCAGGTAGTGATAAAAAGAACGCTGAGAAATGCAAAATCCCCGAACATGCTCCAGCGCACCGAATACCAGTATTTGTCGCGCCACAGGTGATAGCCGAAGTAACTGCGCAGGAGAAAGCCTGCTCCTAGGAACATCGCCGTCAATTCTGGAACGACAGGCCAAGCAAAATAAACCCCTTTTTCTGGCAGGATCAGGAACCATAAAACAAAGAAAGCGGCCAAAAAACACTGGATGATTCCGACTCGGTCAAATCCTTTGGGTTTGAGATACATGGTAGGCCTCCTTTGGAAATCGTCCACTATTAAGGTTTTGTTCCATTCTTTGATGAATCTATAAACACTACAGATGAAAAATGGTCTCGGATCGGTATCAACGGCCTCACCCGTCCCGCCGTACTGCGGAACACCCTCCCCAAATCCGTAAGGGAAGTTACTGAGGTTATTCTGTCTACGCGGTTCGGATTTGGATAAGGCTGGGTGAGCGGGGGCACTTCATATTTTAAATTGGTTGGACTTCAGAAAATCTTTTACTTCTTCCAGGTTTCAACACAGATAGGATCAATGCGAAGAGGGTTAATCCAATCTGTGTGATGACAACATACAGCCTCAGGTAGTGGTTATGAAGAAAGAGTGGATTACTTAGCGCTAAGACTTTTTCAGTCTCAAGGAGAACTGTATTTGCTACCATCAGTTTGTCCACGATCAGTATCCCCACAAATGTTTGTATGATAAACAGGATCCATTTTACTGCGAGCCACTTATGTTTGATAAATCCCCATTTTGTAAAAAAGCCATAGATAGCACCTAACAAGATGGTTCCCTGAGCTCCCATCTTTACGACATTGTCGCTGAGGATGTTGAAGGTTTTGTAAGCCATATAAACATCATCGAAGTTCGATAGATCCAGCTTCATAATAAGGGCAAACGAACTCAATATACCGCCAAGGAAAAGAACGATCAAGAGAATGTGGGACATCTTCAATATTTTTAAGCCAAGTGAACCAAACTTCCGCATATCGATTACTCCTGTACATAGAATTATCCATATTCAACGGGTTCCCTCCCGCCGCAGTTTGGTCTATGCTTTATCTACGCCGAGTCGCAGAATAGGTTTCAAAAAAGATTGGATTTATCAAGAAAGCAAAGCACTTGTATGATATATAAGACACCGGCAATCTAGAATGGACTGGAAAACGATTCTTTCATGGAGTAAATTATGATTAATGGGAAATGCCCTCACTGCGGTTCCTCAGAGATTTATGTCAGTGATAAACCTTTCTATGAGGCTTTTATGGTCAAAACCGAGGCAGGCACAGATCTATTTTCAGATCAATGTTATCTGTGCCTGGATTGTCGAGCTATGGAGTTGCATGCCGCAGAACGGTCGCCAAGCCTGTTTGGGAAGAACAAAGCGCTTAAGGATGAGGTCCCGAAGAGTGCTAATTGGAAGAAAGTAGCCTAAATAGAAACGTCCTCAGGAGCTTTTCTGAGACGTTATGTCAACGACTCCACTGCCCTTCGAATACCCTTCGCGACACTTGCGCCCCTGGCACCGCCTGCAAGGGCCAGGACCGGTGTGCGCGCACGATTTGCTACACATGCGTCGGTCTGGCTTTAGCCTGACAGTGCAGGTGAGCAAATCGATGTGAGCATGCTCGCAGAGTGCCCCAATTTCGCAAGGAAGATTGCTCAAGTGATCCCGTTTCTATAACGTGGATTTGGAGAGGGTATGTGTCTCGAACGAGACTTTGTGAGACCATTTTGTTTAATATTATCCAGTCAGATTGGAAGAAAATCGAGATGGGTGGGACGAATCCTAATATGATGCACATAATATTATTCATATTACGTAGTACAATAAAATCAGATCGCCACATGGCGAATGAGTTTAACAATTTTGTTTTGCTGATGTGCTGGGAAACGAATCGTCGCTTGTAAACGAAATCACGAAACTCCCAAATAAATCTATATCTTTGAAAATAGTGGTGCCCTGAGGAGGGTCACATGATAATGAATAAAACGATATTCGAGGAAAATTGGAAACTGTTTCGGGCTCAAGCCACAGGGTGGTGGAGCCTGATGGCTGAGTACGATCTGATCAAAGTGGACAAGGCGGAAGTGAAGTTCGACAAATTTGTCACCATGCTTCAAGTGAAATATGGCTACTCCCGCGAAAAAGCTCGTGAGGAGATCAGCAGGCATTGGGGGGAATATGAAGCGAAAGCCAAATACAATAGTATGGCGAATGAGGCAGGAAGTTCATAAAGAGAATCTGCCAAAACTAATCGAAAAACGGTCTCGGACCGGTCTTAATAAGACCATGTCAACGAGACCGTTTTGCTTTTAAGTTCTATTCCTGCTGACGTAAAATCGCTTACAATCAACTTATCACCAACATACTCACCTGGAGGTTTTCATGGCAAAACGAGCAAAAGCATCCGAACCCTCCGAACCCGAGGCGGGGATTGTCAAAGTGCATGACCCGTTGTTAGATATGCCAGTCGCGGCGGATACAACATCAGAGTCGCCGCCCACATCTAAAGATGTGCCCGTCAGTGAACCGATGGGTGCGCCTGTTAGTGCGTCAACCGTTGCACCCGTCGTGTCACGTGCTAGTGTGCCTTCCGGTCCAAGCTTTGGGCAACGAGTCGGTCGCTTTTTCAGGTACATCCTGCGTCTGGTTTCCCTCTTGATCCTTTTGAGTTTGCTTAGCTTGGCATTGTATCTTGTCTTACCCTGGCTTTATCAGAGATTTATTCAGCCCGTGGAGCAGAACACTGCGCAGGTAAGGGAGTTGCAGTCCCGGCAGGCACAGACTGAACAGGAATTAGCAGACCTGCAAACCAAGTTGGGAACCATTGAAACCGTCCAGAACGGACATGATGGATCACTGACTGAACTGGACAAACGCCTGAGCGATATCGAAACGGAGATCACTGCTCGCACAAAGTCGCTGAGTGAACTAGAGGATATGCAATCTAAGCTTCAGGAACAAAATGAGGCTGCCTCCGCAGAATTGGACCAGCAGATCAATTTATTGAAGGGAATGGAGTTGCTCTCGCGTGCGCGTCTGTTCATGTATGAAAGCAATTTCGGGTTAGCCAAGCAGGACGTGCAGATCGCGCGCGACCTGTTGGCGAAAGTCCAGCCGGACGCTCCCCAGCCTCTTGCAGATGAGTTAGAGGCGGTCGTTCAACGCTTGGACATCACCCTATCCAATTTACCCACTTTCCCCGTAGCCGCCAGTGACGATCTCGACATCGCCTGGCAGATCCTCCTTTCAGGCTTGCCTCAGCCTACCCCAACCGTAATTGGGACATTCACTCCGGCGGGCACACTTCCGGTAACCCCAACTGGCAACGCTACCGAAGTTACTTTCACCCCAACTCCTCAAGCAACTGCGACCATCCAGCCATCCGCGACGCCGTAAAATCGCGCCGCCGTCCCCGGCGGCTTGAGCTTATAAATTAAATCAAAACGGTCTCGTGAGACAGTCTCAACGAGACTGTTTTGTATTTTTTTCTCAACTTCGACGAAGTAGTGGGTACCACGCCGCTTACACGTCCAAGCCTTTTTGGGGCGCCGGAATCAATGGGGTTTGTTCAGGAAGCCAATAACGCGGTTCTGGCGGACTCAAGATTGGGATAAACAGGAATAATTGCCGGGATACCCGTGACATCCAGCACATGTTCCACCTCAGAGATGGGGTTGACAAGTGCCATTTTCCCGCCGCGGCTGGCGACCGATTTAGCGGACAGCGTGAGGAGTCGAATGCCAATGGAGGCGAGGAAATCAACTTCGGATAAGTCCACAAGCATGCGGACTCCATCTCCGGCGCAATAGCCTGCAAATTTCGTTTCGATTTCGCCTACACCGATAATATCGAGCTTGCCATTCAGCTTGATTATACGGATGTTGTTGTCCAGTTCGCTGTATTGGAGTTCCATGATTTCACCTCTTGATCTCTTATATGGAGCAATTATATTAACCTTGGGGAAAAACATTGTTAACAACAGGTTATAGTTTTCGATAGCAAATTGCACCCGGAAATAGAATCGGCTAGAATTTGACTCGATGGACAAAATTTTCGAAAAGGTAATCAATAATAATTTTTCGGATTTGAAGGGAACTGTTATTGATGCATCTGTTCTTGTGCCTGAATATCTGATCAATGAGATGATCCAAGCCGCGCTTCAGGGAAATAAGAGTATTGAGTCCTGTCCGATTTCCGTTCACGGGCAAAACCGGGTTTCTGCAAATGTGAAAACGACACTGTTGCCCTGGTCGCTCAATTTGAAATTGAAACTTGACAGCTCGGTCGATTTTGCGAGTTACTCCTCGCCAAAAATCAGAGCCTGGTTGGAAAACAACATTTTGTTAGGAAGATTAGGCTCGTTCCTCAATGCGTTGCCTGATGGCGTCAAACTCTATGGGCAGCAGATCGTCCTGGATATTGGCGCATTTTTTCAAACGCCTGAACAGAAACGAATGCTGGACCTGGTGAAGTCTGTGGGGATCAGAACAGAAGAAAGTAAAGTGATTCTCGATGTGAAAATTGAAATTGACTAATGTGGCTCCAGCCGCCGTCCTCGGCGGCGATCATTAATTATTCTTGCGCCGAGGACGGCGCTTAGAGCGGATGGTAGTAGTTACCATGCTATACTGTCCGATAGTCCATCTGGAACTACTGGCTTGATTTGACTCCTGAATCGTTCAATCATTGGGATCATGGAGAAAGTCATGACAAATAACAACTCCTTCATCACTCCACTTATTACAGCCATCCTGGCTATCATCATAAGTGGATTTTTTATTGGTCGAGTCGGGACTCAAGATCAAATTGGGCAAGTCGATACGCCATTAAGTTTGTATCCTAACATTGAAACAATTGGGGTTACCCTGAATGGTGTCAACTTACCAAAGACAGCAGAACTAATGTATCGCCAAAGTGGTGAAACAAACTGGCATACAGGTCATTCACTTGTTCGTATTCCTGATGGTCGTCTTGTCGGCAGTTTGTTTGGTCTTTCTCCAGCTACTTCATACGAAGTCAAAGTGCTGAATGGAATGACAGAGGTCAGTGCTTCGATCATGACCCAGCCGAATGAACTACCCATTACACCTTCGAGTATTTTACATGTCAATGACGATGCTCCTGCTGGCGGTGACGGTTCTGTCGATGCACCGTTCAATAAGATACAAGACGCAGTCAAGCATGCCGGTCCCGGCACACAGGTGCTGGTTGCGGATGGGATTTACCGCGAGGCGGTCACCTTCCCGGCTTCTGGCACCGAGAGCAGTTGGATCCAGGTCAAAGCTGAGGGGAGCGGCGCGATCTTGGATGGCTCCGAAACGTTGACCGGAAAAATCTGGAGACCTCATCCGTCAAAGGCGCGCGTGTGGTTCATGAAAATCGGCTCATCTATCGGATATCTGGCGCGCGACCAAAAACGCTTCTACAAGTACGATGATCTCAAAGGATTGTTGCAAAGTCGTGGTCACGGCAAAGTTCCCATCAACGAAGGCTGGTACTTCGAACCAACCACCTTACGACTCTATATCCGCAGCCTGGACGATCCATCCAAGCATAGCTGGCAATTGCCGCGCCTTAACCATGCCTTTGACGCGAATGGTCGTGACTGGTTATGGATCGAAGGATTTGAAATGCGATTCTATGGAACTCGGACGGATGGCTGTGGGGTGTATACACTCAATGCTTCGCATGTGGTAATTCGAAAAAACAAGATTCACAACATGCAATTGGGGATATTTATCAATTGGAATGGTACTAAGGCTCAAGGCAATGACACGCGTATCGAACATAACGAAATCTATGATCCGTCGGTCAATGAATTTCCGTGGCAGGCGACCAAGGGCAGCTCCATGGAGGGAACTGGGATCGTACTTCGAGGTCACATCGGCGCGATCGTACGCAATAACGACATCCACAACTACTTCAACGGCATCTATACGGGTTCATCGGCGAAAGATGCAATCGAGGACCCTGCCGTTGCGTTTGACGCCGATATTTATAACAACGATATCCATGACATTAGCGATGATGGACTCGAACCCGAAGGCGCTTGTGTCAATCAGCGTTTTCGGAACAATATCATTGATCAGACCTTGATCGGTGTTTCTCTGGCTCCCATCACGCAGGGTCCCACCTGGGTCTTGCGCTCGACGTTCACCAACTTCACCAGCAGTCCCATTAAATGGGCATCAAATCCGGATGGGATCGTGTTCTTCTATCACAATACCAGTTGGACCAATGAGACAAATCTAAATGCGATGAGCATGATCACCCCGGTCCATAATGCGGTGATGCGTAATAACATTTTCCAGGGGAATCGCTATGCCTTTGAAGAATCCTTCACCGGCTCTACGGGAATCGATTGGAACAATGACAACTGGTACACCACGCGCCCAGCCGGCAATCCTCACTTCAAGTGGGAGAAGATCGATTATGCCGACATCGCAAAATTGTGCATAGCCACAAAACTCGAATGCAACAGTTACGAAGCACCCCCCGCATTGGCAAATCCGTATGGAGGCGATTTCACCCTTCTACCAACGAGTCCAAATATAGATCGAGGCATTCTAATTCCTGGCATCAATGACAATTACAAAGGGACTGCACCGGATGTCGGCGCGTACGAATTCGTATCTGAGTCTTTCCCAACAGTTGCTTCGATTCTCCGCGCGGATGCAAATCCCACTAATGCTGCAAATGTAAATTTCACAGTGACATTCTCTCAATCCGTGACCGGTGTGGATATCGTCCCGTCGTTCAATGATTTTGGACTTGTGGTCAGTCCGGGCCTCACGGGTGCTTCTGTTACCAATGTAAATCCTGTTTCTGGGTCAACATATACGGTCAGCGTTAATACTGGCGCTGGAAGTGGAACTGTTCAACTTACTGTGATTGATAATGACAGCATCATCGATGCTGCAAATCAACCATTGGGTGGAGCAGGAACTGGGAATGGAAATTTTACAACGGG
>WNFU01009538.1_pt1 | contig 10933 bp, 9 predicted proteins | sample 5400121 | NCBI WGS metagenome assembly WNFU01 (sample SAMN13153360, study PRJNA577476) | soil metagenome | isolation source: 100 cm soil or saprolite under grassland replicate 1 | place: USA:California | collected 2016-06-15
ACTTGAATTGTCCGCGCCCGGTCGGCTGCGCTGATGCCGGTTGTGATCCCTTTGGCGGCGTCAACACTCACCTGAAAATCAGTCTTAAATGTCTCCCGATTCTGCACGACCATCCGTTCAACCCCGAGCTGTTGGAGTCGATCCGGCGTGGTCGGGACACAAATCAAGCCGCGACCGTGTTTGGCCATGAAATTGATCCCCTCCGGTGTGGCATGCTCTGCCGCCAGGATCAAATCCCCCTCGTTCTCACGGTCGGCGTCGTCCACCACGATCACCATCTTCCCGCTCCGCAGATCGGCGATCACCGACTCGATGGAATCAAACTGTTTCTTCATAGTTCGAGCCTCCGAATCTGCCGGACCATGTGTCCGGGTGGTGTCAGACCGATCAGCGTGTCTGCACGACCCGCCACACCAAGGACATACGTATCAGACTCTCCTGGCTCAACGCCCGAGAATGTAGCCACGCTACCGCACCGCGCCAGCAATAAAAAAAAACCCGCTGCCTGGGCAACGGGATGGGCGATCAGATTGGATCAGGGGACAGGTTCAGCGCTTGGCCAGGATCATGCCGCCTTTTTCCGCAGGCTTCACCGAGTTCCGGGTAACCGTATTCTTGGCATTGCACGACGTTGCGCACGACGACTGGGCGGTCTGAGTTGTCTTGGCCTTCTCGCCACAAGCAGCGCTGCACTCGTCCGTACAACTGGCCTTGGCCTTTAGGGTGGAGGTTGCTGTCGTCTTTGCTTTTACCTTGCCTTCACCGGCCTGCGCCAGGGGCAGCAGTGCGAAGGCCGCCACCACCAAACAGACAATGAATTTTTTCATAATATAGGTATTGAAACTAACGAGTTGATTTATACGCCATGGCGTCTTCCCTGTCAAAGCACGAGGCGGCTCAAAGCGTCGGCCGTACTGCTTCCAGAATCGGGTTGCAGGAGCAGGAACACGGGTCACTTGCCACCCAGGAGTTCAATGACTCTCCCCACCACCGCTTCGGCCTTCACCGAGCTGAGTGGGCCGGCCCGCGGCTTGATTTCAACTTCGCCCTTGGCCAGCGATTTCTCGCCGATGGCGATGCGGATCGGAAAGCCGACCAGTTCGGAATCCTTGAACTTCACCCCCGGGCGTTCCTCCCGGTCATCCATGAGAACCTCCACGCCTTTGCTTGAAAGTTCGCTGTAGAGTTGTTCGGCAAGATTCATCACGGCGCCGCCAGACGCAACGGAAAGCGGAGTGATGCACACCACGTAAGGCGCGACGGACGGCGGCCAGATGATGCCGTCCTTGTCGTTGCATTGCTCGATGACAGCCTGCAGGGTGCGCGTGACGCCAATCCCGTAGCAACCCATGACCGCCGGCTGTTGTTTGCCCGATTCATCGAGGAAGAGCGCGTCCAGCTTCTCGCTGTCTTTGGTCCCGAGTTTGAAGACGTGGCCGACTTCGATCGCGCGGTGAATCTTGAGCGGTTCGCCGGTCGCAACGCACAGCTCTCCTGCATTGACGGTCCGCAAGTCCACCCAATGATCGACCCGTACGTCACGCTCGATCGACACGTGACGGAAGTGGACCCCATCCTCGTTGGCGCCCGTCGTCATGCCCCTGGCGCCGCGCAATGCTTCATCACAGTAAATCGGCAGCCGGGTCACGCCGACGGCGCCCAGGCTGCCCGGGTGCGCGCCGAGCGCCGCGAATATCTCCTCCCCGGTTGCCGGCCGAAACGCGGTTGTCCCCAGCACACCGGCGAGCTTTGCCTCGTTGAGTTGGTCGTCGCCGCGCATCAGCGCGAGGATGGGTTTGTTCTCCACCCGGTACACGAGCGACTTGATCTGGCACTCTGCGGCGACGTTGTATGGAGGCCGCGCCAGTGCTTCGATCGTGACGACCCCCGGGGTGGCAAATTTTTCCGGCGCGGGCCCGGTGTCGGCTGTCGGGGCTGGAACGAGCGGACCGCGGCTGGTCGCCTTTTCGAGATTGGCCGCATATTGACCGGACGCACAGTAAACGATTTCGTTTTCGCCCGTTTCGGCGGGCACCATGAATTCGTGGGAGAACTTTCCGCCGATCACTCCGGTGTCGGCGTCCACCGCAACGGTTTGGAGGCCGCAGCGCTGAAAAATGCGAACGTACGCGTCATACATCTTCTGGTAGCTGGCCTGCGCGGCTTCATCCGACACGTCGAAGCTGTAGGCGTCCTTCATGATGAATTCCTTGGCGCGCATGAGCCCGAAGCGGGGCCGGATCTCATCGCGGAACTTTACCTGAATCTGGTAGAAATTTTTTGGGAATTGCCGATAGGAACTGATCTCGGCCGCTGCGAGGGTCGTAATCACTTCCTCGTGAGTGGGGCCGAGCACCCATTCCTTCTTGGCCCGGTCGCGTACTTTATACAGCACGTCCGCGGCCGTCTCGTATCGCCCGCTCCGTTGCCAGATCTCGGGTGGTTGCAACGCCGGCATTAACACCTCCAGGGCGCCCGCCCGATCCATCTCTTCGCGCACAATCCGCTCGATTTTCCGCAGCGCCCGCAGTCCGAGCGGCAGGAACGTGTAAAGGCCGCCCGTCAGCTTCCGAATCAGACCCGCGCGCAGGAGCAATTTGTGCGACGTGATCTCGGCGTCGGCCGGGGTTTCCTTAAGGGTCGGAATAAAAGTCTGGGTCCAACGCATGTGGAGATAAGAAGAGTGATGTCAAATTCGTCGTCGCGCGGGAGTGTCCGACAAAACCGACTCGCGTCAAGGTCGAATCGTTATGAAACAAGGTTGACTACGGTCTCGCATCACCCGGTAACCGATCGCCGACGCTCCCGCTGGCGTCTTCCCTCACTTGACCGTGTTGACCAGTGGCGCCAACCCTTGAACACGAACTTCCAGCCGATCCCCCGACTCGATCGGTCCGACGCCGCTCGGGGTTCCCGTGAGGATCACGTCACCCGGCAACAGCGTCATGTTGGTGGAGATGAAGCTCACCAGATGATAACAGTTGAAGATGAGCTGACTCGTGTTCGAGTTTTGGCGCAATTGGCCGTTTTGAAAAAGTTGAATCGTCAGGTCGTGGGGGTCGATCTTTGTTTCCACGTACGGCCCCAGCGGCGTGAAGGTGTCGAACGATTTGCAGCGCGCCCATTGGCTTTCCGAATTCTGAATCGTCCGGTCGCTGATATCCTGCGCCGCGGTATAGCCGAAGATGTAGCGCGCCGCAGCCGCTGGTGTGACATTGCGGATGCGTCGCCCGATGACAATTACCAACTCCGCTTCGAAATCCGTCCGATGCTGGGGAAAGGGGATCTCAATTTTACCGCCGTCAGGAAGCAGCGATGTGGGCGCCTTGAGCCAGAACAACGGCTCTTTCGGGATCGGCTTGCCGGATTCACGGGCATGGTCGGCATAGTTGAGCCCTACGGCAACCACCTTGGAAGGCGCCACGGGTGTCAGTGTCTTGACCCCTTTCACGGGCACGGGCTTCCTCTCGTAGGACGGCGACCCGAACACATCTCCTTGCAATCGAAAGAGTTCACCGTCCACGACCTTGGCGTAGAATATGTCATCACCTTTTTGGAACCGTCCTATCGCTGCCATAAGGTTTGCTTGTTGTAGCAAATCGATCAGATCAATCGCAAGTTGAAAGTCGGAAACGTCCTGCGGGCAGAAGGAAACTGGCCTCGACGCGTCACCTGCAATGACGTGGTACTTAGCCAGTTCCCATCGTCCATCCTCAAGGCGTGGAAGTTGAAAGAACCAGCCGACGCATTCGTTGTTCGTCTGAAAGGTTTTCGTCGCGCCGGTGTCAGAGGTCCTGTAAGTTCCGAACAGTAGAAAATGACAAAGCGATTTTGCATTCGGGCTGGATGGGCTGAAATTCTGGTTGCCGCCGTGGTTTGTTGGTCTATTTCGCTTCCGGGTAGTGCCCGTGCCGCTCCGCCAGACGGTATCAGTTGGGACGCCAAGCAAGACTTCGTTGATGCCCAGATCGAAGCCTGGCCTTTGGCCAGAGTACTGGTAGCCATCTCCGCCGCCACCGGTTGGCAAATCTACGTCGAACCGGACACCCGTTACACCATTTCGACTCGCTTCCAGAAGCTCAAGCCTCCCGAAGCGCTTCGTCGGCTGCTCGGCGAGCTCAACTTCGCCCTGCTCCCGCAAACCAACGCGCCCGCGAAATTCTTCGTCTATCGCACCACCGTCCAGGAGGCCACGCAATTAATCGCCCCACCGCCAGGGAAGTCGAATGTATCATCGGCGCGACCGATCCCGAACGAATTGGTCGTCACGCTCAAGCCGGGCGCGAAAGTGAGCATCGAGGATCTGGCGAAACGGCTGGGCGCAAAAGTGGTTGGGCGGATTGACGAATTGAATGCTTATCGGCTTCGATTCGAAAGCGAAGACGCGGCCCAAAGCGCGCGGAGTCAACTGGCCGAAGAGGACGCTGTCAGCGCGGTCGATTCCAACTTTGCGATCAACCGCCCGACGCAAATCGAGCCGCTCTCCATCAGTTCTGTTCCCCCGCTGTCGCTCAAACCCAATGTGTCACCCAGCACCGAACACCCGGTGATCGCGTTGATCGATACGTCCGTCGCGGGCGACAAGTCACCGGTCAAGGATTTCTTTTTACCCCAGGTCTCCGTGGCGGACCCGGCCGACGCAACGGTTGCGAGCCGCAGTCACGGCGAAGCGATGGGCCAGACGATACTTCGGGGTCTCGCCGAGTGTCTTGATGGGCCGGCAACGACTGCGTGGCGGATTCTGCCCGTGGATGTCTATGGAAACAGCCCTTCGACCACAACCTTCGACGTCGCCCGGGGCATATACGCCGCGCTCGGCGCCCGGCCCTCCATTTTCAACCTGAGTCTGGGGAGTGAAGGCGACACGCCATTCCTCAAGAACGTCATCCAGCAACTCCACGACCAGGGCGCGGTTTTCGTCGCCGCCACAGGAAACCAGCCCGTCCGGACGCCGATGTATCCGGCTGCCTACGACTCGGTCCTTGCCGTGACCGCCGGGGACAGCCGCGGACGCCTCGCTTCCTACGCGAACCGCGGCGACTTTGTCGATGTCATCGCACCCGGAGCCAGCATAGTCGATTACGGCGGCCAAGCATTCCTCACCACCGGCACCTCGGTTTCCGCAGCGCACATGAGCGGAATGATCGCCTGCCTGCTCGCGCACAACCCGGATATGACACCGCTTGAGGCCGAAGCGGAAGTGCGAAAACGATTCGCCTTCCAACGCCAATAGCTGCCGCGGTGACGCGGCTTTCGTGTTTCGCATTCATTGGGACCATGAACCGGCCTGGAAAATCTAAAGCGCCGCAGGGGCGGCGCACTCCAAAACCTGGCGGAAGTTCGGACAACCGTGGCCAACGCGCCAGCGTCTTGGAGATGCGGCGAGCTCCGCCGCTTTCGAGTGACGCGTCGCGCTTAACCGTCGGATTGGTGCGGTTCAGGGAGCGTCCCCACCCTCTTTTGAGGGCGCGATGGCATCAGGCACCTCAACCGCCGCACCGCGCTTGATTCGGACCGACACATAACGAGCCTGAGGAATCGCGAATTTCTTTACCTCTACCGAGACAGAGTCCGCTTTGAATTCGTCGAGCAGGACGCGCGCGATGTCCTCGGCCAGGGTCTCAATTAACCGCCAGTCCCATTCCTTGCCGAAACGCAACAAACGTTCCGTTACGGCGTGGTAATCGATCGTTGCCGCCAGATCGTCGTTCTCCGCGGCAGCCAGGAAATCGCGAGCCATTTCCACCGTGATCAACAACCGCTGCGCTTGCGCCCGCTCCTCCTCCGAGACACCCACGCGGCAGAACACCTCCAAATCCTTGATGATGATCGTATCCATGCTTGTTGGTTGCCGCACCGGTCGCGGTTCCCGATTTATGGCTCCGGTCTATTCAGTTGATTGACCAATTTCCCACCGGCACTCACTGCTTCGATGAGGACTCGTGTCGGCCGGTTGAGTTCCATAGCCAGCGCCTGCTCGACACTGACCCAGCGAAACTCCTGCGCCTCATGATTCAGTCTGACTTCCGAGTCCCCGCTGCAGCGGCAGGTATAATTCAGCAAGACAAAATGCGCGTCCCGATAAAACTCCTTGGAGCAAACGCAGTCTTGCACGAGCACAAACTCGATCTCGCCGATGTCGAGATTCGTCTCCTCCTTGAGCTCGCGGCGCAGAGCGTCGGTGGAACTTTCGCCGAACTTGATCTTGCCTCCGGGAATGCCCCAAAGATTCAACCATTTCCGGGTTCGGATCATTAATACCCGGCCCATCGGATCAACGATCAGGGCGCCAACTGTCACGGTCGGATGCGCGGCGCCGGCCGGGTTTTCGTTGTGGGGCGGTTTCAACTCAAAACCGTTCCGTTCGAGGATCTGCCGCAATTCACCCAGGTGTTCGACGATCAAATCCGGCCCGCTGGCCTGCAACTGGTCCGCGCGGTTATAGCCGGTCAAAACGGCGCAAGCAAAGATGCCGCCGTGGCGCGCCGTTTCCACATCGTGCTGCATGTCGCCCACAAACACCGTCTCCTCGGTTCGCAACCGATGCGTGCCAAGAACGTCTAGAATCTTCGTCCGCTTGTCCCAGATTTCCACGTACGGATGTTCGATAAACTGGTCGAAGCCCGTCGTGGCCGACTGGATGGCGTAGTGGTCCCGGTGCACCGTGCTCAACAGAAACGTGCGGAACCCGCGCGCCCGACAAAAGGCAAGGAACTCTCGCGCATGCGGCAGTTCGGTGACCAAGCCCTGCACCTCGCGGAAGTGGCCGTGAAACCATTCTTCGAGCTGCGGCAATGAGACGTGAGACACGTATCGGGCGTAGAAGTTTTTGAACGGCAGACAAAACTCGGATCGAAACTGGTCGAGGCTCAACTCCCGAACACCCGCCTGTCGGAATACATAATTGGTCGCGCGCCATACCGCCGGCAGATCGTCAACCAACGTTCCCGACCAGTCGAAAATGATGTTCCGAATCACGCCCGAAGCTTAGTACTCCATTTCATAAAAACAACCCTGTTTGATGCCGGTCGATGCGCGCAGCGGTGCATCCCCAGGTTGACGGTTCTCGTACAACCTGCCGGTTGAATATGGACTGCGCCGGCCGAGCGGAGCGGCGACGGCGCTTTGGATTCGCGCAGCCTGAGCGCGCCGGGCCAGAGCGGTGTCGCGCTTCGCTTGCCACCGCACTCCAAAAGCCACCGACAACTCGTGGCTGCACCGTGCGCGCAGCCGCCGTGACCTTTCGCCGTGACGCAGTACGCAAAACGTGTTAATCGAGCACGGTGTCTTGTCGCTTGTCACTGCTCGGCACGCTGTTGCTTTCGTCGCGGCTTGACCCTCTTGCCTGCCTGGCCTTGACCGCTCCCGAAACCATCTCGTACCTGCGGTTGACCGCGGAGGAAATGGGGCTGCCGACCGATCTGGCCTCCGTGCCAGCGGAGTCAACGACGGTTCCTGAAGTCTCGGAGCGCCGCATCCCCGCGATCGTCACCGCGGCGCAACTCGCGGCCACGGATCTTTCGCGTGTGGGCGTCCCGCTGCCCGAGGCAAACACGCTGAGCCAGGTCTATTTTCAACAGGGACTGTTCGGGCAGTCGCGGGAGCGTGGCAGCGCCGTCGTCCATTTTGTTCCGCAGGTCGTCTTGATCAAACCTCGCGGTGCGCTCCATGTAGTGGCGCTGCGCGTTGAACCGTTCACCGAACGTGAGGCGCTCCGCACGCTGCGCACGAGAACGGACGTGGAGTTCGCCGAATTGGATCTGCTGCAACGACGCCAATTCGCTCCCAACGACCCACAGCTCAGCAATCAGTGGCACCACGCGACGATCGGCAGTTTCGACGCCTGGAACCGGAGCCTGGGCAGCGACTCCATCCGCCTGGCGATTGTCGATTCGCCGTTCCAGATGAATCACCCCGACCTGTCGGCCAACACTCTGCCCGGGTGGAGCGTGATTACGAACGCTCCGATCGACCAGAGCGACGGGATCGAACATTCAACAGCGTGCGCGGGCATGGCGGCAGCCGTCATCAACAATCGCCTCGGCGTGGCGGGCGCCGGCAATTGCAAGCTGGTGCCCATTCATATCATTGGGTTCACCGACGACATGTACAACGCGATCATCTGGGCGGCCGACCACGCCGTGCGCGTCGTCAACCTCAGTTGGAGCGGGGCAGACAGCCCGACCCTGAACGAGGCCGGCCGGTATTTAAAGACCCGCGCCGGCGGACTCCTTTTTATGGCGGGGATCAATGGCAGCGGACTCCTCGATTATCCGGACCAACCGGACATCTATGGTGTCTCGATGACCGACGCAGCCGATAATCTGCAATCCCGGTTCGGAGACCATATCGACTTCGCCGCACCGGGCTTCCAGATCTTCTCGACCGTGACCGGCTCCGGGTATGGGCTCCAGAGCGGGACGAGTTTCTCGACTCCACTGGTGGCCGGCATTGCCGCCCTGCTTTTCAGCATCAATCCCACCCTTTCGCCGGATGACGCGATCGACATCTTGAAGGCGACCGCTGACGACAAGGGTCCGGCCGGCCGCGACCCGTTCTTTGGCTGGGGCCGCGTCCAATTCGGAAGAGCCGCTGCGGCCGCTCAAGAGACGCTTCCGAACATTCTCAGCATCGGCTTCTCGAACAATCAGGCTACCCTCTCCGGCACTTATCGCTCCGGACTCGAGCACACCCTATGGAAGACGGCGCAGATTTCGCCTCCTCTCTGGTCGCAAGTCCTGAACGCTGTCTCCGTCACCAACGGCGCGAGGATTACGTTTACCGACCTGGCGGCCGGCGGCGCGGCCATGTTTTATCAACTGCGAGTGGCGGTCTCACCCAACACCGCGGGTGCTTTTCATCTTCCATAGAACTCGTTTCCACCCTGATGGTAGAGATCGGGCAAACACGGCATACGGCGACGGCTACACGCACCATAAAACCAAAGTAATACGGCCGTCGTCCAGGTGTGCAGCGGAACGCACAGTCGATTTCAATGCCGGTTAAGCTAGCTTTCTGCGTTTTCACCGCGTGATCTTGCGACCTGGCATCCGAGCCCGCCGACCGGCGGTTACGAAAGTGTTCGGATTAAGAGTTGGAAAAACTTTGCAATTTGTTCGACGCGGTTAGAATGTTGCGAACCCATTCATCCCAGTCAGAGCGGACAGACGAATGTCCAAGCGCTTATGAAGACATGTTTCAGACAAAGCCTGAATCGTCCCGGCCGGACCGTTCGGTCGGGCTTCACCTTGATCGAGCTTCTGGTTGTGATCGCCATCATTGCGATCCTGGCCGGACTGCTGTTGCCGGCGCTGGCCAAAGCCAAAGCCAAGGCCGGCCATATCAAGTGCGTGAGCAACCTTAAACAGTTGGGCTACGGCATGATGATGTACATCCAGGACAATCGCGACCAGTTCCCCGGGACGGCCTCCAGGGCCACGTTCAATTTTCATAAGGAAGACTGGATCTATTGGCGCACCAACACGAAGGTGTATCCACCGGTCGAGAAAAGCCCGATCGCGGTCCACATGGGCCAGGTCACCAGCAACCTTTTCCGTTGTCCGTTGGATCGGATTGACAAAGACCGAGAGGGCGGCTCACCTCACGGGCCCTACCTCTACAGCTACAGTTTGACCAGCATTTTCGATTCGCAGGTGAACTATGGAATGGCCTCCATTTTTGATGGCCCCGACGCCAACCCGATCCCATACATCTTCAAACACGGAAGCGTCAAACGGCCGGCCAGCAAGATCATGCTGGCGGAGGAACGAACTTCACTCCGCCCACCAGAGACGATCGATCGGCTGTATGCTAGCGGAAGCACGATCAACGATGGCAGATGGGTGCCACCCAATACGGTGGGCGGCAGTGGCTCCGACCTGATTACAGCGCGACATAACAAAAAGGGATCGGTGAACTTTGCCGACGGCCACGCGGAATCAGTCTCCTACAAATTAGGCCTGAATCCGGTGAATTATAGATCCGATCTGTAAGCTCGAAGCGCCGCTTCGGGATCACCACCCAGGTCGAGCCCATGAAAGCACCGATCGCAATTTTTTTGGCGATAGCTTTGGCGGGTTGCGGTAAGAAAAATTCGGGTCCCCCTGAGGCGGCGCGCGGCCCGGTGGATCCGGCCCAGAGCACACCTGAGGAATCACCGACCACCGTACAATCCACCGCCGTCGCGGCACCTCTCGCTCAGCCAGAAACGCCGCGAGCCGTGCCCATTCCGGCCGTCCAAGCGCCGTCCGCACAGACTGCAGCTCTTGAGGGAGCCATCCACGCCGTAATGACAATGGCGCTTCACAAATTCATCCGGGAGAATGGGCGCATGCCGAAGGATTTCTCCGAATTTGCTGGCGCAAGCATGGACAGCGTTCCCTTCGCACCGGAGGGGATGGAGTACGCAATTGATTACGCCAATAAGCAGGTGAAAGTGGTGAAGATCAAAAAGAAGTAAGCCGGTTCAACCCTGCACATCACCTCTGCGTTCCCCACTGCTTCGCGAGCCTGTTAGAATTTGATTCTGTTCTTCGCGCCGCACCTGCCCAACCGCATCTGCATGGGGAGCGCAGGCGCCCCGCGCCCCGCCTGTAGTCTTCCTCGTCCTCGCGGAGGACACCAAAACAGTTGCGCCGTCCGTTTAGCCTGCACGCTCCTGAATGCCAATTGCGGTTGGCGCGGGAGTTTGGACAATTTCTCTCCGTCTCGCAGAGCGAGACATGAACGCCAAAGGCGTTCCGTCCTTCAGCCCAGGGTTGCCGGAGGCTACCCTGGGTGTGCCGGGCCAGGATTCATCAACCCCAACGGCAGAGATTTTCACGGGCAAGATAATTTGACAATTTTGGGAGTTGGCCCGTCTGGCCGATCATTTAAAGCGGAAGTCGATTTTGAAATTGTAGAGCCAGGGAATTTCGGGACGGACACCCTCGCG
>WNFU01023367.1_pt1 | contig 10931 bp, 8 predicted proteins | sample 5400121 | NCBI WGS metagenome assembly WNFU01 (sample SAMN13153360, study PRJNA577476) | soil metagenome | isolation source: 100 cm soil or saprolite under grassland replicate 1 | place: USA:California | collected 2016-06-15
GCTGGTGTCGCCGGCGCAGCCGCTGGTGTCGCCGGCGCGGCGGCCGGTGCCGCCGGCGCGCCCATCGCCACCCCACCGAACGCAGGCGCCGCGCTCAGGGCACCCGGCGCGGCAGCTGGTGACGCCGGTGCCGCGGCCGGTGACGCCGGTGCCGCGGCCGGCGCCGCCGGCGCGCCGTACCCTGCTACGGGCGCTGCGTATGGTGCCGCGGGAGCCGCGGACGGCGCCGCCGGTGCTGCGGGCGCAGCTCTTACGGATGTAGGTGCGCCTACAGGGTCCGCGCTTCCGAAGGCCGGCACCGCGCTCGGGGCCCCAGGCGCCGCTGTCGGCGCTCCGGGGGCGGCTGATGGTGCTGCTGGTGCACTCACCGGGACCGGAACGAATGCAACCTGCCCGAACCCCGTCGCCGGAGCTCCTGCGCCAGAAGCCGAGGCATTGGCCTCAGCCATGGCCTCTTCGTCTGGGACTACGAGGGCAACTCGACCCACGCCTACTTCGACAACCTCGATCTCGTGTCCGTCCGGGATGCCAATTCCGAGCAGACTCAGGGTGTCGGTCGGGTTGTCCTTGAGCGCCTCCCTCAAGTCCGGGCGAGCAGCCAGGATGGGGCCGGCGTCGATGATCGGTTGCATGGAACCTCCTGCCCTCGGAGCACGTCACTCGTTTTCTTCGACACGTCAGGTGCCGAGGTTGAGCGATGACTCGGCGCGCGAAGCGTAAACCCGGGCCGCCAGCTCCGTCGAGGGTCCTGCCTGCGCGAACGCGCTGTTTGCTCCGTATGCGACACAGTTCGCAGTACGAGCAGAAGGCCGAGAATGATCAGGCGTACATGTCGAGTTGGAGCGGGCCATGCGCAGCATCGGCTTCGGCTACGCGCTGTTCATTCTCGGCTTGATGGGTGGCTGGAGAGCTTCGGTCAGCTCGTCTAGCTCGCATCGCCGACTCCGATCTCGCCAAGGAATGCCATGAGGCCCGGTTCATCTCCGATCGCCGGGAGCGACACCGACTGAGAGAAGTCCGAGCTGGCGACCGCGATGTTCGGAGAGCCTCCGTAGATATTGGTGACGATGATTGCATATCGGCGCGGTCACCCCTTCTTCATGGTCAACAGATTCTCTGGGCTGCCAGAGAGCAGCAAACTTCTTCAGCGACACCGCGACTCCCGGACTAAAGGCGCGCGCACCGAACGACGCGACAGAACGCGCGACCGCCGACCATGGACGCGCACCAGAACCGGCTTGGTCTCAGGGGATCAACGCAACAGCACCCTCGATCGGGTTTGATCGGATCGGGAGGTGCGGCGTGGAACGGTTGTCGGAGGGTGACAAGGAACGGATCGCGGAGCTGTGGGCGGCGCAGGCTCCGGCGTGGGTGATCCACAAGGAGATCAGCCGGTCACGGTGGGCGATCCGGAGATACATCAACAGGCTGCAGCGGCCGCCGAAGCGCGAACCGAACCGGTCGCCGCTGCGGCTGTCGCTGGGCGAACGCGAAGAGATCTCGCGGGGCCTGGCGGGTGGTGAGTCGCTGCGGTCGATCGCGCGCGGGCTTGGTCGGGCGCCGTCGACGATCTCGCGGGAAGTGCGGGGCAACGGCGGTGCGCGCTGGTATCGCGCCTGCCGGGCGGACCGCGATGCGCTCCGCCGAGCTCGTCGGCCGAAACGAGCGAAGCTGGCGCAGTGCGAACGGCTCCGAGCGGTGGTGGAGGGCAAGCTCGAGCTGCGCTGGTCGCCGCAGCAGATCTCCGGTTGGCTCGGTCGAGCTTTCGCTGACGATCCGGAGATGCGGGTGTCTCACGAGACGATCTACCTGTCGTTGTTCGTGCAGTCGCGCGGCGCGTTGCGCAGGGAGCTGACCCGCTACCTGCGTCGTCGGCACGCCACTCGCCGGCCGCTCGGACACTCCGTGATGACCGGCCAAGGCCAGCTCCGGGGAACGATCAACATCAGCGAGCGACCCGCCGAGGCCGACGACCGTGCCGTCCCGGGCCACTGGGAAGGCGACCTGCTCTTCGGTAAGAAGATGAGCGCCGTCGCCACGCTCGTCGAACGCAAGAGCCGCTTCGTGGTACTCGTCGGGCTCCCCGACGGGCACCAAGCCGACGTCGTGGCCGACGCCCTCGCCGCAAGGATCGTGACGCTGCCCCAACAGCTCCAACGGTCCATCACCTGGGACCACGGCAAGGAGATGGCCCAGCACGCGCGCTTCAGCGTCGACACCGGCGTCACCGTCTACTTCTGCGACCCTCGCAGCCTGGCAGCGCGGCAGCAACGAGAACACCAACGGTCTGCTGCGCCAGTACTTTCCGAAGCGCAGCGACCTAAGAACTCACACCCAAGCCGACCTCGACGCGGTCGCCGCAGAGCTCAACAATCGTCCTCGACAGACCCTCGGCTGGCTGTCACCATCCGAAGCACTCGACGAGGCGTTGCGTTGACCACTTGAGTCCGCACCGGATCGAGGGCACTCCGAGGTGCCGATATGTCGCGCCCAGCGGAGGTCAGCTGGCGACGTTCGGTGCGCACGTTAGGTGCACAGAAGTCGAGTACGAATCAGGGGTTGCTGATGCAGCCGACCGCGTGATTCACGACTTGGGCCTCCAACGAGGGTCGCGGCCGATGAGCCCGAGGACGCGATCTTGCAGCGGAGCGTCCTCCGGTACCGAGACCGGGGCGGCGTACCAGCCGTTCTCCCGCTGCCAGGCCCACACCTGCGGAGCTTGCACGAGGCTGCTCCACAGGAGCTGGACCTCTTCGGGGTTGATCGTTGGATCCTGCCCCGTCGCCTTGGCGAGGTCCCACCCGTGTTGCGGGAGGTCGAAGCTCACCGCGAGATCCAGATGGCTCATGACCTCAGGTGGCGTCGCCGGATCGTCGAGGACTCGCTCGACAAGCTTCCGAATGGCGCCGAACGCGGCGGCTGGATCGTCGAGGTCCGCAAACGCAGGGACATCCGATACGCCCGCCGTCTCGCGGAGCACGTGACCCGAGTAGTCGACGACGTGGGCCACAACGTCGCGGGCGAGCCATCCGTCCACCGGCGAGGGACTCTTCCATCGCTCCGGCGCGGTGGCGGCGATCAAGGCGCTAAACGCGTCCGCACGCCGCCGGTATCGGTCCGCGATCTCGGTCATGCAGGAACAGGTTGCCCGCTCGTGCGCTCACTCGTCGAGTGCCGAACGGCAGATATGGCGCGGTTCATACCTGCTTGCGGTAGCGCACCTCGTACAGCCCTGAGTCGCCGAACGGCTTCATGCCGTTGTCGTCGCGCCAGCCTGCGCGTTCATAAAACCTGCGCGCCCGATCGTTCCCTGTCAGAACCCAGAGTGCCAGGTCGCGTCGCCCCGTCGCGGCGAGCGCTTCTTCTGCATCGTGGAGTAGTGCGTACCCGAAGCCGCGCCCCCAGTGCGACGGCGCGACGTAGAGAGTCCAAAGCTCGCCGCGGTTTGCGTCGTTCGGCAGGTCTCGATCCCCACCAAAGGCGCTAACGCCGACTATCTGTCGTGCGGCGTCGGTCGTGACGCGGAACTCGGCCCGTAGCCCCGCGTTCTCGTATCCATGCCGAAGCCACTGAACCCATTGTGTCGTGCCCCGCGCATCGTCCAGCCCGTCGAGGATCGCATCAGACAGCAGGCCGCGGTAGCCGACGCGCCAACTGTCATTCATCGTCCGCGCAATCTGTTGAGCATCCGCGATCTCCGGGGTTCGGACGAACGCCTCGGCGTCCACGTGCACAGAATGCCCGCTCGGGATTGTGGCCCGCGCACATAACGCCGAGGCACGGCTCTGAGCATCGGGTCCCGGAACCGGCGATCCGTGCGGTCAATCCTTCCGCGGATTCGAGCGCCGCTTGCGTTTCGAGGGACTTGGTTCCTTCGGCGCGAGAAGATCACCAAGCAGCTCCGCGGACCGCTGGTCGGTCGCTGGGACTGCGTGCGCGTAGATGCCGAGCGTCGTGGTGGCGTTGGCATGGCCGAGACGTTCGCTGACGGCTCGGACCGGAACGCCGGCCTCGAGGAGGTGAGTAGCGACGTAGTGGCGCAGATCGTGCAGCCGGATGCCCTCAAGCCCGAGGCGATCGCGAAGGCGCATGAAGCGGCCGGTCGCACCCGAGTCCGGGCGCCACGGCTCCCTTCCCTCGGGATCGCGAGCGAAGGCGTACGCCTTCGGAGACAGCTCGACGCCGCAGGCTTGGGCCCGCTCCTCGGCCAGGCGCCGCTGGTAGTGCAACGCCTTCACCGTCACATCGTCGAGCGCGAGGCGGCGAACCCGATCGGTCTTCGTCCGCTTCTCGATCACGCCCTTGTCGCCCACCGTCAGCGAGCGCGCCACAACGATTTGCCCGCCTTCGAGATCGAAGTCGTCCCACCGCAGCGCGCACAGCTCGCCCCGCCGAGCACCTGTCACAGCAGCCAGGCGGAGGTAGAGCGCGAACTCCGGGTCCTCGGCCTGGGCCGCGGCCAGCAACCGGCCGACGTCGTCCGGTGTCGGCGCCTGGACCCGCGCTCGCACCGGCCGCGGCGGGCTGGCATGCGTGGCCGGGTTGTCGGTGATCATCTGCCATCGCACCGCTTGGCCCAGCGCTGCTCGCAGGATGCTGTGAACTTTCAGCACGCTGGCCGGACTGAGGTGCTTCCGGAGCGAGGCGTAGAACCGGTCGAGGTCGGCCGGCCGGAGTCGATCGATCTTCTGCTCGCCCAGCCGCGGGATGATCCAGTTGCGCAGATAGACGCGGTAGGCGGAGGCGGTCGCCGGCGAGATGTCGGGCTCGATGTGCTCGAGCCACCGTTCGGTGACATCCGCGACGGTGCCCGCCGCGGTTTCGCCGAATTTCCCTTGCACGGCTTGCGCGACCAGCGCGGCGCGGACCTTCTCGGCGTCCCGCTTCGTGCCCCGGACGGTACGGGTCAGGTACCGCTGCTTGCCCGTCCGGGCGTCAATCCCCAGGTAGACGTGGACTCGCCAGGTGTTCCCGCGCCGCACGATATGGCCGTGCACAGCAGGCACGGTACGCCGAACCCATTACCAAGTCCATTACCATTTCTGAGCCTCGGAAAGCCCGCCGCTCGTTCCAACGCTCTGACCTGGGCCTTTGCCGTGGGCGCTACTGGTTTCGAACCAGTGACCTCTGCCGTGTGAAGGCAGCGCTCTCCCGCTGAGCTAAGCGCCCGGGAGCGACGAGGATATCCGGGCGTTTTCCAGGATTGATCGGTGGCGGTGACCGGCGTAGCTGCGCCGTTTCCTGGAACGCCTCCCCGGATTGCGCACACGAGCCGCCCGGCGTGCGGCATCATGGTGGGTCGAGATCCCTGCCGGGGCCGGCCGAGGCCGGTTCCGGGGCGCTTGACGCGCCGGCCGGGCCCGCCCGTACCGGCGCGGGCGAGGTAGGTGACGAGGTGCCCAGAAAAGGACGTGCCGCGAGCTCAAGCAGGGGTTCGACGACGACCTCTTCTCCGAAGGCAGCGGCTCGCTCGCCGACGTCGAGGAAGGCACCGTCGACGACGATGCCGGCTGGGACGACGAGAAGGACGAGCACGATGACGACTGGGATGCAGACGACCCGCTCGCCATCGACGAGCGTCGCAGCGATCCCGACCACGGAGGCCGTCGGGCTAGCTGAGCTGGCCTAGGTGAACCGGGGGTCGACCGCCTCCGTGTCGATCCCGTACCGGCGAATCGCTTCCGCGACCGCTTCGCCCTTGACGTCGCCCTGCATCGCGAGCGCGCTCAGCGTCGCGACGACGATGTGGGCGGCGTCGACCTCGAAGTGCCGGCGCAGCGCTTCGCGCGTGTCCGAGAATCCGTAGCCGTCGGTCCCGAGCGCGACGAAGGGCTTCGGGACGAACTTCGCGATCTGATCCGGCACCATCTTCATGAAGTCGGTGACGGCGATGATCGGCCCCTCGGTCGGACCGAGCTGCTCGGTCACGTACGGAACACGCGCCCGCTCCGTCGGGTGGAGGCGGTTCCAGCGCTCGATCGACAGGGCGTCTTCCCGGAGCAGCTTGTAGCTCGGCGCGCTCCAGACGTCGGCGGCGACGTCGTGCTCCTCCATCAGTAACTGCTGCGCCAGCACCGCCTGGCGCAGGGCGGTGCCGCTTCCGAGCAGCTGCGCGCGGTGCGTCTGCTCCCCCGGCGCCGGGCGGTAGCGATAGAGGCCGCGCACGATGCCCTCCTCGGCGCCCTCCGGCATCGGCGGCATCGCGTAGTTTTCGTTGTACAAGGTCAGGTAGTAGAAGCAGTCCGCTTGCTCGTCTCCGTACATGTGCGTGATGCCGTCGCGCACGATGACGGCCATCTCGTACGCGAACGCCGGGTCGTAGGCACGGCAGTTCGGCATCGCAGACGCGAGCACGTGGCTCTGCCCGTCGCAGTGCTGGAGACCTTCGCCCGTGAGGGTGGTGCGTCCGGCGGTGGCGCCGAGCAGAAAGCCGCGGCCGCGCTGGTCGCCGAAGCTCCAGATGAGATCGCCGACACGCTGGAACCCGAACATCGAATAGAAGATGAAGAACGGGATCATCGGCTCGCCCCACGTCGCGTAGCTGGTGCCAACGGCCGTGCACGACGCCATCGACCCCGCCTCGGTGATCCCTTCCTCCAGGATCCGGCCTTCCTTGGCCTCGCGATAGCTGAGGAGCAACCCGGCGTCGACGGGCTCGTACTGCTGGCCGAGCGGCGAGTAGATCTTGATGTCGCGGAACAGCGCGTCGAGCCCGAACGTGCGCGCTTCGTCGGGGATGATCGGGACGATGCGCTTCCCGAGCTCGGGTTGAGCGAGCAGCTTGCGGATCAGGCGCGCGAACGCGGTGGTGGTCGACGCCTGCACCTTGTCGCCGGTCCCGGCGAGCAGATCGGTAAGGGCATCGTCGCTCGGCGTCCGGAGCACGTGCGGTCGCACGACGCGCTGAGGAAGGAACCCGTCGAGAGCCCTTCGCCTGGCCATCATGTACTCGTACTCGGGCGAGCCGACACCGGGGTGGTAATAGGGCGGCAGCGCGTCCCCTTCGAGCTGCTCGTCGGGGATCTCGAGGTACAACCGGTCGCGGAACGTCTTGAGCTCCGCCTCCGTCATCTTCTTGATCTGGTGGGTCGCGTTGCGGGCCTCGAAATCGGGTCCGAGCGTCCACCCCTTGATCGTCTTGGCGAGGATGACGGTCGGCGTGCCCTCGTGTTCGACCGCGGACTTGTACGCCGCGTACAGCTTTCGGTAGTCGTGCCCGCCGCGTGACAGCTTGCGCAGGTCGTCGTCCGACAGGTGCTCGACCATCTTGCGCAGCCGGGGGTCGGGCCCGAAGAAGTGCTCTCGGATGTACGCGCCCGATTCGACCGCGTACTTCTGGAACTCGCCGTCGACCGTGGTGTTCATCTTGTTGACGAGCACACCGTCGACGTCGCGCGCCAGGAGCTCGTCCCACTCGCGGCCCCACACCACCTTGATCACGTGCCAGCCCGCGCCGCGGAAGATGGCCTCGAGCTCCTGGATGATCTTGCCGTTGCCGCGCACCGGGCCGTCGAGGCGCTGCAGGTTGCAGTTCACGACGAAGATGAGGTTGTCCAGCTGCTCGCGGGCGGCGATCGACAAGCCGTTGGTGCTCTCCGGCTCGTCCATCTCGCCGTCCCCGACGAAGCACCACACCTTCGCGGCGCTGGTGTCCGCCATCTCGTGATGGAGCAAGTACCGGTTGAAGCGCGCCTGTGCGATCGCGTTGATGGGACCCAGCCCCATCGACACCGTGGGGAACTCCCAGAAGTCGGGGAGACGCCGCGGGTGCGGATAGCTCGGAAGACCGCCGCCGACGTCCTGACGGAACCGGTCGAGGTCGGACTCGTTCATCCGACCCTCGAGGAACGCGCGGGCGTAGATGCCAGGCGCGGCGTGACCCTGCATGAACACCTGGTCGCCGAACCCGCCGTCAGCCTTGCCCCGGAAGAAGTGGTTGAATCCGACCTCGTACAGCGACGCGGCCGACGCGTAGGTCGACAGGTGACCGCCGAGCCCGTCGAAACGACGGTTCGCGCGGGCAACCATCACGACCGCGTTCCAGCGGATGAACGCGCGGATGCGTCGCTCGAGGTCTTCGTCACCCGGGAACCACGGCTCCTGCTCGGGCGGGATCGTGTTGAGGTACGGCGTCGACACCGCCGAGGGCACCCCGATCCCCTGCGCGCGTGCCCGCTCCATCAGCCGCGTGAGGAGGTAGCGAGCGCGGGACTTGCCGCGAACGTCCAGCACCGAGTCGAGGGAGTCCAGCCATTCGCCTGTCTCCTGGGGATCGATGTCCGGGAGCTGCTGGACGAATCCGTCGATGAACAACGCCGTACCTCCGGGGGAAGCGGTACCCCTTCGAGGTTACGCCCGCTTCGGTCGCGCCGAGGTCACACCCGGTGGCGGCCCGAGGCATCAGAATCGGGCGTGGCCCGCGACGTGAACGACCCGCCGAAGCGCAGCGCCGTGCGCACCGACCTGGAGCTCCGCCTCGCTGACCCGCGCCAGCTCTTCGCCGCCGACCCCGACTTCTTCTTCGAGGCGGCGACGATCGCACCCGGCGTCGAGCGCCTGCACGAGGAGCTCCGCTGGCGCGAGCTCGACAAGCCGGTGCGGCTCACATTGCACCTGCCTCGCTCGGTCATCGAGCCCGGGCTCGACCGGCGCTGCGCCGACGCGATCCGCCGGTACTCCACGGCATGCCGGAACCGGGTGGACGACGAGCTCCGGGGCATGCTCCGGGACGGGCTGCGGGCACTCGCTCTCGGGCTCGTGCTCCTCGCGGTCGCGCTCGCCATGTCGGTGTCGATCAGCCGCAGCGCTCTCCCCGAATCGATCCGCATCTTCTTCGGCGACGGCGTGTTCCTCGTGGCCGCCTGGGTCGGCATGTGGTACCCGCTCGACACGCTCGTGTACTCGCCGCGCCCGTTTCGCCGGGACCGAGCAGTGCTCGACGCGATGACCCGTATGGAGGTCGTCGTCGTACCGTCGGACGAGCCCGACGGGTAGGCGTTATCCACAGTCAGGTGCTTGTAACACTCGCCGCGCTGCGTTAGGACACAAGGAGCATCAATGCGCCGCGTCGCGACAGCAGGCTCGCGAGGGCGCGCGCTCACACGGAGGGCGGAAATGGCAACAGCCCAAGGTCAAAAAGCAGGGACCGGCTGGATCGGGTTCGCCGGCGTGATGTTGATCATCGTCGGTCTGCTGGATGTCGTCGACGGGCTGTGGGCCCTCGACCGGGCCGACACGAAGATCAACGGCCTCTTGTACGCCGACAAGCTCGGCGGGTGGGGCTGGTTCTACCTGATCCTCGGCATCATCCTCGTGCTCGCGGGCATCGGCGTGTTCTACCGGTCGCAGCTGGCGCGATGGGTCGGCGTCATCCTGGCCTCGATCGCGGTCGTGACGAACATGTTGTGGATCTTCGTGTTCCCGATCACCTCGCTGGTCGTGATGTTCCTCGCCACGCTGGTCGTGTACGGCCTGGTGGTCTACGGCGAGCCGGAGTAACCGTCTGTCACGCGTCGGAGGGTGACGCACCCGGTTGACGGGTGGGGATCCTGCGGCTGAAGAACACCGCGATCAGCGCGATAACACCGAGAACCGACAGTGAGGCCCTGAGACCATCGAGGCGCGCCGTCTCGTTCTCGTCGACGATCGCGTCGGCCGTCTCCAACGGTACGTCCGCCTTGTCGAGCGCTGTCTTCAGTTCCTTGTCAGAAACGAACGGGATGCCGGCGGCGAGCTCGACTTGTGCCTTCGAGGAGACGTTCTCCGGAATCTTGGGGTTGCCTTGGATGCCGCTGAAGAACGACGAGCTCAAGGCCGAGATGAGCACGGCGCCCGCGAGCGCGGTCCCTATCGATGCCCCGAGGTTGGTCAACGTGTTCTGCAGACCGCCCACCTCGCCGCTCTGGTCGTCAGGCACCGACGACACGGTCACGCTGCCGAGCTGCGACGCCAGCGCACCGACACCGAGCCCTGCGAGCAGCATCGGCCAGGTCACGATCTCCGGCCCCGCTCCGGCGTCGAGCGCGGCGATCATCACCACGATGCCGGCAAACAGTGCGAGGAAACCGAGCCGCACGACCCGGCGCGGCGAGACATTCGGGAACACCCTCGGAATCCCCGCGGCAGCCAAAAGGAGCGTGATCGAGAGCGGCAGCAGGCGAACCCCCGTCGCGATCGCCGACAGGCCGAGCGCGACCGAGAGAAACAGCGGCACGGCGAAGAACAGTCCAGCCTGCAGGAGGTACTGGAAGAAGAACGCCGTGAGCCCGCCGCGCAGCGTCCGGTTCCGCAACATCGCGGGATCGATCAGCGCGCTGTCGCCACGTGCAAGCCGGTGGTTCTCCCAGGCCAGGAAGAGTCGCAGCACCACTCCTCCGGTCAAGATCAGCCAGACCACCGGCGACAGCCCGAGCCACTCCGGAGCCTCCGGCTTCGACTGTACGAAGCCCCACGCGCCCGAGCGCAGTATCCCGTAGACGACGAGACCGAGACCGACCGCGGATAAGCCCGTCCCCACGAGGTCGAGGCGAACGCCCTGCTCGGCCGGAGTGTCGGCCATCCGCCGCGTGAGCGCGAGGATCACGAGCACGATCGCGACCTCGGCGGCGAACACCAAGCGCCACGAGAGGTACGTAGTGAAAAGGCCGCCGATCAGGGGACCCGCGGCCACTGCGATAGCGCCGGCGGACGCCACGAGCCCGTACGCCCTCGGCCGTTCGGGGCGCGCGAAGTTCGACGCCACCAGCGCGACGATCGCCGGCATGATCAGCGCCGCACCGATTCCTTCCAGGACCGACCACCCGACAACGAGCACCGCGAGACTCGGAGCGATCGCCGTTATGAAGGAACCGCTGCCGTAGACCACACAGCCGATGGCGAAGGCACGCTTGCGGCCGAGGATCTGCCCCACCTTGCCGCCGGTGATCATGAGC
>WNFU01009543.1_pt1 | contig 10930 bp, 9 predicted proteins | sample 5400121 | NCBI WGS metagenome assembly WNFU01 (sample SAMN13153360, study PRJNA577476) | soil metagenome | isolation source: 100 cm soil or saprolite under grassland replicate 1 | place: USA:California | collected 2016-06-15
TCGCCGCGGCCGACCGCTCCGCTCGCCGGGTTCGTCCACACCGTCGACCTGAGTGCGCACGAGTCCGGCGATCGCGTGCGCATCGACGGCGACGTCGTCACCTGCAGCGGGCAGCACGCGGCGCTGGAACGCATCGAGGTCGTCGTACGGAGCCGCCCTGACGCATCGGCCGTCCCGCGCGGCGTGGAGACGCTGCGGGCTCGGGTCGCCGACGCCTGCGCGCGCCCATCTACGGTCGCGGAGCCGCCGGTGCGGCTGCTCGTCGTCACACACCACCTCGGGCTCGGCGGTGGCCAGCTGTATCTGGCGGAGCTGCTCCGCCGGCTCCTCGTCGAGCTCGACATCTCGTGCCTGGTCGTCGCGCCCCGTGACGGGCCGCTGCGCGCCGAGTTCGAGAACCTCGGCGCGACCGTTCACCTGAGCGGCGAGTTCCCGGCCGCATCGCCAGAGCGCTACGAGGCCACACTGCTCGAGCTGGCCACGCTCGCACGCGAGCACGGCTGCAACGTGGCTGTCGTCAACACCATGGGCGCGCACATCGGCGCCGATCTCGCGCGTCGGCTCTCGATCCCGGCCGTGTGGGCGATCCACGAGAGCTACACGCTGGGCGAGTTCTGGCTCGCCGCGTACGGCGCCGACGGGAGCCACCCGTACGTGAGGGAGCAGGCGGTCGAGGCGCTCCGCAGCACGACGACCCTCGTGTTCGAGGCCGACGCGACCCGGCGCGAATACGAGCCCTACGGCGACGGCGGTCGCCTCATCACCGTGCCGTACGGCATCACGGTGGCGGACATCGACCGCTACCGGGCAGACGCGGACCGCCCCGGCCTCCGCCGCGCTGCCGACATCCCGGACGGCGCCAACCTCCTCTTGTGCATGGGCACCTACGAACCGCGCAAGGCGCAGGGTGCCCTCGCGCTCGCGTTTGCAGAGGTCGCAGACGAGTTCCCCGACACCGTGCTCGCGCTCGTCGGTGACACGGGCGAGCCGTACGCCCAGGCCGTCCACGACGTCGTGGCGCGGCTCGGCCTGCGGGATCGAATTCGCCTCGTGCCGGTCGTCGCCGACAGCTACCCCTGGTACCTGATGGCCGATGCGTTCGTCAGCGCCTCCGATGTCGAGTCGCTCCCGCGCTCGGTGCTCGAAGCCATGGCCTTCGAGGTGCCGGTGCTGGCCGCGGCGGTCTACGGACTCCCCGAGCTCATCGACGACGGCGCCAACGGCCTGCTCTGCGCGCCGCGCGACGTCGACGCGCTCGTCGCCGGTCTCCGACGGTTGCTCGGTCTCGCGCCCGAGCAACGGGCCGCGCTCGGCGTCGCCGGCGCCAAGCTCGTGCGGGACCGGTACGACGCCTCCGGCTATGCCGGGGTGTACCGGACGTTGGTGCGCGGACTGCTCGCCGACCCGAGGGCGTTGCCGCACGATCTGCTCGCACCGTGAGAGCGCCGTCCGCCGGTTGGCCCGCAGGCAGTCCTCACGTGCTCGTCGCCGACGGGTGGTTGGCCAACGCCGGCGACGCCGCGATCGCGCTCGCAGTCGACGGGCTCGTCCGCTCGGTGTGGCCCGACGCAGCCGTGCTACACGCCGCGTACCACGCTGACCTCGTCGGCGACGAGGTCCCCGAGCTCGATTTCGTCCCGCCGATCGACGCACTGCTCGGCGTCGATGGCGCCGACCCGGCCCCCGACACGTGGGCGTCGCACGGGGAGCGCCTCGTGCGCGACGCCGATCTCGTCGTGAGCCAGGGCGGCGGGTTCCTGCTCGAGCACTACGCGCCCTGGCCGCGCCTGTTCGCGCACGTCCGCGTGCTCGACCTGGGCGTGCCACTTGTCATCCTCGGCCAGACGATCGGGACGTTTCGCGCCGCGCGCGCACGTGCGCTGCTCCGCCGATCGCTCGGCGCGGCTGCGGCCGTCAGCGTCCGCGACGCGCCGTCCGTCGCGCACGCGGTCGAGCTCGGCGCGGGCCGGTCGCAGGTCGTGCAGACGTCGGACCTGTCGCTGCTCCTGTTCCCTGGCCCGCCCGAGGCTCGGCCCGAGGCGATGGCCGGGTCGGGCGTCGCAGTCGTGCTCACGCGACACGAACAGCGGACGCCCGGCGACAACGCCGACCGTGCGCGGCTGAGCACACAGTTGCTCGCCGAAGTGCTCGACCGGGTCACGGACCAGAGAGTCACGCTGCTGTCGACCGCTCAGGGCCTCGGAGCGCACGGCGTCGAGGACGACGGCGAGGTCGCGAGGGCGGCCGTGACCGCTCTCACGCCGGCCGAGCGGCAGCGGGTCGACACCATCGACGGGTACATCGGCCCTCATGCCGCCATCGAGACGTTGGCGCGTCAGCGCGCGGTCGTGACCCAGCGCCTGCACCCGGCGCTGTTCGCGCTCTCGCAGGGCATCCCGACCGCGCTGCTGGTCGACGCAGACAAGGTCGGCGTGCTCGACGGTGTCGACCTCGGCCCGGCGCGCTGCACACGGCCGGCCGACTCGAGGGCACGAACCGCGGCGCTGGACGCGGTGCTCGCACCGAACACCCGCCGCGGTGTCCAGCTGTGGCAGTCCATGGCCCCTGCTCGCGACCGGGCGGCGCGCAACCGCGACGTCCTCGCCCACGTACTGCCAGCGGCGTCGCCCCACGCCGGGCCGCCGATTAGGGCTTGATGCCTCCGAACAACGCGAGCTCCCGCCACTTCCAGTAGCAGTCGACGTCCACATACCCGATGGCGCGCAGCCAACCCAGCTGGGTGTCGACGTCGAGCAGCTTGTTCGACGGGTCCTCGTCAGTGGGCTGTTTGCCCGCGGCAGCGATGTACGCCGCGTGGAGCTCCGGGGTCGGCGACGCGACACGCTCGAGGTTGAGGAACGTTCCTCCCGCCTCGAGCACGTCGAAGACCCCGGCGTACAGGGCGCGCTTCCGTTCGTCGACGAGGTGATGGATGGCGAAGCTCGACACGACCAGGTCGAAGCGGCCGAGGGCCGAGGGCATCGGGTTGTCGAGATCGTGGTGCGCGATCTGCACGCCATCGACGCCCTCGAAACGCGTTTGGGCACGGCGGAGCATCTCGGCCGAGTAATCGACCCCGACACCTGCGATGCCGGGTCGAGCGGCGCGGACCAGCGCCAGGAGATGACCGTCGCCGGTGCCGAGGTCGAGGACCCGGTCCGGGCCCGGCGGGAGCAGCTCGAGGAGCACCGCATACCCCTCGACTCGGTGCGGGATGTCGTCGCGCTCGGCGAGACACCGCTCAGGACGGGATCCGTCGGCCCGCCGGGCCTGCTCCAGCGCGCCCAAGCGCTCCTCGAGCCCCGCCAGCCATTCGGCATGGCCGTGCGCGGCGCGGGAGAGGTCCTCGATGGCCCGCGTCAGCGTGTCGAGCCGCTCCCGGTTGACGCTCGCCTCGTCTCGCCGAGCCCGCCACCGGTCGAAGAGCCTCACACCGAGCCCCTCGCCTCGCTACGGCTCGACGGGCTCGGCCCGCACGGCGTCGAAGAACGCCTCGGCCTCGTGACCCGTCGTCTCGCGCAGCGGCCGCCACAGGAGAAGAGTCATCGCGACCAGCGTGACGGTGGACCCGACGGCGTACGCGAGCTCGGCGCGCAGCAGCACGTCGGTCCCGCCGATCACCACCACAACGAGAAAGCCCACGACGCCGGCCACCCATGCGAAGGCGTACCGACCGTGGTGCTCGAGCGCGATGAGCGCCTGGCCCAGTGTCAAGGCGAGCATGTAGACGGCCGATCCGAACCCGAGCAGCGCCATGTCACGCGCATCGAGCTGGAAGTCGCTGCCGAAGAACGTACGGACCGCCCACGGTCCGAGCACCGCCGAGCCGAGCGCCGAAACGGCGCCGATCACGATCACCGCGACGGTGAGCTTGCGCAGCGCCGCGCGAAACGCCTGCCGCTCGCCCGCCCCGCGCTGTTCCGACAGCTCGGGCACCAGCGTCGCCTGGATCGCCTGGAAGAAGTAGATCGGGACGCGAGAGAGGAGCATGCCGGCGAAGATCCAGCTGGTCTTCTCGGACTCGGAGCTGCTCGACAGCAACTGCACGACGACCGCGGCCGCGTTCAGCAGCGCGAGCGCGAGCGCCGATCCTGCGACCAGGAAGCCGATGTTGGCGGAGATCTCCGCCCACGATGCAGGCGGGCCCGGCTCCACGAGGCCCTTCTGACCCCTGAGCGAGATCCCGACCGCCGCGAACGGCGCCAGCGCAACGAGCAGCCCGTAGGGCCCGGCGGACTCGACACCGACCACGGCCAGAATCACGCAGGCGACGAGGCGCAGGATCCCCTCGCTGCCGACGAGCAGGCCATATGGACCGAAGCGGTCGTAGCCGGCGAGCACGCCGCGCGTCATGTGCTCGACGAGATACCCGACGAGCATGATCGCCAAGGCCCACACCAGCAGCGACTGGCCCTTGAACAGCGAATCGACAAGAGGAGAGACCAGCGCGGCAAAGAGGATCACGACCACGAGACCGAGTGCGAGGAGTCCGCCCGTGAGGGCAGCGCGCTCGATGACAGGAAGCGTCCCGATCCGGCGCGCCCGTCGAGTCGCGATCGCCCGCGCGATCTCCTGCTCCAGCGGCTGGAAGAAGCCCGGCGCGGCCGTGAACGCGATGACCCAAAGGACCGCCAGGGCGCTGTAGCGGTCGCTGCCGAGCGCCCGCCCCGAGATGGCCAGGAACAGGTACGCGGTCACGCCGGCGACGATGAGCCAGAGACCGATCGTGGCGCTCCCTTCCGGGAACGGATTGCGCTCGCGCAGGCGGTGACGGAGCGCGTCAGCGCGTCGACGCACCATCGCGCTCAGTCCGCCGAGTTGCTCCGCGCCGGCTTCTTGAACCGGTCAACGAGCTCGACGAGCGTGCGGACGGCGAAGCCTGTCCCGCCCTTGACGAGGTACCCGTCGTCGCCGCTGGCGCGCGCCGGGCCCGCGATGTCGAGGTGCACCCACGGCACGCCGTCGACGAACTCCGCCAGGAACAGCGCGGCCGTGAGCGCGCCGCCGTAGCCGACGGTGCTGATGTTCCGGAGATCTGCGACCTCCGAGTCGAGCAGCTTGCGGTACTCCGTCGGCAGCGGGAGCGGCCACATCGGCTCGCCCGCCGCGTCGGCGGCTTTCTTGACCTGCTCGATCCACGAGTCGCGGTTGCCGAGGAGCCCGGCGATCTTCTCGCCCAGGGCGACCATGCACGCGCCGGTGAGGGTGGCGACGTCGACGACCGCGTCGGGCTTGTCCTCGGCCGCCAGCGAGAGCCCGTCGGCGAGGATGAGCCGGCCTTCGGCGTCGGTGTTGAGGACCTCGACGGTTTTGCCGTTGCGGATCTTCAGCACGTCCCCGGGGCGGATCGCGGCGCCGCTGGGCATGTTCTCGACCATCGGGACGTACGCGACGACCTTCGCCTTGACGCCGAGCTCCTTCAGCACCGACATCACGGCCAGCACCGCCGCCGCGCCCGACATGTCGGTCTTCATCGTCTCCATGCCGCTCGACGTCTTGAGCGACAAGCCACCGGAGTCGAACACGACGCCCTTGCCGACGAGCGCGACGAAGCCCTTCTTGCCCTGCGGCGAGTAGGTGGCTTTGACCAGGCGGGGTGGGTTGGCCGAGCCCTGGCCGACGCCGAGCACGCCCCCGAGTCTCTCCGCCTTGAGCTCGGCCTCGCTCAGAACCTTGACCGTGACGCCCTTCCCGGTCAGGAGCTTCTTTGCCGCTTTGGCGAACGCGGCAGGCGACTTGGCGCCCGACGGCTCGTTGACCATGTCGCGCGCCCACGTCACGGCGTCGGCGACGGTCGCACCGCGCTCGAGCGCCGCGTCGACGCGCGCGCCCGACCGGCCGACGACGATCACCTTCGCGAGCTTGCTGGCGTCGCCGTCGGCCTTGTACTTGAGGAATTGGTACGAGCCGAGCACGAAGCCCTCGGCGACCGCCTGCACCGCCGCCGGCCGCTCCAGGTCCGCGCCCTCGGCGAGGTCGGCGAGGGTCGTCGCCACCGACGTCACCTTCGTCGCCTTGCGCGCCACCGCGGCCGCGGCGCGCCTGAGGCCGTCGACGGTGACCTGGTCGAGCGGGCCGACGCCCACGAGGAGGGCGGCGGCGGCGCGCAGCCCGTCCCCCGCGGGCACGGCGAGCGTCTGTCCCGGCTTCCCGTCGAAGTCAGCCTCTTCCATGAACGCGGCGAGGTCGCCGTCGAAGGCGGCGTCGACGGCGTCGGCGCCCGGCCCGAGCTGCCGGCCCGCGCCCACCGGGAGCGCGAGCAGGTCGGCTTTGACGCGGTCGGCAGGTGGAGTGGTGAGCGTGAACGAGAGCGGCACAGGTGCCTCCTGGTCGTGCTCAGTTCCGGTCGTCGGTGCGGACGGGGCGAAAGCCCTGTTCCTGCCAGCGTGCCAGCGTGTACACGAGGTCTGCGAGTCGGTTCAGGTACGGGACAACGACGCTGTCGTCGAGCCAGCCGGCGTCGCGGGCGGCAACCGCGTCGCGCTCGGCCCGGCGCACGACCGTGCGGGCGACGTCGAGCGACGCGGCGAGCGGGTTCTCCCCCGGCAGCACGAACTCCTGCGGGGGCTCGAAGCGGTCAGTGACGTCGTCGATGACGGGCTCGAGCGCGGCCACCATCTCGGGCGTCACCCGTGAGACACCGGGCTCGAGACGGTCACGCTTGTCGGGGTCGGTGGCCAGCTCGGCGCCGGCGACGAACAGCTCTCGCTGGAGGCGGAGCAGCAACGCGTGGAGGTCCGAGTCCGGGTCGGTCTGGGCCCGGGCGACGCCCAGGGCGGACACGGCCTCGTCGACGTCGCCGTACGCCGCCGGGCCGGGCGCGGACTTGGCGACGCGACCGCCGTGGAACAGCCCCGTGGTGCCGTCGTCCCCGGTGCGCGTGTACACCTTCCGAGGCGCGTGACTCATCCGCCGAAGCGTAGAGGACACCTGCGGTTACGCTGTCGCCGATGTCCGTCGCCTCCAAGCGGCCGGCAGGTGCATCCGGCCCCGAGGCGCCGGACACCGCTCGCCGGCCGTCGCTCGTCCGCAGCCTCCTGCGCACCGCCCGCCCGAAGCAGTGGGTCAAGAACGTGCTCGTGTTCGCGGCGCCCGGCGCCGCGGGCGTCCTCACCGAGCCCGACCAGCTCGCCCGCACGGTCATCGCATTCGTCGCCTTCTGCTTCGCCGCCAGTGGCACGTACTTCCTCAACGACGCGATGGACGCCGAGGCCGACCGGCAGCACCCGACGAAGCGCAACCGTCCCGTCGCCGCCGGGCTGGTCACGCCCACGCAGGCGAAGATCGCCGCCGTTGTGCTGATCGTGCTGGCGCTGGCGATCTCGGCGCCGCTGAACGGCGGCCGCCTGCTCCTCGTGGTCGCGGCGTACGTCGTCGTCACCGTCTCGTACAGCCTCTGGCTCAAGCACGAGGCCATCCTCGACCTCGGCTGTGTGGCCGCCGGCTTCGGCCTGCGCGCGATCGCCGGCGGGTACGCGACCGGCGTGCCGCTGTCGAACTTCTTCCTCATCGTCGTGGGCGCCGGTTCGCTGTTCATGGTGGCCGGCAAGCGACACGCCGAGCTCGCCGCGCTCGGTGAGGACTCGGTCGGACACCGCCAGACGCTCGGCGAGTACTCCGATTCGTTCCTCAACTACGTGCGCGCCGTCACCTCTGCCGTCGCCATCACGGGCTACGCGCTGTGGGCGTTCGAGCGTGCCGACGAGGTCGGCAACGCGTTCTGGTTCCGGCTGTCGATCGTCCCGTTCGTGCTTGCCATCCTCCGGTACGCGCTCACGGTCGAGCAGGGAGGCGGCGGCGCACCCGAGGAGATCGTGCTGAGCGACCGGGTGCTGCAGGGCCTGGGCCTGGTCCTGCTCATCTGCTTCGCCATCGGAGTCCATGCCGGCACGTAACGCGACACCCGAGCCCCGACGGCTGCTGACGGGATGGGGTCGCACCGCGCCCACCGCCGCGACCGTCGTCACGCCCGAGACCGAGCACGACGTCGAGGACGTGCTCGAGCACCCGGGCCGGCGCGGCGCCATCGCCCGCGGCCTCGGCCGCAGCTACGGCGACGCGGCACAGAACGCCGGGGGCTCCGTGATCGACGCCACCACGCTCGACGGCGTGCTCGATCTCGACCTCGCACGCGGCGTGATCCGCGTCGAGGCCGGTGCCAGCCTCGACGCGCTGCTGCGCCTCATCGTGCCGCGCGGCTGGTTCGTCCCCGTGACGCCCGGCACGCGCTACGTGACCGTCGGCGGCGCGCTCGCCGCCGACATCCACGGCAAGAACCATCACGTCGACGGGAGCTTCGCCAACCACGTCGAGAGCGTCACGTTGCGCACGCCCAAGGGCGTCCACCAGATCGGGCCCGACCGGGACCCCGAGCTCTTCTGGACCACCGCGGGTGGGATGGGCCTCACGGGCGTGATGACCGAGGTGACGTTCCGGCTCATCCCGATCGAGACGGCGTTCGTGACCGTCGACACGGAGCGGGCGTCCGACCTCGACGACGCGATGGCGCGCTTCTACAGCGGCGACGACGCGTACCGGTACTCGGTCGCGTGGATCGACTGCCTCTCGACCGGCGCCACGCTGGGTCGATCGGTGCTGCTCCGCGGCGATCACGCACCGCTGGAGCAGTTGCCGCCGCGACACCACGACAACCCACGTCAGTACGACCCGCACACGCGGCTCGCGGCCCCGGCGTGGGTCCCGAGCGGGCTCGTGAACCGGTTCACCATGCGGGCGTTCAACGAGGCCTGGTTCCGCCATTACCCGGAGGAGCGCCGGGGTCACGTGGAGTCGATCCAGTCCTTCTTCCACCCGCTCGACGGCGTGCGCGACTGGAACCGCATGTACGGCGGCCGCGGGTTCGTGCAGTACCAGTACTGCGTACCCGACGACGAGCACGAGACGGTTCGCCGCACGCTCGAGAAGCTCAGCGGCGCGCAGTGCCCGTCGTTCCTCGCCGTGCTCAAGCGTTTCGGGCCCGGCAACCCGGGTCCGCTGTCATTCCCGAGCCCGGGGTGGACGCTGGCGCTCGACATCCCGGCCGGTCCCGACGGCCTGCCGCCGCTCCTCGACGAGCTCGACCGCCTCGTCGCCGACGCCGGCGGGCGCGTCTACTTCGCCAAGGACTCGCGGCTGCGCCCCGATCTCGTGCCGGTCATGTACCCGCACCTGGACCGGCTCCGCGAGGTCCGCGCCCGCGTCGACCCGTCGAACGTGCTGCAGTCCGACCTCGCGCGGCGGCTCGGGTTGCTGTGACGCGCGCATGAGGGACTCGCTGGGCTCGGTGCAGTCGGTGCTCGTCCTCGGAGGCGGGTCCGAGATCGCGCTCGCAACGGTGCGTGCCCTCGTCGGCCGGAGGGCCACGACCGTGGTGCTCGCGGCGCGCCGGCCCGACACCCTCGAGACCGAGGTGAAGGAGCTGCGAGACCTCGCCGGCTCGCGCCCGGACGTGACCATGGAGGCGGTCCCGTTCGACGCCGACGCGCTCGACACGCACGACGCCTTCGTCGACGAGATGTTCGACCGGTACGGCGACTTCGACGTGGTGCTCGTCGCGTTCGGCGTCCTCGGCGATCAGAGCCAGGCCGAGCGCGACTCCGGCGCGGCCGTGGAGATCGCCCGGGTCAACTACCTCGACCCGGTGGCCGTGGCGGTCCCGGTCGCCAACCGGCTGCGCGCCCAGGGACACGGCACGATCGTCGTGCTGTCGTCGGTGGCGGGCGAGCGGGCGCGCCGTTCGAACTTCGTGTACGGCTCGACGAAGGCCGGACTCGACGCGTTCTTCCAGGGCCTCGGCGACGCGCTCGTCGGCACGGGCGCGTCGGTGATGATCGTCCGCCCGGGGTTCGTGCACACGAAGATGACCGAAGGCCTCGACCCCGCTCCGCTGGCAACGACACCGGAGGCGGTCGCCGCCGCGATCGTCCGGGGCCTCGAGCGGGGCACCGAGATCGTCTGGGTGCCGCCCGCGCTGCGCTTCGTGATGGCGGCGCTCCGGCACCTCCCCCGCCCCGTGTTCCGCAAGCTCCCGCTGTGACGATTCACGTTTTGGCGTCGCTCAGTAACGCATACCGGCACTCAGCGACGCCAAAACACCAATGAGCGACAGCGCCGAGCGGGTCGTCGCGGTCTTCGACTTCGACAAGACGCTGTCGACCCGCGACAACGTCATCCCATTCATCCGGGCGGCGGTCGGACCCGCCCGCCTGGCCTGGGCAATGCTCACGATCAGCCCGCGACTCGTCGTCGCGGCACTCGACAACAGCCGGCGCGACGCGGCCAAGGTCGCGCTCGTGCGCCGCACGCTCACCGGCTACGACGCCGGCCACCTCGACGAGGTCGCCGACCGGTTCGCGGCCGACGTCGTGGCCCGCCACCTCCGGCCTGATGTCGTCGAGCGCGTCAGGTGGCACCGCGACCAAGGCCACGAGCTCGTGATCGTGTCGGCGTCGTTCTCGACCTACCTACGGCCGATCGCGGCCGAGCTCGGGTTCGCCGCCGCGCTCGCAACCGAGCTCGCGGTCGGCGACGACGGGCAGCTGACGGGCGAGCTCGCCCGGCCGAACGTCCGTGGGCCGGAAAAGGTGAAACGACTCGACGAGTGGCTCGAGGGCGACCGCCAGCCCGCGTTCGTCTGGGCCTACGGCGACAGCACGGGCGACCGCGAGCTCCTCGCGCGCGCCGACCAGGGCATCACCGTGGGGCGCCGGGCGTCGTGAGCGCGCCTTGAGCGCGCGCTACCAGTACAGCTTCACGTAGTGACGCGTGTACGGCAGGTAGTCGTACAAAGCCTGGCCCGGACACTCGGTCGCATACGTATCTCGATGCCCGAGGATGTGCGCGTAGTCCACCTCGAACGGGTTGACGCCGTGCACCTTGAACTTCCACCGGATGAGACCTTCCAGGGTGCCGAGGGTGGCGTTCGACGGGG
>WNFU01009548.1_pt1 | contig 10928 bp, 12 predicted proteins | sample 5400121 | NCBI WGS metagenome assembly WNFU01 (sample SAMN13153360, study PRJNA577476) | soil metagenome | isolation source: 100 cm soil or saprolite under grassland replicate 1 | place: USA:California | collected 2016-06-15
TCGGTGCGCTCGGACTCGTCGACGCCGATCCGCCACGAGGCGCCCATCGCGAGCTGCGCCGCGACGCAGCCCGCGAGCCCGAGCGCGTAGAGCACCAGGGCCGCGACCTGGATCGCGGTCGTGTCGAGGGCGTCGATCGGTCCGACGGCGCCCGTGACTTGGACCCGCGCACCGATCACGCCCCCGGCGAGTGCGGCGACGAATAGCAGTCCCCCGAACCACTCCACCGATCCCGGCCTGCCGCTGATCCCCGCAAGTCCCGTCGATCCGGTGCGTAGGAGCTGCAGCAGGATCCGTCCCCCGAGCGCCACGACGCCGAACACGATCCACAGCACGAGCGCCAGGCCGGACATGCCTGGAGGCTAATGCCGCCGCTTGAGCTTGACCTTCGTGGCCTTGGAGTTGGAAGTCCCGCCGCTTGGGGTGTAGGTGACGGTCACCGTCAGCTTGACCTTGTCGCCCGCCTCGAGGGGCTGCTTGGCGGCCCTGGTCGGCTTGAGCCTGAGCCTGACCGGTCCGGGGCCGGACGCGGCGACCTCGACCGGCTTGATCAGGGCCTGGGAATGCGCCGCGTGACCCTGTGCGGCGCTCGTGTCCGCCGCGACGAGCTCGCCGGCCGCGGGGACGGTGGCGGTCACCACCGCGCTGCCGTTCCTGCGCGACTTCGGCTTTCCAAGCGAGAAGTCGTTGCTGGGCAGGCTGCCCATGTCGGAGGCAGGCGGCGGTTCGACCACCGGCGGGCACTGCCCACCGGCCTGGAGCTCGAAAGCGCCCATGTCCGTGCGCGCCGTGCCGTCGCCGTCTGCGTCCCGCACCCGAGGATTGCCGTCGCGATCGGTGCCGCCGCACGCGGCCGGGTCACCGGCATCCGCCACCGGGGAGCCGGCCTGGAGGTGGTAGTCGCCGCCGGCCGCGTCGACGAAGAGGGGATCGACGTTGACGTTGCCGGGCCCCTCGGTGAGCGTGCCCGGGCCGAGGCTCTGGGTGGTCGTCGGGTCGTAGTCCGAGTAGGAGGCGGTCAGGTTCGCCGTCGCCGGCGGGGTTCCCGACCGGACCAGGCTGCGGGGCACCGCACGGAGGATCGAATTGGTGAGCGTGAGGTTGGCGTCGGAGACCGGAGCGTTGGCGTAGGCGCCGATCGCGCCAGGGCGGTTGTCCCCGTAGATCGTGAGGTGATCTCCCGTCAGGCTCGCCGCCAGGAACGAGTCGCTGAAGGCCTGGACGCCGACCGGGACCGAGATCCGCGGGGTCACCTCGACCAGCTTGATCACGACGTCGTGGGCCTCGATCGGTGCCGCCTCGTCCGCCCAAAGGCCGATCGTGGCGAAGATCGTCGAGCGACGCACCGTGGTGGTGCCACCGACCGTGTTGTCGTTGTGGACGCCGGCGAAGCCGGCGATCGTGGAGTCCTCGACGAACGCTTCGACGCTCCCCAGCACCGCGTTGAGATTCACGCTGCTGTAGGGCACGGAGACCACCCCGTCGCGGAATGTCGCGGCTCCGATCGCGAGCCCGGTGCCGGACGCCACCCCGGACGGCACGGTGACGATCGTCCCGGTGGCGGTGGCTCCCGCCAAGCTCATCCCGGTCACGCCGAGCCCGGACGAAGGCGCGTCGACCCGAAGGTCCGAGATCGTCGAGGCGTCGCGGGGAAACGCGTTGGTGAAGATCGACAGCGAGGTGACCCCGTCCCCGCCGGGGGCCGTGATCACGGTCGGCGAGCCGCCGCCCGCGCCCGCGCCCACGATCTCGATGTAGTTCCCGGCGCCCGTCCCGCTGGCGTCGTAGCTGAACCCTCCCGTTCGCGAATAGGTCCCCGACCCGATCTGGACCCGATCGAGGCCGGGGTTTGCCCTTGCCGCGTCGAGGGCGTCCTGGAGTTGGGCGGCGCTGAAGCTCTGATCGCAGGCGCCGCCGGCGTTGACGCAGTAGGTGGCAGCGGGGGCCGCTGCAGGCAACACCAGGCCCGCGCAGATCGCCACCGCCGCAGTCCGTGCCGTACCGCGGAAAACGAGCGAGAGAGGATGCAAGCCGACCGTGCCTGCAAGGTAGTACGCCCCGCCCGCGTGTCAAGCGGCAACCGCTCGGGCTGCGCCGCCGATCGCGCCCCGATCCCGGGGATAGGCTGGGGAGCGCCGGTGGAGGCGAGATGGAGGTTGGCAATGGGCGAGAGGTGGTTCAGCGATCAGGAGCTCGGCGAGATGTCGCGCCCGACGATGGAGCGCGCGGTCGAGGCGATCGAGCGCGGCGACAGCGACGAGGCGAAGCGGCTCTGCGAGGAGATGAAGCACGAGTCGCAGTTCATGCACGACCTGCTGGTCGACGGGATCGCGGGGCTGATCTCGTTTGTGCACGAGCGGCTGGGGGATGGCGGGGTCGAGGAGGCGTGGCAGTGGAGCCTCGAGCGCAGCTGGCGCCGGCCGGTGGAGACGATCGCGTCGGCGGACCGCCGCGAGATCGCGAAGGCGCTCGCGGCGACGTGGCGCGCCCACTCGACCAGCGGAGTCGGGCCAAAGCCCGGCGTGTTCGAGATCGACGAGGACGACGAGAAGCTCACGTTCACGATGAACCCGTGCGGGTCCGGCCAGCGACTCTGGCGACTCGGCCGCTACGGCGAGGACGGCTGGGGCCTCACCGACCAGGCCCACCAGTGGAGCTACGGCCGCGACGGCTTCCCGCTCTACTGCACCCACTGCGCGTTCATGAACGAGCTGCTGCCGATCCGCTGGATCGGGTTCCCGGTCTATCCCTCGGACCCGCCGGAGGATTTCGACCACGATCCGTGCACGTGGTACTGGTACAAGGACCCCGCGGACATCCCCGCCCGCCACTATGAGCGCTACGGCATGACGCCACCGGATGGCGGCTGAGGCCCCCGCGGCCGACGGGGTTCGCGCCGCGGTCGCCGAGGCCACGGGCCAGGATCCTGGGGAGGTCAGCATGACGCCGATTCCCGGGGGCGCCTCGCGCGAGACGTGGCTCGTCGAGGGGGACGCCGGCCGCTGGGTGCTCCGGCGGGATCCACCCGGAGGACAGTCGTTCACGCTGCTGGAGGTCGAGTACGGGGTGGTCGAGGCGGCTGCGCGCTCCGGCGTTCCGGTCGCACGGCCCCTGCTCTTCGACTCGACCGGCGGCCGGTTCGAGACGGCGGGGTTCCTGATGGAACACGTCGAAGGCGAATCGGTGGCGCCGAGGGTGCTTCGACGCAACCAATACGCCGAAGCTCGGCACAAGCTCGTCGGACAGCTCGGCGACGCGCTTGCCCGCATTCATGCGATTGAAGTCGGAGATCTCGAAGGCATCGCACGGCCGCAAGCCGATCCGGCCCTTGCGGCGTGCGACCTATGGGAGGCCGAGCTCGACGCCATAGGTGAGGCGCTCCCGGCGACCGAGGCGGGGCTGCGCTGGCTGCGGCTGAACGCTCCGCCGCCGCCGGCTCGCGTGACGCTCGTCCACGGCGACTTCCGGCTGGGCAATTTCATCGTCTCCGAGCAGGGGCTCGCGGCGGTCATCGACTGGGAGCTCTGTCACCTTGGCGACCCGGCCGAGGACATCGGCTGGATCTGCATCCGGTCGTGGCGCTTCGGAAACGACGACAAGCAGGTCGGGGGCCTGGGTGACCTGGACGAGCTCCTCGCCGCCTACGAGGCGGCCGGCGGCACCCCGCCGGATCCGAACCGGCTGCGCTGGTGGGAGGCAATGGGCAACCTGAAGTGGGCCGTCATCTGCGCCCGCCAGGCACAAGACCACCTCACCGGCCGGCGCCGCAGCGCGGAGCTCGCCTCGCTGGGCCGCCGCATCTGCGAGCCGGAGTGGGACCTGCTGGAGCTGGTTGCCGCCAGCCGGGGGCCTCGCCCGGCATAGCCGTGCGATCTTCCTGGACCTCCCGGCGCCGGATCGCGCAATACTGAGACTCACTGGAAATACGACGAGGAGACGTCATGCGGCACTGGGGGGATTGGAGGCAGGTAATAGTTGTGGCATGCGTCGGCCTCGTGGCCCTCGCGGTCGCTTCGCCGGCATCTGCGGAACCAGCCTTGGATGCGAGCTGTGTGAGGAATCCGCCGTTTGGAAACACCACCAGTCTCGGCAATTCGTTCTTCGCTCAGACGTTCACGGCGCAAGCCAGCGGCAGATTGACGACGGCGCAGCCCACCGTCTACAAGACCGGCACGCCGGGTGATTGGATCGTTCAGATCAACGAGGCCCAAGGCCTCAACGCTGGCCCGTCCAATGTCGTGCTCGCTTCCGTCACGATTCCCGACTCCGTGGTACCGGCCGGCGCGGCCACGCTTACGGCGGAGTTCTCTCCCCCACCCGACGTGACCGCGGGCCAGCCTTACGCGCTGGCTGTGACGAGACCTGGATCAAGCACGGTGGGTGTTTCGACCATCGCGGCGAATCCATGCCCCGGCTTCCTGTGGAGAAGAAACGCTTCGGAGTCGAGCCCGTGGTCCACCGCAGGGGGCCCGAGCGACCCGGACATGCCATTCGCCACCTTTGTCGATTCGGCGGTTCCAGACGCACAGCCGCCAGATACCACCATCACCAAGAAGCCGAAGGACAAGACGAAGAAGAAGACCGCGACCTTCGAGTTCACCTCGAGCGAGCCCGGCTCGACGTTCGAGTGCTCGCTGGACGGCAAGCCGTTCGCGCCGTGCACCTCACCCGACAGCTTCAAGGTCAAGAAGGGCAAGCACTCCTTTGAGGTCCGGGCGAAGGATCCGGTCGGCAACCTCGATGGCTCGCCGGCCTCCGACGACTGGAAGGTCAAGAAGAAGAAGAAGTAGGGGCCGGATCGCCCGCATGCGAAGGACTAAGACAACGGCGTTGACGATCGCCGTCGCGGCGGCAGCGCTCGCGGCTGCGCCTACAGCCGGCGCTGCGACGCAGGTTGGCCAGACGCTCGCCCCCGACGCCGGCTGTGCGAACGGGGTCACGCACCTCCAGGCGAATTCACCGGGCTCGTCATATGCAGCCCCCTCGGCGGGCGTGATCACATCATGGAGCTATCAAGCGCCCGCATCGCCCACCCAGGTGAAGCTCAAGGTCGCCCGTCCCGTGGGCGGAAACCAGTTCACGATCGTGGGCGACGGAGGGCTCGAGGCGCCGGTCCAAACCATCGTCAACACCTACCCCGTGAGCATCCGCGTCCAGGCGGGGGACGTGATCGGCCTCTTCGTTGCGAGCGGCGGTTACTGCTTCGAGACCACGCCTCCACCCGGATACAGCTTCATGTACCTGGCGGGAGATCCCGCCCCCGGAACGACTTCGACCTACTCCGGTCCGGTCACCTTCCAGCTCGACGTCTCGGTGACGCTCGAGCCCGACTGCGACGACGACGGCCTAGGCGACGAGACCCAGGACAACGACATCCGTTCGTGCCCACCCGCGCCTGAGACCACGATCACCGAGCAGCCCAAGGACAAGATCAAGACCAAGAAGAAGAAGGTCTCGGTGACGTTCGCCTTCACGGCCAACGAGGCAGGCGCGGGGTTCGAGTGCTCGCTCGACGGCGGCGCATTTGCCCACTGCACTTCACCCGACACCTTCCAGGTGAAGAAGGGTGCCCACAACTTCTCCGTCCGCGCCACGGATGTCGGAGGGAACGTCGAGGGCACGCCCGCTTCCGACGACTGGAAGGTCAAGAAAAAGAAGAAGAAGTAACGCCTGCCCCGAACGCGTGCCTGGGGGTCAGCCGCGGCGCAGGACCGTGATCTTTCCGATCACGCGGTCCGCCGCGAATCCGCTGCCACTCGCCTCGGCGACGACGCGGCGCGGACCGAGCTCGGGATCGATCGAGTCGTCGAGCGCGACGGTCGCTCGGCTTGTCAGGTGCAGGCGGATCTGCGAGCCCGAGTGGGATCTGCTCGAGCTGATCGCCTGACGCTCGCCGCGCCTGTCCCTAGTAGCCTGGCTGTGATGGGAGGACGCAGGGGTATCGCGGTCGGTACCTTCGTCGCCGCGCTGCTGCTTCCGGCCGCCGCGAGCCCGGCCGCGGTCACGATCGGGAGCAGCCTGATCGCGATCCCCACTGAGAACCTCAGCCTCGACGGCTACTGCATCGGCGCCGGTCCATGCACGGCCACGAACGGCAACCTGCCCCAAAGCAGCACTGCCCCGAACGGTGCGACCTCTCCGTTCGACGGCGTAGCCGTGCGCTGGCGCGTCAAGTCGAGCCTGCCGGGCAACCCGGTTGCGCTGCGGGTGCTGCGCCTATCCTTCGGCGCGACGTACACAGGTGCCGGGACCAGCTCACCGGGCACCACCGCGCTTGGGATCGCCGAGTTCACATCCCAGGTTCCGATCAAGGCGGGTGACAGCGTGGGGCTCGACATCGCCAACCAGGGAATCGCCTTCGCGACCACGGCGAGCTCGACCGTCGTCGCGTGGGGCGCCATCAACGGCTTCCCCACCGGGCTTTCTGATGGCGCGACCGCCGGTGGCGACGCGGTGACGCCGCGGGAGCTGCTCGTGCAGGCGGTCGTCGAGCCCGATTGCGACGGCGACGGGCTCGGCGACGAGACCCAGGACCCCGACCTCTCGCCCTGCAATCCCGATACGGCGCCGCCAGACACCACGATCACCAAGCGACCCAGGAACAAGACCTACAAGAAGACCTCGACGTTCGAGTTCACGTCGAGCGAGCCGGGCTCGACGTTCGAGTGCAAGCTCGACGACGGGTCATTTCAGCCCTGCGCGTCGCCCCATGCCGTCAAGGTCAAGAAGGGCAAGCACACATTCGAGGTGCGGGCGAGAGATCCGGCCGGCAACGTCGACGGCTCGCCCGCCGCCGACGGCTGGAGGGTCAGGAAAAAGACGAGGAAGTAGCTCGGCTGCGGCCGTCTGAGGCCGCCCGCGCAGCTCCGTAGTACGCTGGCGCGATGAGCGGGCGGAGGCGGTTCTGGGTTGGCCTCGCGGGGTGTGCGGCGGCGATCCTGCTCCCTGCGTCCGCGAGCCCGGCGGCCGTGACGATCGGCAGCAACCTCGCTGGCACAGGGGTGACGGGCGAGGGGTCCTATTGCCCCGGCATGGGCACCTGCACGGGAACCAATCTCAACCTTCCCGCCGCAAGCCTCGCCCCGAACGGCCTCACCTCGCCGATCGACGGCGTCGTCGTGCGCTGGCGCGTCAAGTCCGGCAGCGCGGGGAATCCGGTGGCGCTGCGGGTGCTGCGCCCGGTCTCGGGAACTACGTTCACGGGAGCTGGGACGAGCTCTGCGGGGGCCACGAACTCGGGAACCGCCGAGTTCGCCAGCCAGGTCCCGATCAAGGCGGGCGACAGCGTGGGGCTGAACGTCGGGAACCAGGGGCTGGTGTGGGCCACGACTCCCAGCGCAAGCACGGTGATATGGGGGACGCTGAACGGCTTTTCGGGGGGCCTCGCGGACGGCGCGACGGGGTCCGGCGACGCGGTGGCGCCGCTGGAGCTGCTCGTCCAGGCGGTCGTCGAGCCCGATTGCGACGGCGACGGGCTCGGCGACGAGACCCAGGACGGCGACCTCTCGCCCTGCAGCCCCGATACCGCGCCCCCCGACACCACGATCACCAGCGGTCCCAAGAAGGTCGTCAAGACGAAGAAGAAGAAGGTCACGGTGAGCTTTGCGTTCACCTCCTCGGAGCCGAACTCCAGCTTCCAATGCCAGGTCGACGGCGGCGCGTTCCAGCCCTGCAGCTCGCCGTTCGCGACGGCGGTCAAGGCAAAGCGCAAGCCGCGGGATCACAGCTTCGCGGTGCGCGCCATCGACGCGGCGGGCAACAACGACTCCACGCCCGCGAGCTTCGAGTTCAAGGCCAAGCGCAAGAAGAAGAAGCACCACTAGCCCGCGGCGCGCGATGCAGGATCGACCGACGGCACCGGAGCTGCTCGACGCTCTCGCCGAGCTGTTGTTCGCGGACGTGCGCGAGTGGGTTCCGCGCGAGCGCCGCTTCCAGGTCCTGGTCGCGGCGAACGTCTGCGCGGTCGTCGCGCGCGAGCTGCGCGCCGGGGAGGACGCCTCGCTCGCCGACGTGGCGCTGTTTCGCTCCCTGCTCGGCGCCGAGGGCCCGGAGCCGGCCATCGATCAGGCCGAGGCGGAGGCTCGCGAGGCAGCGGCGGAGCTCGCCTGGGAGATCAGGCAGGGGAACCTCGACGGCGAGATCGAGCAGGTCGCCGGGCGCCTGCGCGAGCACGTGAAGCGCAAGCTCGAGATCGCCCGGCCTGGCTACGCCGAGCCGTAGCGGGGGGCGGCCAGCCTCGCTCGAACGTCCGGCCAGGGCGCCCGTTTCTCGGCTCCCGGGCACGGGTAGAACCCACACCGCATGGAACTGCTCGTCTACCTCTTCTGGCTGTTCGTGGCCGGCCTGATCGTCGGGGCGCTGGCGAGGCTGCTCGTCCCCGGGACGACGGGGATGGGGATCGTCGCGACCGCGCTCGCGGGGCTCGCCGGGTCGTTCATCGCGGGACTGATCTCGTGGTACCTGGTCAGCCCCAAGGAGCCGCTCGTGGGGTTCATTCTCGCGGTGCTGTGCGCGGCGGTGATCGTCTACTTCATCGCCCGGCCGCGCGTCGGCTACTTCAGCCGGTACCGGTACCGATAGGCCCGCCGGCCCGCGCCGCGCGCTAGCGGTCGTCTCGCTCCGAGCCGAGCGACAGGGTGTTGAGCGCCGCTCCGCCGTCGATCCCGATCGCCTCGCCGGTGATGTAGCCGGCGTCCTCGGAGGCGAGGAAGGCGATGAGCGCGGCGACCTCCCGCGGCGCTCCCATCCGGCCGGTTGGCAGGCCGGCCTCGACTCGCTCGCGCACGTCCGCCGGCATCGCGCGCACCTTCTCGGTCGCGACGATCCCCGGCAGGACGGCGTTCGCCGTGATCCCGCGCGACGCGTTCTCGGCCGCGATCGTCTTGACCATCCCGAGCAGCCCGGCCTTGGAGGCCGCGTAGGCGACCTGCCCCGGGAGCCCGGTGCGCGCCGCCCCGCTCGAGATCACGACGACGCGGCCCCAGCGGCGCTCGCGCATTCCCGGCAGGCATGCCTGGACGACGCGGAAGGCGCCGCTCAGGTTGACCTCGATGTCGCGCGCCCACTGCTCGGCGCCCATGTGGTGGGCGGGGGCGATCGTGTCGGTGATCCCGGCGTTCGACACGCAGACGTCGATGTCGTCGAGCTCGGGAAGCTCCCCGCGCGCGACGTCGAAGCGCAGGTCGCAGCCCTGCTCGCGGTCGGCGGTCACGACCTCGAGCCCGTCCGCGAGCAGCCGTGCGGCTATCGCCGCCCCGATGCCGCGCGCCGCGCCGGTGACGAGAGCGGTGCGACTCACAGGGTGGTTTCGTGGCTGCCGGCGCGCCCGGCGTCGGACTTGTCGTAGAAGCGAGCCAGCAGCGCCCTGGTCTCCTCGGGATCGGCGCAGGTGTACGCGTTCCAGGCCTCGGTGCGGAGCTGGGCGTCGAGCGGCTGGCCGATCACATCGAGGATCGTCTGCTTCGCGGAGCGAACGGCGTGCTGCGAGTTGCGCAGGATCTGGCGCGCGACCGTCTCGGCCTCGTCGAGCAGGCTCTCGTGCGATACCACCTTGGTCACGAGCCCCCAATCGAGGGCCTGGCGGGCGTCGACCGGCTCGGCGGTCAGCAGCATGTGGGAGGCGACCGAGACCCCGCACGCGTTGACGAGCCGCACCAGGCCGCCGTCGCCGTGATGGAACCCGCGCCGCGCCTCGAAGGATCCGAACATCGCCCGCTCCGATGCGATGCGGATGTCGCATGCGAGCGCCGTCTCGAGCCCGCCGGCCAGCGCCCAGCCGTTGACGGCGCCGACGATCGGCTTGTAGATCCGGTGCATCCCGCGCGTGAACCCGTTGAGCCCCAGCTCGACGATCTCGCGGATGTCCGCGGGGCTGGCGTCGGCCATGATCGGCGGGATGTAGGTCTTCAGGTCGGCGCCGGCGCAGAACGCGTCGTCACCGGCGCCGGTCAGGATCGCGACGTCGACCGAGTCGTCGTCGCGGAAGTCGGCCCACGCCTCGATCATCAGCCGGTGGACGTCGGGGTCGATCGCGTTTCGCGCCTCGGGGCGGTTGATCGTCACGTAGGCGATCCGGTCGCGCTTCTCGTACAGGACTTTCGGCATCTGCTCCTCCTCGACTCGCGGGGCGGCGGAATCGTATGGGGCTACGATGCAGCCAACAGGCGAGTGCCGCGCGGAGGAGACTCCGGCGGCCAGACCAGACGGGGCCTTCGGGCCCCGTCAGTCGTAGGTCGCAGTGATGACCGCGAGGTCGTCGCCCTGCCACGCGACCTCGCCGCCGGCCCACTCCGCGAGCTTGTCGGGCGGGTCGAGGAAGTCGACACCCGGTTCGGGCGGCAGGCTCTGATGCTCGGCCTCGACCTGGTCGCCGAGCACCAGCGAGCGTGATTGCTCGCGCACGCGCCGGAAGAGATCGCGCTTCTGGTGCTCGTCGAGGTGATGCACGGCGAGCACCGCGATCACGAGGTCCCAGGGGCCGTCGGGCAGCGGGTCCTCCATGCGCGCCAGCCGCACCTCGATCCCCATCTCACGGGCGCGAAAGACCATCTCCGGGCTCGCGTCGAGCCCCGTGACGGCCGCGTCCGGGAAGCGATCGAGCAGCCGGCGGGTCGTCTCGCCGGTGCCGATGCCGAGCTCGAGCACGCGGCGCGGCTCGAACGGGATCGCCTCGACCGAGCGGTCCTGAAGATCGTCATAGCGCGGCAGCGCGGCGCGGATCCGCTCCAGGTACGTGTCGGGGTCTGAGTGGAACTGGGGGGTCATCGCTAAGCTCGAATCGTTCCACGACGGTGGTGGCGAAGGGAGCTATGGCACTCAGGACGGACAGCATCGACCTGTCGCGATTCGCGCCCGCTCCCGGCGACGGGCGGCGGCTCGACGTCGACGTCGTTCCGGGAGGGCTGAGCTACGGCGGGCAGGCGTACGAG
>WNFU01019679.1_pt1 | contig 10925 bp, 7 predicted proteins | sample 5400121 | NCBI WGS metagenome assembly WNFU01 (sample SAMN13153360, study PRJNA577476) | soil metagenome | isolation source: 100 cm soil or saprolite under grassland replicate 1 | place: USA:California | collected 2016-06-15
CCGGCATCCGGATATCCATTAACACAATCCGGGTCTGGGACTGTGGTATGGCCGCGAGCGCGTCCTGTCCTGAAAGATGCGTTCCCACCCACTCCAGCCCGGGCGTCCGGTCAACGATCCGTTTCATCCCCCAGCAATCATCGCTGCTGTCGTCCACAATCGACGTGGCGAGGGGATCGCACGACGGAGCGGAGGAAGGCGCATTCATAACGGGTCGCTGGTTCACCAGTCCACGAGTTCCACGGGCCGCAGGCGAGCGCCCGGCGATGGCGTGTCGCTCTGGGCGGCAGATTAGTTTGTAAATCGCCGCGACGACGCGCGGTATCCCTAGTTCTAGGGAGGGCAAAAGAGCGCGGTCACGCTCCGTAATCGTGCGGAGGCCCGGCGCTACTGGCACGGCCGATTCAAGAAGGAGTGCGGACACCTTTGTCCGCGCAGTGATTGGGCGAGATTCTAAAACTCGCGGAGGAGGGCATCCGCGCTCCAATCGCGAGATTCTTGAATCAACCGTTGCGCTACTGGCGCTTGATGTATTTGAAGATTGCTTGCGGGCGGGATTGAACCTGCAGCTTGCGGTAAACACTCCGTACATGCGTGCAGACCGTTTCGTAACCGATCCCCAACAGGTCAGCGATCTCCTTGTTCATGTAGCCACTGGCCAGCAGATCGAGGATTTCCGATGCCCGCGGCGAAAGCCTTTCTTCCGTCGGAGAGCTGGTTGGTTCGCTCTGCCGGAAAGATTGAAGTACCTTCCTGGCAATCGTGCTGGACATCGGCGCGCCACCCGCATGGACGTCTCTGATGGCGGCCAGTAATTCGACGGGTGTCGTTGGCTTGAGCAAGTACCCGTTCGCGCCCGCCTTCAGCGCCTGAAAAATGAGTTCGTCATCGTCATAAGCTGTCAACATGACCACGAGCAGTGCTGGATCGAGCGCCTTGAGTTTGCGGAGACATTCGATCCCGCCCAACGTTTGGGCCAGGCGGATGTCCATCAGAACGACGTCCGGTTTCTGCCGTGGGATCATCCTCAGGGCCATTTCGCCGGTCCGATAGGCCTGGAGGCAACGGAAACCCGGCGCACCATCGAGCAAGCGGGCGAGGCTCGTGCAGACACGATCATCATCCTCGACGATGGAGACGCGGATGGCCATAACGATTGCTGCCCCTGATTCGGCAGCACCCGATTACTTAACCACGACGAAACTCACGCTTCAACTCACTTGCGCAAATCTTCCAGCCGCGGGGCGCACGACAATTTCTTCGTTTCCTGTGTTTCCTTTGTGTAACAACCCTTCGCGCACCAATTCTATTGGTTAGGCCTTGTCCCACGAAAGGCGTGCCGGGACCTTTGTCGTGCACTTTGTCGGCCCACTTTGTCGAAAATGTCCAGAAACCGCACGGTTCGACAAAGTGTTCGACAAAGGCTTGCGACAAAGTGGGCTGAACAGATGGTTTTGTTGAATATCAACTGCGGAGCGTTGAATCCGTCGCGTCTCATTTCGTCTGCGAATAATCGGTCGGTTTCATAAAGACCGAATCTACACCCTTGGCCGTCCACACTCCCTTTTCCGCCGTCAACGAACCCCCGGCCTTTTCTTCGGATGCCTTCCGCGCCGCGATCCAGTCCGGGTCGTCACGGAACGCCTTGAAAGAGGCGTCGGCTGCCTCCTGGCTCTTGTGCGCGAGAATATAGATGAGGATGTCCTCGGCGCTCTTCTGGTCGGGCATCAAATGCCAGTAGGCAATGTTTTCCATCCCGTGTTTGCCGAATAGCCTAATTGTGTGGTCGCGGAAGCGCGCGTCGAGCGCCTTCAGATTGCCCGGCGATGCGTTGTAAGTGCGCAGTTCGAACGTGCGCGGCTCATTCGACCTGGACGGTTTGATCTCCGGCGAGTAATCCGTTGCGGTCATGAACCGCGATTCAACTTTGTCCACGAGTTTGCCGTTGACCTCGGACGCCTTGTAGGCCGCCTGCCAATCGGGATCGGCCATGAACGCTTTCCACGATTTTTCCCGCCCCTCGCGGCTGGGGTAGGCCAGGACGTAGATCAATTTGTTCTCCGGGTTTTCCAGCGGCACCCAGTAACCGACGTTCACTATTCCGTGTTTTTCAAACAGCTTGCAGGTATGGTTGCGAAACCGCGCGTGCAGTTCCTCCAGCTTGCCGGGTGCGGCGTAATAGATGCGCATTTCGTAACAACGGGTGTCGTTGGACCGGTCGGCCCCCACGGCGGCAACGAGGCACAGCAGGGAAGAAAACCAGCAGAAGAAATAGACTTTGTTCATGGCAATTGTGTTTTGCGTGTTGGCGATTGCGATCCAGATGCCAATCACAAATGCCCAGCCAGTCAAAGCAAAAATGGCATTTGTGGGGAGAATTCCAGGGCCGCTTCAACAAATTGTCGCAGCCGGCATCAGGAGGCTCTGATCCGCTCTACCGATCAAAAGTGAGCCTCCTTACGTCGGCTGCTACTTCCCCGGCCATTCAGTGACTGGCTCCGGTCCAATTGGCGAGGAGACGGCTGAGCGCGCTCCGCTTGCTGCCGAATTTGTGAAACTGGGAGCTTAGCCCGGTTTGCGCGGCTACGCCACGACGGCCCTTTGCCGGTCGCCGTCCAAGCAGGCGCGCACGATTTGGATCAGGGCCTTGGGCGGATAGGGTTTGGGCAGGAAGTTGACTTCCTCCTCCAGCACCAAATTGTTGGCCACCATATCGGTGCTGTAGCCGCTGGTGAAAATGACTCTCAATTCGGGCTTCTCGGCCACCAGCTTTTCCGCCAACTCGCGGCCGGTCATTCCGCCCGGCATGACCATGTCGGTCAACAGCAGGTCGAACGCACCGGCCTCTAGTTCCCAGATCTCGACCGCCTCGGCGCCGGAGGCTGCTTCGACGATGCGGTAGCCCTGTCTCTGCAGGAGTTTGCTGGCCAGGCCCCGCAAGGCGGCTTCGTCTTCCACCAGCAGGATCCGCTCGTTGCTGAGCCGGACAATGGGGTGGAAGACGGTTTCCCCCTCCATATCGACGGGTTTGGAACATCGGGGCAAGAAGACGCTAAAGGTGGTGCCTTTGCCAACTTCACTGCTTACTTCGATCCACCCGCCGTGCTGTTTAACGATTCCGTACACCGTGGCCAGCCCCAACCCGGTGCCTTTCCCCACCTCCTTGGTCGTGAAAAACGGTTCGAAAATTCGCAATAAATGCTCCGGCGCGATGCCGCACCCGGTGTCACTTACGCTCAGGCAGGCAAACTTCCCCAGTCGCGCTTCCGGATTCTTTTCCCGGTGCGCCTCGTCGATCTCCACGGTCGATGCGCTGAGGATGAGTCTTCCGCCGCGGAGCATGGCATCGCGGGCGTTGACCGCCAGGTTCATGATAATCTGCTCCATCATCCCGAGGTCGGCGTGCAAGTAGAGCGGTTTGGCGCAGAAATGAAATTGCACGGCGATATCCTCGCCGACGAGCCGCTGCAGCATCTTGCTCACGTTGCCGATGACTTCGTTGAACTCCAGTGTCTCCGGTTGCATCACCTGTTTTCGGCTGAATGTGAGGAGTTGCCGGGTCAGGTGCGCGGCGCGTTGCGAGGCGGTGCCGATCTGTTTCAGGGCGTCAACCTTGTCCTGGCAGAGTTGTCCGGTCTCCTCGAGCAGCAGACCGACGTAACCCTGGATGATGCAGAGGATGTTGTTGAAGTCATGTGCCACTCCTGCGGACAACTGACCGACGGCCGCCAGTCGCTCCTGTTGCATGATCGCTTCCTGGCTCTGGCGCAACTGGTCGTAGGCGGATTGCAACTCGCTATGCAGCCGCGCATGATGGGCCGCCAATGAGATGTGCTCACTCAGCGTTTGCAAGAATTCGGCCTCGGCCTCGCTGAAGGCGCTGATTGCCCGCCGACCAACTACCAGGACGCCAAACACCTTGTTCTCAGCCGACAGCGGTGTCGCCAGCACCGAACCGACGCCGGAATTCACCAGCAGCTTGAACAAAGGCGCATTCTCCCGCGACAGGTCCGGGCGGTACACCAATTGGCCATTCAGACAGTTTTGCAGCCCGGTGCGCGAGGCGGGGATTTGGGTTCCTTCTCGTTCGGCCAGCGCCGGCTCTTCGGCCAGCGGCAGACTGCTCCGACCGCAGGCGGCGAGCACCAGGTCCTGGCCGGACAGGTCGCGAACGTACACCTGCCCGAAGTCAATGGCCAGATGCTCCTCCAGGTAGTCCAAGGTGACTTTGAAGATACTCTCGATGTCCTGGCGTTCGGCAACGGCGCGGGTGATTTGATTGAGCAAATTGATCCGGCTTAGTTGGTCGCGGAGGGACTGCTCGGCCCGTTTACGCTCCAGTTCCGTGGCGGCACGGACTGCATAAATCTGGAGCATCGACTTCGTGAGCTCGGGTTTGAGCAATGGTTTCCGGGTCATCACAGCCATCAAGCCAGTGGCGCGGCCGGCCGCATCAAAAAGCGGGGTGCCGGTGAAACTTTCGGCCTCTTCGGCCAGCCAGCGATCGCACGGAAACTGGCTCTGGACGCCTTCGGGATGGCACACGAGTTGTTCCCGGAGGACCTGTTGCGAAGGACCGTCGGCCAGCTCATATTCACGGGTTTCCACGAGCTTTCCATCCGCACACAGCGCGATGGTTTTGATGCTTTTCTTCTCCCCGCCCACCTGCTCTCCCACGTAGGCGTACTCGGCCCCTAAAGTCCGGGCCAGCGACCGGACCAGCGAGCGAAAGAACTCCTCGCCGGTGGCCGTGGATACCCCTTCGGCGATGTCGCGCAGCGCCGCTTCGACTTCCTTCCGTTCCGCGATCTCGGCATGCAATTGCGCGTTGGCCTCTTGGAGCTGTTCGGTGCGGGCGCCGACGATTTTTTCCAGGTCATCGAATTGGTTCTTGGCTTGTTGCAGCAATCGCCATTTCTTGGTCAGCGCGTTGGCCAGTTGCTGCACTTCGACGTTGTCGAAGGGCTTCTTGAGGATGACCAGGCGGTCGGAATGGCCCAGCTTGGCTATCATCGCGTCCCAGGAATAATCCGAATAGGCTGTGCAGATGACTATCTGCAGGTCCGGGTCCACTTCCCAAAGCTTGTCAGCGGTCTGGATCCCATCCCAGCCGGGCGGCATGCGCACATCGACAAAGGCCATCGCGTAGCGCTGACCAGCCGCAATCGCCTCCTGCAGCAGGCGCAACCCCTCTTGTCCTTGATAGGCCGAATCGATGTGGAACACCTGCCGTTCGCAAACCGGGGTGGGCTCTCCAAAGATCGCGACTTCGCACTCCTCGAGGCAGTCGCGACTGCGCTGATCGGGTGCGAGAATCTTGCGAAAGTCCACGTGGATCGCACGGTTGTCGTCGATCACGAGGATGCGTTGTTCGGGAGGAGTGGTGGGCAGGTTCATGATGCAATGCCTTTCGGCTTAAGTGGCAATTCGAGGGTGAAAACAGCGCCCAAACCGGGCCCGTCGCTGTGCGCGGTCAAGGCACCGCCCAAGTCCCGGACGGCCAACAAACAACTGTGCAGTCCGAAACCGTGACCATCCGCTCGAGTCGTGAAGCCGCGGGTGAAGAGGCGGCTCATGTTTTCCTGGGGAATACCGACGCCGTTGTCGGCGACCTGAATCTGGATCCGGTCATTTCCACTGAGGCCAATGCGGAGCGCGATCTGTTTGTCCGTGCGGCCGGAGTCGTCGCAGGCATGTTTGGCGTTGCGGATGAGATTGACCAGGGTTTGCAGGACCTTGTGTTTGTCCACGTAGATGATGGGATCCTGTTCATATTCGCGAACCACCTGCACTTCGTGGCGGATGAGGGCTTCGGAATTCATGCGGAGGGCATCTTCGGCAATCTCGCTGGCCTTGACCGCCACCGTCAGGCCGGAAAGTTTGGCGTAGGTCTGCTGCATCGCGACAATCTCGTTGATGTGCTCGATGTTTCTGACCAGCGAATCGAGTTCGTTCAGCATGGCGGCCTGTTCCTTGCGCAGATGCTCCGAGAGGTCCTTCAGGTAGCCGGGTAACCTTTTTCCTCGCTCGTCTTCCGTCAGAAAGGTCGCGTCGTCGGCGTGCTCGGACAGCAAAGCCGCCACTTTGGCCAGACTTGACAACTTGGAGTTTTTCACCTGTCCAGAGACCAGGGTGGCCGAGACGTTCACGCTGTTGAGGACGTTGCCCACGTTGTGGAGCACGCCGGTCGCCACTTCCGCCATGCCGGCCCGATGGGAGGCCTCGACCAATTGGCGGTGGGCGGATTCCAGCTCATTTTTGGATTGTTTGCGATCGCTGACGTCCCAGAAGATTCCCTGGACGCCGATGGGCTGGCCCTCGGAATCGAACAAAGCGGTTCGGATCATGTGGGTGGAAATCTTCCCTCGATCTGGAGTTGGAATGGGTTGCTCGGTCTGCATCTGCTTACCGCTCGAGAGCACCTGTTCGTCTTCCCGGCGGAGCTTGGCTACCAGATCGGCCGGAAAGAGGCTCTGATCGGTTGAGCCAATGATTTCCCCGGCCGATTTGCCCAGAATTGCGCAGAACGCCAGATTGGCGAACGTGTATCGCCCGGAAATATCCTTGCGAAAAATGCTCTGGGGAAGCGTTTCCACCAGCGAGAAGTAAAAATTCTCCGAAGCCCTCAACTCGACTTCCATGCGTCGTCGTCCGGCCATTTCCGTTTTGAGCTGTTCGTTGCTGCTGGCCAGTTCCCGGGCTTGACGCGCGAGCCGGCCGTTCACTTCGTCGAGCTGCCGGATGGCGTTTAGAAGCTTGCGGACTGTGTAACCAATGCCCGACAGCAGCAGCACGCAACAGAACAAGAGAATCGACGAGCCGGAAATGCCCAGGATGGCAAGGGAATGCGGCGTGAAGTAAGCGGGAGAGCCGCTCAGCAGTGGTCGAGCAGGGGCAAGCCCGTGTTTCGGCCATGTTTTCACCCTCAGATCGGGGCGCTTATCGGGCGCGCCCGGCACTCGCGATTCGAACGGGGCGAACCAGGCGCCAGGCGAACTTTTCTCCGGCTGAGCCACCGTTTTCTCCGCCACACAGAATGCACAGAGCCAGCCGACGAATAATATTCCGGCTGGACGCAAATGTTTTAGACCGCGTGGTATTGTTTTCAATTACATCTTCTCCGCTCGCTTGGGAGGTTGATTCCTCCGAAGCGATTGGCGCACTGGCTCCTAGCCGTTTCCGGCTGGCCAAGTCCGGTCGTTATGTCCGGTTTTGCGCGTTTTCAAGACACATTCCAAGATCAAGACAAAGCAACTAGCGTGCTATTCTCTTTCCCGCGCCAAACTGCGAGAGCTCCAGGCAACGCGCTGAAGGCCGCCAGCCGGACGGTGCTCGAATTGCTGGTCCTTGAGCCGAAGGGTGGGGCTCACCAGGGACGCCAGGTCAGGGGACGCGTTTTCGGTTTCCACAGGGAGACATTTGATATTGAATTCGGACGACACAGAGTCGAAACGCATGAGCGAAGCGACCGACCCAATCGGCATCATCGCCGGCAACCAGTCCCTGCCCTTGGTCTTTGCGAGGCTGGCCCGGCACGCCGGCGTCAAGCGCCTCGTCGCCGTCGCCTTTGAAGGGGAGACCAACCCCGCGCTGGCTCCGCTCGTGGACGACATCCTCTGGCTGAAGGTGGGGCAGCTTTCCGAGCTGATCCGTGCTTTCACCGACCGCAGCGTAACGCGCTGTGTGATGGTCGGCCAAATCTCCCCCAAAAACCTGTTCGATCTGCGCCCGGACCTGCGGGCCATGGCGCTGCTGCTGCGGTTGAAGGAGAAAAACGCTCACACCATTTTCGGCGCCATTGCGGAGGAGTTGAAGAAAGAGGGCGTGGAACTGATCGCGGCCACGCCCTGGCTGAAGCCCATCATGCCGGGCGCCGGTTTTCATCTTGGTCCGGCCCTCTCCCAGAACCAGCGCGCTGATGTCGCGTTCGGCCACCGCATCGCCAAAGAGGTTTCCCGGCTGGACATCGGGCAGACGGTCGTCGTCAAGAGCGGGGTCGTGCTGGCGGTGGAGGGTTTCGAGGGGACCGATGCCTGCCTGGCTCGCGGCGGCGAGCTGGCCGGAAAGAACGGGGGCGCCGTCGCGGTCAAGGTGGCGAAAGAAAAGCACGACCTGCGGTTTGATTTGCCCTGCATCGGCTCTCCAACGCTGGAGCGGTGTGCGCGGGCGGGTGTGTCCGTGCTCGCGTTGGAACCCGAAAAAACCTTGCTCTTGGACGAAGCGGAAGTAAAAGAACTCGCCCGTAAAAACAAGATTACGGTAACGACAGTGATGTAATCCGCCAACTCATTCAGCATGCTAACTGCCCACGAACTCATCGGCTTCATGTCCTCGGGCCGCGCCGCAGAGATTTTGGAATACGCCTACCAGTCGGACAAGGAGCTCTACAAGGCGACGCTGAGCGCCGTCGCTCAAGCCAAGAAAGTCCGGCCGGTCTTCCTGGAAAAGCAGCCGCGCCAGGGGCGGCACGTATCCATGCTGACCACACTCTCCAAACCGACGCTCGAATTGGCCGCTGCCACTCTGATTCGCGGCTGGTTGGTGAAGCAACACAAGCAGTTGCTCGTCGATTTCCTGGACGCGCTCGGCATCGCGCACAAAGACGGAGTGGTCGATGATCTTCCCGAATCGATGGACGATGCCAGGCTGGGAGCAGCAGTTGAAGCCGTCCTCGCCCGGCATCCACCCGAAGTCGTCGCGATCTACCTGCACGCGTTTTACGAGATGAATGAAGCCCGCTGGCCGAATCTAAGGGTGATGTTGGAATCCGACCCACGCCTGCAATTGGGCGGATAGCGTGGAGCTCGCATTTTCGCGCACTCAATTTGACCTGAGTTTCAACCGCCCGGGAAATTTTTCCTGCGCCGCGCAGGCTGTTTTCGACTAAAACCGTCCCATGCCGTCGTCATTGCTGAATCTCACCGATGTGACAAAGCGTTACGAATCGCCGACCGGCACGGACGCGGTCCTGGTGTTGCGCGACATCACGCTGGAGGTTGGCCGGGGTGAATCGGCCGCCATCGTGGGGCCATCCGGTTCCGGCAAGAGTACCTTGCTGAACATCATCGGCACGCTCGATCAACCCAGCAGCGGCACGGTCACGCTCGACGGCCAGGATTTGACCCGGCTCGATGACCTGCAACTGGCCGGGGTCCGGAACCGGCAAATCGGGTTCATTTTCCAATCCCACCATCTGCTGCCGCAGTGCACGGTGATGGAGAACGTTCTCGTGCCCACGTTGGCGAACCTGGATGCGGCGAGCCGCAACGGCGCGCCGAACCGCGCCAAGAAACTTCTGGAAAGGGTCGGCCTTGGCGGGCGCCTCGCGCATCGGCCCGGCCAGCTTTCCGGCGGCGAACGCCAGCGCGTGGCGGTCGTCCGCGCGTTGATCAACCAACCCAAACTCCTCCTGGCCGACGAACCGACCGGGGCATTGGACCGTGCCGCGGCGGAAAACCTCGCCGAGCTGCTGGTGCAGTTGAACCAGGAGGACGGCGTGACGTTAATTGTGGTCACGCACGCGCTCGATCTGGCGAAGCGGATGGAGCGGACGCTGGAGTTGAAGGATGGATGCCTGGAGTTGAAGGCCTGAATCCCGAGCCACAGCTCAAAGCTCAACGAAAGCACCAAGTCTAAAGATTCAAAGCCCCAATCGGGCCCGCTGAGTTTGGAGCTTGGGGCTTGGGGTTGGAGCTTATTTTGAACTTTGAGCTTTGAGCCTTGAATTTATGAATACTTGGATTCTCATCTGGCGCAGCCTGCGTTTCCATGCGCGCTCGCACGTTGGAACGGTGTTGGGCGCGGCGGTGGGCAGTGCAGTGCTGATCGGCGCACTGGTGGTCGGCGATTCCGTGCGCGGCAGTCTGCGCAAGATGGCCCTGGCGCGGCTCGGCCGGATACAACTCGCGCTCGCTTCAAACGACCGCTTTTTCCGCGCTGAGCTGGCCAAGAGCCTGGAGGACCGGCTGCGCGGAGTGGTTGTGCCGGCGATGCAACTTTCGGCGACCGCAAAGACAGCAGATGAATCCGGCCGCGCGAATCGCGTTCAACTGCTCGGAGCGAGCGACGCGTTCTGGTTGTTGGCCCGCGAAACGATGGCATCCCCCCGCCTCGGCCCGGAGGAGGTCATTCTGAACGGACGGCTGGCGCAACAACTCAAGGCGCGCGTTGGCGACACGGTTCTCCTGCGCGTGGCCAGGCCGAGCCAGCTTTCGCGCGAAGCGCCGATCGCGCCGCAGGAGAACTCGGCTGTCGCGCTGCGCGTGACGGTTCGTGCCGTCGCTTCGGATTCGCAGATGGGCCGGTTCAGTTTGCAGGCCAGCCAGATCCCACCCTTTAACGCCTTCGTGTCGCTGCCGCCCTTGGAGGAGAAAGTCCAGTTGCCGGGCCGTGCCAACCTGCTGCTGGTTTCCTCCGGCAGCAATGCGGCACCGGCGTCCGCCAACGCTGTTCTTCACGAGGTCTGGAAGCTCGCCGACGCCGAGCTGGAACTGCGCGAGATTCCGGAATTAAACGCGCTCGAGCTGCGGACGAGCCGCGTGTTCCTTGACCCACCGGTGGCCGACGCGGCGCTCAGGGCGACCACAAACGCGACCGGTATTTTGACGTATTTTGTCAACGAACTGCGGGTCGGCGGCCGTTCGACGCCCTATTCCATGGTCACCGCAATGGGCGCCCCCGTCGTGCCGGCCACCCTGGGCGACAATGAGATCGTCCTGAATCAATGGCTGGCCGACGATCTCGCTGCGACGCCGGGCGACGAGCTGGAGTTGAAGTTTTTCGTCATCGACCTCGGCCGCAGGCTTGAGGAACGGAGCGCGCGGTTCCGCGTTCATTCGGTCGTGCCGTTGCGCGGGGCCGCAGCCGACCGGAATCTGATGCCGGATTTTCCTGGTCTCGAGCACGCGGAAAGCACACGCGATTGG
>WNFU01014256.1_pt1 | contig 10923 bp, 9 predicted proteins | sample 5400121 | NCBI WGS metagenome assembly WNFU01 (sample SAMN13153360, study PRJNA577476) | soil metagenome | isolation source: 100 cm soil or saprolite under grassland replicate 1 | place: USA:California | collected 2016-06-15
GGAAGGAGGCGGCGTAGGATGTGCCCGGCTGCAGGCGGCCCACGTCGTAGCGCTTCAACTCGGCCAAGGTGAGCGAACGGATCGGCGGCCCCGGCACGGCGAGAAATTTTCCGTCCGGACCGCGGGTGTGATCCGGATTGAGCAGGCTGTCGTGGCTGACCACGAGCACGCCGTCCTTGGTCATCGCCAGATCGAGCTCGAGCGTGGTGACGCCGATCGACAGCGCGGTCGAAAACGCTTCGATGGTATTTTCCGGAGCCAAGCCGCGGGCGCCGCGATGCCCCTGCAGGTCGAAAGCGTGGGCGGCCGTCGCTGCCACCAGGCTCCCCATAACGATTGCAGCGTTTCCGATCGCTTTCGCCATGCGGCTGCTCCGGTTACCCTCGACGCTGCGGTGCCGAGCTTTCCCCGGCGGTTACGACGACTATGAGAAGCTATTATGACGCGCAGCCGGCGAGAATGGCGGTCGAGCCGCTGCGGATCAACTCGAGCGAGATCAGGAACATCAGAAAGTAGGCGATCTTGTAGAACAGCTCGGTCGGGGTGCGGCGCGCCAGCCAGAGGCCGAGAAAGTTGGTGGCGACGGCGAACGGCAACAGCACCGCCGAGGTCGCCAGCGTGCGCGTGGAGAACTGGCCGAGCGCGACATAGGGCACGACCTTCATCACGTTCACCAATGCGAAGAAGATGATGGTGGTGCCGATCAGCGTGAGCTTATCGAGCCGCTGCGGCAGAATGTGCACCTGATAGGGTGGGGCGCCGACCTGAATGATGGTCGAGGTGAAGCCCGCGAGCGAGCCCCAGAACATCCCGACCGCCACGCTCGGCCGGCTGGGTTGCGCCGGCACGCGGCCGAACCAAGTGTAGAGCGCGAAGCACACCCCGGTCACTCCGACCGCAACTTCGACGTAAGCGTTCGGCACATGGGCGGCAAACAGCCAGGCGGCGCCGACGCCGACCACGGAGCCGGGCAGCAGCACCTTCAGGTTCCAGGCGCTCCATTGCCGGCGATAGACCCAGACCGAGATGACGTCCTGGATCAGCAGGATCGGCAGCAGGACCGCCGCCGCCTGCAGCGGCGGTACCGTGAGCGCAAGCAGCGGCGTCGAGATCATGCCGACGCCGGCGAAGCCGCCCTTGCCGAGGCCGAGCGCGACGATGGCCGGAATCGCGAGCAGATAAAACAGTGGATCGGTGATGATGGTCATGCGGGTGTGTGGGAGGGCGCGGTCGGGGCGGATAAGAGCGGAGAAGCGCCCGTTGCGCCACCTGCTATTCTGCATGGCGGCATCGCGAGCGCTCAGCCCCGCCACAGCTCAGTGAGCCCGCTGCGGACCAGCTCGATCGCGATCAGGAACATCAACACGAAGACGATGCGGAAGAACAGCTCGGTCGGCGTGCGGCGGACCAGCCAGATGCCCGCATAGTTCGCGATCACCGCCGCCGGCAGCAGCGCAGCGCCGACCGCGAGGTTCTCGACGGTCAACTGACCGATCGCCCCGAAGGCCGGAACCTTGAGGACATTGCTGGCGGCAAACAGCATCGTCAGCGTGCCCACATAGGTGAGCTTGTCGAGCCCCTGCGGCAGGAGATGCATCTGCCACGCCGGCCCGCCGGCATTGGCCAGCAAGGTGGTGAAGCCGCCGAGCGCGCCGAATATGACGCCGGTCAGCGTATTGGCGCGCGCCGCCAGGCGATCGAAGCGCCGGCCGAGCCAATGTCGCAGCACAAAGGCACCGGCGATCAGCCCGATCGCCAGCCGGATATGGGCGGCGGACAGCGAGGCCGCGAATAGCGTCGCGATCGCGATCCCCACCGCCATGCTGGGGATCATGATCTTCAGGTTCCAGGCGCTCCAGTTGCGCCGATAGGTCCAGATGGTCAGCACGTCCTGCGCCAGCACGGTCGGCAGCAGGATCGCGGCGGCCTGCATCGGCGGCACCGTGAGCGCCATCAGCGGCAGCGCCATCACGCCGAGCCCGAAGAAGCCGCCTTTCGAGAGCCCGAGCAGGCACACGCCGACGAGCGAGGCAGCCACGAAAAGTGGGTTTGAGAGCAGGTCCATCTGATGAAGGCGGGAGATGAGGGCAGGTGGCGGCATCAAAGCGCAGGCCCGCGCCACACGCCAGCGCTTTGCCGCATGGCCGAATTGCCGAGGCCACGCGGCTTGCAAAGACCGCACACGCCTTCACAATGGCGGCAAAGAGCGATTGTCGAACGGAGGGGCGCCATGGATGCCCGCACGAGCCGCTACCACGACGTCTATGGGCGCTGGCAGCGCGACCCGGAAGGGTTCTGGTCGGAAGCGGCGGCCGAGCTCGACTGGATCGAGCCGGCAAAAAAGGTGTTCGAGCCCGCCACCGGCGTCTACGGCCGCTGGTTCGTCGGCGGCGTCTGCAACACCTGCTGGAACGCGGTCGACCGCCACGTGATGGCGGGCCGCGGCCCGCAGCCGGCGATCATCTACGATTCCCCGCTCGCACAGACGAAGCGCGTCATCACCTACGACCGGCTGCTGACCGAGACGCAGGTGCTCGCCGGCATGTTGCGGGATTTCGGGGTTGAGAAGGGCGACCGCGTGATCCTCTACATGCCGATGGTGCCGGAGGCGGCGATCGCGATGCTGGCCTGCGCGCGGATCGGCGCCATCCACTCGGTGGTGTTCGGCGGCTTCGCTGCCAACGAGCTGGCGACCCGCATCGACGACGCCAAGCCGAAAGTCATTCTCTCTGCGAGCTGCGGGCTCGAGCCCGGACGCATCGTGCAATACAAGCCGCTGCTCGACGCCGCCATAGCGCTGGCGAGCCACAAGCCCGAGGCCTGCATCATCCTGCAACGCACGCAGGCCGAGGCGCCGATGGTCGCCGGCCGCGATCATGATTGGGGAAGTCTACGCGAGAAGGCGCTGGTCTGGGCGAAGTCGGTCTACGACTGCGTGCCGGTCGCGGCCACCGATCCGCTCTATATCCTCTACACATCGGGCACGACCGGACAGCCCAAGGGCGTGGTGCGCGACAATGGCGGCCACATGGTCGCGCTCAAATGGTAGATGAAGAACCTCTACGGCGTCGAGCCGGGCGAGGTCTATTGGGCGGCCTCCGACGTCGGCTGGGTGGTCGGCCACAGCTACATCGTCTACGCGCCGCTGTTCCACGGCTGCACCTCGATCCTCTACGAAGGCAAGCCGGTGGGGACGCCCGACGCCGGCGCGTTCTGGCGCGTCATTGCCGAGCACGGCTGCGTCGCCATGTTCACCGCCCCGACCGCGTTCCGCGCCATCAAGAAGGAGGACCCGCAGGGAAAATTCTTCGCGCAATACGACCTGTCGAAATTCCGCACCCTGTTTCTCGCCGGCGAGCGCGCCGACCCCGATACGGTGATCTGGGCTGAGAACCTCTTGAAGAAACCGGTGATCGACCATTGGTGGCAGACCGAGACCGGCTGGGCGATTGCCGGCAATCCGGTGGGGCTCGGCCAGCTTCCGGTCAAGCACGGCTCGGCCGGCGTGGCGATGCCGGGCTACGACGTGCGCATCGTCGACGAGCAGTGCAAGGAAGTCGCCGCCAACCAGATGGGCTCGATCGTGGTCAAGCTGCCGCTGCCGCCGTCGTGCCTGCCGACGCTGTGGCAGCAGGACGAGCGCTTCAGGGAGAGCTACCTCGCGGAGTTTCCCGGCCACTACAAGACCGCCGACGCCGGCTTCAAGGACGCCGACGGCTACCTCCACATCATGAGCCGCACCGACGACATCATCAACGTCGCCGGCCACCGGCTCTCGACCGGCGGCATGGAGGAAGTGCTGGCCGGGCACAAGGACGTCGCCGAATGCGCGGTGATCGGGATCGCCGACGCGCTCAAGGGCGAGGTGCCGTGCGGCTTCATCGTGCTCAAGGCCGGCGTCAACCGGCAGCCGTCCGAGATCGAGGCGGAGTGTGTCGGCCTGGTACGCGAGAAAATCGGCCCGGTCGCGGCCTTCAAGCTCGCGATCACGGTGGCGCGGCTGCCGAAGACGCGCTCGGGCAAGATCCTGCGCGGCACCATGAAGAAGATCGCCGACGGCGAGGCCTGGACCATGCCGGCGACGATCGACGATCCGGCGATCCTCGACGAGATCGGCGGGGCGCTCAAAGGCAAGGGCGTCGGTTAGCAACCTTTGTCCGTGTCGCGCTGCATTCGCGCGACGCAGGTCGCGGCGATCCTCGCTGCGCTGCGGCGTCTGACCTTCCGGATACGCGATTTGCCGCGCCTGCGGCTGCTTGAACCGGCCAAACCCGTATGAAACGCTGAATTGAAAGAAGGCTGCGGGGCTCGACGACGCATCCATGGGAGGTCGACCATGCTCCACCACTCGCGCACGCGCCTCTGCGTTTACGCGGCGCTGGCGACGGCGCTCTGCCCTGTTCCCTGCGCGGCCCAGGCCGTCGCTGATTTCTACAAGGGCAAGACCATCTCGATCCTGATGGGGACGAATCCGGGCGGCAGCTACGATCTCTACGGCCGCACCATCGGCGAGCATCTTTCGCGCTACATTCCCGGCAATCCAACCATCATCATGGAGCACATGCCGGGCGCCGGCGGTGTGATCGCCGGCAACCACATCTACGGGCCGGGGGTGCAGGATGGCACCAAGATCCTTCTCTCCCACTCCATACCGCTGGCCGAGAAGCTGGAGCCGAAGGGCGTTCGTTTCGAATCGGCCAAGTTCCAGTGGCTCGGCACCTATGACGCCATCGCGCACACGATGGCCATCTGGCACGAGGCGCAAGTCAACACCATCGACGATCTCAGGACCAAGCCGCTCACCTTCGGCTCGTTCGCCAAGGCTCACCTGACCTACCAATGGCCGTCGATGACGAAGTATGTGCTGGGCGCGAACTTCAAGGTCATCACCGGTTACCGCAGCGGCAGCGATTGCAACCTGGCGATGGAGCGAGGCGAGATCCAAGGCTGGGCCGCCTCCTGGGAGAATCTGGCCGGCACGCGGCCGCAGTGGCTGGCCGAGAAGAAGGTCTTGGTGCTGCTGTCGTTCATGTTTGAGCGCAAGAGCCAATTGCTTGATGTGCCGATGCTGCTCGAGCTGGCGCCGCTGGACAAGAAGGACATCGTGGAATTCCTCGCCGCCGGAACGCCTTTCGGCCGCGCCATGGCGGTAGGTCCGGGCGTGCCCGCGGACCGCGTCGCGGTGCTGCGCAAGGCGTTCGACGACCTCATGAGGGATCAAGCCTTCCTGGCCGACGCCCGGAAGCGCAACCTCGACATCGATCCGCGCAACGCGGCGCACGCCCACATCTTGGTCAACAAGATCACTTCCGCCTCGCCCGACCTGGTGACACGCGTCAAGAAGGCGATCGGGCAGGAGGAGTAGCGGCGCTTCCGGAAGATCGCTGACGGCGAGGCCTGAACCATGCCGGCGACGATCGACGATCCGGCGATCCTCGACGAGATCGGCGGGGCGCTGAAAGGCAAAGGCGTGGGGCGCTGATTACGCTAAGCTGGAGTGGCGGGCTGCCCCAACAGACCAGTCCGCGACCCGCAGGCCGGCGACGATCGATGATCCGGCAGTCCTTGATTACTTGAGAGCGCTGAGCATTTTGGCGCACGCTTGCGCCACTGCCGGACTATTGGCTGAGCTGTTGCCGGGTAACGTTGCCCAACCGCCCTTCTCGATGAACGAGCCTTGATCCGACGAACTGACTTTCATCAATTCGACCTTGTTTTTCGCCGCCTCGACGGCGTGCAGGAACTTGTCCACGCAAATCGGCGCGAGCGCTTCGACGACAGCCGCGCTGGCGCTTTTCTTGGCCATCTCCTTGGCCGTGTTCTCGGTCGTCCACCCCATTGTGTGGAACCCGGCGAGCATGGTTACCGCTGCTCCAATGACTACGCCCAGAAGGATCCGCTTTAGCGAGTCCTCTTCCAGTATCGACGATAGTGTCATGGTATTTCCCTCGAATCGATTGTTCTGCCGCAAGCGCAACGGACACCCGGATGGGTTCCAGCGATAAGTTGGTTGGAAGGCCCGGCCGCTTTGAGCTGGCGTTTCGGTCGCAGTCATGAAACGCTCATTCGGGGCTAAAGTCGATGAAATTCGTCGGCGTCAGGAACGGTCGCACCCGCTCGGCCGAAGGCGCCGAGCGGAAAAGGGATCGCACCATCATGAAAAGGCCAGGACCCTGACGGACGACGACAACTTCCGCATTCGGGCGATGCGGCCCGAGGAGATCGCCATCGCCGCCGACTGGGCGGCGGCCGAGGGCTGGAATCCGGGCCACGGGGACGCGCAGTGCTTCGCCACTGTCGACCCGCAAGGTTTTCTCATCGGCGAGCTCGACGGCGCGTCGGCCGCAACCATCTCCTGCGTCAATTACGACGAAAAATTCGCGTTTCTCGGCTTCTACATCGTGCGGCCCGAGCTGCGCAGCCGCGGCCATGGGTTGCGCATCTGGAACGCGGCGATCGCGCATGCCGGCGCGCGCACCATCGGCCTCGACGGCGTGGTGGCGCAGCAGGACAATTACAAGAAATCGGGCTTCGTGCTCGCCTATCCCAATATCCGCTATGGCGGCACGGTCGCGGCTTTGGCCACGCCGCCGCCCGGGGTCATCCCCCTTGCGGACGTTGCGTTCGCGACCATCGCGGCCGACGACGCCACGGTCTTTCCGGCGCCGCGCGCCGCCTTCCTGCGCGCCTGGGTCACCGCCCGCGGACATGTCGGCCGCGCGCTTGTCCGCGATGGCAGGCTCGCCGCCTGGGGCGTGATCCGCCCGTGCCGCACCGGCTGCAAGATCGGTCCGCTGGTGGCCGACGATCGCGCGGCGGCGGAAGCGGTCCTCGCCGCGCTGGTGACGGCGGTCGGCGGCCAAGTGCTTTCAGATCAAGTCTTTCTCGACGTGCCGAGCGTCAATCGCGCCGCGGTCGCGCTCGCACAAGGCCACGGGCTGGCGCCGGTGTTCGAGACCGCGCGCATGTATACCGGGTCGATCCGGCCGCTGCGCCTCGAACGGGTGTTCGGCGTCACCAGTTTCGAGCTGGGATAACCGCGCTGCGCACGGGGCTTGTCGCTCCGCCTATAGGAACTTCTCCCAGAACTTGTCGGGGACGCTGGCGACCACCCACTGGAATCCGCGCGAGAACACCCCCGCCACCACCACGAAGGTGAGGACACCGAACATGGTGACGGCCATGGTCCAGAACGCGGCGGCGATTCGTCCGAACGCTCGCATTCCGCGTTTGAACAGGACCAGGAGAATGGCGGCGAGGACCGCGATCGCGATCAGCCCGAGCGCAATCTTCCAGGCCGGCAGCGCTCCCCACGACATGTTGAAGGCGGAAGCGATTTGCGACCACGACCACACCCACAGCGTCTCGATCGTCCGCACCACCCAGGTGAATCCCTGCAATATCAGCTGCAGGAGCTGATGGACTGCCTCGTTCATGGCGGCCTCCCGCGGGAAATATTCCCATATCAGCGCTTATTTCTCACCACAAAGGAAACCGTCCCAACGTCGTTTCGGTTCCCTTCCACGATCCCCGAGTGGAAGAGCGGAGAGCGGGAATTGCGCGTCATTTTCTGAAAAGTGGCGACATCAATGACCGAGACCCCTCACCCGCCGTCGCTTCGCTTCCCTCGCTCGATCACCCTCCCGTAAGGGATCGACAGCAATTGCAGGTGAAGATCCTTCCGCTCACGCCGCCTGCACGTTCGCGAGAAAGCGCCTTACCTCAGCATCGAGACTTTCGGCCTCCGAGGCCAACCTATCGGCAAGTGACTTGACCTCGCCGGCCGTCGAGCGGGCGGTTTGGCTCGTTCCGGCGACCCGGCTCATTGTCTCGGCGCCTGTTCGCGCCTCGGCCGAGGCCTGGTTAACGCCACGCGCAATCGTCGCCACCGCAACGTTCTGTTGCTCGACTGTCGCAGCGACAGTAACCGCCATCTGCGACATTCCCTCAATTATCGTATGGACCTGCTTGATCGCCCCAGTCGCGTCACTGGCGGCCGATTGAATCGCACTGATCTGAGCTGTGATCTCGTCGGTCGCCCTCGCGGTCTGCCCAGCGAGTGACTTCACTTCGGAGGCGACAACGGCGAAGCCCCTACCAGCATCGCCGGCACGTGCCGCTTCAATCGTGGCGTTAAGGGCCAGCAGATTGGTTTGTCCGGCGATTGCCTGGATCGCCTGCGTGGCGATCTCCCCGATCGAAGCTACGAGCTCCTCGACGGAGTTGGCTGCCGCGGTGACGTTGCCCGATGCGGCGCTGACCCGCTCTTCCGCAGCGCAGGCATCCGCGAAAACCGCATCCGCGGCGCCGTTGAGTGCGGTTGAGGTGACGTCGAGCCGCTGCGCCGCGCCGCGCACGTTCGTGAGAGCTTGATCGACCGATTGCTCGAACCGGGCGATGGTCGAGGCGATGATCTCGCTGCGCAGCTCACTCGCACGATCTGCTTCGGCTTGCGTTGCTGTGAGCCGCGTACGCTCGACCTCGTTGTCGCGGAATACGGTCACCGTGCGCGCCATCTCACCAATCTCATCCCGCGCCTTGATTGCTGGAATATCGATCGAAGTGTCACGGTTGGCGAGGCGCCTCATCGCCGCCACAAGCCGGCCTAGCGGGCGAGTGATGCCGCGTCCGATCCGCCAGCTCAGTCCAAGACTCAAGACGACCGCCATGCATCCGACTGCAACAATGAAAATTGTGGTTTCCTTTCGCGAGGCGGCAAACGACGCGATCGCGCCACGCTGACCTTCGAAGGCCGTGGTTACGAACTCATCCACGTCGGTAATCAGCTGCAGGGTATCGGTATTGATCACGGTCAAATAGATGTCTGCCTTACGCGATACTGAAATCCAATCTTGAAGCGCGTCTGAATATAGTTTGATGTTTTCGCGTAAACGATCCTTGCGGCCTTCCGGCCCCACCATCGTGTTCAAAATCTTGTTGAAGTTCTCAAGTTCCGCAACGAACGCGGTGCGAATGCCGAGATCGTGCCGCAGCATGTACTCAACCTCGTAACGACGCATAAGCTGGAATGAAGTCATCAGCTTTTGGCCTTCGATCATTTCCACCGAAGCCATTTCCTCCCTGATCACTTCCTCCAGGGTGCGCGCAACGTCGCCGAGGCGAAACTGAATGCCTCGAGTTTCGTCGAAGCCGAGCTGCTCGTGTAGTTGGACCAGTTCGGTGAAATTGGATTTAAGCGCAAGCAATGTTGCTTTGATCGATTCGAGCTTTCTCGTGGCGGCAGAACCTTTCAGGGCCCCGATGATCTCAAGCTTGGCGAGCGCGGTTGCGTGGGAATCCTCGAAACTCTTCAGGTGCGTCGATTGTGGAGCTGCCACAAAATTCCGGGCCGTGTTTCGCATGCTTACGATGGCACTTCGGAAGACACGACTGTTATCGGCCAGCTCAACAGCCTGCGTCACGTTGTCGAAAGCGCCCTCCACCTCAATCTCACCGGACGCATAGGCGATGCCGATCGCGAAGATGCCTACAACCGGGATCAAAGCTAAGGCGCCAATGCGTGTGCGGATCGACAGAGCCGTGGCGAAATGGAACAATGACATAGCTTGCTCTCCGACGCCGGTTCCGGCCCTACGAGCGTCTGGGCGGCCAAATGCCCCAGCATCGGCGTCATCGTTACGAAATACCGTTTTGGTTAATTAAAATTTACGAATGCTGCGGGAATGCACAGTGTCCCTGACAGGCTTCTGCCGGCCTTTGAAGCTATCAACCAGCCTCAACTCAAATATCTCCGAGGCGACGTCGTGTTCGGAAAGGAACTCGGGGGCTGATTTCGACCTAGTTTCCGTAGAACAGATCGACCAGTCCGAGCGACAGCGCCGGCACGTAGGTGCATACGAGCAGCACTACGAGCAGGGCAAAGATGAAGGGCAGGTTGATCTTAGTGGTCTCCCAGATGTCCGACTTGGCGATGGCGCAGGCCGTCATCAGCACGCTCGCGACCGGCGGGGTCTGCTGACCGATCGCGAGATTGAGCGTCACCACGAGCCCGAAATGGATCGGGTCGATTCCAACCGCGTTGACCATGGGCATCACGATGGGGATCACCAGGATGATCGCCGCTGCCGAATGGAGGAACATGCCGAGGATGAGGAAGGCGATGTTGAGCAGCAGCAGAACGAAGTACTTGTTGGACGTAACCCCGGTGATGGCGTGGGCGAGCGCTTGCGGAAGCTGCGCCTCGGTGAGGAACGTGCCGATCAGCGCCGAGGACGCGACGAGCAGCATCACCACTGCGGTCTGGATGCCGCCGTCGATGCAGGCCTTGCGGAGCTCCTTGAGATCGAGGTCGCGATAGATCAGCGTGCTGACGAAGAGCGCGGCGACGACCGCCATGCCGGCGCCTTCCGTCGCCGTGACGATGCCGCCGAAGATCGAGCCAAGGATGGCAATCGGCAGGATAAAGGCCCAGATCGCCTCCTTGAACGTGTACCAGACGTGGCTGAGCCGGAAACGCTCCTCGATCGGGAAGTTGTGGCGCACCGCCAGCACGTAGGCCGCGATCGCCATGCCGAGCGCGCCAATCAGCCCCGGAATGATGCCGGCAACGAAGAGCTTCACCACCGAGGTCTGCGCCATCACGGCGTAGAGCACCATCGGGATCGATGGCGGGATGATGATTGCAAGGCTGCCCGCCGAGGAGCAGACCGCGGCGGCAAACTCCTTGGAGTAGCCGCGGTTTCGCATCGCCGGGATAAGAATCGTCCCGAGCGCCGCCACGTCTGCCACCGCCGAGCCGGATATTTCCGCGAAGAACACCGAGGCACCGATCGAGACCATCGCCAGGCCGCCGCGGATGAAACCGACGAGCGCCGAGGCAAACGCGATAAGCCGACGCGAGATCGACGAGGCATTCATGATCGCGCCGGAGAGGATAAACAGCGGAATCGCCAGCAGCGGGAA
>WNFU01013687.1_pt1 | contig 10920 bp, 9 predicted proteins | sample 5400121 | NCBI WGS metagenome assembly WNFU01 (sample SAMN13153360, study PRJNA577476) | soil metagenome | isolation source: 100 cm soil or saprolite under grassland replicate 1 | place: USA:California | collected 2016-06-15
TGGTCGGGGGAGAGGCCTCGCAGGGTGAATGGCCGGACGATGTCGTTCGCGTCCGTGACGCTCTGGCGGGGGAAGTTCACCGACGGGGCGAGCTGCTGGAGAATCTGGCTCGTTTCCGTCGTCCCCTGCTGCGAAAGCTCCTCGGCTGTGAAGACGTCCACCGGCACGGCCAGCTCGGTCGCCGCGGAGTGGCGCGCCCGGGACCCGACGACCACGTCCACGGGCGCGAGTCCGATGGGCTGGGTGTGCAACGCGAAGTCCTGGCGCGCGGGCTGCCCTTCGGTCACACTCACGCGGACGACTTGCGGCACGTAGCCCAGGAGCCTCGCCCGGACGGTGTGCGTTCCCGCCGGCACGTCGCGGAGCTCGTAGTTTCCCTGATCGTCGGTGGTGGCACGCGCCCCGAGGGCCTCGATAATCACGGTCGCGCGCGCGAGCGGCGCGCCGGTGGAATCGGCGACGCGGCCGCGGATGGTGCCGCCTTGGGCGGCGAGCCGGTTGGCAGAAACGAGCAGCATGAGAACCGCGCAGGGGAGGACACCGACGACGCTTTGCATGGGCGCTCCTTGATGTCCCGAGGCGTGACCGGGGTCACGAATCCGCACGCCGGCCGATATACCGCGGGGCCGGGAGGCCGTCAAGCAACGGATGTAGCCTTGACCGATCGGCCGCCGCGCCACCGCCACTCACGCGTTTTCGATACACGAGCCCTGAGATTCGAGCGTTCCTGGTAAAACGAACCGCGGGCGCGGCACCCGAGTGGAGCCGGGTGGACCGAGCTCAGTAATTGAAGCGGAGCGTGACCCCCATCGTGCGCGGCTGGTTGGTCAGGTGGCCAACGCGGGCGCCGGTCCCCCGCTCCCGGTCCAGGGCCAGGAAGGCCCGCTCGTCGGTCAGGTTGTTGAGGAAGATCGCCAACTCCCAGCTCTCCCGAATCAGGCCGGCGCGCAGGTTGACCAGGTTGTACGCCGGTAGCTCCGGATCGAACGTGAAGGTTCTCTGGGTCAATGGCCCGCCGATGGTGGCTCCGCCTAGGGAGTCGAAACGTTCCATGTCGACGGTGCCGAACGGACAGATGGGCCGGTCAGTCGGATAACAGAAACCCCTTCCGTGGTCGTCGATCGCCGTGAAGCGCGAGCCCACGTGCTGGTAGCTGCCGCTGATGAAGGCCCGTGACCCGGGACTCACCTGCCACTTATACGCAACGGCGGAGGTCACCTGTACCTGCGGCACGCTGGGCAAGCGGTTACCCGACTCCATGCCGGATACCGGTTGCCCCGCGGAGAGAATCGTGGACCGCAGCTCGGAGTCGTTGAGATTCGCGGAGACAGAGAAGTCCAGGTGTTCGCTCGGGCTGGCCGTGACCTCCAGCTCAACTCCCTGGCTGCGGGCTTTCGGCACATTGAAGATCAGCCGCGACGAGCACGTGCCCGCCGTGACGCTCAACTGGAGGTCGTGGATGTCCATGTAGAACGCAGACAGATTGATGGAGGCGCGGCCGCCCGCCAGGCGGGACTTGACCCCCACCTCGTAGTTCCACGCCGTCTCGTCCTTCCAGGACTTGCGGCCACCAAACGTAACCAGGTCCTCGGCCGAGCACAGCGGAACGTTGAGGGGATCGTTGATCCCGCCCAGCCGGAACCCCCGCGAGGCCTGGGCGTTCAGGGTGACCGCGTCGGACGCCTTGTAGCTGGCAATGAAGCGCGGCGCCACGCCATTGGCCTTGGTGGAGCCGGGTTGCGACACCAGCGAGTCCCCGTTGTTGTCGTTCCCGAAGATGCCGTCGAAGATCTGCTCGCGGCTCTCGTCGAAGTCGTAGTAGCGCAGGCCACCGGTGAGGCCAAGCCGCTCACCCACGGAGAGCGTCGCCTCGCCGAAGGCGGCGTACTGCTTCAGGTCGTAGGAGAGGTCGGACCAGAACAGGTGGTCCTTGGGCGCGCGAAGTCCTTGGGTGAAGCCATAGGGAGCACCGAGGATTGGCGCCGCGAGCGTGTCAAACCCCGCCACGTACAGGTCTTGGGCGTAGTGGCGCTTGTTCTTGCTGTAGAAACCGCCGATGAGCCATTTGATGCGACCTCGTTCGCCGGACAGCCGCAGCTCCTGCGTCCACACCTTGGAGTTGGTGGAGTCGTCGAGCGGCGCGTCGAGCGTATACACTTCCTCGGGGAGGCCGATGCTGCCGCCGGTGATGCTCGAGGTTAGCGCGCCCGCATCGCGCACCACCAGGATGTCGCGGTGGGTATAGGAGGAGATCGAGGTCAGGCTCACCCGCCCGACGTCGTATTTGAGGTTCAGGTCGGTGAGCAGGAAGTCGTCGGTGAAGGGCTCCTCGATCTGCGTGAAGAGCTGGCGCTCCCCCAGCGCAACGGGGGGCCGGGAGGTGGTGTAGGGGTTGGCCAGGATGTTGAAGGCGTCGATGCGGTTCCAGCCGTCCATTTTCACGCGTTGGTATACGAGCCGTGGAGTGATGGTAGCGCGCCCGCTCGGGACGAGCCGCAGGGCGGCCCGCACGCCGGTTCGCCCGCCGCCGTTGACGTCCTCGTTGACCTTGAAGTTGGGCTGCACCGCGTCCATGTAGCCGCCCGTCCGGGTGCTGTAGCCCGCCACGCGGAAGGCCGCCTTGTCGCCCAGGGGCACGTTGAAGCCGAGCTTGGCGTCGTTGCCCGGGGCACCGCCGTCGATCCAGTGCTGATGTAGCGCACGGTGCCGGCCAGTGAGCCTGCGCCGAACAGAGTTCCCTGGGGACCGCGGAGCACCTCCACGCGGGCGACGTCGAACAGGTCCAGGTCCGGCGTGAACAGGGAGAGGGAAACGGGCGCGTCGTCGAGATACGCGCCTACCTCTTCCTTGACCCCCGGCTGATCCCGCGCGATTTGGCCGGAGGAGGTGCCGCGCATCGCGACCTGGCTTTGGCCGGGGCCCAGATTCTGCACGCTGAACCCGGCCACGTTGGCTGCGACCATCTCGATATTTTCCGCCCCACGCAGGCGTAGCACCTGCTCCGTGGGAGCGACGATGGAGAAGGGCACGTCCTTGAGCTCCTGCTCCCGGAGCATGGCCGTAACGGTGATCGCTTCGAGCTCGAGCGGCGCCAGCGTGAAGTCGATCGAGAGCTCCGCTCCCGCAGTGACGTTTACGTCCCTCCGGGACTGCGTGCGGACGCCGGGGAGCGACGCGGCGACCGTGTAGGCGCCGGGCGCGAGGTTGGAGACGGCGTACGCGCCGTCGGCAGCCGTGGTCGTGCGGCTGGAAGCGCCCGTGCTTTGGTTCGTGACCCGGATCGTGGCGCCCGACAACCCGACGCCGCGGGCGTCGCGCACCACACCCGCGATCCGACCGGTCTGGGCATTCACCGGGACGGCGTACAGGACGGCGGCGAGTGCGGCGAGGCTCAGGAACCGGCGTCCAGCGCTGACCATAGAACCCCCGTGCTCGAAGCGTGGGCCCGCAGTGCGAAGGGAGCGGCTTGGTAGTCTGAATACGGCTCTTGGAAAACCCTGTCAAGACCGGCGGAATGTTCTCGGGCTTGATGTCCCGATGGACCACGCCGTGGCCGAAGCGACCACGCAACAGTGACGGGTCGTGGTGACCCGGGGTATTGGGGTATTGTGGAAGGTATCGTTGATCTCTGGGGAGGCACCATGCGCCGCTTACTTCGTCCGCTCTTCGCCATAACCTTCGGCGGGCTCGCGGCGCGCTGCGGCCCGACCGAGCCAGGCGTCCCCCCCATCACGAGCCTGCCCCGGCCGCTCACCGGCGCGGAGAGCCAGCTCGTCGCCGCGGACAAGCGCTTCGCGTTCAAGCTGTTCCAGGAAGTCGCGCGCCAGGCAGGCCCGGATTCGAACCTCTTCATCTCCCCTCTCAGCGTGGCGATGGCGCTCGGCATGGCCTACAACGGCGCCGCCGGCACGACCCAGCAGGAAATGCAGCGGGCGCTCGAGCTCGAGGGATTGACGCTCGACGACGTGAACCGGTCGTACCGCGCGGTCATCGACCTGTTGCGCGGCCTCGATCCGCAAGTCGCCTTCACCCTCGCGAACTCGGTGTGGTACCGGCCGGAGTTCACGCCGGCCCCCGAGTTCCTGGACGCGACACGGACCCATTTCGACGCGCGGGTCGAGAGCCTCGACTTCGCGAGCGCCGCGGCCGCGCCCACGATCAACCGCTGGGTGAGCGACCAGACCAGGGGCAAGATCCCGGCGATCGTGCCCGATCCGGTGCCGGACGACGTCGTCGCCTATCTGATCAACGCCATCTACTTCAAAGGGGACTGGACCGCGCAGTTCGACAAGGCCCGAACGCAGCCCGCTCCGTTCACCCTCCGGACCGGTGCCACCACGACGGTCCCGATGATGTCACGCGGCCGCGCGGTGGAAACGGGGTTCTATACGGACGGCGAGGTCACGGTGGTCGACCTGCCGTACGGCGGCAAAGCGTTCAGCATGACGATCGTGCTGCCCGGGAACGCGGGCGGCATCGACTCGCTCGTGTCCGGGCTCACGCAGGAGCGCTGGGACGCCTGGATCGAGGGGCTCCGAGAGTCCGAGCTCTCCGTTTTGCTGCCCAAGTTCACGCTGACCTACGGGCGCCCCCTGAACGACGTGCTCGCCGCCCTGGGCATGCCGCACGCGTTCTGCGGCCCGTGGGCGACGGACTTCAGCCGCCTGGACCCGACCGGCCGCGTGTGCCTCACGGAGGTCAGGCACAAGGCGTTCGTGGACGTGAATGAAGAGGGAACCGAAGCCGCGGCGGCCACGTCGGTCGGCGCCGGCATCGTCAGCCTCCCGCCGTCGGTCGAGGTGAACCGCCCCTTCTTCTTCGTGATCCAAGAGAAGCTGTCGGGGAGCATCCTGTTCATGAGCCGGGTGATGAACCCGGCCGAGCGCTGAAGCCCGCGGACCTGGCGCGACTCGCTGGGCGGCCTGCCGCGGGCGGTCGGGAGGCTCAGCGGCCGAGCGCTGCCCTGAGTTCGGCGAGACGCGCGCCGATTGCTTCGGGCGAAAGGCTGGCGATGTCGGGCGGCAGGAGCCGGCGGCTGGTGCACTCGAAAGCGGCGATGAGGCGCTGGTACTCGAGCTCGAGCGGATACGAGGGCGGCTGAAAGTCCCAGATCAGCTCGCGCAGCAGCATGGCGCTCAGCATTTTTTCGCCCGCCGCCATCCGCCGGCTCGCCCGCACGAGAATCGCCTCGAGGTCGGCGGCGGAGAGCGCTTCGGGGGATTCCTCGAGCAGCGCGCCCAGGTCGACGCCCGGCGCGAGCGCGATCCCGAGACGCCGGCGCAGGCTTTCGAACACCATGGCCCGCTCGGCCGCCGTGGCCGGGGGGAACAGCGCGATGTGCTCCTCGGCCCGTCCCTGGCGCTTCAGGTCCACGGGCACCAGGTCGGGACGGCTCGTCATCAGGAACCAGATCACCCTGCCCCGCCGCCTGGTGTCGCCCATGAACGCCGCGAGCGAGGCGAACACGCGCTCGCCGACGCCGGAATCCTGGCCGCCCGTCTCGCGCGTGCCGAGGGCCGCATCGGCCTCGTCCACGACCACGGCGACCGGGCCGATCGCGTCCAGCAGGCCGAGGATCCGCTCCAGGTTCGCCTCGGTCTGCCCTTGCCACTTGGACCGGAAGTTCAGGAGCTCGACGACCGGGATGCCGATCTCCTGCGCGAAACAACGCACGATGAAGCTCTTCCCGGTGCCCACGGGGCCGCAGATGAGATAGCCCATCGGCACGACGTCGAGCCGTCCCTGGGCGAGCGCGCTGGCGGTCTCCCGCAGCAGGGCTTTGGCGCCCTCGTGGCCGGCCACGGCGTCGAGACCGACGTCGCTCGTCATGAAGGTCAGCAGGCCGCCGCTCGCTTCCTCTATGAGGCGCTTCTTCTCCCGGGTCAGCGCGTTCTGGTCCAGCGGCGCGTTCCCCGACAGCGCCTCCGCGAGCAGGCTCTCCAGGTGGAGGCGCGTGAGACCGGCCGTGAGGATCGCGACCCGGCGCGCGTCCACCTTCGCGAACGTTTCCGGCCGGCTGCCGCGCGCCGCGATGTACGCGTAGCGCTCCTGCTCGTCCGGCACGGGGACCGCCGTCTCGAAGGTGCGGGCGTCGGCCACCAGCGCGGCCGAGAGCGCGGCCGTCGTCTCCGAGAGCAGGCAGAAGGTCACGTTGCGCTGCAGGAACAGCGGGTCGCTCGCCCAGCGGCGCAGCGTCACCATCGCGGCGCGATCCTCCGCCGGGAGCTGGCCCGGCTCGCCGGCGGGCGCGACGGTCTCGCCGTAGTCGATGATCACCGCCGCCGAGAAGCGGCGGTTCTCGGTGAGCTGGTAGCGCAGGTACGTCTCGATGAGCTGGAGCGCGCGGTCCGGATCGCGCGGCGTGGCCTGGGCGAGGGTCGTCCCGCCGACCTTGTCGTACGCTTTGAGGACGGTCTTGAAGTCGTTCTCGACGTCCCGGTCCGTGAACCCGATGCCGGCACCGCGGTCATACGTCACGATCGCCGCGCGGTCGCTGAGCATCACCTCGGCGAGGAAGTCGCCGATCGTGCCGAAGCGCCGGGAGCCGAGCGGATGCAGGTCCCGGACGCCGGGGCCGTGCAGGATGAAAAAGTCGATCCCGCGTTGCCGGATACGGCGCTGGAGGGTCTTGGCCCAGGGCGGCAGCGGCGGCGGCTCGCCGCGGGGCCGGGCCTCGAGCTCGTCGTCCGGGCGCGTCATCGACATGCTGGTGCGTGGCGTCGTTGAGGGTGATCATCATGATAATGAGGGACTGGCGTCCGCGCTCGGCGGCGGCCCGTCCGGCAAGGACGGGTCGCGGGGCGCCGCGCGGGGCTCCGGTCGGATACCTTGAGTCCATGACAGCGCCGATGATGCGGGCGCTCTGGCTGGAAGACCGGACGCTCTCCGTGCGGGACGACGTCCCGGTGCCCGAGCCCCCAACGGGCGAGGCGCTGATCCGGGTGCTCCGGGCCGGGATCTGCAACACCGACCTCGAGCTCACGCGCGGCTACTATCCGTTCACGGGGATCCTGGGGCACGAATTCGTCGGCGTGGTCGAGCGGGGCGCCGACGCCTGGCGCGGCCGGCGGGTGGTCGGCGAGATCAACGCGGTCTGCGGCACCTGCCAGGCGTGCCGCCACGGGAGGCGCACCCACTGCGAGCGCCGGACGGTGCTCGGGATCGTGAGCCGCCACGGCGCGTTCGCGCAGTTCCTGACGCTTCCGATCGAGAACCTGCACGTGGTTCCCGACCAGGTGTCCACCGATGCCGCCACGTTCACCGAGCCGCTCGCGGCCGCGCTGGAGATTCAGGAGCAGGTGCAGGTGCGCGCCGGCGATCGCGTCCTCGTGGTGGGCGACGGGAAGCTCGGGCAGCTGGTCGCCCAGACGCTGGCGCTGACCGGGTGCAAGCTGCTGGTAGTGGGGCGACACCCGGCGAAACTCGCGCTGCTCGCCGCACAGGGTATCGCGACCGGTGCCTCCGACGCCGTGCCGCCCGTCGCCTGCGACCTGGCGGTGGAGTGCACGGGCAATCCCGAGGGTGTAGCGATCGCGCAGCAGGCCCTGCGCCCCCGGGGGACGCTGGTGATGAAGAGCACGTACGCCGGCAGGCTCACTCTGGACGCGGCGGGGGTCGTGGTGAACGAGCTGACGTTGGTGGGATCGCGCTGCGGGCCGTTCCCGCCGGCGCTCGGGCTGCTGGCGGAACGGCGAGTGGCGGTGGAGCCGCTGGTTCACGCCCGCTACCCGCTCGGTGGGGCGCTGGAAGCGTTCGAACACGCCGAGCGGCCGGGCGTGCTGAAGGTGGTGCTGGAGATGGGGTGACCGGCCCTCGGCGCCTATGGCGGCCGCACCCAGTACACCGGATGAATCTCCCACAACGCCAGCGCCGATGCGTTGCAGCGCCCGTGGTTGTACGCCCCGCCCGCCCGCGTGTGGTGGAAGCCGTCGTAGAACGCCGCGCCGATGAAGCGCAGCCGGACGGGGGGCGTGACATCGCCCAGGGCGCTCAGATCGGCCGGTGCGGCGGCGAGGAGCGAGTCGAGCGCGCGCCGCGCCTCCGCGTAGTTCCCCGACTGACCGTGCTGGTCGGCCAGCGGGATCTCCGCGACGATGCACGAGTCCGCCGGCGCATCCCGGCGACCGGTGATCTCGATATGCCAATCCTTGTCGGCCTCGTGCTTCTTGACGCGCCGCACCCACCCGGCCACGCTGTAAACGCGGACCTCCCGCCCCTGCCGGCCCCCGCACGCGTCGCCGGCGAAGAGGGAGAGGGGCGTCCACTGCCGCAGGATGCTCGAGACGTACGTGGTCCGAGGGCTCGAGTCCGCGAGCGACGCGTCGATCTTGGCCGACCAGCGGTAGTAGGGCTCGTCGCAATTCTGCGCGCCCGCCGACACAGGCAGCAGGAGCAGGGCGGGACACATCAGGTGGACGGCGCGGCGCACGCCATACTATGCGTCGGGAGCAGCGCCGTCGTCAGGGCGCGCTCGAGGACTGACCGGATTCCGGAGGAACACGTGTCCAACAAGTTCGGCGAGCAGTACTACGACCTCACCCTGAATACCCTCCGCGTCGTGGCCGGCTTGCTGTTCATGACGCACGGCGGGCAGAAACTGTTCGGCTGGTTCGGCGCCGAGAGCTCGTTCACCGCGTTCTGGCCGTTCGGCGTGGCGGGTGTGCTCGAGTTCTTCGGGGGCCTCGCCATCGCCCTGGGCCTGTTCCCGCGCTACGTGGCCTTTGTCGTGGCGGGGGAGATGGCGGTGACGTTCTTCTGGCGACACGCCGCCGCGCGCGGGAGCCTGTGGCCGTGGCAAAACCGCGGCGAGCTCCCGGCGCTCTACTGCTTCATCTGGCTCTTCATCTGGACGTCGGGCGGCGGGCGCTGGACGCTCGAGGCGTGGCTCAGGGGTCGGATGTCGAAGGCGGGGGGCTGACGCCTCAGGCGAGCGGGGTCATACCGATCGCTGATAGCAGGGCATGGCCATCACTCCCTCCGGGTCCGCCAGCGGCGCCGGCGGCGCCACGGCAGTCCCCTGCGCATAGGCCACCCCCAACACCCGCAGCTTATCCAGAACGGCCTCGCTATCCACCTGCTCGGCGATCGTGGAGATGCCCATGATCACGCCGATCTGGCTCACCGCGCTCACGAGCGTGCCGAACACCGGATCGTCGGCAACGGCGCGGACATAGTGCCCGCTGATCTTCACGAAGTCGACGGGCAGCGCCTTGAGGTAGGCGAACGAGGTCAGGCCGTGGCCAAAGTCCTCCAGCGCGATCCCGCAGCCCGTTTCGCGCAGCAGCGAGATGAGACGCACCGTGTCGGCGAAGTTGGCGAGCGCCGCGGCTTCGGTGATCTCGAAGCAGAGAGCCTCGGCCGGGAGCTGGTGCTCCGCCAAGTGTTCTCGCACGACTGCCACGAACTGCTCCTTCAGTGAGGAGGCGCTGAGATTGATCGAGCAGAGGGGCAGCTCGCACTGGGGATGCTCGCGATGCCACTGACCCAGCAGTGCGACCGTCTGACGCACGACCCAGTGGTCGATCGCCGGCATGAGGTCGTGGCGCTCCGCTTGCGGGAGAAAGGCGTCGGGGGTCAGCAAGCCCCCCTGCTCGTCCGGCAGGCGCAGCAGAATCTCGCACCGGGGACGTGCGGGGCGCTCCGGCTTGAGCGGAGCAATCCGCTGGGCGTACAGCTGAAAGCGGCTCTCGTCCACCGCCCGAGCGAGGTGTGTGACCCGTCGAGTCTCCGTATCGCCAAGGACGCCCGGGATCGCCTGCAGCCGCTCGACATGAATCCGGTTGCCTCCCGCGTCCTTGGCGGCATAGCAGGCGGCGTCGCCGGCCCGGAGCACGGCAGCCGCTCGCCCGCTGGCGGCGGTGATCGGAACCACGCCGATGCTGACGCCCAGGGAGAAGCTCGTGTTGTTCCATCCGAAGCGAAGTCCTCCACCGTTCGGCGTAGCTTCTCCGCGATTGCTCCCGCCTCGGCCAGCGGACAGTGCTCGATGAGGGCGCCGAATTCGTCGCCACCCAGGCGTGCCAGCGTGTCGCGCCGGCGCATCTGGCCGGTCAGCAGGGCGCTGATCTGGCGGAGCAGCTCGTCCCCGGCGTCGTGGCCGTTGATGTCGTTGATGGGCTTGAACCCGTCCAGGTCCAGGTACAAGAGCGCATGCTCCACGCCGGCATCGACGTCGTCGGCGGCATCGGCCGCGACCCGCGTCAGGCGCCGCTCGAACTCGCTCCGGTTCACCAGGCCTGTCAGGGCGTCGTGGGTGGCCGCGTGGGAGAGCTTGTGGGCCGCCCGGCGCCGCTCGGTCACGTCGTGGAATACCAACACGACGCCGGTCGTGCCCCCGTTCCGGTCGCGGATCGGGGCTGCCGAATCCGCGATGGCCACTTCCGTGCCATCGCGGCGCAGCAGCAAGACACCATCGCCTAGCGTCACGGTGCACCCTTCACGGAGGCAGCGGGCGGCCGTACTGTCGGCGGGGAGCCTCGCAGCGTCGGAAATGAGGGTCATCACAGTGTCCACCGGCTGCCCGAGGGCTTCGACGACGCGCCAGCCGGTGAGGCGCTCCGCGACCGGGTTCATGTACGTGATCATCCCGGCCGCGTCGGTCGTGAGGACCGCGTCCCCGATCGACTCCAGCGTGGCCACAGCCTGCTCCTTCTCCTGGAACAGGCTCTCGTGCGCGCGGCGCCACTCGGTGAGGTCCCGGATCGTGACCAGGATGAGCGCGTCCTTGCCCGAACCCAGTCGCTTCTGGCTGATCTCGACCGGGAACTCGGTCCCGTCCCGCCGGCGCACAAAGAGACTGACCGGCGCTTCGCTCGGCGGGATGGCGGGCGACGCGGCCTAGCTCGCGCGCTGCACGAGATGGACTCGCTGGAAACGCGGGGGGATCAGCTGATCGATCGGATGGCCCACGAGGTCCGCCTC
>WNFU01010232.1_pt1 | contig 10919 bp, 9 predicted proteins | sample 5400121 | NCBI WGS metagenome assembly WNFU01 (sample SAMN13153360, study PRJNA577476) | soil metagenome | isolation source: 100 cm soil or saprolite under grassland replicate 1 | place: USA:California | collected 2016-06-15
AGGAAAAAATTTTGCACTCCGCCAATCCCTTGAGTTGCCATGTGCGTCCGCCGTCGGCGCTCTTATACAGACCTTTTTCAGTGCCTGCCAGAAAAGTCTCCTCAGCGCCGGGAAGCGCCGCAACGACGATGCAGTCGGCGAGACCTGAGGAGACACTGTGCTTCTCCAGATCGACGACAAAAACTCCTGTCCCCTGCATGGCAACGAGAAGTTTCCGCGAGCCTTTCATATTACCTCCTGACGTCTTAGTCATACCTTGCGTTCTTGGCGTCTTGGCGCGCTGACAGTCGAGGCCGCAGTTCGTTCATCAAGAGTCGTATTTGCGTTCGCGCATCCGCAGCGACCAACCGCGCGACGATGGCGGTTAGGCCAACATCGACATAGGCTTGCAGCTTTCGCGCGATCGTCTCCGGCGTGCCAAAAAAAGGCGATAGATGGCCAAGCTTAGAGCGCGGCTGGCGAAAATAACCTTCGGCCAAGCTCCAGCCTTCCTCGTCGGCATTAGCGTCGTTCGTACTGAGATGGAAAGTGGCGAAGAGGATAGAAGGTATTTTCTCGCCGTCGCGGTCATACTCTTTGGCGCACTCCTCGATCTTGCGCCGCCGCGCAAAAAATTTCTCGAAAGTAGGAGCTACCGTAAACCAGCCGTCGCCCAAGCGCGCCACGCGCCGCAGCGCGTTCTCGTTGTCCCCGGCGGCGATCCAAATGGGGATGGGCCTCTGGATCGGTTTGGGCTCGATGCCAATCTCTTCGAAGCGATAGTATTTGCCTTCGAAGGCAAACGAGGCTTCGGTCCATAACCGTCGTAACAATTGAATCGATTCGTTCAAGCGGCCCGCCCTTTGCTGGTACGGCACACCGCAAGCGTCGAATTCGCGCTCGGCGAATTGATACTGATGCACGGGACTCACGCCGACGATGGTTCTACCAGCCGAGATGACATCCAGCGTCGCCAAACTGTGCGCCGTCAGCACGGGGTTTCTCAGCGCCAAGATGAGCGGCACCATACCGATTCTTATCTTGCGCGTCCTCGCTGCCAGAGCCGCCATCATCGTAATGCAATCTGCGTGAGCTCTGTCCTGCATCGACAATCGCGGACTGTCGCCGACCCAGAGGTGATCGAATCCCGATTCCTCGGCAAACGCGGCGGTTTCCCAAAGCTCGCCGACTTTAGATAAAATTTCGCCTTCGCGTATCAGGTGACGCGTGTGCAACAACAGGCCAAGCTCAAGAATCGGTGCTGACATGAGCGTTAGTGGCGGGCCACTCGGATGCTCGAAACCGATGGGAGGCCGCCGAGAACCTGGCGAAACGATTCGCCGCCGTCTTCGCTCAACCAGATCGTACCATCGGTCATGCCGATAAAGAAGGCATTCGGCTCTTCAGGATCGCCGGCGGTTGCCCGTGGCGCTGCCTTGAAATGATCCGGCAATCCTCCGGAAAGTCTTTGCCAAGACTCGCCCTGGTTATCGCTGCGGTAGAACGCCGCGCGCGCTCCTTCGGGCCGGCGCCATAACGGCGGCGGAACCGCCGCGGCAGCCGAGAAGAGCACATTGGGCCGCGCCGGATGGCAAACGAGTTGCGCCATGTAACGGCAGTCGAGCCCGTGGCTCGACTCAACGAAGCTAGCGCCGCCGTTGATACTCTTGAAAACTCCCTGGCCGGAGGTGGCGATCACGACTTTTGGATTATCCGTCATCACTGCGACCGAGTGCGCATCAAACTCGACGCCTTCTTTTATGTTCTTCCAGCTCATCCCGCCGTCTTGGCTCCGCACCACCCATCCTTCTTCGATCGCCCCGAAAATAACCATGGGATCATCCGTACAAAGCGCCAGTCCCTTGACATGGCTCACATGGGGCGGGCGCGGGAAGGTCCAATCGATGGTTTCAGGCAGGTCTCTGAGTCGTTCGCAATCAAGCCAATGATCGCCGCGGTCAGTGCTCTTAAACACAGACGATGGGCCGGTGCCGACAAAGAGCTCCGCCGTCTTGGGGTGCTGGACGATACACCATGTCTCTTTATAGAGAATACCGTCATTGATCTCCCGCCAGCTCGTGCCGCCATCCTCGCTGCGCTGCACGCCACCCCGACCGGTTGCGGCGTAGATGCGCCGCGGATCGTCCCGGTCGATCAACACCGGCGACCTCAATGCGCCTTTGCCCTGCAGCGCCAACGGACGAGAGTTGTACTCTTTGCCATCGGGCTCTGCCAGATACAGACCATCTTCAGTACCGACATAGAGGACGCGAGTCGAATCGCCTATCATAAACTCTCCTTCCTGAGATCAGAAACTATCCCGAATAATTTGATGTATCTATCCGTTCCCGCACGGTTGCGCTTGCAACCAGGCATACTCATTGCCTGTCAATTTGCATCAATCGAACCGGAATTGTTACAACTGACCAATTCATAGTATAGGCGGCACCGTGAGACAAGATTCGATTCGTCTATTTCCTGTTACCGCGCTACTTGGATTTTTGCTGCTTCATTCCGCGCTCGCCGGAGCGCAAGTCGAGAAAGTAAAAGTCGCGCTGCTCATGATCAACGCCGACGCTGGTGTCTTCCTGGCGCAGGAGAAGGGTTATTTTCGCGAGCAAGGACTCGCCGTCGAGATAACTTATTTTAGCTCCTCCGGCGGCCCGCAGATGGCCGCTTTGACCACAGGTGAGTTGGACGTCGGCAGCGGCAGCATCAGCCCGGGAATCTACAATTCAGTAGCCGCCGGCTTAAATATGAGAGTGGTTGCTAGCAAATCGCGTGTCGGCCCGCGGGGTAGCGGCAAGTACATGGTGCGCCGTGGATTGGTCGAGCCAGGCAAACCCTTCACGCTCAAAGACCTCAAGGGAAAAGTGATCGCGCTCAACAGCGTCGGCGGGTCATCGCGCCTCTACATGGACGGCTTGTTAAGAAAGGCAGGGCTAAGGGAAAGCGATGTCATCGTGCGCGTCCTATCCTTCAATGACATGGTTGGCGCGCTATCCCAGGGCGCGGTCGATGTGGCGTTTCTGGTACAGCCCTTCATCACCATCGCCGATGAAAACGGCATCGGCGTGGGCATCGCCGATCTTTGGGAGCTGTTTCCCGGTCATATGACTAACAACTTGTTTTACTCCGACGCCTTCATTCGCAATCGCCCAACGGTGGCGGAAAAGTTTATGGCGGCTTTTCTCAAAGGGCAGCGATATTTCTACGACGCCGTCGTCAAAAAGAAAGAGTCCCTCGACAGCGTCGTCGACATCGTCGCCAAGTACTCACGCACCGGAGATCGAAAGGTGCTGCGACTCGGCGTCGGCGTCACGGAGCTCACTCCCAACGGTGAAATGGATCTCAAAGAAATCCAGGATGACCAAGATTGGTATTTTCAGAAAGGGCTGGTCAAAACCAAGGTCGATGTCAACAGGATGGTGGATTTGCACTTCCTGCAGTTCGCGGTGAAGACTTTGGGAATCTACAAATAGCCGGAGCTGACGTCGTCGAGACGTCATTCCGGGCGAGCCGGCGGCGATTCCGCCAGAGGCGGATCAGCCCCGCCACAAAATCCTGGCCAGTCCGTCAGAAGCCCTGTGGCGGATCAGGCTGAAGCTGGCGCGACCCGGAATCCAGAAATTGACTGGGGAAGTGTGATGAATAAGTTATTTTACTCTTCCTCACCGAGCATTGTGCCGCGGCAGCGTCGCGCTTTGCAGAAGCAGGCATGCTCGCGCTTCGCCTTCTTCGTATGCTTTTCGCCGATCTGCAAATTGTAATCGTAGGTGAGTTCCTCGCCGGCTCGGATATCGCGCCGGGCGTCGATGAAGATGCGATGGCCTTCCTCTTCGATCTCGCAGTTGGGCGCACAGGAATGATTGATCCAACGCGCCGAGTTGCCGCGGCGTGTGGCGTCGATGACCAAGCCGCCGTCCAGCGAGAAGAGCATCGTATGCGGTGAGTTCGCGTGCATGCGGCTGTAGCGCCGGTCGGCCTCTTTGTCGGTAATCAGCTTGCCTTTGTATTCGATGATACGCACGCCCTTTGGAATACGCCTCAAAGCAAACACACCGCGCCCATGAATTGGCGAGTTATGGACAGCGATGCGGCGGCGCTTATTTCCCACTTCCGACATGATCACTCCGAACAACAATTACGTGATAGATAAGAATTAACGGTCGTTGTCCATGCCCTTAACAAATTCAAGCATCCGTTCCATTGGTACGGGATCTTGGTACTGGCCGTACAGACGAAGGCGCATGCGGTCGACTTCGCCGCTCTGCAAGCGTTCATACAACTGGCTGCGCTTGCCGAACGGACTCATCACCATGTCGGCGGCAATGGCCATCAAGCGCAAGTGTTCCTTGGTGCTCGGTGCGCCACCGCGAAAGTAACGCTCGACCAGAGGACCTATGCCTCCGCTGGTGAGATCGGATGCTCCGCCACTCAACATCAGAGTGCTGGTCAGCAAAGCTTCCATCGTCCGTTCCGCGCGGTCCGACGCTTCAATGCTATGGACACGATACGCCGCGCTCAAGCGTGGCGCCCAGGTGCCCCCTGGACTCATATATCCTTTCGTCTCAGCGACCTGAATGCAAGAACGAAGGATCTCGATGTCTTGCATCAAGCTCGATAGTAGAATCTGTGATGATGGGCTCTTGTTGCGCCCGCCGTAGTGCGTCAATAGCTGGGCGACGCCGAGAAATCCTTCCAGCTTGGTGATCAGCCGCACCATCGTCGAGTACTGCGCCCAGGTGTGAATGTACATGATACCGGAAAGAAGCTTGGGATCTTTGTAAACGAAGATACGCTCCCAGGGCACGATCACGTCATCAAAGATCAGCGCCGCGTCGACTTCGTCGAAGCGGGTCGTCAGGGGATGCCGCTCAGGATCGGCGTGCTCAGCGTACAGATCGCGGCAGACGATTTTCAATCCTTTCGTATTCGTCGGAATTGCGAACGCGATCGCGTAGTCAGCCTCATCCGGATCGCGTGGCCGGTTGGGATACACCAGAACTTCATCCGAGATCGGCGCGAGGGTCGCCAGCGTACGCAGGCCGCGAACCACCGCGCCCTCTTTGGTTTCGCCGACAATGTGCAGGATCAAGTCCGGATCTTCCTGCTCGTTTACCCGTTTCGATCGGTTGTAATATTGATCGGTAAGCGCGTGGGTCAAGCAAAGATCGTTACGCCGGCAGTGAAGATAATAGTTCCTGGCATTTTCGGCCCATTGTTTATTGTGTTTTTCGATCACGTGCGTCCAGTCAAGCAACCCTACCACGAGCTGGGCGCAGAAGTCGGGATAGCGCCCCATCTGGCCAAAAGTCTGCTGCGCCCAAAACTCGATGTTGCGCCGCTTGAGCGCGAGATGCTCTGAAGTCTTCGGCGCCAGATAGCTATACGATATTCGTTCGCCCTCGTGCTCCAAAGTCATGACATCCCGGTATTCCGACGAATGCTGTTTGTCGTACAGATCGGCGAGAGTCTTGATCGTGCCGGAGAATCCTGAGTGAGTCGTTACGTCGTCAATGCGCCGCCCGGCGTGCCAAACTTCCCGGCCGTCGCTTAGCGCGCGGATAAAGTCAGCTCCTCTTCTAACGGGCATAGAAACGAACCTCCAAGCTCGATGTGGCTGTTTCTTTGAGCATGAAAGTTTATAGCGTCAATTGCTCGGCGCAGGCAACCCACCGAACTCTCAGTTCAGACCAATGGGAAAAAATAAAGATCAACCCCTAAGGATTTCACAGAGCGGCTGGATGTCCGTGAGCGCGTCCAACTTTTCAATGTAATCCAAAGCCCGTGCTGTGCCGCCTTCGTCAATCGCTTGGCGCGCACATTCGGCAAACTTCCCCCGAAGTTCCTCTTCGGTCATGGGAAACTCTGGACCGCCTCTGGCGTGTTGCGCCTCACGGGAAAGAGTCTGGCCGTTTTTCAAACGCATTGTGACTCGGCAAGGCCGGCCTCCCAGATCGGTTTTTTTCAAATTGTTATCTAAATTCATCTGGACTCGTTCCGCCAGCTTTAAGACGTTTTGATCCCGCACCGCGGTGTCGGTAAAAATATCTAATCCGACCCTGCCGTCGATGATCGCCCGCGCCACTAGGTAAGGCATGCAGAACTTTCCCTGAATACCGGTTTGGGGAACCCGGAAGACGATTCTTTCGAAAGTGTGCTTGACTACGTCGACGTCGACGGCCTCGATCATCTCCGGAGTGAGGCCATGCTTCGCTCTGAACTCGAGCACCGAGTCGATGACTTGATGGGTAAGACCACCGCAAGGATAGGGCTTGATTCTGATACCGTCGCCTACCAGCGCGTAGGACTGGCCAAGCTCTTCGATCGGTTGCTCGTGAATCGCCGTGCCCTGATGCAACACTTGGTAAAATCCAAAGCCGCCTTCGATCGCTTTTGCGTTCGCCGTGTAACCGTCTTGCGCGAGTTTGGCGGCCAGGACGCCGTTTCGCGCGCCGAGGCCGACGTGCAGCGGCTTTGTCATCGTGCCGAAATTGGCCACGATGCCGCCGGCCATCGACGCCGCGATGCCGAGCGCCATCTCGAGTCGAGCTGCGCTGAGGCCAAGCAGTTTCCCACACGCGGCGGCGGCGCCAAAGGAACCCAACGTACTCGGCGCGTGCCAGCCGTCATGGGCGCTGTCGCTGAGTGAATGAGCCAACTTTCCGGTCACTTCGAAACCGGCGACATAGGCTTCGATCAGTTGACGGCCATTGACGCCGAGGGACTCTGCCAGAGCGAAGACCGCGGGAATGATCGGCGCCGTGGGTTGTCCCATAATCGTGAAGCTGTGGTCGAAATCGAGCGCGTGCGCCGCGGTACCATTAGCGAGAGCCGCGTTTAGCGCCGAAGTCTTGAATCCTTGACCGATTACGGTGGTCTCCTCCTTGGCGTTTTCTTGGCGCGCAATCTGCGCGCAGATTTTTGCGTCCTCTTCTTGGCTGCCGGCGAGCGCGACGCCGAGGCAATCGCGCACGGCGATCTTGGCGGTTTGCACGGCTGCGGGCGGGATGCTTTGGTATTTCAACTCCGAAACAAATCGAGCGATTCTTGCAGTGACGTCCATAAATCCTCCATGAAAGTTTCTTCGTAGCTTTTTGCTTTGAGTCTCTTCTAGCAAAGCTGCGCGTCTCTGACCAGGCAAAAAAATCCGGCATCGGCGCTGCAGCACACAGCACGAGCGGCGGCGACGGCCCCCTCTTTCATCCTCCGCCGCCAGATGCGAGGGAGGAAACAGGTGGGGATGTCCCAAGTCTCGTGGACACGGCGCGCGAACCGATCGGCTGGGACTCCTAGAAGTAGCGGGGCGGAATCCAAGCGCGCGTCGACGCGACCAGGTTTTCGTGCTACGCGTTAGAGATTAACTCCATGGAAAGTGTGGAATTGCAGAGCGCGGAGCAGCCGCGCGCGAGTGTCGCGCGCAACGCCGGGATCATCAGTCTCGCCATAATGGCGAGCCGCGTTCTGGGCCTGGTGCGCGATCAGGTATTTGCCGCGCTCTTTGGCGCCGGCCTTCAATACGACGCCTTCATCACCGCGTTTCGCATTCCGAATCTATTGCGCGATCTCTTTGCCGAAGGCGCGCTTTCCGCCGCCTTTGTCACGACATTTACTCAGACTCTGCAAAGCAAAGGTAAAGAAGCGGCAATACTGCTGTGGAATCGCGTCGCCACGTTGATCATTTTATTTATCCTCGCCCTTTCAATCCTAGCGTGGATATACACGCCGGCTATCGTTAGGCTGCTCGCTCCCGGTTTTTTCGACGTCGCCGGCAAAGCCGATCTCACCATCAGTCTGACCCGCATCATGATTCCTTTTTTGTTGCTCATCGCGCTCGCGGCTCAGGCCATGGGCATGTTGAACTCGTTTAACGTTTTCGGCATTCCCGCGCTTGCTTCGGCGTTTTTCAACCTCGGCTCGATCATCGGCGGGCTGCTACTTGGATTCTGGCTCGGTCCAGCCCTCGGCCTCAGCCCCATCGCCGGCATGGCATACGGCACGTTGGTCGGCGGCTTTTTACAATTCGCCGTTCAGTGGCCGAGTCTGCGGCGACACGGCGTCAGCTATCATCCCATGATCAGTTTGAGGGATCCTGGCGTGCATCAAATTATCCGTCTCATGGGACCCGCTATCATCGGCACTGCCGCCGTGCAAATCAATGTTTTTGTCAATACGAACTTCGCTTCGGCGATCATCGACCCAGCAACCGGCGCCGTTACCAACGGACCCGTGTCATGGCTAAGTTATGCGTTTCGTTTTATGCAATTCCCCATTGGCGTCTTCGGCGTCGCCATCGCTACCGCAACGTTGCCTCCATTGTCACGAAGCACGGCGAATCCGAACTATACCGAGTTTCGTCAGACTTTGGCGCACTCGTTGGCACTGGTTTTTCTCTTGTGTATTCCGTCCGCAGTCGGACTGGCGGTGTTAGGCCGGCCGATCGTAGCGCTCGTGTTCCAACATGGGAAGTTTACTGGTTTCGACACAGTGCAGACGGCGAATGCTTTGGCCGCTTACTCCATCGGTCTCGCCGGCTACGCCGCCATCAAAGTCCTATCGCCCGCCTTCTATGCGCTCAACGACGCGCGCACGCCGATGTTGATCAGTCTCGGCTCCATCGCGGTCAACTATGTGATGAATTCTTTGCTCGTCGGCCCGTTCGGCCACGTGGGATTGGCCTTTTCGACGTCGACGGTGGCGCTGGTGAATTTCCTGCTGCTGGCGCTTTTGATGCGTCACAAATTGACGCGGCTCGGCGGCCGCCGGCTCGGCTCAACGATACTGCGAATTCTCGCAGCGTCGGCGGCAATGGCCGTGGCCGCTTGGCTGGTCAATGACATCGCGGGAGCCTTGCCACTACGCGGGCTCGCGCTCAATTTCGTACGAGTCACCGTGGCGATCTCGGTCGCCGCTGGAACTTTCTATCTCTGCTGCCGCCTGCTCAGGATAGAAGAAGCGGCAGAGGCCGTTGATGTCATTGTCGGACGATTCTCGCGCGTTCTTCGGCGCCAGTAGGCGGCGTCCAAACGATTTGCAAACTTCCAACAAAGTAGGGTTATTATAGATTTAATCTTCGAAGGTGATTGGAATGACTCGGTCGGTGGCTTCTTTGCCTGTTCGTCGATTCTGGCTCCGCTGCACTTTAGCCGCGACCTTATCGGTCTCGTGGGTTGCAGCGTCCCTTGCCCAGGAGCTCAGCAAGCTTCCCTATGTGCCGACGCCGCAAATCGTCGTCGATGAAATGCTCAAGCTGGCCAACGTGACGGCCAAGGATTTTGTCATTGATCTTGGCTCGGGCGACGGCCGGATGATCATCACCGCGGCGCGAAACTTCAAAGCCAACGGCTTGGGTGTCGATATCGACGCCAAGCTAGTGCAGTTGTCCAACAAACAGGCCAAAGCCGATGGTGTCGATGAACGGGTGAAATTCATCGAACAGGACATGTTCGCAACCGACATCAGCAAAGCAACCGTCGTAACGCTCTATGTTTTGCCGGATTTCATGGAAAAGCTGCGGCCTAAACTGTTGGCGGAATTGAAACCCGGTTCGCGCATCGTGGCGCACGATTATTACATGAGCGACTGGTATCCCGACCGCCAGCTTTCGCTCACCGTACCGGAAAAAGTCAAAGCCAATGGAACGGATAAAGCCTATCTTTACCTATGGGTCGTTCCGGCCGTGGTCGCGGGCCGGTGGCGGATGGAATTCGATGTGGGCGGAAACAATCAACAGCCGATTGGTCTGATCATCAATCAACAATTTCAAATATTGAATGCGTCGGCGGAAAACGTTCTCGGCCCCACCAAAGTCGAAAACCCCATACTCAAGGGAGATGAGATCAGCTTCAATCTAGCCGTCGGCGCAAATCGATACCAGTTCACCGGCAAGGTCAGCGACGGGAAGATGGAAGGAATCGCAGTTTCCTCCCCAGGCAGCAAGCCTATTACATGGCGCGCCGGCAAATTGCAGTCGGAGAACAACTGAGTTTGACTTCAAGGCGAGGGTTTCATAGGGAAAGAAAAAGTTTGAGCAAAAGACAAGTGTGTTAGGCAAATTGCCTACTCATGAGCTAGAGAAATTTCGAGCGAAAGCGAGGACAAAACATATGAGCACAGCCGCATCCGCATATACGCCTGAAACCGTATTGGCCGGAGAGAAAATCATCTCGGCGGATTCGCATATCATGGAGCCGGAGGACTTGTGGGTGAACAATCTCACGCCGTCTCTCAAGCCCAAATATCCCAACTTTCCTAAACGCAACTCTCCCGGCGAGCGTGACGGCGGCTGGGACCCCAAGGCACGCATCAGCGAGATGGAAGTCGATGGAGTTTCCGCCGAAGTGCTCTATCCGACGCTTGGGCTTCGGTTGTTCGCTTTGGAAAGCGTCGAGCTCCAGGAAGCCTGTTTCCAGATCGCCAACGATTGGATGATTCGGCATTCCGATGATCTCGCTTTACAACATCAACAACGCCATCAAGGAGCTCGAACGCTGTAAGAAGGCGGGGCTCATCGGCAGCTTGATCTGGCAGGTGCCGCCCGAACATCTGCCGTTTACTAGCAACTACTACGATCCCTTCTGGGAAGCTTCAGCGGAAATGAATATGCCAGTGAACCTGCACATCTTGACCGGCTTCAATTACAGCCGCTTCGAGCGCAAAGGACTCGACACTTACAAAACCGCGGTGAACGATAAGGTCAATGACGCGGCGAATACGTTATTCGATCTCGTTTTTACCGGCGTGCTGGCGCGCTTTCCGAAATTGAAATTGGTCTACGTCGAGAACGAAGTCGCCTGGCTGCCTTTCTACATGCATGAATGGGACAAGTACTACGTGCGCTTCAAAAACAAAGTGCCGCTGCCGTTCATGAAGAAGCTCCCCGGCGAATATTGCGCGGAACAGGTTTACGCGACCTTTTTCAGCGATCCCTGCGGCGG
>WNFU01009559.1_pt1 | contig 10918 bp, 10 predicted proteins | sample 5400121 | NCBI WGS metagenome assembly WNFU01 (sample SAMN13153360, study PRJNA577476) | soil metagenome | isolation source: 100 cm soil or saprolite under grassland replicate 1 | place: USA:California | collected 2016-06-15
CCCCCGGCACGGCCCCACGCCGGCCCACGCCCCCGGCACGGCCCCACGCCGGCCCACGCCCCCGGCACGGCCCCACGCCGGCCCACGCCCCCGGCACGGCCCCACATTTCGCTGCCGCCGCGGTTGCCTCCTCGCGTACTATCCTCGCTCGTGAACGTGGCTGAGCAGGATGATCTGCAGGCGCTCCTACGACTGCTGGAGCGCTTAGGGCCGTTGGAGGAGTTGACCAGCAACCCCTCCAACGCGTGGCGAGTCCAGGCTGGCAGCGCCCTTGCCGGCGACGACGCCAAGACGAGCCCATATCAGCTTTCTCATGCCGCGTGGCATGCCTTGACGGTGGCTGTCGACCATCTGCATTGCCTTCGGAACTCGTTGGTTGGCGAGCTGCGGGACGACCACCTCTCGATCCGAATCCATACGCACGCTCAGTCGTCTTTGGTCCGTGGCGCGATTGAGAACGGCGCACGTGCCGTCTGGCTGCTCGGACCCGCCGCGCGTCTGACTCGAGTGAAGCGCCGCTTGTCGTTAGAAGCGATGGGGGTTCGCCACTCGTACCGGTTACGCGAGCTTGTAAAGGCGCCCGCGTCGCGCACGCAGGATCAGCGGGAGAAGCAACTGCGAGACTTGGCCGCCGCGGCAGGCATACCAGGTTCGGAAGTGAAGGGAGCCTTGCGGTCGCCGCAGTACAGCGACATCGTTCGGGAGGCAGGTTCGCTCACGGTCTTGGGCGCCGACATCGCAGACGTCATCTGGAGTGGATGTAGCTCCATAGCCCATGGGGATCTGTCTGGGACACTCGGCATGCTGGACAAGGAGATCATCGCCAGAGATCGAGGGGTTGCCTATGCGCGTGTGACGGGTTCGATCGGAGGCCTGTACTGGACGACCGCTGGCGCAGTGCGAGTGATCGAGCACGGCTTCAACCTCTACGCGCAGCGCGCCGCCTGCCACTACTGACCAACGTTTCGAAGCCGCCCTACCGACGCTCGTCGGACGCCAGATTGGTCCCGTCTCCCACACAACCCTCGGCACTACCTCGCTGGCTGGACAATCGGAGCCGTGAGGTAGGCTCAGCACCCTCATTCACCGCGGCCAGCTCTGATAAGGAGGGCGACGTTGCCCGAAGCCAAGACGGAGAAGGTCATCGGCCCGGATGGTACGACGACCGTGGAGGTCCGCTTCCTCGAAGACGGCAGCGTGCGTGTCCGAGTTCCCGGAGCCTGGCTCATCGAGCAGGCATTCATTTCTCAAGACGCCAGCAAGCGCGCCATTATCAAGTTCATCCCGGCTGCCCGGAGCTAGAACGTCTGGTCGTCTCGACGAGGAGGAGCAACGACACGGGACCGACCACGCCTCCGGCCATTCCGCAGGCCGCTACGGAGTAGCGGTGCCAAGAACCAACTCCTTGAATGTCGCGGCCGTGGGAAACCCTTGCTCTACGGCGCGCAAGAGCCCACGGCGAGCGAACTCGTCGGCGCTATCGCGCGCCGAGGTAATCTGCGCGGCATCTGGATGGCTGCCGCCATGAACCAGGCGACTCCGGAGGTTGTAGAGGTCGCTGAGCTGCTTGGCGATCGCGTCTCGATGCCCCGGCTGCTCGGCCAGGTAGAGGGTGCCCTTGGGTAGCTGCCCCAGCCGCCAAACTCCGGTTGCGTATGTCGTCAAAGACGAGACTCTCGACGTGTACTGGCCAGGGGCCTCGGCAAAGTGCGGACTCGTCTGGCTGGTGATGGTCGGTAAGTGAGCCGAGTTGATGTGGCGCAGGTACGGCCCCCCGCGATCAGGTGGTATCGAATCCCATGACCAGAGCGGACCGCCGTGCCTGCCCCTTCAGCTGCCAAGAGCAGGCCTGCAACCAGTGCAAGGTCGCCAACATCGGCCTGGCGGTGAGGGTGCTGCTGGGACTGGCTCGACGGGCTCGACCAGCGACCGGCAGCGCAACCACCAAGATCCGCTGGCGTGACCTCAATCAGGGTGTCCGTGATGCCTGAGTTCCGCAGTCGGTGGGCATGCGCCTCTGCGCGGCGGCTTGACCTGCGGGAACGCGAGCGGTCTCGCATGCCCACATCACGGCGGGTCCACGCCTGCCGGTGCGCTTGACCGTGGCGGTGCGAGCGGGTCGGACTGGTGCGCCGCTCGGCTGCGGACCTTGGCTGGCAGCGCGACCGCGAACAACCAGGCGGCCCGCCAGCTTGTGGAGATCGCCAGGGCGCTCTGCCCGACCGTTGATGCTCCGCGTTCTTCGGCGGCCGGTCGGGTCTGCCTTACTGCCGCCCCAGAAAGTCCAGCGCCCGCCTGAGCAGCAGCTCGGCCGAGTCGGGGTCGTACGTGGGCAGGTCGGGGTCGGCGAACAGGTGGCCAGCGCCGGGATAGGTGTGCGCTTCGAAGTCGGCGTCTGCGGCGCGGACGGCGTCGGCGAGCGCGTCGACCTGGGCGTGGTCCACCTGCGGGTCGTCGGCGGCGTAGTGGACCTGGACGGGCACCCGCTGCGGCCAGCGCTGGATGCCAAAGCGCCGCGGGTCCAGCGCGCCGCTCATCAGCAGCGCGCCGCGTGCCCCTGGGCGGGTGGCGGCAAGGAACTCGGCGGCGCCGCAGCCCATGGAGAAGCCGGCGTAGACGGTGTCGGCGGGCAGGCCGTCGACGCCCTGCTGGGCGCGGCGGATCAGCTCGGGAATGCCGAGCCTATCGCGCTTTGCGGTGCCCTGGTCCAGGTCGTCGAAGGTCTCGCCGTCGAAGGAGTCGATCGGGTGGACGGCGTGGCCGGCCGCGCGCAGGCGGTCGGCGAACGCCAGCACGCCTGGGCGCAGGCCGAGGGCGGAGTGGAACAGCGCGATCGTGGTCACGGTGCCTCGCCTCCTGTGGTGCAGCGGCCACAGCCTGCTGAACTGTACGCCGTCCAATATTAGTGGACGGCGTACAGTTTGGGGATGGAGCCAGGGCACCATCGCCGGGGCCCAGGACACCGTGCGGGCCTGCGGCCCGAGGTGGTGATCGCCGCCGCCCGCTCGCTCTCCCGGCGCGAGGGGCTGGCCGCGGTCACCATGCGCCGCCTGGCCGCCGACCTCGGCGTCGCGCCGAACGCCCTCTACGGCCACTTCGCCGACAAGACGGCCCTGCTTGATGCCGTGCTCGATGACGTCATCGGCGAGGTCCAGCCACCGGATCCCCGCGCCGTCGCCTGGGCCGAGGGGCTGGTCGCGCTGATGGGCCAGACCCGACGCCTGCTGCTTGACCACGCCGAGCTGATCCCGCTGTTCCTGTCCCGTCCACGGCGCGGACGAAACGCGATCCGCCTGGGCGAGGTCACCCTGCAGCTGCTCGCCCGCGGCGGCATCCACGGCGAGCCGGCCGTGCGGGCGCTGCGGGCGCTGCTGGTCTACTCGTTCGGGTTCGCTGCCCTTGAGGCGCCGTGGCGCACCGAGCCGCAGCCGGCCCAGCGCCGCGCGCGGTCACAGGCCGCGCTGGCGGCCGCGCCGCGGGAGTTCCCCACCGTCGCACGGCTGGCAGCGCCCCTTGGCCGCCAGCCGACCGACGAGGACTTCCACGCCGGCCTCAACTGGCTCCTGGCCGGGATCGCCGAGCGCGCCTGAGCCGGCGGACCTGCATCCTCGCAGGGCCCTGCCGGGTAAGCGGGCTCGCGCCGACCCAAGGTCCGCAGTCGAGCGGCGCACCAGTCCGACCCGCTCGTACCGCCACGGTCAAGCGCACCGGCAGGCGTGGACCCGCCGTGATATGGGCGCATACGAGACCGCTCGCGTTCCCGCAGGTCAAGCCGCCGCGAACAGGCGCATGGGCCACCGACTGCGGAACTGGGGGGAGCCTGTGCGTCCTGAGATTGACGGGGACCAGACCATAGGCAAGGTGCTCACGCCTGCCTGGAGGTCTGGTCCCCTTGTCATACTGCCCGCGCTCCTCGCTGCCCGCACACGCCCTGGCCTGGCTGGCCGATCGCCTGGGCCACCTGCACCCTGCGCGCCCACCCGGCCAGGGCGGCACCCCGCCGCTGGCGTTGGAGGTCCGCCTGGACGCGGTCGGGGCGGTGCTGCTGGACGGGTTGTCGTACCGGCGCGCCGGCCGCATGGTGGGCATCTCCAAGACCGAGGTCGGCGACAGCATGGACCTGCTGCTGGGCCCGCTGGCCGCGCTCGGCTTCTGCCAACCCGACGGGACCTTCATCACCAGCCTCCACGACCTGCGCGAGTGGCTTGCGGAGATGGCCGCATCCGGCGAGGCGGTGTGCGTGGACGGGCTGGCCACCCGGGTGTCGCGGCCCGCCGGCTGGGGCAACCCGAAGGTGCTGTACGACGCCAAGCGCCACACCCACACCGCCCAGGGCCTGGCGGTGTCCACCATCCACGGCGACCTTTTGTGGTGCGACGGTGGCTGGCCGGGCAGCTGCCACGAGCACGAGCTCATCAAGCTGGCGGGGCTGGATGACGCGCTGGATCGGGTGGAGGTCGCAAGCCTGTTGGACCGCGGGTTCCGGGGGCTGGCCAAGCCGCGCGAGCACTGGCATGCACCGGTCGGGGACCGCCGCACCACAAGGATCGACTGACCGACGCCCAGCGGGCCTACAACCGCCTGCAGGCGGGGCTGCGCGCGCTGGTGGAGCAGGCGATCGCCCATCTGGCCAACGCCTGGGCGTTGCGCCGCTGGCGCGGGCTGCTGTACCGCGTCCGGGACGTCTACCGGGCCGCCGGCGTGCTGATCTGCCTCGGCCGCTGGCTGCACCGGGTTCCCACATGACAAGAGCATCACCGACACCCGACCGGTATCAAGTTCTTCCAAGTTCTGCCTCGCGTCGATTGCCTGAGGGTTGTGGCCGCATCAGGTGTCGGCGGAAGGGGTGATCGACGGGCCGGACCGAGGCTAGTTCTCGTGGATCAGTCTGCCGGTGATGCAGATCAACGATGGCACGCTTGCGGTCATGACCGCGGTCGCAAGGCCGCGGTTCGCCAGGGCTGCAGCGACAGCCTTCACGACCCCGCTCGCCTGCTCCTCGCTGGGTGTCTCATAGACCAGGTGCACAACACCGCTGGGACGCAACAGATCCTTGATGAGCTGCAGTTCGGCGTCAGCTGGCCGGACCCAGAACAGGTTGATGTTGACCGCGAAGACCTTGTCGAAGTGCTGGCCAGTGAGCGCCGCCTGACCAGGTCGACATCGGCCAGGTCGACATGTTGGAAGACGGCCTTCCCCGAGGCGACATGGTCGGCGTTGCGCTTGGTCGCGCGGGCGATCGCGATCGCGGACCGGTCGATGGCGGTGATCCGCCCGCCGGCCAACTGCTCGCAGACAAGCGACACCGACACGCCGGGGCCGGGACCGATCTCCAGGATCTCGTCATTGGGAGAGATATCCAGCAACTGCACCGCCCACTGCAGGCGCTTGGGGACGCGGGGACCGACCATGGGCCGAGGCTAGCAGGCCGTGGACACGCGGTCAGATCACAAGGGCTCGAGGCGCCCTGCTGGAACCCGAACCGAGCGCCGTTCCGCTCGGCGCGGTCGCAGGCGGCGAGCATCGCTTTCCACCGGCGGCCGTTCTCCTGTAGGCGGCGCAGTTGGAATCCTCATCTCCGGCACACGAAGCATCACGGACACCCTCAATCGGTCGCGATCTGCTTGCAGCAGGGAGCTCCCGTCTCCACAGGGTGTCCCACAGCGGGCTCAGCCCGCGTAGTTGCGCAGGACGCGTAGGGCGGCCGGTCCGTATGGACCTCGGGCGAGGAGCCCGGACTGCTCCGGCCGCAGCCGGCGGGCCCCGACCCGGCAGAACGCACCAGCCGGGCCGGTGATGGTCGAGTCGACGCCGGCTGGCCCGAAGCGCCAGGTGGACCCGTCGGGTGCGGTCAGCTCGCAGAACACCTCATATCGTGCCGCTCGCCGAGCCCGACGGTCCCCGCCGCCTGCCGATCTGGATCGGGCGCGACGAAGCCCGCCTCATCGCCGTGCGCCTACTCGGCGCCCAGCTGACGCGACCCTGGCCCACGATCTCGCCGCCCGCATGGTCGCTGCGCTCAGGGTAGCCTGCGCGATGAGGGCTTCGAGTCGGCGCTGTCCGCCCGGGTTGATCGGGGTGTCGCATGGTCAGTCCGCGAGGGCAGCCAGGAGTTCGCTGGCGAACGCGGCGGGCTCGGTGACGCAACCGAAGTGCCCGCCGGGCAGCTCCAGGATCTCAAAGCCCAGCTTTGCGGCCAGCGCTTCGCTGGTGCGGTAGGCCAGGCCGCCGCGGGACTTGCGGCCGCCGGCCAGCACCAGCCGGTCGGCGTGGGCGGCGAGGGCGTCGATGTCCAGGTCGACGCGCGGGTATTGGCGCAGCTCGTGGTCCATCCAGTAGATGGCGTTGGCCTCCCGGTACGGGCTGTTGTCCGGCCGCATCGCCTGGCGGTGCAGCGCCCGGCGGTCGGCGTCGGAGAAGGCGGTGGCGAACTGGCGCATGGCGGCGGGGATCCCGGAGGTGCGGTAGGTGTCGTAGACGCCATCGAAGAAGGCCTGCCATGCTGCCGCGTCGGGCAGCAGGCTCACCGCCGGCGGTTCGTGGGCGACCGCCGTGCGCACGAGTTCGGGGGAGTGGCTGAGGAGCTCCAGCGCCACGATCGCCCCGGAGCTGTTGCCGAACACCGTCGCCGGCTGGTCGCCCAGGTGGGTGAGCAGGGCTCGGAGGTCGTCGGTGTCACAGGCCAGCCGCTGGTCGTCGTCTTGGGGGCCGTCAAGGTGGCTGCGGGAGAACCCGCGACGGTCGTAGGTCACCACCCGGTACCGCTCCGACAGCGCCGCTGCCAGGTCCTGGTAGGTGCCGGCTTCACCCTTGGCCCCTGGCACCAGCACCAGCAGCGGCCCGGTACCGCGGACCTCGTAGTACAGCCGCGCGCCGGGAACCGCAAGGACGCTCATCGTCTGTCCCTCCTCATCTCATCGGTCTGCATCGGTGCTATCGGGTTGGGCTGCGCACCCCTGTTCCGCGCTGACCTCCCATGGAAGGCTGGACCTACGGCACGGGCGCTGGACGCCGCTGGCGCTGCTGGTGCTGCTGGTGCTGCCCATAGCGGGTCATGCCCCGCGGCTTGTAGACGTTCAGCACCAGGATCACCAGCAACACCACCAGCCCGATCCCTGGATGGAACAGGTCGCCCCCCAGCGCGCGCAGCCTGGCCGCTTCGACCTGTTGCGCCATCGCTGCCATTGCGCTGACCGTCGGCATGTGCAACAGCAACACCACGGTCGCAAACACGGTCAGTCCCAGGGAGGACACCACCCAGTAGTGGCGAACCAGGCCCCAGCTGGTGCCGACGGCCAGCACCAGCCCACTGAGCAGGGAGGCCAGCGCCAACGGGACGATGGCGTACCAGCCGGTCAGTTCCATCCCGATCCAGGCCGCCCGCACCGTCTGGGTCGCCTGGCTGGTCTGCGCGGCCACACCGAGCACCAGGTAGGCCACCACGGCGCCGGCCCACCCGACCGAGACCGTCAGATGGGCGGCGAGCACGAGCTTGCGCAGCGCGGGTGCCATGCTCATGCCGCGTGCGCCCTGTCTCGGACGACCATGGAGGGCGTCGCGCCAAGACCGAGATGGCGACCGGGGCCGTGCCCGCCCATGCCGCCACCGATGCCCAGGAGCTGCAGGATGACCATCAGCACCAGCAACGCGCCGACGACGGCTGCGATGATCATGGAGACCTTCACCCAGCGTGGCCGTTGGTGTGGCGCCTGGGTGGTTGATCTGCGGTCGGGCCGTGCGCCGGTGTCGTCCCTGGTGTCGGGAGAGGGGGGCTGGTCAGTCGCCATGGGCGTCCTCCTCGCGGATCTGGGCGCTGTCCTCTCATGAACTGGCACCCTACGAGGGCCAACGGCGGCGGCGAAACACCCTGCGGGGGGAACTTGTCCGTCCCCATCGAGTCCACGCGGATCATCCCGCGGGGGGATTCCCAGCGCTGGCCGGGACGCTACCCTCGCAGGGTGTCCACGCTGTCGACCTCCACAGCCCGCAGGCGCGTCGCGGCCCTGCCAGGCCGGGGCGCGCTGCGCGACCTTGCCGTCGCGGTCGCCCTGCTGGCCGGCTCGCTGGCGCTGCTTGGACACGGCGCGCACGGCGGCATCGACGCCCTGCGCCGCACGTTGGGGCAGTCCACGCTGGTCAACGTGGCGCTGACGGCGTGCTCGACGGTGCCGCTCATCGCCTGGCGGCGCTCTCCGCTCGGCGTGTTCGCGACCACCGCGGCGGCCGGCGTGCTGCTGGCGGGCCTTGGCCATCCGCTCGGCCTGCTGCTGGGCCCCACCGCCGCGCTGTACCTGCTCGCCGCCGGCCGCGAGCGGCAGCGCCCATGGACGCGACGCACCATCGTCACCGTCGTTGCCGTGGTGGTGGCGTGCCTGGGCGCGACCGCCGCCGCGCAGCAAACCCTTCCCGGCAGCGCGCCCTTGGAACGCACCGGTTTTGCCTGGGTCGTCGCGCTGGCGTGGGCCGCGGCGTGGTTTGCGGGCGAGCGGACCCGGCTGCGCCGCGAGCAGCTCGTCGAGCTCAACCAGCGCGCCCTGCGCATCGAGCGGGAGGCCGAGCGGGAGCGCCTGCTGGCCGCCGCCACCGAGCGCGCCCGGATCGCCCGCGACCTGCACGACGCCGCCGGCCACGCGATCAGCGTCATCGCCGTGCGCGCCGGCGCGGCCCGGCTGCGCCACCACCAAGACCCCGACCGCTCGCTCGCCGCGCTGGAGGCGATCGAGGAGTTGGCACGCCAGACCGTCGCGGAGATCGACCAGCTCGTCGGCACCCTCCGCGAGGGTGGCCCGGCGAACGGGGCCGTCGAGGCGCCGCCCGGGCTGGCGTCGCTCGACACGCTGCTCGCGCACCACCAAGCGGCGGGCCTGGAGGTCACCCTCGACACCGCCGGCACGCCCAAGCCGCTGGGGGCCGCCGCCGACCAGGCCGCCTACCGCATCCTGCAGGAGGCGCTCACCAACGCGGCCCGCCACGGCACCGGCAGCGCCCACATCGAACTGGCGTTCGACGACGCGGCGGTCGAGTTGCGCGTCACCAACCCCGTGCCCGTGGTCGACCCACCGCGGTCCGGTGGAGGCCACGGGCTGATCGGCATGCGCGAGCGCGCCACCCTGCGCGGCGGCGACCTCCACGTCGAGCGGTCCGACGGGGCGTTCCAGATCCGCGCCCGCATCCCCTACGGAGGGCACCGCGCGTGACCCGGGTGCTGCTCGCCGACGACGACGCGCTGATGCGCGCCGGGCTGGTCGAGCTGCTGGGCGCCGACCCCGAGATCGAGGTCATCGGCCAGGCCTCCACCGGACGCGAGGCCGTCGAGCAAGCGCGCCGGCTCGCGCCGGACGTGGTCGTGATGGACGTCCGCATGCCTGACCTCGACGGGATCGGCGCCACGCGTGCGCTGGCGCGGGCGGCCCCCGCAACCAGAGTGCTGATCCTGACGACCTTTGAGCAGGACGACTACATCTTCGGCGCGCTGCGCGCCGGCGCGTCGGGGTTTCTGCTCAAGCGCGCCCGACCCGAGGAGCTGCTCGCCGCGGTGCACACCATCGCCGCCGGCGAGGCGCTGCTGTCGCCGTCGGTCACCCGGCGGGTGATCGACCGCATGGCCCAGCAGCCGACGCCCGAGCTTGCCGGTCAGGCCAAGCTCGAGACGCTGACAGCACGCGAGCGGGAGGTGCTGGAGCTGATCGCGCGGGGCCTGTCCAACCGCGAGATCGCCGCCGCGCTGACCGTGGAGGAGTCGACCATCAGGACCCACGTGAAGCGGATCCTGCTGAAGCTGGACCTGCGCGACCGGGTCCAGGCCGTGATCTTCGCCTACGAAACCGGCCTGAACCGCCCTGCGGTGCGCCAAACGACCACGCCCGCAGATCGAGCCAGCAGCCAATGACGTTCAATCCTGTTCCGCTGCTCGTCCGACCCGTTCCAGTCCCCGACGCCGGAGCTTCAACCGTCAGGGCTGCCCGGTCGGGTCGCCAGCGACCACCGCTTCGTCAGCTTCCTCGTCCTCCTCGAGGTCGCCGTCTTCGAGGTCGCCGTCCTCATACAGCCATCGGTCCCGCAGCGCATCCGGGCCTTCGTCCCAGTCGCGGCGTGCTGGCCACTGGCTGGGGTCGGCGGCCGACAGCGCCTGGCGGCTGTAGTACTCGTCGGCGCTGACGCGCTCCATGTGCTCGTCGTAGAGCAGCTCGTGGCCGTCTGGGTCGCGGTCGAGCTGGAGGTCTTGTTCCTCGATGCCGAGGACGACCTTGGTGACCTGCTCGTGCTCCTCGGTCTCGCTGATGTCGACGCAGACCATGACCGGGAGCTGGTAGCGGACCCACCTGCGTGGCACGGGTGTCTCCTTTGCGTCGTCTGCCTGGCCGGCGAGGCCGATTCAGGCGAGAGCCTAGCCGCAATGTGCCCTGATGTGCGGCAGCGCGGAGTGCCGCATTGGCGGGTGGCATCGGCACTTCGCGGGTTCTCGCCGGCGGGCTGCTACGTTGGGTGCTGGTGGTGGCGGGCCGGGCAGGCGGGAATGTGCCGCCTCCCGCGGAAGGCGGCAGTTCCTCCGAGTACCGCCCCAGGCGCCAACCCTGGGAGCCTAGCCCGGTGCGCCGCGAGTGGGAACTTGACGACCTGATCGGCGCCTGGACCCTGGTCGACGCGGACTGGGAGCTGGTCGCCGGCAAGCACGGACCCTCGAAGCTGGGCTTCTGCCTGCTGCTGAAGTACTTCGAGATCGAGGGCCGCTTCCCCCGCCACGCTGGCGAGGTCCCACCAGCCGCGGTCGAATTTATGGCCCGGCAGGTCAAAGTCGACCCTGCCGTGTTCGCGGCCTACGCGTTCACCGGCCGCACGATCGAGTACCACCGCCGGCAAATCCGTACCGCGCTGGGGTTCCGGGAGGCCACCCACGGCGACCGGGACAAGCTCACCG
>WNFU01009563.1_pt1 | contig 10917 bp, 10 predicted proteins | sample 5400121 | NCBI WGS metagenome assembly WNFU01 (sample SAMN13153360, study PRJNA577476) | soil metagenome | isolation source: 100 cm soil or saprolite under grassland replicate 1 | place: USA:California | collected 2016-06-15
GGTGGCGGCAGCAGTACAACGCGCAGGTGCCCCTGTGCTTCTCGGGACTCACGATCAGCGCAAACGCGATCATGTGCTTGAGCGTGTCGCCTTCGAGGCCAAAGTACTTCCGGCGACCGACGCGCTGCACGCCAACCAGGCCCGCGGCCTTCAGCACTTTCAAATGGAACGACACGCTCGATTGCGGAGCGCCGAGGATTTCATGCAACTCCGTCACGCAGCGTTCCCGCTGAGACAGCAACTCGAGGATGTACAAGCGGGTGATGTCCGACGCCGCAAAAAACCATTGAGCGACGTGCGCCATTTCCACCGGTAACGCGTGTGGCAGATGTGGCAACCCCGGGCGGCAACGGGGCAACTTCTTGGCGATACGAATCAAATGGCGGCGGGTCATGGCACACGAAGCTACGGGCGACACATCAACAATCATGGATATGTGCTAGTCACCCATGGGTCCGGGCGCGCGGCGAAAGAGCCGCACAAACGCCGCCGGGGCGAGCCGCTCCGGTCGCACTGCAGGGTCGAAACCGAGCTCCCTCAGCTCTGCCTCATTCAGCCCCGGCACCGCGTTTTTTAGCTGCTTGCGACGCTTACTGAAGCACGCGGTCACGAACGCGCGCAGCGGCGCAACCTCGACGTCCAGCACCAGCGGCTGGGCAAGCGGCGTCAGCCGTATCAGCGCACTGCGCACTTTTGGCGGCGGTCGGAACGCGCCGGGCGCCAGCGTGAAGAGCTTCTCCACTCGTGCGACCACCTGCACGCCCACCGAGAGCGCCCCATAGGTCTTCCCACCCGGCGGCGCTGCCATGCGATCCGCGACCTCGTCCTGCACGAGAAAGACGATGCGCTCGGGAAGCGGCGGAGTCAGGGCCTTATCGATCAACGGTGACGTGATGTAATACGGGATGTTGCCGACGATCTTGCCGACGCGCGGCCATGCGACATGCAGCGCGTCTCCTTCAATCACCTGCAGATTGGCGAGCTTGAGCGTCGCGGCAAGCCTTCCGTCCTTCTCGATCGCGGTCACCTTCAACCCGCGGGCCAGCAACTCCTGCGTCAGCGTCCCTTGGCCCGGTCCAATTTCCAGCACGTGCTCTCCCGGCACAGGATCCAGGGCATCCACAATCCTCCGCAGAATCGCGGGATCTTTGAGAAAATGCTGGCCGAGTCGTCTCAGACTTTGAGCAACACGAGGGTTCGGTCGTCGCTGGCAGGCGCGCCGCCGGTAAACGCGGCGATGTCGGTGAAGACAGCCTCCAGGATATGCCTCGCCGGCCGGCTCCGGAGATTCACCACGTGGCTGAGGACGCGCTGCTCGCCGAACCGCTCGCCGTTCTGCCCCGGCGCATCGGCCAGACCGTCGGTGAAGAGACACAGAATCGCTTTGCCGCGCTGGAACGGCAGCACGCGCTCCTCCCCGCCACCACCCAGGCCCAGCGGCGGGCGGGTGGCGTCGAGCCGCGTAATCCCCCCGGTGTCCGTCGACACGAGAAACGCGTGCGGATGCCCCGCGTTCGCGTACGTGAGCGTCCCTTTTGCCGGATCAGCGACCGCATAACACAGCGTCAGAAACATCTCCGTCTCTTCGAGCTCCTCGGCCAGCGACGTCTCGAGGCGGCGCACCGCCTCGTGAGGCGACTCCGCGGTCTCGGCGTGGATACCGGACGCGGCCATCGCCAGCGCCATGATGAGCGCGGCGCCGAACCCGTGGCTCGAAACGTCACCGATCATCATGCCAATGCGGTCGCCGTGGAGACTCAGGAGGTTATAAAAGTCCCCGCCCACCGACTCTGCCGGACGGCAGCGGGCGGCCACGTCACCCTTGGACGCCACGACCGCGGGCGACGGCAGCAGCTTGAGCTGCAGGTCGTGGGCCAGCTCGAGCTCGCGGCGGACGCGCTGCTGGCTCAGGTCTTGCTCGACGAGACGCGCGTTCTCGATCGCCGCGCCGATCTGGTTCGCGATCGCGGCGACGAGCTTGCGGTCGCCGGCGGTGAACGCGTCTTCTCCCGTCCTGTCCGTCAGATTGATCACGCCGATGGGCGTGGGTACGCGGCCCGGTGACGCGTAGACGACGGGGACGGAGAGAAACGCCAGACCGCGGTAGGCGCGCTCGATCGGGTTCGGCGGCTTCTGCGCGCGAGGCTCGGTTGGGTCGTAGCTGATGATCCGCATCTCGCGAAACACGCGCGCCGCAATCGACCTGGGGTCATCGACTTCGATCGGTTCCATCTCACCCAGCTCCACCCCGCGGGCGGCGACGAGCCGCAGGACATGAGCACGGGCATCGTGCACCAGCAGCGTCGCGCGGCGCGCGCGGACCACCGCCGACACCTCGCGCAGGATGCGATTCGCGGCTTCGTCGAGCCGGATCGTGTGGCCGAGGATCTCGCTGATCGTGTAGATCAAGTCGATTTCCTCGTAGCGTCCCGACAGCTCGGCCGCGACCTGCGTCGTTTCCTCTTCCGCCTCCATCACCGCCCCGACGATCTGGGCGAGCTCGACGGCGGCGCGCTCCCCTCCCCCGCCCCCCTTTACTTCCAGCCACGCGTCCGTGGTAGTGGGAATCGGCTGGAACATGGCGGGCCCGTCGGAGGACTCCGGACGGCTCTTGGCACGCCATACCCGCAGAGTTGTCCCAGAAAGCGCCCCGAGTACCGGCAACAGGCGCTCGAGCCGTGTCACCCCGCTCGGAGCGTCAGGCAGATGCCGTTGCCTTTCTCGTTGAACGCCACGTCGTCGACGAGGTGACGAATGACGAACAACCCGCGTCCGTACTCGCGCTCGAGATTGTCGGGATGGGTGGGATCGGGAACGCGGCTGGAATCAAAGCCGTGGCCGTCGTCGTCCACGTGAATGCGGACGAAATCGCGGCCCAGCTCCACGTAGACCCGCACGGTGCGATCGGGGTCCTCGCCGGTGCCATAGCGAATCGCGTTCCCGAGCGCTTCTGCGAGCGCTGTTCGAAGATTAAAACTGATGCGGCGCGGGGACAGCGTACCGGGAGGAAGATGCGTGGCGACCAACTCGACGGCGTCGCCCACCATCCCGAGATCGCTCGGGACGTCGAGCTTCATCGAGTCCGGGGTCACATCGAGGCGTAAATTCAAAACGCGGCGAGCGCCTCCTCGGCGGTCCGAGTGATCGCGAACAGCGTGTCGAGCTTGGTCAGCTCGAACAGCGTCTGGAGATCCGCGTTGAGACCGGCGAGCCGCAGCTCCCCGCCCTGCTCGCGAATTTTCTTCGACAGCGACACCAGCACGCCCAGCCCGGACGAATCGATATACCCAGTCTTGCTGAAATCAATGACAAACTTGCGAGAGCCTTCCTCGAGCGCGTCGAGGACTTTTTGCTTCAGCTCCTGGCGGTTGCCGACGATGAGCTGGCCTTCCACCCCCACGATCACGACCCCGCTCTTGTCCTTCTTCAGGGTGAACCGCATCCCATTACCCCTTCCGGGTTTGGAGAATGGCGATCGCCGCAGTGTTCACAATATCATCGGAGGTGGCGCCGCGCGACAGGTCCGAGATGGGGCGCGCGAGACCTTGCAGGATCGGGCCCAGGGCAGTCCAGCCGCCGAGTCGCTCCACCAATTTGTAGCCGATGTTTCCGGCGTCGAGATCCGGGAATATCAGCACGTTGGCGCGACCGGCGGCGGGTGAGCCGGGCGCCTTGCGTGCCGCCACGTCCGGGACGAGCGCCGCGTCGAGCTGCAGCTCGCCGTCAAAAACGAATTCGGGCGGCGAGGTGAGGCGGCGGCGAAGGGCGGCAACTGCCTCCTGGACCCGCTGTACCCGCGGTCCCGCGGCGCTCCCGCGTGTGCTAAAAGATAGAAAGGCGACGACGGGCTCGTCTCCGACGATCAGGCGCCGCTCGCGCGCTGACACCAGCGCGATGTCCGCCAGCTGGCTCGGCGTCGGTTCCGGAGTCACCGCCGCATCGGCGAACGTAAGCACGCGGTCGTCCTTGATCATGTAAAACGCCCCGGACACCGTGGCGATATCGGGCGCGGTGCCCACGGCCAACAACGCAGCCCGGATCGTTTCGGCGCTCGTGTACATCGCGCCGCCCAGCATGGCGTCGGCCTCGCCAAGGCCCACGAGGCATGCACCGAAGGTCAGCGGATGTTCCAGTGCTTGGGTGGCAGCGGCGTCGGTAGGGAATTTGTCAGGTCGTCGAGACCGCAATAGCGCCACCATCGTGCGTGGTGCGTCGTGCGTGGTACGTCGCTCGAGCAGCCGGACCGCTCCCAAGCCTTCGCGCTCGATCCTGCGTGCCGCTTCCTGCACGCGGGCGTCTTCGCCTTCCGCGAGCACGATGCGAGCCTTGACCTTCCGCGCCCGGTCGTAGACGCGGTCCAGGAAACTCACTTCCCGAACTTGTGCTTGAGTGCCTTCTGCACGGTGGGATCGACGAGCTGTGAGACGTCGCCGCCAAAGCGCGCGACCTCGCGCACCAGGCTGGAGCTGACGAAGGTCAGGTCGAAGGCCGGCACGAGGAACACGGTCTCGATCTTGGGTGCCAGGTTGCGGTTCATCAGCGCCATCTGGAACTCATACTCGAAATCCGATACCGCCCGTAGCCCACGAATGATCACCGACGCCCCGACCTTTTTCGCGAACTCGGCGAGCAATCCTTCGAACGATTGCACCTCGAGCCGCTTGTCCGGCACCGCCTGCTTGATCAGCGCGACGCGCTCCTCGAGGGGGAAGAGCGGCTGCTTCGCGACGTTTACCGCGACCGCCACGATCAGCTGATCGACAAACTCCAGCGACCGGTGAATCAGGTCTTCGTGACCCTTGGTGATGGGGTCGAACGAGCCGGGATAGACCGCGATTCGTTTCATGGCGCGTAGAAAAACGTGATCGCGGTATCGCCGTACCGGCGCGTGTCGTCGCCGCCAATACTGCGATCGGACGCATGCTCGATCGAGAACACGCGCGCGAAAGGAGTGGCCCGAAAGAGCTCCACGAGCCGTGCAGCATCCTCATGGGCATATGGTGGATCTGCGAAGGCGACGTCGTACAACGCGGGTTGGAGCCGCTCGGCGAAGCGCAGCGCATCACTTCGGTGAATCGTCACGCGGTCCCCTACGTTGAGGGTCGTTGCGTTGTCACGAATCGCAGCTAGTGATGCTTTGCTGTTCTCCACAAAGTCGACGGAAACCGCGCCTCGCGACAGCGCTTCAAAGCCCAGCGCACCTGAACCAGCGAACAGATCCAGCACGCGCGCATCGGGAATCGACTGCTGCAGGATGCTGAACCAGGCCTCTTTGACCCGGTCTCCCGTCGGTCGAACGGTGCGGCCGGCGGGCGCCTTCAGGCGACGGCCTTTGAACTCACCCGCGATGATGCGAAGCATTTGTTTTCCCCGCGGCATGGCCGCGGGGCTCACTACCCTGGTTCATTTCGTCGGCGCCAGACTCGCGATCCGCGCTTGAATCGACGTCCTCCCCTGCCAGTCGTCCCGCTCCAGCCGGAAGGCAACGTCGAGTGGGTTCGTGAGCCAGTCTTGCGGCACCGCATCGGCCCAGCGAAAGCCGATCGCCGGCAGCAGGCCCGAGCCGTCGTCGAGCGTGAAGCGCAGGTGATTCGTCCCCACCCGCCGCGCGCCGACCGCCCGCGCGTTCCGCACGCCGAACACCGGCGCAGGATTGCCTGCCCCACACGGCTCCAGGTGCCGAATCAGCCGCTCCAAATCCGTGTTCACCTCGGCGAGCGGCAGCTCGAGATCGACGCGCTGGCTCGGCGCCAGGTCCTCGGGCGTGAGAAGCTCGCCCGCCACAGCGAGGAACGCAACGCGGAACGCGTCGAACCGGTCGCGCCGGACCGTGAATCCCGCCGCCATGGTGTGGCCGCCGTACTTCTCGAGATGCGCACCGACTTTGTGAAGGGCACCGTGCAGATCAAACCCGGGAATGCTGCGCCCCGAGCCCCGGCCCAGCTCGCCCGCCTCATCCCAGCCGACGAGGAACGTGGGCCGGCCGTAGCGCTCCACCAGCCGCGAGGCGACGATGCCGATGACGCCGGGATGCCACGTCGCGCTGCCGAGCACGATGGCGGCGTCGGCAGGATTCAGCGTCTTGTCCACGAGCTCGATCGCTTCGTCGAGAATCAGCTGGTCCATCTCCTGGCGGCGCGCATTGATCGTCTCGAGCTCGCGCGCGAGCTTCGCCGCCTCCTGCGGATCCTCGGTGAGGAGCAGGCGCAGGCCGTCGTTCGCGTCGCCGATGCGCCCGGCCGCATTCAGTCGGGGGGCAAGAATAAAGCCCACGTGCGCCCCACGGAGCGGCTTGCCGCCCAGTCCGGCCGTCTCGATCAAGGCACGCAGACCGACCCAACGCGAGTCCGCGAGCTTCTTGAGCCCGTAGCGGACCAGGATGCGGTTCTCGCCCACGAGCGGGACGACGTCGGCGATCGTCGCCAGGGCGACGTAGTCGAGGAAATGCAGCGGCAGATTGGGCGAGAGCCCGAGCACTTCGACGAGCGCCTGCGCGAGCTTGAAGGCGACGCCCGTGCCGCAGAGGTTCTTGTCCTCCGACCTGCAGTCGGGGCGGCGCGGGTCAATCACAGCGTTCGCGGGGGGCAGCTCGTCGCCCGGCAGGTGGTGATCGGTGACGATGACATCAATACCGGCGGCACGGGCGGCAGAGACGGCAGAGTTCGCTGTTATTCCACAATCGCAGGTGACGATCAACTTCGCACCGACGCGCTGGGCCTCGACGAGACCTGCGGCTCCGAAGTCGTAGCCGTCGCGGATGCGGTGCGGCACGAAGGGATGCACCGTCGCGCCGGCGCTGCGCAGAATGCGCGTGAGCATGGCCGAAGCACACTGGCCGTCCACGTCGTAATCGCCGTGCACGAGGATCGTGCGTTTCTCGCGGACCGCCCGGCCCAGCAGCTCGAGCGCCACATCCATGTCGACCCAGCGGTGCGGGTCGGACAGGCGCTCGAGATCGGGACGCAAAAAGGCTTTGGCGAGCTCCGCGGACCCGAGGCCGCGCTGCACCAGAATGGCCGCGAGCGCGTCCGGTATGCGCAGCTCCGACGCCAGCACGCGCGTCGCGTCCGGGTCGGCCTGAGCCGTCACGATCCAGCGTGGTGGAGAGGGGTTCATTCCTTCGCGTACAATAATACGCCGCAGGCTTCGCAACCTTCGATCGTGGCGCCACGCTGGATCAATGCCTTGCGCTGCGTTGGGACCGCCGTGAAGCAGTTGCCACACGAGCTGCCGTGCAGCGGATAGATCGCCAGCGGCGCCTTCCCGCGGCGAATCTTGTCGTAGCGCACCAGCAGCGCCGGATTCACCGTCTTGCTCGTCCGATCGCGCTCGACCACCGCGCTCTCGCGCTCGGCTGCGATCTCCTGGCGCCGGCCCGCCAGCGCCTCCCGCGACGCCGCCTGCGCGTCGCGGACATTCTGCAGCGCGTTCTCGGCTTCGGCAGTCTTGCGCTCCGCTTCGCCAACCGCGTCGCCGGACCGCATGAACTCCGCTTCTTCCTTCGCGAGCACGGTGCGGGCGAGGTCGAGCTCGGCCATCAGCGTCGACGCTTCTTTGGCGCCCCGCACCCATTCGAGCCGCTGGCGGCGTTGCTCCTGCATCGTCCGATAGTTCTGGATCTTGCCTTCCAGGCCGTCGCGTCGGTCGACCGCTGCCCGGATTCCCGCGCGCGCCTGCTCCACGACGCGCTCGGCCGCGGCGATCTGGTCGTCCAGCTGACGGACTTCGGGGTCCAGCGCTTTCAGCCGGGCGTCGCAGCTGGCCACCGCGACGTCCTTATCCTGCAGAACCAACAACGCGTCAAGATCCGGGTGCACCCTTCCTCCTTGCGGACTGAATGATTCCATAGGTGGGTCGCTTGGCATTGCGCTCGGCGGCGAGGCGGACTTTCTCATGAGCCAGATTCGCTTTCTCAGCATCGCTCGCGAACGGTAGCGCGCGATTGATACGCTCGATTTCCCGGTCCAGACGCCGGGCTTCGAGCTGGTTGACGGCGCGCTCGAATAGCGCATCCGGTTGATCACTCCCGAGTCCTTCTGCTTGCAGTGACTCGAATGCCCGGGCAGCCGTTTCATCGAGCCGGTCGGGTGCGTCATCGGCTAACGCCTCGAACAAGATCCGATAGACGGCGAACTCGATTTCCTCACTATCGACCGCTTCGATGACTCGCGATTTCCACGGGTCGCCTGACATCATCAGCAGCAGGAGAGATTTTTCCGCATTGGATGGCAGGGCGGTAACGGGCGGCAGGGGGCGGTAGGAGGCGGTAGGTGCTTCCTTCGGATCCACTTCCCGCTGCAACACGTCCTTCCTGATTCCAGCCACTTCTGCAACTCGAGAGATGTACAAATCGCGTGTGATCGGGTCCGCTGCCGCACGAATCGTCGGCAGCAAACGATCCAACGCTCTCCTTCTGCCGGGCAAACTCCCAAAGAAGCCTTTGCGCTCCAGAATCTGGATCTTCCGCTCGAGCACGTCGACCGAGTCCTTGAGCGCCTGCTCGAGCGCCGCCACCCCTTTGTTCTGCACGAGCGTATCGGGGTCCTCGCCTTCCGGCAGGGACGCGACGCTGACGCGCAGCTTGTGGCGCAGCAGCACGTCGCCGGCGCGAAATGTGGCGCGGAGTCCCGGGTCGTCCGAGTCATACAGCAGAATCACGTGCGACGTATGGCGCTGCAGCAGCGCCGCCTGGTCGTCGGTCAGACCCGTACCCAACGGCGCGACGACCTCTTCCAGCCCGGCGAGCGTGACGCGCAGGACGTCGAACTGCCCCTCGACCAGAATCGCGCGCTCCGCTTTGCGCATCCCATGCTTGGCGAGGTGCAGGTTGTAGAGCAGCTGTCCCTTGTGAAAAACGGGAGTCTCGGGGGAGTTCAAGTACTTCGGCTCACCTTCACCCAAAATCCTTCCACTAAACGCGACCACTCTCGAACGCAGGTCATGAATTGGAAAAAGCAGCCGGCCTCTGAAACGCGGAGTCTTCGAGCCATCATCCCGTTTAACGAGCAGCCCGGCCTCGAGCAACACTTCTTCCCGCAACCCCAATCCTTTCATTGCATCGAGAAACGCCGTACCCCTGGGCCCGAATCCCAAACCCCCAACCTGCGCCTGTTCCATCGTGACGTGCCGCGACTCGAGGTATTTGCGGGCGACCTCGGCCTCGGGACTCTCGCGCAGCTGCCGCGCGAACCAGTCGGCCGCGGTGGCGAGGGCGGCGTACAGCGGCTCGCGCGGATCGGGGCCGGTCGGGCCGGAGCGCTCGGGGATGGTGATCCCGACACGCCGCGCCACCTCGCGCACCGCGGTGGGATAATCCATCCCCAGCCTTTTCATGAAAAACGTGTAGACGTCGCCCGCTTCATGGCAGACGAAGCAGTAGAACATCCCCTTCTTGGGAATGACGGCGAAGTTGCGATGCGTGCCGCCGTGGAAGGGGCAGCGGCCGCGGTAGTCCGCCCCGGTGCGTTTGAGCTCCACCGTTTCGCCGATGATGCCCACGAGGTCGGCCGCCTCTCGCACCGTTTCTATAACGTCGTCGGGAATCATTGGGCGGATGGCCGGATGGGCGGATGGGCGGATGGGTCCACCCGTTCCAGTAGCTCCGGTGCTACAACGAGTCGGATGGAGCCGATTTCAACGACGACCCGACCATCAGAACGGATTTCCACAACGACGCCGACCTTCCCCTGCCCGGTCCGCACGCGCTCGCCAATACGCAGATCGCTTGATCCGCCCATCCGCCGATCCGCCGATCCGCCCGTCTTCTCGATAGCTTCCTCAACCATCCGCCGCGCTTCCTTCGCCGTGGCCTCGGTAACCGCCGCTCGCGCCTGGCCGAGTGCGGCCTCAACCGTTTTCCGCGCCTCGAGCAGATACGCCCGGGCGCGATCCCGCGCGTCCTTGTCGAGCGCCTTCTCCCGCAGGTGAAGCTGGTTCTCGAGGTCTTGGAGGTTCTGGAGGTTCTGACGTTCGAGCGCGAGCTGCGCTTCGCGCGCCTCGAGTCCCGCTGCACGCGCGTCAATTTCCCGTCCCCGCGCCTCCACCGACGCGAGCAACCGGTCCAGCGTTCGCTCGGCATCGGGCACGCCCCGCTCCGCCTCCGCCAACACGTCCTCGGCGACGCCAAGCCGGCGCGCGATCGCCAACCCGTATGACCTGCCCGGCACACCCTTGAGTAACCGATAGGTCGGCGTCAGCGTCTCCGCGTCGAACTGCAGCGATGCGTTCACGATGCCGACCGTCTCAGCGGCGAGCTGCTTCAACGCGCCGAGGTGCGTCGTCGCGAGAGTGATCGCGCGCCGGCGGGTCAGCGTTTTGAGCGTCGCAGCAGCCAACGCTCCACCCTCGGCAGGATCGGTGCCGCTGCCGATCTCGTCGAGCAGGACCAGCGAGCCCTGTCCCGCGCGATCGAGAATCTCACGCAGGGCGGCGACGTGCGCCGAAAAAGTCGACAGGCTGGCGGCGATCGACTGGCGGTCCCCGATGTCTGCGAACACTTCGGTGAAGACCGGCACCGACGAATGCGGCCCGATCGGCGGGACGATGCCGCTTTGCGCGAGCAGCGCCAACAAACCGACGGCTTTGATCAGCACGGTCTTGCCTCCGGTGTTGGGACCGGAGACCAGGATGGTGAACTCGTCGGGATGCAGTTCGAGATCGAAGGGAATGACAACATCCGGCTCGCCCGTTTGGTCCTCACCCCCTGTCCCCCTCTCCCTTCGGGCGAGGGGGGACGGCACTTTCAGATTGTTCCCCCTCTCCGGAACGGAGAGGGGGTCAGGGGGTGAGGACACCAAGAGCGGATGTCTGCCATTCTTGATTTTAAGAGTGCCGCCAATCTCCGGCACAAACCCGTTGACTTCCACGGCATACCGCGCCCGCGCGCACAAGTCGTCGAACGCGATGCACATCTCCCAC
>WNFU01013469.1_pt1 | contig 10914 bp, 13 predicted proteins | sample 5400121 | NCBI WGS metagenome assembly WNFU01 (sample SAMN13153360, study PRJNA577476) | soil metagenome | isolation source: 100 cm soil or saprolite under grassland replicate 1 | place: USA:California | collected 2016-06-15
GCAGCAGCGCGCCGTCGGCCACCTCGCCGGCCAATTCCACCATCCTGGGACCGGCGGCGAGCATGTAGACCGGCGTCAGCCGCTCGCTCACGTTGCGCATCCGACTCTCCGCCGAATCGAAGACGGCCGGCTCTCCGGCCAGGAGCCTGCGCAAGCCGAGCACGGCCTGCCGCATCGTGGCCAGAGTCGCTCGGGGCTTGCCAATGCTCCTCACGGCGAGAAATCCGGGCGCGACGGTCAGGCGAATTCGCCCCGGGGCGATTTCCTCGAGGCTATGGGCGAGGGAAGCCAGCAGGAGCGGATGGCGGACCATCGGGCTCGAGGTCGCCGGGTAGAGCCGGATCCGGCTCGTGGCCCGGGCGGCGAGGGCTAGCGTGACGTAGACGTCCCGGCCACTATGCGGATGGTCGTGGACCCCGACGCCGTCGATGCCGGCCTGCTCGCAGCGCGCGATGAAGTCGGTGACTTGGAGCATCGGCAGGCCCACCGGAACGCGGAGATCCATCTGCATCGTTTCCTCCTCTGAGACGGGCGCGCTGCCAGCGGACGGCCGGACGGGACTACGGTATCATTCCAGTTGAGGAGGCGCGCGATGGCCGAGAGAGAAAGCAGGCCGTGAGTCTTCGCGCCGCTCTCGTCGTGGCGGCGCTCGCCCTCGCGCTCGCGGGTTGCAGCAGCGTGCCCATCGAGAAGGCCTATAGCGAGGACCAGCTCAAGCAGCGATGCGAGCTCACGGGCGGCTGGTGGCACCCCGACCAGCTGATCGGGGGCCTCTGCGAGTACCAGGCCCCCGGCGGGCTGGTGTAGATCGCGAGCCCCGCGTCAGTCGACCCTGAGCACCGCGTCCGGACTGAGCCCCTTGACGCTCGTCTGGCCCGAGAGCGCCATCGCCGTCCTGATCTCGCGGCGCAGGATGTCGAGCGCGCATGCCACGCCGGCGGCCCCGTCGGCAGCCAGCCCCCAGAGCACCGTGCGGCCGATGGCGACGATGTCGGCGCCCAGCGCCAGTGCCTTGATCACATCGGTGCCGCGCGCGAAGCCCCCGTCGATCACGATCTCCGCCTGGCCGGCCACGGCCTCGACGATGGGCGGCAGCGCGTCGATCGTCGCCTGGGTGTGATCGAGCTGGCGCCCGCCGTGGTTGGAGACCCAGATCAGCTCGACGCCGGCCTCCACCGCGCGCTTGGCGTCGCGCGCCGTCATGATGCCCTTGAGACCCACCGGCAGCCGCGTGGTCTTCTTGAGCCACTCCACATCGTCCCAGGTGAGCCGCGCCTGGTACTCGGGATCCGGGCCGCGGGGGTTGGGCGCATGAGACATGGCCTCGCGCGGGCTGTAGCGGTGGAGAATGTCGCGCTCGCGGCGACCGTAGACCTGCACATCCACCGTGAGCACCACCGAGCGGTAGCCGGAGGCCTCGACCCGCGCCAGCAGATCGGCGACCCAGCCACGGTCGCCGTGGTGATAGAGCTGGAACATCCTGGGTCCGTCCGCGGCCGCCGCCACCGCCTCGACGGGCCAGCCGGTGGCGCCGCTGAGGAAGAGGAGGGTGTCGGCTCGCCCCGCGCCGCGCGCCATCTCGAGATCGCCCTCGCGGTGGAAGAGGATCAGGCCGCCCATGGGCGCCACCGCCACGGGCCAGGACAGGGGCACGCCCAACAGCGAAGCGCTCAGATCGATCTCGCGCACGTCCACCAGGATGTCCTGGCGAATGGCGAGCCGGTCGAGGGCGCGGCGGTTGCGTCGCTTGGTGGTCTCGGTCTCCGCCGCGCCGTCGCCGAAGTTCCACACGTCGCGGGGCAGACGCCTGCGGGCCTCTTTCCGGATCTCGGGCAAGGTGACGAATCGCTCGCTCATGTCGTGCACGATACGGATTTCACGCGCGCTCGGCAACCCCTTGACAGCGTTCGAAGGCGGGGCCTAGAGTCGCGCCACCCGGAGCCGAGCATCGTGACTTCTCCACGCGCCGCTATCGCGCTGGCCCTGGCCGCGGCCGCGCTCTTCGGCCTCGCCACGCCGGCCTCCAAGCTCCTCCTCGCCGTCAGCGATCCCTGGCTGCTCGCCGGGTTGCTGTATCTGGGCTCGGGGATCGGGCTCGGCCTCACTTGGCTCATCCGCGCCTCTGGGATCGCCGGCGCCTCACGGCCCGCGCGTCTGACACCTCGCGAGCGCCTCTGGTTGGCAGGCGCCATCGCCGCGGGCGGGGGCGCGGGTCCCGTTCTGCTGATGTTCGGGCTCGCCGCGGGCAGCGCGTCTCAGGCGGCCCTGCTTCTGAATCTCGAGGGCGTGTTCACTGCGCTCTTGGCCTGGTTCGTCTTTCGCGAGCATTTTGACCGCCGGATCGCGATCGGCATGGCCGCGATGACGGTGGGCGCCGTGCTGCTCGCCTGGGACGGCTCGAGCGGTGGCCGCGCCGGTTGGTCGGCCTTGCTGGTCGCCGGCGCCTGCCTGGCCTGGGCGCTCGACAATAATCTGACGCGCAAGGTCTCCGGGGGCGATGCGCTGCTGATCACCGCGGTCAAAGGCTTGGTGGCCGGGCCCGTCAATGTGGCCATCGCGCTGATGCTAGGCAGCCGCCTGCCGGGCGCCAGCGTACTCCTGGGCGCCGGGCTCGTCGGGCTATTGGGCTACGGCGTGAGCTTGGTCTTCTTCATCCTGGCGCTTCGGTACCTGGGAACCGGACGAACTGCCGCGTACTTCTCAACAGCGCCATTCCTCGGCGCGGCCACCGGCGTCCTTGTCCTGGGCGAGCCCATCACGGCGCGGTTGATCGCGGCCGGAGCGCTGATGGCGCTGGGGGTCTGGCTGCACGCGAGCGAGCGCCACGCGCACGAGCATTTCCATGAGCCTCTGGAGCACGAGCACCTGCACTGGCACGACGCGCACCATCTACACGAGCATGCGCCCGGCACGCCGGCGGCCGAGCCCCATACGCATCGACACGCGCATCCTCCGTTGCGACACGCCCACCGGCACTTTCCCGATATCCATCATCGGCACGGGCACTAGGCTTCCACGGCCATGCCGGTCCGCCCGCCGCCGTTTCAAAGCCTCCGGGCTCTCCTCAGGCGCGAGCTCGTCAGCGAGGAGGGCGACGAGACCCTCGCGCTCATGGGCCACCTCCGCGCCGCCCGCCGGCGCGGCTGGCTCACGCGCGAGGAGTTTCTCGCCATGTGCCGCTGGAAGAGCCCGCGGGCGACGCGCCATTACCGGCTCAATCCGCCGGGCGAAGTGCGGGCGGCTTCCCGCGCGGCTCTGGCGACACGGAGCGAGCGGCGCCGGCTCGAGCTGCTGACCAATCTCCGCGGCGTCAACGTGCCGGTCGCCTCGGCCATCCTCACCCTCATGTACCCCCGGCGCTACGGTGTGCTGGACATCCGCGCCTGGCAGCTCCTCCATGCCCTGGGGGTGGTGGCTTCACGCCCGGATGGGCGCGGCTTCACTTTCGCCCACTGGCGCGAGTACCTTGGGGTGCTGCGCTCCGAGGCGCGCGCTCTGGGCGTGTCGGCGCGCGCCGTGGAGTACACGCTCTTCTGCTGCCATCGGAAGTTTCAGGCGGGGCGACTGTACGAGAGCAGGAGGCGGCGCCGAGCCTGAGCCCGGCGCCACCTCCAGGCGGCTGATGCTGAGGATCGCCGCTATCTGGCCTGCGGGAACGGAGGCACAGGCGGGTAGACCGGGTTGCCGCTGCCCGCCGGGATCCACACCCAGTAATACGGCGTGGTCCTGCCGTCACCGTAAAGCTGCCAGCGTCCCTCCGCGTACGCGATGCGGTCGGACGGCGGCGATGCCACGACCACGGCGCCTCTCGCCGACGGGTAAGGCGGCGGCATCGGCGGCGTCGTGCCCGCCGGGATCCATACCCAGTAATACGGGTTGGCCTTGCCGTCACCGTAAAGCTGCCAGCGCCCCTCCGGATACACCACGCGGTCGGACGAGGTCGAGGTTACGACAACGGTGCCTGGCACCTTTTCGACGGTCCTCTCGGTGTACACGCAGCCGCCCAGCATGGTGAGCATCAGCGGGGCAGCCACGATCATGCGGATCTTTCTCGTGAGCTCTTGGGTCATGTCGACACACCCCCTTCTTGGGACAACTGTCCCCACTCGGGAGCGCCGCATCATCCATGCCACGCAAGGGGCGTTGGGGCGAGAGATAGGAAACGACGACTTGTTCGATGCTTAGGCGCTCGAGCCGGTGGCCGCGGCCCATTGATTCGGAACAAGAGGGCATGTAAGGATTACAAGGCCGTAGAGAAAATCGGGGGCCAACCCGCGTGGCGCGAAGCGGCACGGCGCGCCACGCGGAATTGCGGCGCACCTTTCAGCGGAGGACCGAATGCGCGATAGCCGACGCGTGATGATAATCCTGGCCGCGCTGCTCGTGGCGCTCGCGGGCTGCGAGCGCGAGAAGAAAGCTGTCAAGGAAGATCTGCCCGCGGCGCGGGTGGCCAAAGCGCAGGCCGACGCCGCCGCCATCGCCAGCGCCATCGCGACCTACTCGGCCACCTGCAGCGAGCTTCCCGAGTCGCTCGACGATCTCGTCATTCCCAAGACGGTGGGCGGCGCTCCCTGCGGCCCGTTCCTCCCGAGGATTCCAGCGCCGCCGCCGGGCTGGGAGCCTTATGCCTATGCCAAGGAGGCCAGCGGCAGCTTCAGCGTGACGAGCTCGGGTCCGGGCGGCAGCGTCCGGGTACCCTAGCGGGCGGGGCCGGGGCCGCTCATCACCGGAACACGCTGCGTACAATCCGTTCGACCGCTCCTCGCGGGCCACGAGAGTGCGGTTCCCCGCCACATCGATACGCAGGAGCTACGGTTCCGGTGAGAGCGGCCCCGGCCCCGCCCGCCGCCTCGCTAGAGGTTGATGCGCTGGCGCGCCGTGGCGCGCTCCCATTTCTTCTCGTAGTCCTCGTCGAAGACCAGTGCCTCCTCGCTCGGTACCGTGATCCAGTCGCCGCGCCCGATCTCGTTCTCGAGCTGTCCCGGCGCCCACCCCGCATAGCCGAGGGCGAACAGAGTCCGCCGCGGACCCTGGCCGTCGACGATGTCGCGAAGAATGCCGGGCTCGAAGGTCATGCCCAAGCCGCCCGGGGTCGTCAGCGTTCCCTGGCTGGCGTACTCGGGGGTGTGCAGGACGAAGCCGCGCCCCGTCTCAACCGGCCCGCCGTAGTGGACGCCGATCGTGCCGGTGGCCCCCGACGCATCGAGCCCGAGCGTCTGCATCAGCGTGGCGAGAGGCATCTCGCCGACGCGCCGGTTGACGATGAGGCCCATGGCGCCGCTGGCGTCGTGGCGGACGAGGTAGACGACGGTGTGGACGAAACGGGGATCCTGAAGCTGCGCGGTGGCGACGAGGAGGCGGCCGCCGAGGGTATCGGCCGCTGGGCTCAGCACCGGCGCCCGCTGGGGAGCGGCGCCGGTCGAGATCAGCGCGAGCGCAAGGAGGAGCGCGGCCCCCGCTGTCGCGAGAGGCCCGAGTCGCGCCCGGGATGCCGCGGCCGAAGCGATCTGCACCATGGCACAGTATAGCGGACGATGCCCCTTCCCACGGCTCTGCGCGCGCTCGCTCACCGGGACTTCCGCCTCTTCTGGTCGGGCCAGCTCGTCTCCCTGATCGGCACCTGGATGCAGAGCGTGGGCCAGGCCTGGCTCGTGCTCGAGCTCACCAACTCACCGCTTCGCCTCGGGCTGCTCGGAACTCTCCAGTTCGGGCCCATCCTGCTCTTCTCGTTCATGGCCGGGGCGATCAGCGACCGCATCCCGAAGCGCCGGCTCCTCGTCGGCACCCAGAGCGCGCTCATGCTGCAGGCCTTCGCGCTCTCGGGCCTGGTCTGGTCGGGGCAGGTTCAGTACTGGCACATCGCCGTGCTCGCCTCACTGTATGGCCTCGTCAATACGCTCGACATGCCGGCGCGGCAGGCTTATATCGCGGATTTGGTCGGCAGGGAGGATCTCACGAGCGCCATCGCGCTCAATTCAGCGGTCTTCAATGGGGCGCGGGTGGTCGGGCCTGCGGCTGCGGGCCTGCTGGTGGCGCGCTACGGCCCGGCCGCGGCCTTCTTCTTCAACGGCGTGAGCTTCGTGGCCGTGATCGTCGCGCTCCTCGCCGTTCGCACCCACGGATGGCCGCGGCCGCGCGCCACTCCCAGCAGCATCGTGCAGGACATCGTCGAGGGCGTCCGCTATGCCGTCGGCACGCCGCGCATCGCGCTCGTCCTGAGCCTGCTCCTGACAGTCAGCCTCTTCGTTGTCAACTTCAATGTGCTGGTGCCGCTCCTCGCGCGCGAGGTCTTGCACGAGGGCGCTCACGGCTTCGGGTTGCTGATGGCGTCGCTGGGTGCTGGCGCCGTGGTCGGAGCCCTGACGCCGGCGCTGCTGGGCATGGGCCGCCCTCCCGTCTCTCTGCTCATCGGCGCGTCGGCCACGGTGTCGGCGGGAACGCTGGCCCTGGCGCTCGCCCGCTCGTTCTGGCCGGCGGCTCTGATCCTGGCGATCATCGGCTGCTCGCAGATCCTCTTCATGATCGGCTGCAACAGCACGCTGCAGATGACCTCTCCCGATGAGCTGCGCGGTCGGATGATGAGCCTCTACACCCTGGGGTTTGCCGGCATGACGCCGATCGGCTCCCTGCTGGTCGGCGCCCTCGCCGAGGTGCTGGGCGTGCCCGCCACCTGCGCGGCCGGCGGAGGACTCGGGCTACTGATCGTGGCGGGTCTTAGCCTGAGATGGCATCGCCGGCGGCCGGCCGGCGCAGGATAAATCTCGCGAGGAAGATCACGAGCGCAGCGGCAGCCGCGAAAGCGAGCCCCGCCACGCAGTAGAGCAGAATCTCGCGCTTCTCGAAGTCGAAGCGCGCGCGGCTCGGATCTCCGAGAAAATCATTGATCAGCGCGGCGTCGGCGGCCGCTGCCGCGCGGTCCCAGTAGCTGTAGTCCGCCACGTAGTACCACTTCGGACCGGCGACGACGTAGAGCAAAACGCGCGGCGTGCCCCGGCGGCCGCCCGACGTCACGACGCGCGCCTCGGCCCGCTCGAGCGTGGCGACGGGGAGGGAGCCCGAGTGCGCGCCCGTGATCAGGGTCTGGGTGAAGACGCAGTCGCCCGCGGCGCGATCGCAGACGAGCGCGAAGCGAAGCGGCACGTCGAAGAGAAGGAGCGCGGCCAGTCCCGCGAGGACCACGGCGAAGCCGAGGGCGACCGCGACCATCACCGCGGTCTGGGGCTTCGAGAGCCTGTCCATTGGGCCGCAGTATACGTCAGGGGCGGGCCGGTCCGGAGGCGGCCGGTCTGAGGTATCCTGTGGCGCATGACGGGCCAGCTCCCGGCGATCCAGTGGACATCCGAGACGGTGCCGGTGCGTGAGAGCCACCGGCTCGAGGTCGCGGCGCTCGAGCGCTACCTCGCGAATCGGATTCCAGGCTTTCAGGGCCCCATCACGGTGAGCCAGTACCAAGGCGGCCAGTCGAATCCGACCTATCAGCTCGTCGCGGGCGATCGGCGGTACGTCCTCCGGCGCAAGCCGCCCGGCAAGCTGCTGCCCTCGGCCCATGCGGTGGATCGCGAATACCGCATCATCACGGCGCTGGCGGGCACGGGCGTGCCGGTGGCGCGCACCTATGCCCTGTGCGAGGACGAGTCCGTCATCGGGACGGCCTTTTACGTGATGGATTGTGTCCACGGCCGGGTGATCGCCGATCCACTGCTGCCCGGACTCGAGCCCGTGGAGCGCGCCGCGGTCTACGACTCGATGAACGACACGCTGGCGCGGCTGCATCTCGTGGACTGGCGCGCGCTGGGGCTCGAGGACTTCGGCAAGCCGGGCAGTTACTTCGCGCGCCAGCTCCACCGCTGGACGAGTCAGTACCGCGCCTCCGAGACCGAGCGCATCGAGGCCATGGAGCGGCTGATCGCGTGGCTGCCCGAGCATCTCCCGGTCGATGACGCGACGACGATCGTGCATGGCGATTTCAGGCCGGGCAATCTAATCCTGCATCCCACGGAGCCGCGGGTGGTCGCCGTCCTCGACTGGGAGCTTTCCACGCTCGGCCATCCCCTCGCCGACCTCGCCTATAACTGCATGCCCTATCGGCTCGAGCCGGACATCCTGGGAGGCGTCGTCGGCTCGGATCTCAAGTCCCTCGGCATTCCGTCCGAGGAAGAATACGTGACCGCTTACTGCCGGCGGACCGGAAGGCAGTCCCTTCCGGACTGGGACTTCTGCCTGGCTTTCGCCATGTTCCGACTGGCCGCCATCGCTCAGGGCATCATGGGCCGGGTGCTCGCGGGCACCGCCAATGATCCCAACGCGCGCGAGCGGGGAAAGCGGGCGCGCCCGCTCGCCGAGGCGGCGTGGGCGGTCGTGGAGGGAAGCGAAAGACAGGGCCTCCGATCGAGGCGCTAGAGGGCCGCGGTCACCATGATCTCGACGAGATACTTGGGGGTGGCCAGCCGCGCCTCCACTGTGGCCCGCGCCGGCGTGTTCTTCGGCTCCACCCACGCATCCCACACCGAGTTCATGTCGGAGGCCAGGTACACCGTGTCACCGTGGACGACCGCCTGGCTGAGCCGCGGTCCGGTTTCGTGACGCGTGATGATCATGGCGATCTCCTTTCGAAACCCCCCTCACCTTTGTCCTCTCCCCCAATGGGGGAGAGGGGTTCGAAAGGTCTCCCTCCCCCCTCTGGGGAAGGGGTTCGAATGCTCCCTCTCCCCTCTGGGGAAGGGGGTCGAATGCTCCCTCTCCCGGGGGAAAGGTTTCGAATGCTGCCTCTCCCCTCTGGGGAGAGGGCAGGGTGAGGGGTGGGTGCGATGCTCACGGCTTGCCGATGCGGCCAGCGATGGGCAGCTTGAGCGCCGGGTCCTTGATGTCGAGCCCGAAGGTGAGGCCGAGCGCATTGAGCTCGACGCCCTCTTCCCACGCCACCAGAATACCGGCGAGGCCGAAGAGCGAGAGCTGAATACCGGTGCCGCTCGGGCTCAGAGCCACCGGCATGCCATGGGGCAGGTAGTCTTTGCCAATAGCCGTGGGCGGCAGGTCGAGTCGCAATTCCGGCACGGCGCGTCCCACATAGGCGGTGAAGGTATTGCTATTGGGGCCGGGCCAGGTGCGGTACTCCTGCTGGTAGGGATAGGCGGTCACGGCCGCCTCGATCGTGGCGATGAGCGCGTCGACGCCTTCACCCCGCCGTTCAGCGACCAGGTCCGGCCGCGCGCCGAACCAGTAGTTGTCGGGGCCGGTACGGTTCACGCGGAGGGCGCGGGCGCCCTGGTCCACGCCCCAGCCGATCACCTCGTAGCGCGCATAGGAATCGGCGCCGCTCGGCTTTACGGCGATCCAGCTATGGACGCCGAAGATGCCGCGCCAGCTCACCGCGCGTGCCGTATAGACTTGCACCACGGCCTCGCGCGTGACGGCAGGGTCGGGCGCCTGGCCGGATGAGTCCCGCCGGAGCTCCCACCAGCTCTGTCCCGCCCGCTCCAGCACCGCACAACCCAGCGTGGCGCCCAGCACGAGCGCGAGGAGACCGAGGCGCGCCGCGCTGGTTGTCACCAGGCCTGGCCGATGCGCTCGGGTCGCTGCCGTGGACGGGCGCGGGCTACAGCGGCAGGTAGCGGAAGGGCGCCCAGCCTATCCCTTCGATGGGCTTGGGCGTGTAGGTGGCCGCCGGGGCCGGCTTCTCCTTCGAAGCCGCTCGGGCCGACGGCTTCCGGCTCGAAGCCTTCCGGGACGAGGCCTTCTTGGCTGCGACCTTCCGTTTGCTGCTTCTCTTGACGGCGGTCTTCTTCTTCATGCGGCCGAATCTACACCAGGACTCACGACGTGGTCAATCGCGCTATGATAGGCGCCCGGATTCACCCGGCCACCGCGCGCTCACGGAGCCACGTCAAAGGGGAGCACGATGATCGAGATCCGACGCCCGATTCGATGGAGCCTCACCGTTCTGGCCTCGCTGCTGTTGGCCGCCACTCCGACGGCCGCCGCGCCCAAGGGGCGCGTGGTCGCCGCCCTGGGCTCGGACACCTCGACGATGGACCCGCACATGCACACCGAACGGGTCGGCATCATCGTCAACCAGCACATCTTCGACACGCTGCTCACTCGCGACACCAAGACCTGGCAGCCGGCGCCCCACCTGGCCGAGTCGGTCACCAGTGTCAACCCGACGACCTGGGAGCTCAGGCTCCGTCGCGGGGTCAAGTTCCACAACGGCGAACCGTTCACGGCCGAAAGCGTGAAGTTTTCGTTCGAGCGGGTGCTGAACCCCGAGCAGAAATCGCCCATCCGCGGCAACTTCACCTGGGTCAAATCGGTGGACGTTGTGGACGATTACACGGTGCGCATCACCACGGCCAAGCCCTATCCGCTGATCCAGGAGATCCTCACCTTCGGCAATTTCGCGATGCTGCCGCCGAAGTACCTCAAGGAGAAGGGCGACGCCCACTTCGCCCGCAACCCCGTGGGCACGGGGCCGTTCCGTTTCGTGGAGTGGAAGAAGGGCGAGCAGGTCACGCTCGAGGCGAACGAGCAGTACTGGAAGGGCGCTCCCGCCATCAAGACCTTGGTCTTCCGCGTCGTCCCCGAGCCGGCCACCCAGATCGCCGAGCTGCTCTCGGGCGGCGTGGATCTGATTCGCGCCGTGCCGCCCGATCAGCTCTCCGCCATCAAGAGCTCGAAGATGGCCCGGGTGACCGCGACCAAGATCCTGCGGGTGGTCTTCCTCCAGATGGACGGCGACGCGCGCGCCGCCAAGACCCCCCTTACCGATGTCCGGGTGCGGCGCGCGGTGAACCACGCGGTCAACGTGGACGAGATCATGCAGAAGATCCTGGGCGGCCTCGCCGTGCGCGCGCCGTCGGGCGGCAGCGCACTGGCCTTCGGCACCGACACCACGATCAAGCCCTACGCCTACGATAT
>WNFU01009568.1_pt1 | contig 10911 bp, 10 predicted proteins | sample 5400121 | NCBI WGS metagenome assembly WNFU01 (sample SAMN13153360, study PRJNA577476) | soil metagenome | isolation source: 100 cm soil or saprolite under grassland replicate 1 | place: USA:California | collected 2016-06-15
CTCAATGAGGTGATCTGGGCGGTCTGCACGCGCGCCGCCCCGGACCGCGACCTGGACATAATCCATCGCGCCTGGAGCGGTCCGCTCGATCCAGCGATCGAGCCGGGCAAGAAGGGGTTCAACAGCCGCCTGATCGTCGACGCGACCCGGCCCTGGGAGTGGCGCGAGAAGTTCCCGCCAGCGATCGGGCCCGAGCCGGAGGAGAAGCGGATCACCCGCGACCGCTGGGACTGGATCTTGGGGTAGGGGCACCCGCCTGAGGCGGGCCGTCCGCTCGTCGTGAACCATCCCCGCGCGGCTGCTAGAATCGATCGTCGGCCGGACGCACTCACGCTCCCGGCCAGAGGAGGACACGATGCCCAAGCTGCGACACATCGCCCTGCATACCACGGACCCGGAAAAGACGGCCGAGTTCTACAAGCGTGTCTTCGACATGCAGGAAGTCGGACGGACCAACTCGCCCCTGGCGGACGGGATCTACTTGAGCGACGGCGACCTGAACATGGCGGTCCTCAAGTTCAAGACGACCGAGGCGGCGGACCGAAAGGACGGCCTGGGGCCCGTGCTCGGCCTGCACCACTTCGGCTTCTGGGTTGAGGACGCCGCGGAAGCTCGCCAGCGGCTGGTGGAGGCCGGTGCCGAGCCTCGAGACGACCTCAGGCCAACCTCTCCCACCTCGTTCTTCGAGGAGAAGTTCAAGGGGCCGGACGGCGTGATGATCGACATCTCGGAGCACGGCTGGAAGGGCGCGACGCCTCCGGCCAAGGCGGCCGTCGAGGCGTAGCCGTTTGCCGGGCGGCGCCAGCGCCGATTCGAGCGAGGAGAGACTTAGAGAACAGGTCGCGACGTCCTGCCGGATCCTGTTCAAGCTAGGCCTGGCCGACTACCTGGGCCATTCGAGTGCGCGGCTGCCCGGCACCGACCAAGTCCTGATCAAGCCGCGCCATTCGCAGACCATTCGCGGCCTGGGTGAGTTGTCGGCTGAGCAGGTGGTCGCGATCGACCTGGACGGCAACCTGCTCGAGGGCCGCGACCCGCCACCCGGCGAGCGATTCATCCATACCGAGATCTACCGCGCCCGCCCAGACGTCGGCGGCGTAGTCCACACCCACCAGACCTTGGCCACGATCTTCGGCGTCGTCCGACGCGAGATCCTTCCGCTGCTGCACGTCGAGGCGCCGCTCGTGGCGCGCGGGATCCCGATCTACTCTTCCCCGGAGCTGGTCCACACCGCCGAGCGTGGCGCCGCGGTGGCGGCCGCGCTGGGTGACTATCCAGTCTGCCACCTCCAGGGCCATGGCATCGTGGCCGTCGCACCCAGCGTCGAGGAGGCAACCATCGCCGCTATCCATTTGGAGCGACTGGCGCGTGCCAATTACCTCGCCGCTCAGCTGGGTACGCCGCGAGTCATCCCGCCAGACGAGATCGAGCGCCTGGCGGCTCCGATGGTCGACTTCCGCGTCCGCTGGGCTTACTACGCCAGCCTCGCTGACGACAACCTGGGAGCGCGGGCGTCTCGCCCGCCCCGGTTCAGCGGGCGAGACGCCCGCGCTCCCAGGCGGCCCTGACCCCTGGATGGACATCGTAGCTGCCATCGGCCTGGCGCTGCTGACGGCCTTCTGGATGCTCTGGGAGGTGCTCTGGCCGCTGGTCCTCGGCTTCGCGCTGTCCGCCGCGGTTCAGGCCGTCGTCTCGCACGCCTCGATGGCTCGCCTGCTCGGCGACGATTCGCCGCGCAGCCTCTGTCTGGCCACCCTCTTTGGCGCCGCTTCCAGCTCCTGCTCCTATGCGGCGGTGGCCCTGGCGCGGTCGATCTTCGTCAAGGGCGCCAGCTTCACGGCGGCCATCGTCTTCGAGCTGGCCTCGACCAATCTGGTCATCGAGCTCGGGATCGTCCTGGTCGTGCTCATGGGCTGGCAGTTCGCGGCGGCCGAATTCGTCGGCGGGATCTTAATGGCCACGCTGGCAGCCGTGGTCCTCCGCGTGACCCTCACATCCCGCCTGATCCAGCTTGCCAGACGACACGCCGAGCTGGGGACAGCCGGGCGGATGGAAGGTCACGCCGAGATGGACATGAGCCTGTCCGAGGGACCGCTCCTGTCTCGTCTGCTCAGCCCGCGCGGTTTCACCGCCATCAGCCACTACTTCGTGATGGACTGGGCCTCGGTCTGGATCGACGTGGCCGGTGGCATTCTGATCGCCGGCGCGCTGGCCGCCTGGGTACCCGACGAGTTCTGGCATGCTTTCTTCCTGACCGACAATCCCAGCCTGGCCAAGATCGTCGGTCCGCTGATCGGTCCGCTCGTGGCGGTCGTCAGCTTCGTGTGCTCGATAGGCAACGTGCCGCTGGCGGCCGTCCTGTGGCGGGGTGGGATCAGCTTTGGCGGCGTGGTCAGTTTCATCTTCGCCGATCTGATCGTAATCCCGATCCTGGACATCTATCGCCGCTACTACGGCGGCAAGATGGCGCTGTACATCCTTGGCGTGCTGTATCTGGCGATGGTCGCGGCCGGCTACGTCGTCGAGGTCCTGTTCGCGGCGATCGGCCTGGTCCCGACCGGCCACCAGGTCGAGATCGCGGCGGCCGTCCCGACCTGGAACTACACCACCATCCTCAACCTGGTCTTTCTGGCGCTCGGGGCCGTCCTCGTGTGGCGGTTCTTGACGACGGGCGGCCAAGAGATGCTGAGGATGATGAACCAGCCCACGACCAAGGAATGAGCAATGAGAAATGAGGAATGAGCCTGATTCTCATTCCTCATTCCTCATGCCTCATTCCTCATCCCTTATACGGCCCAAGCTTCTGGCGGGCAGCTTCAGAAAACTGGATGGTCGCCCATTCGCCGAACGGAACGTATCTCTCGACGGCTCCGAACTCGGCCAGGGTCTTGCTCGTGAACTCACCGCTGTCGTTGTTCCAGCGCGACTCGTTCGGGTCCCAGACGTTCATCTCCTTCAAGATGTCGTAGGAGGCCGAGATCGTCTCCTCGTCTATCTTGCCCTCGAAGAGCGGCCTGGCGGTCGCGACATAGCGAGCTTTGTCCTGCGCGACCCGGTGTTCCTGCATCAGCGCCTCGGCGAAAGCCTGGATCACGTCCGGGTGCTCACGCATGAACGCGGCGTTGACCCAGTAGGCACTGAAGAGCAGGTTGGGAAAGTCCTTGCCGATCTCGGCGAAGCGTTTGAACTTGGGCTCCTTGACGATCTCCAACGCGGCGCCGACCGTAAGCTGGCCGGCGTCGATCTTGCCGGCCCGCATGGCATCAACTCGGGCCGGCGTGCCGCGCACCGTCACCCAGTCGATCGTGTTCGGATCGACTCCGTACTTCTTCAACTGGAGCAGGGTCGTGTAGTAGCTCGCGTCGCTGGTCGCGGTGATCCCGATTCGTTTGCCCTGGAGCGCCTTCCAATCCTGGATGTCCGCGGTGACGACCAGGGTGAAATACGGCGCTGAGCCAGACGGGACGGCCGCCTTGATCTGCTGACCCTGTCCGACTGCCAGGATTCCCGAGGCCAGCGAGGACAGGGCCAGGTCGGCCTGGCCGGCGATGAGACCTTTGATAGACGCGTCGGCGCCGGTGATCTCCTGGACATCCGAGTCGATGCCGGACTGTTCCTTGAGCCGCTTGTAGGCCGCCATATCTGGCACAAAGGTCGGATCTTGGGGCACGTTGAACAGGATCCGCACGCTGCTCGTCGACGGCTTGCTCGGCGCCGCGTTGGCGGCTTCCGAGGGTTTCGATGGCGCCCTCGACGGCGCGGCCGGGCCGCACGCGGCCAGCAGCCACAGCCCGCTCGAAGCCAGCCCTGCCCGGAGGAAGTCGCGGCGCGACACATGGCTCATTTCGGCACCCCGACCGCGTCGTTGAAGCCCATCGCCTGGAGCTTGTCGAGGAACTCGAAGGTGTAGGCCTTGGTCACGTCCACGTCCTTGACGGCCGGATTCGCGCTGGAGATCACGTCGCGCGTCAGCTCAAAGGCTACCTTGCTCCAGCGCATGTCGCGGCGAGCGTAATTCAGGAACTCCCTGACCTCGCCCTCCGCTCGAGCACGATCCTGAAACTGGGCCCACTTCGCGAACGAGTCGATCGCCTTGTCGGTCTGGGTGTACAGGAGCTGCTGGGCCTCGAGCACCGCGGCCACCATCGCAAGGACGGTATTGGGGTACTTCTGGAGCCACTCGCGACGAACGAGCATGCCGTTGCGACCGTACTCGAATCTCGGGTCAGGGCGGGTGAGGATGTTGAAGCCCTGCTGCTTCATCTCCTCTTCCATGGCGACGTCGACCGGCGCTCCGGCCACGCTGCCAGCCTTCAGGGCAGCGATGCGAGCCGCCTGGCCGCCGATCTGGACGATGGTGACGTCATCCGCGGTCAACCCCAGCGCCTTGAGCGCCAGCAGGACCGAGCCGTGCGCCGTGCTGCCGAACGTGCTGATGGCGACCGGCTTGCCTCTGAGGTCGGCCGCACTCTTGACGCTGCTTGCTCCGACCAGAGTGTCTGTCAGGATGGTCGAGGTCATCGCCACGCAGACGAGCGGATCGTCGGTGGTCTGAGACGAGATCGCCGACGACACGCCCTGGGCGGTCAAGTCGACGCCGCCCGAGATGAGGGCCTGGACCGACTTGGCGTCGGTCTCGTTGTAGAACAGCTCGACGCTCTCGAGGCCGTACCTCTGGTAGAGCCCCAGGTCTTTGGCGAACGCGTACGAGAGCTGGCTCGTCTCGACGGTGGAGTGGCCGAGCTTGAGCGAGGTCAGCTCGGGCTTGGGCAGCGAGATCGCCTGAGCGGCCGGCTTTGCAGCCGGGCTCGGCGAGGCTGCCGGTGACGCGCCCGGCGAGGCCGCCGGGGCTGGGCTGGCGGCGGCCGGCGAGGCGGCCGGCTTTGGCGCCTCAGTTGGCTTGGCCGGCGCGGCCGTCGGGCTGGCCGGGGCCGGCGCGCAGGCCGCCACAAACACCGCCACCGCGGCGACGAGACACGGCACAGGTCCGAATCGCCTGGGGAACCGTCGCAGTACTTTCACGCGAGCTCTCCTTCACAAGAGTCAGAAGCCAGGAGGATTCTAGCGTCCTTGCCGTCCTGACTTCCGTTTCCGTCTCCCATCCCCTGTCCCCAACCCCCATCCCCTGTCTCCTACCTCCTATCTCCTATCTCCCATCCCCCATCTGCGGTCGCCATGCGTCGAAGCGTCGTTCGACCCGACGCATGACCTCGCCCAGCAGGACTCCAAATGCTCCGAGCAGGATGACGCCTACCATCAGCCGGGCCGTGTTGAGCGTCGATCCGGAGACGCTGATCATGAATCCGATTCCCTGGTTGGCGGCGATCAGCTCGGCCAGGACAACCCCCACCAGCGCTCGGCCTGAGGCCAGCCGCAGGCCGGTCAGGATGAAGGGGACGGTGCTCGGCAGCACGACGGTGCGAAAGACTCGCGCCCGGCTGGCGCCGAAGCTGTGTGCGACCTCCAGGAAGCGGGCCTCCGTGCTTTGAACGCCGACCAGCGTATTGATGGCGACGGCGAACAATGAGGTCAGAAAGACCACGAACACCTTGGACCACAGCCCAATCCCAAGCCAGAGGATGATCAGCGGGACGAGTGCCACGTCGGGCGTCGCGTACAGCGCGGCTAGCCAGGGGTCGATGATGTAGTTAGCGCGACGGAACCAGCCGGCGACAAACCCAATCGAGATCCCTAGCACGGCGGCGGCCGCGTAACCGAGCCCAAACTCGAGCAGGCTGACCCCAATGTCGCCCCAGATTCGGCCCTGGCTAACCTCCAGCCGAGCCGCGTCGAAGATCCGCGAGGGGGAGCTTACGAAGGTCACTCTGAGGTAGCCCAGCCGCACCGCGAGGTCCCAGACAATCAAGACCGAGACGAAGCCCGCCAGGCCGAGCAGCAACCGTTCGTTGCGCAGGTACCAGCGCTGCCAGAGCGGCGCCTCTGCCAGCCGAACGTCGACCAGCATGCTCTCGGCGGTGCCCGAGACCGACACCCGCTACCTGCCGGCTACCTGTCGACCTGGCCGCTCACGCGAGCGGCCGTCGTGAGCTGGTCGGCGGCCATCGTGCGTTTCACCTCCGACTCGATCAGGTTCCACACCTGATCGACGTAGTCCAGGAAGGCGGGGCTGCGCTTGACCGCCAGCGCGCGCGGGCGCGGGATCTGCACGACGATGTCCGCGAGGACCCTTCCGGGCCGCGCGCTCATCACGATCACTCGATCGGACAGGAAGACCGCCTCGTCGATCTGGTGTGTGATGAACAGCACGGTCTTGTGCGCCTGCTGCCAGATGGCGAGCAATTCGGATTGCATCAGCTCACGCGTCTGGGCATCCAACGCCGCGAACGGCTCGTCCATCAACAACAGCTCCGGGTCGACGGCAAGGGCCCGAGCCAGGTTCACCCGCTGCTGCATGCCGCCAGACAGCTCGTACGGGTAGTGGTGCTCGAACCCGCGCAGCCCGACCAGCTCGATCAGCGGCTTGGCCCGCGTGCGAGCCTCGGCGCTCCTGAGGCCCTGGCACTCCAGCCCGTAGGCGATGTTGTGGACGACCGTATACCACGGGAACAGCGCGGCGTCCTGGAACACCATCGCGCGGTCTGGCCCGGGGCGCGAGATCGCTCGTCCGTCCAGCATGACCTGGCCGCCCGTCGGAGCGATCAAACCATCTACGATCTTCAGAAACGTGCTCTTGCCGCAGCCGCTGGGTCCCAGGACACTGACGAACTCACCCTCCTCGACGCCAATGCTGAGGTTGTCGATGGCCAGCAGGCGGCTGCCCGTCCTTGGCTGGTAGTACTCCATCCGCACGTCGGTCGCCTGTAGTTTGGCCATAGCTCAGCCGGCTCCGACTTTCGGCCGCCAGGCCTGGAAGCGCCGCTCGACCACCCGCAGCAGCTCGACCGCCACAACCCCCATCAGGGTCAGTAGGATCACCCCGAAGAGCAGCCGATCGGTCTGCAGCGTCTGGGCGGCGATCGTGATCATGTGCCCAACCCCGGCGTTGGACGAGTACAGCTCGCCCACGATCACGCCAATGAGCGCTCGGCCGACTCCCAACCGAAGGCCCGCCAGGATGAACGGCACGCTGCCCGGCAGCACCACGCTGGTGAAGACTCGCACTTGCGAGGCGTTGAAGCTAGCGGCCACCTCCAGCAGCCGCCGATCGACCGTTCGTACTCCATACAGGGTGTTGATCACGATGGTGAAGAAGGCGCCCAGGAACACCACCACGATCTTCGACCAGATCCCGATGCCCACCCACAGCACGATCAGCGGGAGCAGGGCGACGCGCGGCAGCGCGTTCATGAAGTTGAGCCAGGGGTCGATGAAGAAGTTGAAGCGTCGATACCAGCCGGCGAAGATCCCGAGCGGCACGCCCAGGGCCACGGCGCCCAGGTAGCCCACGATCAGCTCGGTCCCGCTGACCCGAAAGTCGTCCCACAGTCGCGGCAGCTGGACCTCCCGGATCGCCGCCGTCAGGATCCGCGATGGCGAGCTGAAGAAGAACAGGTCGACCCAGCCGACGGCAGCCCCGACCTCCCAGAACACAAAGAAGCCGACGAAGCTCAGGACACCGAAGATGGCCCGCTCGTTCTCCAGGTACGAGCGCCACACTCGCGGCATCGCCGCCATACGGACGTCCATGAGCCGCGGCTGCGTGCGCTCAGCTCGGTCCATCAGCTCCGCTCACTCGGCTCCATTAGTGACGTCTCATGTCCAGGTTTTCCTCCCCTCTCCCCTTGAGGAAGAGGGGCCGGGAACAAGTGCGCTTCGCGGCGTGAGGGGTCTCCCCTAACAGAGACAGGCGGCGTCCTTGTCACGACTGGCGTTTGGGATCGGCGCGGCCGGATAGATGCCGTGCGCGTAGCGCCGCGCGTTCGGATCGGCCTGGGGATGGCCTACGTACCGCCGCTCCTCGCGAGGCGACGGCTGTCCCGAGTGAACCGGCTCGCCCAGCGGCTGTGGCGGCTCCAGCCCGAGCAGCTTGGCCGGCGTGACCTGGAAGACCGTCCGGATCTCTTCCTTGGTGCAGCCATAGGCGAGCAGGAGTTTGATCATCCAGCGGTTGGCGACGATGTGGGGGAAGTTCTGGAGCTGGCCAAAGTCGCTGCCGTAGACGAGGTTCTCCGGGCCCACTTGCTTGACGATCCTGGCCGCGTACAGCGGACCACTCTCATGGAGTGGGAAGGCCAACGCGCCCAGGCCGCTGAGCATCAGCCTGGCGCCGCGGGCGGCCTGCTCCTTCATCTCGGCGATCGTGTGCTTGGAGTGGATGTGGGCTGGATGAATGATCTCGATCCGGTTCACGCCCAGTTGCCGCGCCTGCTCCACCAGGATCGCCGTGTCGGCGTACGGATAGTGTCCGGAAGCGAGCACCAGGTCGTTGTCGGCGATGATCCGCAGGATCTCCTGGACGACTGGCAGCACCTTACGGTTCTCGTCCAGGAAGCTCAGCCCATAGCCCGACCAGTCGTCGTAGACCACCCGCCGGTGGTGATAGCTGTCGACCATCGGCATCCAGACGTACTTCATGCCCGGGAAGCCGAGGCACTTCTTGACCGCCTCGGGGTTGAAGCCGCCCACCGAATAGTTCAACACGATCCCGCCGTAGCAGAGCGTCGGACGTAACCCGCGCTGCTCGGCGTGGCGGTTGACGATCTTCTGGACGAGGGCGTTGCGTGAGGCCGAGGGCGTGTACCACGTCTTGACCACCATCGCCCGCATCCCAGCCTCGGTGTAGTCGATGCCGATATCGTCTTCCAGCAGCAGTCGCTCCATGGGGTCTGACCCGCCGTGGCAGTGGCTGTCGATCGCGTTGGTCAGCAGCTCGTCGACGTCCTGCTCGGTGAATTTGGCGCCCGCCAGAAAGCGGGCATACTGCATGTTCACCCACTGCGCCTGCTGGCGGACGAGCCAGGTAAACACCTCGTCGCTCACGCCTGGCATGTCGACGTTGGTGAGCGCTTTGAGCCGCTCGACGCGCTCCTCGGGGACCTCGACCTTCAGGATCTCCTCCAGCGGCAGGTTCTCCTCTGGCTTGACGCTGGCGCGGCGTGTGCTGTCGGGCTGTTGATCGGGCATTTCTGCGCAGCTCCTGTTTCTTCGTTTTTGCTACGGCTGTACGGACCTGGGCTGTCCTGGCGCAGCGCGGGGGCCTGTCTACCGCCCGCTCCGGTACGGTCGCGCCAGCTCAGGCTGCGCCAGAATGCCCCCTGTATACTGCATGCAATCGGCAGGCTGCGGCTAGTTGATCCCACCGCTTGGCTCACCGTGCCACCGTAGCGCGGGGGCTTGTCCCCCGCTCTGTCCGGCGGGGGACAAGCCCCCGCGCTACGCCACTCGGGTTCCGGGGCTGGGGAGGGGTTCCCCGCCAAAAGAGCCGGGGACAAGCCCCCGCGCCACGTCACTCGGTTCAGGGGCTGGGGAGGGGTCATCCGGCAGAAGTGGCCAGGATTCCGTCTCGAAGGGCGTCCCAGGCGGCTTCGCGAATGCTCACGAAGCGCGTGTCCGATCGCGCCTTGTAGCTCCAGCGGGGCGCCGGTAGATCGACGTCAAACGTGGCGGCTACCGCCCCTGGTCGTGGCCGAAAGACCAGCACCCGATCGGATAGGTAGACCGCCTCGTCGATGCTGTGGGTGATGAACACGACCGTCTTCGGCGCGCGGTCGAGGATCCTCAGCAGCTCGTCCTGGAGCAGCTCGCGGGTTTGGGCGTCGATCGAGGCGAACGGCTCGTCCATGAGCAGGATCTCGGCGTTGGTCGCTAGGGCCCGCGCGATGCCCACTCGCTGCTGCATTCCGCCGGACAGTTGGTGCGGGTAGTGATGCTCGAAGCCGGTCAGCCCGACCAGCTCGAGGTATGGGACGGTCCGCTCGCGGCGCTCCGCCTTCGCCAGCCCCTGGAGCTTGAGCCCAAATTCGGCGTTCTCGATAACCGTCTTCCACGGGAACAGGTTGAAAGCCTGGAAAACCACCGCCCGCTCACGGCCCGGCCCCGTAACTCGCTTGCCGAATACGGTCACGTCGCCCTGGTCGTAGCTGGTCAGGCCAGCCAGGATCCGTAAGCAGGTCGTCTTGCCGCAGCCGCTGGGGCCGAGGATGCTCACGAACTCCCGCTCGCCGACCTCGAAGCGGACGTCTCGCAGCGCCTCGACTCGCCGTGTCCCTTCCCGACCACGACTGACGAACGTCTTGCCAACCTGATCTGCGCGGATCATCGGCTGGCTCAAATGAAGGCTCGCTCCGATTCCTTCCAATGCGCGAATCGGCGCTCGATCAGCTTGACCGCTTCGGTGAGCGCAATGCCCAGCACCCCGATGACGATGACGACCGCGAAGACGTAATCGGTCTTGAAGAAATCGCCGTAGTTGACCAGCAGCTTGCCCAGCCCGCTCAGGGCCAGGAACATCTGCGCGACCACCATGCCGATGACCGCCTGCCCGATCCCCAGCCGAATGCCGGTCATCGTGAACGGCACCGAGGCCGGCAAGATGACTTCGAAGAACAGCTGGCGCTCCGTGGCGCAAAACGACCGCGCCGTGTCGACCAGCTGGCTGCTGATGTCGCGCACCCCCGCGTAGCTGTTGACGATGATCGGGAAGACGCTCGACAAGAAGATCACCACTACCTGGGCCTCGAAGCCGATCCCAAACCAGATCAGCAGCAGCGGTATGAGGGCGACCCGGGGCGTGACGTAGAGGGCGCTAACGTACGGCTCGAGGATCGCCTCGACGGTCCGGCTGCGGCCCATCATGATGCCGACTGGGACCCCCATCGTGATAGCCGCGCTGAAGCCGATCGCGATGCCCAGCAGGCTCAACCGCAGCGCTACCAGCAACTGGCCGGTCCGGACCAGATCGAAGAGGGCGGCCAGGATTCGGCTGGGCGTTGACAGAAAGATTGGATTTAC
>WNFU01035130.1_pt1 | contig 10910 bp, 14 predicted proteins | sample 5400121 | NCBI WGS metagenome assembly WNFU01 (sample SAMN13153360, study PRJNA577476) | soil metagenome | isolation source: 100 cm soil or saprolite under grassland replicate 1 | place: USA:California | collected 2016-06-15
CAGCCAGTCGGCAAGCGTCGCGCCGAACCATCCACCCGCGATGGAGGCCGCCAGCGTCAGCACGAGTGCGAGCGCCGTGTCGGCCGACGTCGGGAGCGCGTGGCTCAGCGCCGGCCATCGCGCCAGCACGCCGCCCGAGACGGCCGCGAGGGCGGCCCCGAAGACGACCGCGGCGAGTCGCCACCGCCTCAGCGGGTCCGCGACCATCATGAGCGCCGCCGGAACGAGTGGGATCAGCCGCATCGTCACCGAGCGTCCCAGCGTCATCCCGTTCCGGCGCGCCATCTCGTGGGCAACCGCGACCGGCGACGTCGGATCGGCCGCGATCGCCTCGTCGATCGCCGGCGTTGGTTCGAGCCACGCGAAGCCGACGTCGCCGACCAGGATGATCGAGAGCTGCACCGCGAGTGCGCCCACGGCCAGCACGAGCGGCATGCTCCGGCTGCGCGCGAGACGGGCGACGAGGACGAGGGCGGCCGTGAACGCGAGCGATCCCAGGACCGCGTGGGTGAAGAAGAAGACGGCGCCCCGACGGAAGGCGGTCTGGGTCGACGGATCGACCATGATGTAGAAGGTACCCAGGAGCAGGATCCCGCTGGCCGCGAGCGCGGCCCAGCGCGCCCTGCCGGCTTCGTACACCTCGAGCGCGATGAGGAGGCCGCCGAGGTTCGAGACCTGGGAACCAACGAGCGCCAGGAGGTGCGGAGGGCTCCACAGCGTCACGTCGATGCCGAACAGACGGTGCCACAGGTCGTCGATCGGTGCCGCCAGGATGACGATCGCCATGCCCCACCACGCCAGATGAAAGCCGCGCGTGCCGCTGAGCCCGGCGACGGTGACGGCGCCCGGCGGCGCCGCTCCGCGTCGCGCTCGGCACGTCTCCACTGCTAGGACGCCGAGCGCGATGACGGCCGCGGCGGTCACGGCGATGTAGGTCATGAGATGCGGGGCGATCCAGAAGGAGTCGCGGCCGATCACGAGGTGCCAGCGGATGTCCCACCCGACACCCCAGCCACCGACGAGCTTCGCGGCGAGCAACGCCCAGAGCGCGCGGCGCCGGAGGGTCATCCGCACGACGTCATGATACACTGCGCGTCGCAGTGATTGCGCCGTGGTGCTGGGACCTCATCGAGCCGTATCTCAAGCGCAATCTGGTCAACCGCGGCATCGCGCGCCCCACGCGCCGGCAGATCCTCGAGGAGTTTGTCCGCGTGTGGCCTGAGTTCACCGCGACCATTGGCGTGCAGGAGCCTTGGGCGGGGACGATCCGCTTCAAGTGGCTCGTGCGGCTGCCCTCCAGCGAGATGGCGCCGATGCTGGACGATCCCACCGGGTGGCTCGGCGACCGGTACGGCGGAGGCAAGTTCAAGATGAACCTGCACCACGGAATGCATTTCGTGAACACGCGGAACTTCAAGCCTGAGGGTGACCCCCGCTGGAGCGACGCGCCGGCGCTCGACCTGTAGCATCAGACTATGGAGACGTGGATATGCCGAGTGACGAGACGCGGCGCCTGTTGAAATTGTTCGGCGTGGCGGTGACCAACCTGGAGGACGCGATCGACCACCGCGCGCCCATGGACGAGATCATGAAGTGGGACCAGGAGGTCGCGGAGCGGACACGCGAGACGATCGCCTTCGTCGAGCGCTTGCGGAGCCGGCGCATCGGCTGATGGCGGCGCGCGTCGACGCATCGGGCGTCGCGGTGGAGCTGCCGCGCCCTCCGCGGCGGATCGTGTCGCTGGTCCCGAGCACCACCGAGATCCTCTGCGCGCTGGGGCTCGAGGAGGCGCTGGTGGGGATCACGGTCTATTGCGTCGAGCCGCGCGACGTGGTCCGCGGGAAGACCCGGATCGGCGGTGAGAAGAATCCCGATCTGGAGAAGATCCGCACGCTCGAGCCCGACCTCGTCATCGCCAACATCGAGGAGAACGTCCGCGCTGACATCGACCGGCTGCGCGCGTGGTCCATCCCCGTCTGGGTCACGTACCCGCGCACAGTCGCCGAGGGCATCCAGCTCATCGGCGAGCTCGGTGAGCTGACGGGCTCGCCGGCGCGTGCGGCGGAACTGCTGCGGGACATCGAGCCGCTGCACGAGCGCGTCAGGACGGCCACGGCGCGTCGCCCGCCGGTCGCGGTGTTCTACCCGATCTGGCGCGGGCCGTACATGACGATCAACGGCGACACGTACATCCACGACATGCTGAAGGTCTGCGGCGGGAGGAACATTTTCGCGGACCGACCGGAGCGCTATCCGACCGTGACGCTGGACGAGGTTGCTGCACGCCGGCCCGACGTCATCCTCCTCCCGGACGAGCCGTTCCGCTTCCGGCGCGCCCATCTCGCGGACTTCGCGAAGTACACCGAGGTGCCGGCGGTGCGCGACGGACGGATTCATCTCGTGGATGGGAAGCCCTTCTCGTGGCACGGGCCCCGGATCGCGGAGGCCCTCCGCAGGCTGCCAGGGCTGATCGACCCGGCCGCTACCGCCTCTTGACCGGAAGGATCCAGTCGAGCCAGGGCGCGGCGGCGGCCAAGAAGAGACCGGGAATCGCGACGCCGGCGACCAGGCCGACGATCGACAGGAAGACCAGCGAGATCAGCATGCTGCACGTGTCGAGCAGTAAGGCCATGGAGTCCGTCATTCGACTTCGAGGACCATCTCGATCTCGACCGGAATGCCGACCGGCAGCTCGGCCATACCGACGGCCGAGCGGGCGTGCTTGCCGACGGCCTCGCCGAACACCTCGACCATCAGGTCGGAGAAGCCGTTGATCACCTTCGGCTGATCGCCGAAGCCCTCCGCCGAGTTCACCATGCCGAGGACCTTGACGACGCGCCGAACCTTGTCGAGACTGCCGAGATTCGCGCGGACCGTCGCGAGCAGCGAGAGGCCCACGTCGCGCGCGACCCCGTAGCCCTGCTCGACCGAGAGATCCTTGCCGACCTTGCCCCGAACCGTCGCCTTGCCGTCGCGGACCGGACCGTGGCCCGAGACGAAGAGCAAATTCCCGACCCGCACAGCGCCGACGTAGTTCGCCATGGGCGTCGCCGGTTGCGGAAGCGTAATGTTCCGTTCCTTAAGACGTTCCTCTGCGCTCATGGACATCCGCCCTCCACGATGGACATCCGTCCTCCACGAATGAATGACACCGGCCGCGTCATCGTGGCACACTGGCTCGTGCCCGTCAAACCTTCGCCGGTGCCGCCGGTCCCGGCTGCTACCCTCGTCCTGCTCCGTGATCGCTCCGTGGACGGGTTCGAGGTTCTCCTGATCCGGCGTCATGGCGCGAGCAAATTCGCCGCGGGCGACTTCGTGTTCCCGGGAGGGAAAATCGAGCTCAGCGACGGTCCTGCCGACGCCGCCGGGTGGTGCCGCGGCGTCGATGCGGCGCGGGCCGCGCGCGCGCTCGGTCTCGGGGCCGCACCCGACGCGGCGCTGGGTCACTGGATCGGCGTGATCCGCGAGACGTTCGAGGAGGCGGGCATCCTGCTCGCCTACGCGGAGGACGGCCACCTCACACGCGTCGACGACCAGCGCTACGCGATCTATCGCCATGCGTGCCAGAAGGATCACCGCGCGTTCTGGGAGATGCTCCGGGCGGAGCGGCTCACGCTCGCGACGGATCGGCTCGTGTACTTCGCCCACTGGATCACGCCGGAAACGCAGCCCCTCCGCTTCGACACTCGCTTTTTCGCAGCCGCGATGCCGCCAGGACAGGACGCCGTCGCCGACGAGCTTGAGATTACCGAGGTCCGATGGCTCGCCCCGCGCGAGGCGCTCGACTCCAGCGCCCGGGGCGAGCTGTCGCTGCGTAATCCGACGGTGAAGAACCTGGAGCTCTTCGACGGCGCCCCCTCGGCCGCCGCCGCGCTCGAGCGACTGCAGGGGCGCGAGGTGCCGACCATTCTTCCGCGCGTCATCATCGAGGGGGACAGGCGCCGCGTGCTCCTGCCGGGCGATGCCGGCTACGACTGAGCGGCGCGCGCGGCGTCGTTCCATGCGGGTCGACGGCGCCAGCACGACGCTCCAGACCTTTCCCGGCACCTCCAGGCGCACGTGGCCGTGGGGATGCTCGTACCCGGCTTCCTTGATGGTGCCGGCGAGCGTGAGCTCCTTGGTCGAGTCGTAGCTGCTCCAGCCGTGGTGCGCAGCGACCGGGGAGATGCCGCCGCCGGCCAGCAGCATGAGACCGACCCCCGCGAAGCGTGAGGAGCACGCTCGCCCGCGCCCAGGGTAGGAGGTGGCGCTCCATGCCGGTCACCGGGAGCTGCCGCGAAACTCCGAGCAGCCTCAGGTCGAACATCGCCGCGCTGCCGACGAGGACAACGAAGCCGATGATGTGAAGGATCTCGACGATCGGATAGAGCCACAGCGACTGCCGCATCGCCGTCGCGGCCGCCGTGGTCTCGAGCCACGCGAGCCAGCCGAGGGTCCCGGCCTGGGTCAACGGAGCTCGACCGTCGCGCCGTCGATCGAGATGCGCTCGGCCCGCATCTCGTCCTCGGTGCTCCGGTGCGGATATCCGACGACCGTGGCCGTGGCTCCGACCCGCAGCTTGGAAGCCGACAGTCCGCGGTGTTCCATGCGGGTCGGCGGCGCCAGCACGACGCTCCAGACCTTGCCCGGCACCTCCAGGCGCACGTGGCCGTGGGGATGCTCGTACCCGGCTTCCTTGATGGTGCCGGTGAGCGTGAGCTCCTTGGTCGAGTCGTAGCTGCTCCAACCGTGGTGCGCAGCGACCGGGGAGACACCGACGGCCAGCAGCAGGAGACCGACCCCCGCGAAGCGTCGCATCGCCATCACGCCTTTCACTTCGAGACGCCTTGACCCGGGTGGCGCGCGTTGACGAGCACCGCCATGTTCCCGTAGGGATGCTTGTTCTCGAGCATGAGCTGGTGGCACTCCGGAATGTCGTCGAAGGCGTAGGTGTGGCTGAGACACGGATCCACCTTGCCTTCGCTGACGAGCGTCGTGACGTCGGCGGCCTGCGCGTCGTTGGAGAGATGGCTGCCCTGGAAGCGCTTCTGGCGCATCCAGTGATAGCGGAGGTCCATCGTCGCGGTATAGCCGGTGGTGCCGGCGCAGATCACGACCATGCCGCCGGTCGCGCAGACGAAAATCGACGTCGGCAGCGTCGACTCGCCTGGATGCTCGAAGACGATCCTCGGGCTGACTCGCTCGCCGAGGCCGTCCCAGATGGCCTTGCCGAAGGCCCTCGCGCCCTTCGCCCATTCGCCGTAGGCCTTCGCGTCCTCGGTGCTGGGCATCGCGCCCCAGTGCGAGAACTGGCCGCGGTTGACGACCGCCACGGCGCCGTGCTCCTGGCAGAACTTGCGCTTCGCATCGTCGGAGACGACCGCCACCGCGCGGCCGCCCACGGCGCGCGTGATCTCGAGCGCCATGCTGCCGAGACCGCCGGCTGCTCCCCACACGAGGACGACGTCGCCGGACTCGACCACGTGGGGCGGCCAGCCCATGAGCATCCGGTAGGCCGTGGCGGCGCAGAGCAGAAAGCAGCCCGCTTCCTCCCAGGTCAGGCGCTTCGGCTTTGCAACGCATTGATGGGCCTGGCAGCGGGCGAACTGGCAGAAGCTTCCGTAGTTGGTCTGGTAGCCCCAGATGCGCGTGCTCTCGGCGAGCATCGGATCCTTGCCCGAGCGCACCCAGGGGTCGTCGGGGCGCCACCAGCCACTGTGCACGACCACTTCGTCACCGACCCCGACGTTCTTCACGTCCCGCCCGACGGCCCAGACGATTCCCGAGCAGTCGCTGCCGCCGGCGTGGAAGTCCTCGGGCTCGCCCGCCCGCTGGCGCTCGGCGATCACGTCGAGCGGTGTCCCCAGGGCCGCCCAGACGTTGTTGTAGTTGATGCCCGAGGCCATGACGTAGATCAGCACCTCGTCCGGACCGAGCGTCGGCGTCGGAATGATCTCGCGCCGCCAGGCATCGCGCGGCTGACCGAAGCGGTTCTGTCGAACGAGGTACGCGTGCATCCGCGTCGGGACCTCGCCGAGTGGCGGTCGCTCTCCGAGCTCGCAAAGGTCGATCATGCGTTGAATCCTCTTTCGGCCCATCTACCCGTTGAATTCTTTGACCAGCCGCGGGAGCCTGGGATCGTCGAGGCCCGGCTGGTAGGGTTGGTAGAGCGCCGTGCTGTCGAGGAGCCCGGTGTAGCGCTCCGTGAGCCGGCGGCCGATCGTCTCGTAGGTCCGCGTGGAGGCATAGAACGCGATCTGCTGCTTGACCGATTGCCGGTTCCGCGCCAGCTCTTCCTCGGTGTCACCGACGACCGCGAAGCTCGCGGTGGTGAAGGTGAAGTCCGTCCGCTTCCGACCCGAGGTCTTGAGTCCTTCGTCGACGGCGGGGTGGACGTACTCGCGCAGGTACTTCGGACTGTTGAACGGGTGCACGTGCAGGCCGTCGCAGACTTCGCCGGCGATCCGGCACATGTAGTGGTTGACCCCCGCGATGTAGATCGGCACCTTCGGCGCCGCGATCGGTCCCGGATTGAAGAAGGGCGTCATCAGATCGAAGCGATAGAATTGACCCTTGAAGGCGAGCTTCGTCCCGTTCTGCCAGCAATCCCAGATGTGCCGCAACGCCAGAACGATCTCGCGCATCTTCGGCCCGGGCGCCTCGAACTTCACCGAGAAGCGCCGCTCGTTGTGCCCCTTGACCTGCGTGCCGAGCCCGAGGATGAAGCGGCCGTCGGAAGCCTTCTGAAGATCCCACGCGATGTGCGCGAGAATCATCGGGCTTCGCGGGAAGGCCACGGCGATCGCCGTGCCCAGGCGGATGTGCGTCGTGACGCCGGCCGCGACGGCGACCGGCAGGAACGGGTCGTGCTGGGTCTCGGAGGACCAGAGGCAGTCGTAGCCGAGCGCCTCGACCTTTCGCGCGTAGGCGGGGATGGACTTCAGATCGTGGGTCAGCATGCCAACGTCGAGCTTCACGGGGCCTCTCCTTGGGTCGGGATAGGTCATTGTAACCGGCCTTGGGCCTCCTCAGTGGCGGCTGCGGGTGACCAGCATCATGAAGATCATGGCGTGGGTGACGAGCAGCGCCGGGACGGCGACCGTCGGAATGTAGTAGGCGGCTCCCAGCTGCACCTGGAGTCGATTGCCCTGGAAGAGGGCGTTGAGCAGGTCGAGCGTCCCCACCGCGCTGAAGAGCCAGACAAGCGCGAGCGCGATCGGCCAGCGCGCCCGGAGCGCGACGATGGCGAGCAGGGCGAGCAGCGCCGCCAGCAGATCGCCGTAAGCCGCGGGCACCGCGAACTCGGGGGGCAGCGCTCCGCCCACGACCGTGGGAACGAGGAACACCATCCCGAGATGGCGCGTTGCATGGAGAAAGAGCAACGGCGTCAGCGCGCTCGCCAGCGGGAGCGCGGCGAGGCGTGGCGCGACGTACCAGCGGGCGATGAGGCCGTAGATGACCAGGCTGAGCAGAAACTGGAGGGCGAAGATCTGAGGTGGACTCATGGTGTCCTCTGGAGGCGCCAGGCGCCTTGATGAAGTGCGACCGTGACGACGGTCCCGAAGAGCGCGAGCGCCAGCGCCATCACGGCGAAGATCGAGGCGAGGCCGCCGCCCAGCACACGGAGGGCGATCCAACCGCCGCCCGCCGCGACGACGAGGCGGCTCAGGCCGGCGACGAGCGGCCACAGCAGGCGCCCGGCGCCCTGTGAGGCGAAGTAAAGTGCGAGCCCCAGCCCGAAGAAGCCGTAGGTGGGCCCGACGATCCTCAGATACGTCGCGCCAGTGCTGAGCACTTCGGGCTCAGCGCTGAAGAGTGCGAGCCACCCGTGCGGGAAGAGCGCCGCGACGAGCCCGATCGACTCCGTGACGCCCGCCGCCATCGCGGCGCCTGTCCACGCGACGCGCCGTGCGCGCGCGTCCAGGCCCGCGCCGAAGTTCGTCCCGACCATCGTGACGAGAGCCGAGCCGAAGCCGAAGACGAGCGGAATCTGGAGGTACTCGAGGCGCACGCCCATGCCGTATCCGATCCGACCAGCGCCGTGAGGAGAACGATGGTCAAATTCGTCTGGACGTTGTTGACGAGGCTCGCGAGCCGCCGGCGAGTCCTCGGGTCCATGTGACTATGAATTCCGATCTGCCTACTAATATTATAGTGACTAGCCTTTCTGTCAAGACCCCCGGTAGACTCGAGGCGTGCCCAAGCGTTATGGTCAGGCCTGCCCGGTGGCGAAGTCGCTCGAGGTGGTCGGCGACCGCTGGACCCTGCTGCTCATCCGGGATCTCTTGCCGGGTCCCCGACGGTTTCAGGATCTCCAGCAGAGCCTCGCCGGGATCCCTCCCAACATTCTCTCGGGTCGCCTCAAGCTGATGGAAGAGCACGCGCTGGTGGCGCGAAGGTTCTACTCCGAGCATCCGCCGCGGGCCGAGTACGCGCTGACCGACAAGGGGCGCGAGCTGGGGGTGGTCGTGGGCGCCCTCGCGGCGTGGGGCTCCCGCCACGTCCACCGGCAGACGGCGCTGGTGCACGCCGCGTGCGGGCATCCGGTGGAGATCAAGTACTTCTGCCCCCGGTGCGCCGGCCGCGTCCGGGGCGTCGCGGTCGAGCTTCGTCGGCGGGCGGCGACGGGCAAGGCGGCGACGCGCGCTAGGTCTGGCGGATCCGCTCCGGGAGCGCGCTCAGCACGGCGCGCGCCTCGCGGATGATGGTCTCGACCACCTCGCCGGCGCCCGGCAGGTCGCGGACGAGACCGACGCTCTGGCCGGCCATCATCGGATAGTACTCGGCGTCGCCCTGCCTGAGCGCGGCGATGTAGACATCGTTCGCGGCGCTTCGCTGGATGAGGGGCGGCAATACCGGCGCGCCGGACTCCGCGTACTCGCGGGTGAAGCGGTTGGCGAGCGCGCGCGCCCAGAGGCCGCTGAGGGCGTCCGTCACCGTGGTCGCGTCGCTCTCGCTCTCGAGGACCCGCTTCTTGTAGAGCTCGGGGGCCATCGATTCTCGGGTGGCCACGAAGCGTGTCCCCAGCAACACGCCGCTCGCCCCGAGGGCGAGGGCGGCGACGAGGCCGCGGCCATCCGCGATTCCGCCCGCGGCCACGACGGGGACTCGTACCGCGTCGACGACCTGGGGCAGCAAGGCCATGATCCCCACAGTGGTGGCATCCGGCGCCGCCGGTTTGCCGTCAATCGATCGGTGGCCGCCCGCCTCACCCCCCTGAGCCACGATCACGTCGGCGCCGCCGGCCGCCGCGGTGCGCGCGTCCTCCACCGTCGAGACCATGGCCATGACCTTGATGCCGCGCCGATGGCAGTCGTCGACCAGCCCAGGCTCGAGCCATCCGAGGGCCGCGGAGAAGACCGGCGGCCGCTCGTCGAGCACGACCTTGATCGCGGCATCCACGAGATCAGGCGCCCGAGCGGGTCGCGCCATTGTCGTCGGAATCCCGAGGCGCTGGCGGAAGCGGTTGAGCATCTCCTGGGCTCCGCGCAGCGTTTCCTCGCGAATTGCGTCGGGATCGATGGGCGGCCGGAGGGCGCGGTGCAGCCACAGGTTCACGCCGAACGGGCGGTTTGTCAGCTCGCGCGTGCGGTGGATCATCTTTCGCAGATCGTCCGGAGGAACGTTGAGCCCGGCCAGGATCCCGAGGCCTCCGGCGCGGCACACCTCCACCACCAGGTCGGGACCGGCGATGGCGCCCATGCCGGACTGGACGATCGGGTACGCGATGTCGAGGAGATCGCACAGCGTTGTGCGAAAGGTCATGGTGCCGTCTCCTTGATCGCCTGCTCGCGGAGCTTGGCGCGCTGGATCTTGTCACCGGCCACTTGTGAGCCCTCCGCCGCGATCACGGACGCTACTCGAGACGGTAGAGCTTCGCCGCGTTGCGATGCGCGACGCGCTCGGCGATGTCCGGCTGGAGCTCGCCGAGGATCCGGCGTGTCCACAGAAAGAGTCGATCCAGCATCGCCGGCTCGAAGAGCCGCGCCGACCAGATGTCCACGCCGATCAGGAAACGGTCGGGCATTTTCTCGATCAGCGCCTTCCAGCCTGGATCGAAGGGACCGGTCTCGGAGGCAAGCGCAGGCGTCCGCTGGAAGTGCATGCCGGAGAGATCCACGAAGAGATTAGGGTTACGCATCAGGAGCCGATCGACACGGCCGGGCGGACCTTCGCCGGCGTGGGCGAGGACGACCGTGCTCTTCCGGTGAGCGGCGAGGGCGCGCTCGAGGGCGGTCTCCGCTGCATCGGTCAGCTCGTAATGGATGACGATCGGCACGCCGAACGTCGCCGCGACGTCGAGGATCTTGCCGAAGGCGGCGCCGGTCGGGTCGCGGTCGATCGTGCGGCGACCGACCTGGCGCACGTGGATCTCTCCGATCACTCGGGGCCGGCCTCGGTCCAGCTGGATCGCGAGCTGGCTCGCGGCGCTCTCGGACGTCGGGTCGGGCAAGGGCAGGCCGGCGATCACGCGATCGGGATACTTATTGCTCGCCGCCGTCAGCCAGGCTGTGTCGTCCTTCTGCAGCCCGCCGACGCCCAGGAGCACCACCTTGACGACGTTGTGCCGCTTCATCGCCGCGACGTACGCGGCGATCGCGGTCGCGTTCGGCACGTGCGAGTGGGCGTCGATCAGCGGTCCCCCGTAGTCAGCGCCCCACGCCGGCCCTGCGGCGAGCAGCACGCCAAGCACGAGGGAGCCTATGAAGCGGCTCGCGCGGACCCCCATCAGATGATGCCGTCTCGCGTGAGCGCGTGGAGCTCGGCCTCGTCGAGGCCGAGCGATCCGTAAACGTCGCGGTTGTGTGCCCCGAGCGCGGGTCCTGCCCAGCTGAGCGTCGCGGGGGTCTCCCCGAGACGCGGCGTGGGCGCTGTCATGCGCACGGTCCCGAGATCGGGATCCGGGACGTCCACGAGGATCCCGCGTCCGA
>WNFU01009571.1_pt1 | contig 10909 bp, 9 predicted proteins | sample 5400121 | NCBI WGS metagenome assembly WNFU01 (sample SAMN13153360, study PRJNA577476) | soil metagenome | isolation source: 100 cm soil or saprolite under grassland replicate 1 | place: USA:California | collected 2016-06-15
TGCTCGAGAGCGTCGGGATCGCGGACGGACGTCGCCGACTGACCCAGTACCCCCACGAGCTGTCCGGCGGGCTGCTGCAGCGGGCGATGATCGCGACGGCGCTGCTGACCGAGCCCCGGCTGCTTCTGGCCGACGAGCCGACGACGGCCCTCGACGTGACCACGCAGGCCGAGGTGATGGCCATCCTCGACGAGCTCCGGCGCGAGCTCGGCCTCGCGATGGTGTTCATCACGCACAACCTCGAGCTCGCGGCGGCCGTGTGCGACCGGACCGTCGTGATGTACGCGGGCCAGGTCGTCGAGGTGCGCTCCTCGGCGCTGCTGCACACCGATCCGCTCCATCCCTACACGGCGGCCCTGGCGGCGGCCAGACCGGACATCGCGTCCACGGCGGACCGACTGCTCGCGATCTCCGGCCGGCCGCTCTCGGCATTCGAGGCACCACCGGACGAGTGCGCGTTCGCACCGAGGTGCCCGCACGTTCGCGACCGGTGCCGCGAGTGCCGTCCACCCTTGGTCGAGCTCGACGGAGGCCGGTCCCGGTGTGTTCGCGCCGAGGAGCTCCGCGGGCAGCTGGGGGTGCGGCCGCATGGATAGCTCGGCCGAGCCCGTGCTGGTAGTGGACGGTCTTCGGAAGACCTTCGCGGACCTCGTGGCCGTGGACGATGTGAGCCTCCGGGTCCGGCCGGCGGGCTCGCTCGCGATCGTCGGCGAGTCCGGCTCGGGCAAGACGACGGTCGCCAAGATGATCGTGGGCCTCGAACGGCCCACGGCGGGAACGATCCGCGCGTGCGGGCGGGACAGGTCCAGCCCTGCGCGATCGACCGCCGAACGCCGGCTTCGGGGCCGCGAGGTCCAGATCGTGTTCCAGGATCCTTACACCAGCCTGGATCCACGGCAGACCGTCGAACGGACACTGGACGAGGTGCTGCGGTTGCACCACCCCGACCTCGACACCGACGGGCGCCGGGCGCGCGTCCGTGAGCTCCGCGAGCTGGTCGGCCTCGACGCCCGGCAGCTCCGGGCCCTGCCGCGCTCGCTCTCCGGCGGGCAGCGCCAGCGGGTGGCGATCGCGCGGGCGCTGGCGGCAGAGCCGAGGGTACTGATCCTCGACGAGTCGGTGGCGGCGCTCGACGTCTCGATCCAGGCACAGGTCCTGAACCTGCTCGCCGACATCCGCGACGAGACCGGGGTCTCCTACGTGCTGATCAGCCACGACCTGGCGGTCGTCCGCCAGCTGACGGAAGAGACGATCGTGATGTGGCGAGGCGCGGTCGTGGAGCAGGGCCCGACCGGCCGCGTCCTCGACGCTCCGAAGCACGAGTACACGAAGCGGTTGCGCGCGAGCGTGCCGCGGCCCGGCTGGAAGCCCGGGCGTCGATCATCGGAGGTATCGGAGGAGGAGCGAAGGTGACGGAGGAGCTGCAGTATCTGTCGGCGGTCGACGCGCTCAGGCTGTTCCGGACGCGGGAGCTGTCACCGGTCGAGCTGATGACGGCGGTGATCGACCGCGCCGAGAAGGTCGAGCCGACGATCAACGCGTTCGCGGCGACCCGGTACGAGGAAGCGCTCGACGCCGCCCGGGCGGCCGAGCGACGGTACGCCGGCGGGGTGGACGTCCCGCGAGCGCTCGAGGGCGTGCCCGTCGCGGTGAAGGAGGAGGCGCCGATCGCCGGGCAGCCGAACACGCTCGGCTCCCTGCCCCTGAAGGACGAGGTCGCCGACCACACCGCGGTGTTCGTGCAACGGATCCTCGACGAAGGAGGCATCGTCCACGCGCGGACCACGACGCCCGAGTTCTCGTGTACGGCCGTCACGTGGTCCCGGCTGTGGGGCGTGACCCGGAACCCCTGGAACCCGGCGTTCGCGCCGGGCGGCTCGAGCGGCGGCTCGGGCGCGTCCCTCGCGGCCGGGTCGACGACGCTCGCGACGGGCTCGGACATCGGCGGCTCGATCCGGATCCCCGCGTCGTTCTGCGGCGTGGTCGGGTTCAAGCCGCCGTACGGGCGGGTCCCGGAGGTGGAGATCTTCAACCTGGACCACTACTGCCACGAGGGGCCCTTGGCCCGTACCGTCCGAGACGTCGCCCTGCTCGAGAACGTGATCGCCGGTCCGCACCCCAGCGACGTAGCCTCGATCCGGCCCAAGCTCGGCATCCCCGAGCGCCTCGAGCCGATCGCCGGCATGCGGATCGCCCTGTCGACCGATCTCGGCTGTTACGCGGTCGACCCCGACGTCGTCACCAACACGCTCGCAGCAGCGGACCGGTTGCGGGACGCGGGAGCGACCGTCGATGGGGTCGCACTGCCGTGGGACCTCGCGACGATCGGCCGCGCCGCCCGGATCCATTTCGCGATGATCTTCGGCCCCTCCATCCAAGAGCTCTACGACCAGCACGGCGACGACCTCACGTCGTACACACGGCGGTTCGTGGAGTCCTCGGCGGAGATCGGCAAGGACGCGTTCGTCGAGGGCCTCGAGCTCGAGGCGCGCGTCTACGAGCCGCTCGGCGAGCTCCTCGAGCGGTTCGATGCCCTGATCTGTCCGACGTTCACCGTCCCCGCGCTCCCGGCCGAGTGGGACGAGGGCGACCCCGTCGAGGTCGACGGGCGCACTCTCTCGAATTGGGACGAGATCCTCATGACGGTGCCGTTCAACATCGCCAGCCGGTGCCCGGTGATGAGCGTGCCCTCGGGCCTGGCCCGGACGGGGGTGCCGACCGGCCTGTCGATCGTCGGCAAGACGTACGACGATGTCACGGTATTCCGGGTGGCGGCGGCGCACGAGGAGCGCTTGCCGTGGCTCGACGCGCCGGGGCGCCGGCCCGCGCTGTGACGGGACCACTCTCGCAAACCCCGTCGGGCAAGCTTCGGGCCAGGGCGATCGGCGTGCCTTTCGCCGGCGAGCCGGGTCCATGGAACGCGATCACGGACGTCCCCGGGGTCGAGGTGGGCTTCGCCACCCTGATCGAAGGCGACGACGTTCGGACCGGCGTGACCGCGATCCACCCTCGAGGCCGGGACGGCGCCGGCGATCCCGTCGTCGCCGGATTCCACTCGTTCAACGGCGACGGCGAGATGACCGGCGCCTCGTGGATCGCGGAGTCGGGCACCTGCACGGGCCCGATCTGCATCACCAACACCCACGCCGTGGGGGTTGTCCACCAGGCCGTGGTTCGATGGACCACCGAGGTCCATCCGGACGTCGCCGAGGGCTGGCTGCTCCCAGTCGTGGCCGAGACGTGGGACGGGTACCTGAGCGACATCGGAGGCGACCACGTCTCGATCGAGGACGCTCGGCGCGCGATCGAGGGCACGTCGTCGGGGCCGGTCGAGGAGGGCTCGGTCGGCGGCGGCACCGGGATGAACTGCTACCACTTCAAGGGCGGATCGGGGACCGCCTCGCGCGTGGTGACCCACGGGGGCGAGCGCTACACCGTCGGCGTGTTCGTCCAGGCCAACTTCGGCGACCGGCGCGAGCTGGTGGTCGCCGGCGTGCCGGTGGGCGTCGAGCTCCTCGAGGACGACCCGATGGAGGAGTTCTTCGCGGCGCCGCCGGGCACCGGCTCGGTGATCGGGATCGTGGCGACCGACGCTCCCCTGCTCCCGGATCAGTGCCGGGCCCTGGCCCGGCGGATGGTCGTTGGGATCTCCAGGACGGGCACCTCGGGCTCGCACTTCTCCGGCGATTTGTTCCTGGCGGTGTCCGTGGCGAACCCGGATGCCTTCGCGACGGTCGCGCAGGCCTTCGCCGGATCGGCGGCTCCCTACGGCGAGGTCCGCTTCGTCCCGTGGGTTTTCCTCGACCCCTTCTTCGAGGCCGTGTCCCGGTCGACCGAGGAAGCGGTGCTGAACACGCTGACCGCGAACCGGGAGATGGTCGGGCTCCGTGGGCATCGGTCTCCGGCGCTGCCGACGGACGAGGTCGTCTGGCTCCTGCGCGCCCACCGGGTGATGGAGTGACGCCTCGACGGCGGCCGGACCTTCGTTCCGCCGAGGCGCTCGGGCTGATGGCCGGACCGCCTCCCTTCGCCGACCGTGGGGTCACACTCGCGAACTGGCAGGAGCCGCCGTTCAACCGGTGGGCGTTCCAGCACGTCCGCGAGCTGATCCCGACCGCGCGGATCGGCCGCGGCGACGGACCCGCCTGGCGGCTCCCGCGTGGCGAGCGGGATGTGTCGGGGATCCGGTTCCGCGCCGGCGGTCGCGAGATGACCGTCGAGCAGCTCCTCCGACGCACCTGGACGGATGGGTTCCTCGTCCTGCACCGGGGCCGGATCGTTGCCGAGCGGTACCTGAACGGCCTCACGCCAGGGACGCCGCACCTGTTGATGTCGGTCTCGAAATCGGTGGTGTCGACGATCGCGGGCACCCTCGCGGACCGAGGCGCACTGGACCCGTCCGGGCCCGTGACCGACCTCGTGCCCGAGCTCGGGCGCACTTCCTTCGAGGGCGCCACCATCCAGCAGCTCCTCGACATGCGCACCGGGACCCGGTTCGACGAGAACTACGAGGACCCAGACGCGGACGTGCGCGTGTACGAGCAGGTGTACCTATGGCGTCCGCGCAGCGGCCGGCGGCCGCCGCCGGACGCCCTCGCGTACTTCTCAACGCTCCGCAACGACGGCGAGCACGCCGGCCCGTTCCGCTACCGGTCGATCCTTCCCGACGTTCTCGCCTGGGTGCTCGAGCGCGCGGCGGGAGTTCGGCTCCATGAGCTGATCGCTCGAGAGCTCTGGCAGCCGATGGGCGCCGAGTTCGATGCCGAGATCACCGTCGACGCGCACGGCAACCCCATGGCCGACGGAGGGATCTGCGCGACGCTGCGTGACCTCGGGCGGTTCGGGCAGTTGTTCGTCCAATGGGGCCGGCGTGGTGAACGCGCAATCGTCCCGCGCTGGTGGATCGAGGACACGGTCCGCGGAGCACCCGACGGGCCGCGGGCGTTCGTCGAGGGCGACGACCCACCGGGCTTCCCGAAGGGAACGCACTACCCGAACAACTGGTGGGTCGAGGACCCGGTCGTGCCGTCCTTCTCCGCGCTCGGGATCAACGGGCAGCACGTCTTCGTGCACGTTCCGTCCCAGACCGTGGTCGTGAAGTTCTCGACCTGGCCGGTCGCGCTCAGCCCGGCGATGCGACGGACCACGATCGGCGCGATGCTGGCGATCGCCGACGCCCTCGCGTCGGACACGGCATGATCCACGAGGGACGATCGGGGGCACTGTTGCGTTGGCTAAAGCCCGGGCGCGGGGGACCTATCGTCCCGGCACGTATCAGATCACGAGGGCCAGTTCGGCGAACGCGTCGGCGAGAAGAGCCGTCGGTCGAACATAGGCTGAAGGGCACAGAAACCCGGACCATAGCCTCGGCCTGCGCATTCGTAGGATCGGGCCTCCGTCTCGTGGGAGGTTGTGCCCGTGTTCTTGTCCTTGGTGGATCTGCTGCTGCGGCGTCTGGTCCGGCTGCTCGCCGGCCCGTCTGACGATCTGAACAGCGAAGTCGAGGTGCTTGTCCTTCGCCACCAGCTGATGGTCCTCAAGCGCCAGGTGGGCAGGCCGCGCCTTCGCCGTCCCGACCGGCTGTTCATGGCCGCCATCAGCAGGGCGCTCCCTGGAACTCGCTGGTCGTCTTTCTTGGTCACACCCCAGACGCTCCTGCGTTGGCACCAGGAGCTGGTGCGAGAGATGGACCTACCGGCGCAAGTCCTCCGGTGGCCGGCCACCGATCTCCGGTGAGGTTCGCGACTTCATCCTGCGATTAGGGAGGGAGAACCCCAGGTGGGGGTGCCTCAGGATCCGGGGCGAGCTCGCCAAGCTCGGGCTCCGGGTCTCGGCGACGAAAGATCCGCACGCTGCTTCGCCTCGTCGAGTCCGCCCGCGAATGGGGCCAGATCGCGACGGGCCTACCGCACCTGGACGGAACCGCCCCAAGCAGCGGAGGGGTTCGGTCCATTCGACCGCCGGGAGTTCCCCATGAGTCACGTCATCTCTTCCGCCGGCCAGACGACCCCGTTCTTGCGCTTTCCGGTGGTGCACAATGGTCAGCCACATTCAAACGGCGATCCCTTCAGGCGTAGCACGCATCCGTCGGGCCACGTGACGGCATCACCTTTGTCGTCCAGTCGATGTTCGGCCAAGCTTGGGTCATGAGGACCACGGTTCTTGGCGGATGCGGTGCCTGGCCCGCAGCCGGACAGGCCTGCAGCGGCTACCTCGTGGAACATGATGGCTTCCGGCTCCTCGTGGATCCTGGCTACGCGACCCTCCTTCGTCTACTTGAGGTGGCCATGGCGGAACAAGTCGACGCCGTTCTCGTCAGCCACGGCCATCCGGACCACTGTGCGGACCTGCACCCCTTGCTCCGGGCACGGGTCCTCCGGGACGATCCGGCTCCGCCGCTACCCATCCACACGGTGCCCGACGCGGTCACCAAAGTCCTTGCCCTAGACCGTCCTGGCATGCTGGATGATGCGTACAGGCTCCACGAGTTCGCCCCCGGCGACCGGTTGTCGATCGGTCCGTTCGATATCGCGACTTGGCTCTTGCCCCACTTCGTCCTCAACGCGGGAATGCGGCTCGCCGCCGGCGGCCGCACGCTCGCGTACACGGGAGACACCGGACCGAGCCCCAACGTGGTAGACCTTGCGCGGGACGTCGACCTCTTCCTGGCCGAGGCCACGTTCCCCGATGAGGTACCGGCCGACTCCGCGCGCTTCCTTTCGAGTGCAGGACAGGCAGGGGAGAACGCCGCGCGCGAACCTAGGGCACCTCCTGCTGACCCACCTGTTGCCGGGCTCGGACCCGTCGATCGCATTCGACGCGGCACTGAGAGCCTACGGGGGGAGTGCGACCGTGGGTCAGCCTGGGACAACCATTGACCTGGACGACGCGTAAGCGGGCGCGCTCGGAAGGACCTGGCCTCTCGACCCGCCTCTTGTATGTCGTGTCACCTCCAGGTCTCCTTGCATCCCGATCCTTCATCAATCCATCAGGTTGGCCCCCCTTGGCGTTCGCAAGGTGCGTACGGTCGCCGTCGCCCCACGCGTGGGCATATAGGACCGTGTCCGCCTCCGCGGTTGTTGCTCGGGCCCGTGACAGGTCTTTCTTCGAGTTCGCTCGACCTACTGCGCCTCCGCACCCACGATGGGGATCCAGACTGTCCACCGGGCAAGACACTTGTTTCGTGAACATTGCCCGGCCACAACAAACCCCATGGCTCATCCCCGCATGGCGGCGGGGGAATCCGTTCGGATTTTGGATGTGGTCCGCAGGGCAGGTGGGCTTGTCAGCAATTGCCTGGTTGGTGAAGTGTCGCCCATCCCCCGGGCGTCGGGACGGATCCTGAGCTCTTCCTCGGGTTCGGGGCAGGCCGAACGGCTCAGGGAAACCTGCTGGTCATGCTGCGGATCCGAATGAATGCCCCCTTCAGGATCCAGACCGTCTACTGGGCGAGACACCTGTTTCCTGAACATTGTCTGGGCACAAGGGACTCTATGGCTCATCTCCGGACGGAGCCATCACCGGATCCTGGCGGTCCGCGGGGCAACCCCGCAAGTGCCCGGCGGGGGTGCAGCGCCCCGAAACCGGCCGGGGGTCGGGAGGTCCTCCGAGCTCGTCCTTGGGTTTCCGTGCCAAGCTGACCCAGCTGTGATGAAGACCCGCTGGTCAGACCACCGATCGGAATGAAAGCACCCTTCGGGGCCGCGGACTGACCCGCAGACTGTTGATCGACTGAATCATCCGGGCTGCGCGGGGGGCGGGTGCCCGAAGCTTACAAGTCGACGAAGCCGCTCTCGTCTGTGGCCACACTACGGCCCGCTGCATCGAGGAGATCGACGCGCATCGGCATCGCCACAGGCTCCTCGGAGAGGAAGAGAACAACTCCGTCGTCGACAGTGTCTTCGAACGTTCTCCCCTGGGCGTCCGTAAGACGCACGCGCGAGACCCCCTTGCCGGCGTCCTCGACAGTGCCGCCGGCCCGGAACCCGTCATCTCCCCAGTTCCCTCCGAGATTCGCCCACGGGAAACCACGCGCCGGCAGGTCCCCGACGCCGCCACCCCCAGCCACGGCGAGTACGTTCCACCGGTCCGGATCTTCATGGGACACGAGCACGGTCCATTGCCACTGCTCCGTCCCTGTCGAACCGCCGTCGGCGTTGCAGGTGACGTACCAGAGCTGGCGTTGGGGAGCACCCCGCTTCTTCACGAGCCGGATCGTGTCCGCCAAGACTCGAAACGGGACAAGCCTGCCCTCCGATCCCTTCAAGCCTGGACGATCCAGCCACTCACGGATGGCGTGCTCTGGCGTATGCGACACGGCGGCTCCCTCGGGGACGGATTTGGCTTCGCCCCTCGGCCCTCGCTGCCAGACAGCGTAGTCTGCCGGCCTCAGGCGGGGATTCACTCGCGCTTGCCTGCGCACTGGCGGCCACGCGGAACCGCAGGGACACAGGAACAAAGAAGCGATCTCTCTGGCCTGAAACCCGGGTGCGAGGTCGGCGGCGCGCGCTCGCTCGGAACCGGTGGCATGCTTCCCCCGAATGGGCTCGATGGGTAGCGCGGGTCAGTCCCAGATCGAAGCGTGCTCGAAATGCGGGGCAGGGGACTGGCAGGTTGAGGAGTTCGGACTCTTCGCCCGGCTGTCCCGATGGCTCCAGTCCGGGCGTCCCGCGCCGATGGCCCGGCTGACCTGTCGGAACTGTGGGACCGAGTTCCTTACCCATGACAGGGGTTCCTGGACGGTCCTGCGTTCGTATCGCATGGTCTCGGACTGGTGGGGAGCGCCGATCCGGGTCCTCCGCGTCCTCGTGCACGCTCGGATGGCGATCCCAGCACCCTGGCTTTACCTGGCCGCTGCGGCGGCAGGCACCCTCCTCGGTCTCGCGTTAAACGTGACGATCGGGTGGGCGTGGTGGGCGGTGGCTCTCGCCTCGGTGGCCGCGGTGTGGATCCCGTTCCTTCTCACGGCCTTCATGGGAGTGGGACGGAGGCAGTCGCTGTGGGCCAACCTCCTCGACGCGTTGGATCCCAGGGGCGCCCTCGCCCGCTGGAGCAGGCGGGAGGAGGAGGCTCTCCGGGCCGCCCCCTTCCCCATCTACGGGCTCCCGCCTTCATGGGAAGGCCCCCGGCTCCTAGGAGGTATGGCGTGGGGAGGAATAGGAAGGGACGTCGGTCCTACCGAGCTGGAACTCGCCCACGGTGACCCAGAGGACCCAACGGGGCTCATACTTCGCGTTTCCTCGTCCCTCTCCCGGGGCGAGCCGGACCTTCCGCTGGAGCTCGTCCGGCGGCAGCTTGGCGAGTGGCTGTGGCAGGAGCAGAAACGGCCTCCGACGGGGCTTCCTCAGGAGGGGCTCCGCGAGTGGGTACGGGCCCGAGATCGAGAGTTCCGACGCCGCGTCATTCCATCGTTCACCCCGGTCCGAATCCCGGTAGACGGCGAGCCCGTCCGATTCGACCATCTCCCGGAAGGGCGAGCCTGGGTCGCGGTGGGCGGCACGGACGATTTGACCATCACGCTGCGCGCCAGGAACCTGGCTGTGGAGGCGGTTGAGCTGGTCAGGGTGAACGACGTCGAGCCCTACGTAGAGGGCAGCCGGCGTCTCCGGGAGCGGTGGCAGAAGGAATCGTGAGTGACGTGGCTTCAATCCGGTGGCGCACCCCGAAGATCTGGTCAAGGTCGGCTTCTCCCAGTCTCAAGTCGTGCTCATGAACGAGGCCCTGAAGATGGCTACATTGCACGGGAGCCCGCGGTGAAGGGGTCATTCGAGATTTCGGTCGAACAAGAGGGGCCTCCTCCTTCTGCGCGTCTGGGATGAGGAACGCAGAGGGGGACGTGTGGGCTACGCACTCGACTGCGTAATGCGCGATGACACTGTTGTCGGCTGATCCGATACCGGCATCAACGCGGTGGCCAATGAGATCCAACCGCCGGGATCCGGGGAACGCGACCCCGGCGACTGACCGCCAACCGAGTCGAACCAGATCCTCTCGGCCAAGCTCATCCTCCTGATGGCGAAGGACAACCCAAGGTGGGGCTATCTGAGGATCCGGGGCGAGCTCTTGAAGCTCGGTACCCGCGTGTCCGCCTATAGAGAACAAGAACCTCGGATCGGGGCCGTGACCAGGTCTTTCTTCGAGTTCGCTCGACCTGCTCGGCCTCGGCGGCCATGACGGGGAACCCAGACCGTCCAATTGGGGGAGACACCTGTTTCGTGAACATTGTCCGGCCACACCGGACCCCATGGCTCATCTTCGGATGGCAGCGGGGGAATGCATCGCCGCCTAATCGTGGAAATCGGTCCGGAGAAAGAATCCGCACTGTGCTCAAGGTGCTCGGCCGGGCGGCGAGCCGCCACGAGCTGGGAGGTCGTCCAGGCTCGTTCTCGGGTTTGGCGAGGCCCAACAGAGTTTGAAGGATCGGCTGGTCAGGCCGTTGATCGCAATAAATGCACCCTTCAGGCACAAAAACCTCGGATCGGGCCCGTGACCAGGTCTTCCTCGAGTTCGCTCGACCTGCTCGGCCTCGGCAGCCACGAGGGGGATCGGGACTGTCCACCGGACGAGACTCCTGTGTCTCGTGAACATTGTCCGCGACACCGCCCCCATGTCCACCTCCGGATGGCAGGAGGGATTCCATTAGCCATCATGGGAACAGTTCCGGGTTCCGGACCGGCCGAACGGGGCCAGAGGGAAGCCCCTGGTCAGGCCACGATCGGAATAAGTGCACCCTTCACCGCCTCCGTCTCGAAGGAGATCCCAAGGCGAGGCGCGAGCCGCCAACTGCTTCTACGAACGTCGCGGTCCGTTCCACGACCACCAGGTGGAGGACGTCCGTGACGAAGCGCTCGAGTGGCAGGCGCCCACTGCGGATGCCACGGCTCCGGAAGAGCGCACGCACGATCGGGTC
>WNFU01016363.1_pt1 | contig 10907 bp, 15 predicted proteins | sample 5400121 | NCBI WGS metagenome assembly WNFU01 (sample SAMN13153360, study PRJNA577476) | soil metagenome | isolation source: 100 cm soil or saprolite under grassland replicate 1 | place: USA:California | collected 2016-06-15
GCAGCACGACGTCGCGTGGCCGCACAACGCTGAGCAGCTCCTCGGCGTTCGTGCGCAGGGTCTTCTCATAGTGCGCCCGCTCGCCGGCACCAAGCGGACCGCCGTCCCCAGCAGCTCCGTACAGGTGATTGTGGATGCGTTTGGTGAGGCTGGGACTTCTGCGCGGGGCCCGTCAATCCTTGATCGGCACTCGCCATTCGATGACTGTGCCCCCCGCCAGCCCGCGCGATGCGGTGAAGCTTCCGCCCAGCCTCGAGGCGCGGTCTTCGAGGTTGTGCAGGCCCCGGCCAGGTGTGTGCGAGCTGGGTAGACCCGTCCCGTTGTCGGCGACGCGCAGCAGGAGATCGGTTCCCGCTTCGACCAAGACCTCCACACGTGAGGCTTCGGCGTGCTGGACGACGTTCGACAGCGCCTCCTCCAAGGCGGCGAGCAGTTCCTCAGCCACCTTGTCCGAGACGACTGAGTCGACGGGCCCCTCGAACAGGAGTCCAGGTGCGAACCCCAGCGATTCGCGGGCGGCGTCGACCACAGCGAAGACATCGACTCTCAGGCCCCGCTGGCGAGGTGCCTGCAACGCGAAGATCGTCGTGCGGATCTCGCGGATGGTGTCGTCGAGGTCCTCTGCTGCATGACTGATGCGGTCGTCCAGGTCATCCCGTGCATGCGACGGGAGCATCCCCTGAAGGTCCAGACCGGTCGTAAAGAGCCGCTGGATGATCTTGTCGTGGAGGTCGCGGGCGATTCGCTCGCGATCTTCCAGCACCGCGAGCTGCTCCACGCGTTGCACGAGTCGCGCGTTGTCGACCGCGACGCCAGCCGCTGATGCCAGCGCCACCGCCAGGTGCTCGTCATCCTCGCTGAATTCCTGCGCGCCCTGCTTCTCGCAGAGGTACAGGTTGCCGAACACCGCGTTTCGGACGCGAACGGGGACGCCGAGGAACGAACGCATGGCCGGATGGTGCGCCGGAAACCCGAACGACTGGGGATGGGTCGTCAGATCGCGCAAGCGCAACGGCTGCGGATCGACGATGAGGAGCCCGAGGATCCCGTGCCCCGCGGGCAGATGACCGATTGCGGCATAGGTCTCGGGGTCGACACCCACCGTGAGGAACTCGCTCAGGCGACGGTCCTCGCCGATGACGCCGAGCGCTCCGTATCGGGCGCCGACGAGCTCGCACGCCGACTCGACGATTCGGCGCAGCACGATCGGTAAGCTGAGGTCGGAACCTATGCTGATGATCGCGTCGAGCAGACGTTGCTGGCGCGCGTAAAGCGGTGAGAACTGCAAGGCCGCATTCTCGTCTGGGAGCGAAGAGTGGGCAATCCAGTACGGGTGTTCCTGCTGGACGACCACGAGATCGTTCGCGGCGGTCTCACGCGGCTCTTCGAACGCGAAGGCGATATCGAGGTCGTCGGCGAGGCCGGGACCGCCGCCGAGGGTCTGTCGCGTATCCCGCCGACGCGACCGGACGTGGCGTTACTGGACGTACGCCTGCCGGACGGCGACGGGGTGGAGGTCTGCCGGGAGATTCGTTCCCGGCATCCCGAGATCCATTGCCTCATGCTCACGTCGTTCTCGGACGACGAGGCGCTGTTCGAGGCGATCATGGCGGGCGCGTCTGGCTACATCCTCAAGCGGATCAAGAGTGATGACATCGTCGAGGCGGTGCGGGTCGTCGCACAAGGTCAGTCGCTCCTCGATCCTGCGGTCACTACGCCGGTGCTCGAACGCCTTCGGAAGGGTCCCGAGGAGGACGAGCGTCTCGCCCAGTTGACGCCGCAGGAGCGAAACATCCTCGAGCTGATTGCCGAGGGTCTCACGAACCGTCAGATCGCCGAGCAGATCCACCTGGCCGAGAAGACCGTCAAGAACTACGTCTCGAACGTCCTCTCGAAGTTGGGGATGGAGCGTCGCACCCAGGCGGCTGTCTACGCGGCGCGAGTGGCCGAGCAGCGCGGATCGCAGCCGGCCGAGTAACCGCGGCCCTGCCGGGCGCCGAACAACCATCCGTCCCGCTGCGCTGTGACCTTCGGCCCGAGACGCTGAGCGCTCCCGGGTTGATGATCGTGGGCGAGGAGCTGCTGATGCCGACCGTCGACCGCCGCACCGGACTCGAGGTGCTCGATCGCCACGAATGCCTGCGCCTGCTCGCGTCCCAGCCTGTCGGGCGGGTCGCGGTCGTGGTGGATGCGTGGCCGATGATCTTCCCGGTCAACTACGCGCTCGATGGTGACAGCATCGTGTTCCGCACCGACGAAGGTTCGAAGCTTTCCGGCGCAAGCAGTGGCTTCCACATGTCGTTCGAGATCGACGGCATCGACAACATGGGACGGCGTGGCTGGAGCGTTGTCGTCAATGGTGTCGGGCGCGAGGTCGTCGACGCCTCAGAACTGGCGCGGCTGCGCGGGCTCGAGCTTGAGCCGTGGAGTCCGGGTGCCAAGACACACTGGATCCGCATCCGTCCCGAGAGCTTGACCGGCCGCCGGGTCGGCGGGCCCACCTGAGGCCCGGAAATGGCCCTGAAGGAACTCGCCGAGCGAGAGTGCCTCCAGCTCCTCGCAAGTCGTGTAGTGGGCCGGGTCGCGGTTGTGGTCGACGGCGAGGCGCGCGTGTTCCCGGTGAACTACCTCATCGATGGCGATGACATCGTGTTCCGGACCGGGGAGGGAACCAAGCTCGACGCCGCACGCGGCGGCGCACTGGTCACGTTCGAGGTCGACGACAGCGATCCCCTGTACCACACCGGCTGGAGTGTCATGGTCAGGGGCCCACTGGAAAGGGTGACAGAGCCCAGCGAGTTGCATCGCATGCACGGTCTGCCGGTGCGCGCGTGGGGTCGAGACGGGCGACACATCGTGCGGATATCGATCGCGCGGGTTTCCGGTCGGCGGATCGAGCGAACTCCAAACGGCACATAGACCGTGCTCAGCCGGCAGGGACGATCACGACCGGCCGCCGTGCGTGGTGCGCGACCTGGTGCGGTGCGCTGCCCAGGAGCAGCTCCTCGAAACCGCCCTGGCCCCGCCGCCCCACGACGATCATGTCGGCGTCCACATCGTCGGCGACCACGAGCAGCGCCGCTGCCGCCGCCGCATCGCTCAACACGACCCGGAACTCGATCCCGGCCGCGTCGAGCGTCGCGCACGAAACCTTCTCGAGTTGTGTCCTGAGGTGTTCGCGCCACGCGTCGTCACCAAATGGATGGATCGGCGACGAGCTCGCCGATCCCGTGTAGTCAGAGGTTTCGATGGCGTGGACCGCGATGACGTCTGCATCCAAGAGTGGCGCCATGCGGGCACACCACGCGACGGCTGCAGCCGAGCCGATTGACCCGTCGACGCCCACCACCATCCGGTGAGTTGCCATCGTGCGCTCCTCGGTGCGGTCCCTCACTCCTTGGCTCATCGTGGCGCCGGGAGCCGCGCTGCCAATAGGGCCTGAAGCCCTGTCGGAGGTGACGGATGGCCCTGCCCGTGCCCGATCAGACTCTCGATCATCGGCTTATGGATGTTTTGGTGCTGGAGACCGAGCCCGGATCCGCGGACTGGACCACCGACGAGCTCACCGACCGCGGGCACCGAGTGTCCAGGTGCCACGAGCCGGGGAGGCCGGCGTTTCCGTGCCGGGCGCTCGAGGGGCAGGGGCCATGTCCGCTCAGTGATCCCGGGATCGATGTCGCCGTCACGGTGCGCGCCCACCCCGGGACGCGACCGTCTCCGCGCGAGGACGGTGTGGCGTGTGCGCTGCGCGCTCGGGTCCCGGTCGTGGTGGCAGGCCGCGTTGCGCGGCACGGCGCCGTGCCGGATCGTCCGGCGGCGTCGACGCGGTCGTCCGGCGCAGTCGTGACGGGCTGCAGGTACGGCTGGAAGGGATCGCTCAGCTCGAGCGTTCGGAGCGCGGGTTGGTCGTCGCGGACGTCGCGGCGGCGCTGCGCGCCTTCGATGCCAGCACTCCCCGGATCGACATCTCGGTCGCGTCGTAGATCGACGGTTATGGCGACCACGCGGAGGCTGTTCGTCACGTCGAGTCATGACGTTCAGCCCTGCTCGAAGAGCCCGCCTGAGGGCACGGTGTGACCATTTGAGAACACCTTGAGAGAAGCATGAGAAACGACAGCTCGTTGCTGCCGCGGCGCTCGAATAGGACGGGAGCGGCTCGCCCCTTTCACTGAACTGCATCCGCCGTTCGGCGTTCACGCCGTGCCGCGTTGCGACCGTTCCTTCGCCGCCACAGCCAGATCCCTACCGTCTGCCCAAGAATGACCGCGCCGACAGTGAAGATGAGGACGAGCGTGAAGGGGGATGTGATCCGCCAGAGCGCGCCGTAAAAGACCGCGTGCAACACAACCAGCGCGAACAACGTGTAGTTCAGGCGCTGGAGGCCCTTCCAGGGCCCGGCTTTGAGCTCTCGCAGGTAACGGTCGGTGGAAACAACGAGCAACCCCACCACGATCACGGTGGCAGCAAGCCCGGTCCAGTTGCCCAACCCGAAACCATTGGTCAACGGCTTGCCATCGGCGACAAAGAAGTCGACGAACCCGAAGGCACCGCCACTATGGCCCTGGAATCCGATGATTACGTGCACGATGCTGAAGATTCCCGTCCACATCCCTACGTCGCGACGCAGGTAACTGTTGACGGGATTCCGCCTGCGGAACAGGAGGTTGGCCGGCCCGATGAGGAGCGTGACCGCGAGGAGCACAAGGGCGACGTCGCCGGTCGGCGACGCCAACTGTCGTATCGAGAAGCCCCCGTGGGCAGGCGAGAGAGCGGTGAGCACGACGACCCCCACCGCACTCGCAAGGGCGAGTGGCACATGGTGGACGAGAACGCGACGGCGCCAGTCGCGGCCCGTGCCCAGGGTGCCGCCCAAGCGCTTCGACGAAGGAGTGGCAGGTTGTGCACTCGCGCTCGACGTCAACGGCGGTCCGTTTCACCGCCGGAGCCGTGGTCGCCGCTCGACCCGTGGTCACCGCCAGAGCCCTGGCCACCTCGAGAATCGTGGTCACCACGCGAGCCGTGGTCGCCGCGAGAGCCGTCGCTATTCATCTCCATTTGGCCGCCGGACCCGTGGCCGCCGCCTGAGCCGGGGCGATCACCGACACCCCCCGCGGCCAGGAGCATCGTCGCGACGAGCACTCCGACCAGGACGACGGCGATGACGGCAGGCACCCTCACCCAGATGGGTATCCGGGTCGTGAACCCGCGGTTAGCCATCTGCCTGTCCTCGCATGGGTCTATCGGACACCTTCGGGCGTTAGATCGGCGCTAGGGGATCCGCTCACAGCGCCCTAACGCCGTGACCAGCCAGGATGGGGTGGTGCGTGTGCTGGTAGTGGAGGACGAGCAGCTGCTCGCGGACACGATCGCCGATGGGCTGCGCCGCCAGGCGATGGCGGTGGACGTGGCCTACGACGGCGACGCCGCGCTGGAGCGGCTCGCGGTCAACGACTACGACGTCGTGGTGCTCGACCGGGACCTGCCCATCGTGTCCGGCGACGAGGTCTGCACGACCCTCGTCGACTCCGGGGTCGACACCCGGATCCTGATGCTCACCGCGGCGAGTGCGGTCACCCAGCGGGTCGCGGGGCTTGGGCTCGGGGCGGACGACTACCTCACGAAGCCGTTCGCGTTCGCAGAGCTGACCGCTCGCATCCAAGCGCTGGGCAGGCGAGCTCGGCCCGCCGCGCCGCCGGTGCTGGAACGCTACGGCGTCCGCCTGGACCAGCATCGTCGCACCGTCACCCGCGACGGCCAGCCTGTGGGGTTGTCCCGCAAGGAGTACGCGGTCCTCGCAGAGCTCCTGCGCGCCGACGGTGGCGTGGTCTCCGCCGAGCAGCTTCTGGAAAAGGCGTGGGACGAACACGCCGACCCGTTCACAGGCGTAGTCCGGTTCATCATCATGATGGTGCGCCGGAAGCTGGGCGCTCCGACGATCATCGAAACTGTTCCGGGTGCCGGGTACCGCATCCCATGACCAATCCGCGCCGCGGGTGGCGTTCCGCGATTCGGGTGCGACTCACCTTGCTCTACGCCGGGGCATTCTTCCTCGCCGGGGCGGCACTGGTCGCGGTCATGTACTTCTACATGGGGGAGGCCCTCGACCGTCAGGTGACGGCCCGGGTCGGCATCACCGAGCACCTGCCAGAGGCGAATCCCAGCGAACCGGACTCGCAACAGGCCGCTCACGAGGCACAGCAGGAGCTGCGCGCGCAGTTTCAGGATGACCGGGACGACACCCTGAACACCATGCTCATCGCCTCGTTGATTGCGCTCGGTGTCGTCGGTGTCATCGCCGGCGGGTTCGGATGGCTCCTCGCGGGGCGAGCGTTGCGTCCGCTGCAACAGATCACGGCGACCGCCCGCCGGGTCGCCGATCGCAGCCTGCACGAACGCATCGCGTTGGACGGGCCCCACGACGAGATCAAAGACCTTGCCGACACTTTCGACGCCATGCTCGAACGGCTGGACCACTCCTTTGACAGTCAGCGCCGTTTCGTTGCCAATGCCTCCCATGAGCTGCGCACACCGCTGACCATCAACCGTTCCCTCATCGAAGTCGCTCTCGACGGTCCCCAGGCAAACGAGTCACTTCGTCAGCTCGGCGGCACCCTGCTCGCCGTCAACGAACGGCACGAGCGGCTGATCGACGGCCTGCTCACGCTTACCAGCAGCGAACAAGGCGTCGTCGACTCCACCCCTGTTGACCTCGCCGACATCGCACGCCACATCACCACGGAGTCCCAAAACGCCGCGCACACCGCCGGCGTCGCGATCCGTACCCACCTGCAGTCCGCGCCGGTCACCGGCGACCCAGTCCTGCTGGAACGGCTCGCCCAGAACCTGGTCGACAACGCCATCCGCTACAACCTTCCCGAACACGGCGAGATCACCGTCACCACCGACACGGTGGACGGCAACGCCCACCTCACGGTCGACAACACCGGACTGCCCGTTCCGCCCTACGAAGTCCAGAGCCTGTTCGAACCCTTCCGCCGCTTACCCACCACCGAACGACTCGCCGACTCCACCACAACCTCCGTTGGCCGCGGAGCCGGACTCGGACTCTCCATCGTGCGATCCGTCGCGCACGCTCACGGTGGCGACGTCCACTCATCGCCCCGAGAACACGGAGGACTCACCGTTCGGGTACGCATACCCGCCGACCAAGCGAGTGGGGACGAACTGAAAGTCGATTGACATGAACTTGGCGCGAACCCGCGACGGCCATTCGCGACTGGGCTCATCGCGGCGGCCTTCGAAGACCATCAACAACTGAGACCGGCGCCACTTGACCTTCGAGTCGACTCACAGGTTTACGGTGTGCGGTGATGAGTACGCTCACGGTGTCCGAGCTCGCAAGCAAGGCGCACATCTCACCTCACACCATCCGCTACTACGAGCGCGTCGGGCTGCTCCCTGCCGCTCCACGCAGCGACAGCGGGTACCGGCTCTACGACCCAGCGCTCGTGGATCGGCTCCGATTCATTCGCGGCGCCAAACGCGTCGGGCTCCGACTCCAAGAGATTGGCGAACTGCTCGACATCACCGATCGCGGCCAGTGCCCCTGCGGGCACACCGACGAGCTCCTACGTCACCGACTCGCCGAAATCAGCGACGAGATCGCCGAGCTCGCCGCCGTGCGCGACGAGCTTCAACGACTCCTCGATACACACCCACCCCCGGCGTGTCCTGACAACAACCCAGAGACCTGGTGGTGTCACGACACCTTCACCGAGAGGAGGTGACACAGATGGGCCCCTGTCCTCTCTGCGGCTGCCCCTGTGGCCAGCGACCTTGTCCCTGCTGCGGTTACGACGACTGAAGCAACAGCATCTACACGCCGCGTGTCCTCAAAGCTTCTACCTCATCGAGTCTGACGTAGAGATCGTCCGGCCGGCGGACCGGCTCGAGTTCGCCGGCCGCGATGAGATCGAGAACCTTGCGGGTATCGACGCCGAGGATGGCCGCTTGGTAATGGATTTTGTAATGAACGGGTTGTCACGGGCTGTTTTCGTTGACATCAGATGGACGGCGTCGACAACGTGACCAGCCAAAACGCGACCGCCTGACAGCCCTTGGACAGGCCCGCACGCTTTCACCACTGCTACAAAGGCCGCCCATGAAATTGCGAGTGCGCCGTCCTTCGGCGAGCCGAGTGTTGGGATGGGTCGGCTTCGCCGCGCTGTGCGTGACGCTGGTTGTGGGCGTATTGGCCCTAGCCACAGTCGCGTTCTTGACGACGGGTGGGGAGTCTCCGCCGGAGAGAAGCCAAGACCGTCTGGATCGGATCGAGGCCGACCGGGGATTTGCGTTGCGTTATCCCGGCGCACGGCTCGTCGAGTCGGATCGCCAACCGTTCTGTGAGGGCGACGAGTCCAACAACCCGTCTGGGGGTCCCCCTGAGCTATGGCGCGATTTCCGCACTTCCGCCCCAACCGAGGCTGTGCTGGCCTTCTACGACTCACGGTTGACGCCGTTGGGCTGGACGCCCATTCCCCAAGAGTCCGAGGCGAGTCCGGGCGCAGATTTGAACTATGAGAGGCGCTTCGGAACGTGGGTCGCGCAACTCGGCGTGGCCGCGTATGACGTCAATCGTGTCGAGATCGCCGGCCAGGCCTTCTGCGCTCAGAACTGACCGCCCGTTCCTGATGTGCGCCTATGTCGACACGCCACCGGTGGCAGCGATTGGCTGAATCCAGCTCAAGCGGCTCATGCACTGCAGCGGGCGAGTCAGCCCCGATGACTCCCGGCCGGCTCGGATGACTCCCGCCACGGACGTCTAGGTGTCCCGAAGGGAAACCTAGAAGTGTGTCTATCCGAGATACGGGTGTCGCGCGACGCGCGCATCCCCTGGTGCCAGTGTGTGAGCTTGTTTTGGCGCGTGAGCATCCGCTGCTGCAAGTTCGTGGAGGAATTCGGAGGTAGTTGGTCGCGCAGTCGGCATTGTCAGCTGGCTGATTCGACGCGCACGGCAAGTTCGGCCGGTGTTGCGTGCGGGCGCCTATCTCGAGCGGGCTCAGATCGCAAGCCGCGGCCCCCTTGCGACGCTCCGGCGCTGAAGGCCGGCCCAAGCAACCGCCAACCAGCATTCTGTCTAGTACCATAGACGAATGACGGGACGGGAAGTCCTGCGCCGGGTTGAACGGCTCGGCTGTCAAAGCGTCCGCCAGCGCGGCTCGCACGTCATCGTGCGCTGTCGGGGCGGGTGCCAGACGGTGATCCCGGTGCATCGCGGCCAGGACCTCCCGCGAGGGACGCTGAGGGCGATCGAGCGGCTCCTGGAGCCGTGTTTGGGTCGAGGATGGTTGCGATGAGTCGAACGAAGAACTACGTGGCGGTGTTCGAGCGCGATCGCGAAAGCGACGCGTGGCTGGTGCACATCAAGGGCATCGAGGCGTGCCACACGTACGGGCGGACGCTTCGCCAGGCCGAGTCGCGGATCCGTGAGGCGCTGGGTGCTTGGCTCGACCGGGAGCCCGACGAGCTCGTCATCACGCCTGAGTGGCCCACGGAGCTCATGCGCTTGGCGTCCGAGGTTTCTCAGACTCGCAACGCCGCGGAGAAGGCAAGCCACGAGGCCGCTGCCAAGACCGCGCGTGCGGCCAGACGACTCGAGCGCATGGGCCTTAGCCGCCGCGACACTGCAGACGTGCTCGGAATCTCGCATCAGCGGGTCCAGCAACTGCTCGCGTCCTAAACAGCGAGCAGTCTTCCGCGACGAGGGTCGGGTCACGGTAACGCGTGCGAGACTTGCTCAATGCCTGAATCGTGGAGCTGCCGCCACTTCACCCAAGCGAACCCGAGGGGTCAGGACCAGGGCAACGTGCCGCGGTTGCTACGCACAGTTGCAGGCACGATCGAGGAGTTCAACACGATCGAGGTTCAGGACATCGTGTTTCAGACCGAAACGACGGCAGAAGGGCCTTGGTGCTCGATGACGGTCTACTTCCACGTCCCGGGAGACGAGTGAGGCTCGGCGCAGACCGGATGCACTGGGCCTGGGCCGCGGGAGATCGCGAGACGACGACAACCGGGGAGAGTCAGCTACAACCTGGCCGTGGGCAGCCCGCACGACGAACACAAGCTCCGATCGAAGCGATGGGTACTTCTAGAGCGGAGACGGCCACGTCGCTAGGACCAGGTCGGGATCAGATGTCGAGTGCTTCCCGCTGCAGGCGTTGACGGAGCCGTTGAACCTCAGTGCGAGGGAACCGGCGATGACCGCCAACGGTCAGAACGCACGGGAGTCTGCGCTCTGCGGCCCATCGCCTCAACGTTTGCGGTGAGACGTGCAGAATCCTTGCAGCTTGGCCTGGTCGTAAGTGTTGCTCCACAGGTCTGTCCATCCGAAGTGGTTATGAACGAAAAGAGCAACGACAGATCAGCAACTATCCGTGCTGGGTCGGCGGGTTGCTCCTCGCCGAACCCAGGCGGACATCGCTACGCACCATCTCGGCGTCGTCGGGGTTGCCGGAAGACGCTCCCGCCAACTTGGCGCCGCCAGCACGCTGCCGGTCGTGTTGTCCGCATGAAGCGTGCCCTCATCGAACCTTTTGCCTAACGCTTGCAGGAGTCACAGATGCGGTGCGCTAGTAGGTGCCGAGCCATCCGAGAGATCGAGTTCTCGGGGTCCTCGTCCAACGCTCGGCGCGCGCTCCTCGAAGTGCTTTCGCTGGCTCGACCCGTAAGTCGTGAACCCCGCGGGTCGAAGCAGCCGGTCGGCGACTCCGGGGGCGAAACCTTCGAGAAAGCCACTGGGCGGACGGTTGCCCGTCCGCCCAGTGCGTGCTTTCCGAGCGTGACGTTATGCCTTGAGGGCCAGGTCCACGTCCTGAGTGGTCCTGTTCGTGCAGTCGATCGGCTGGCTCTGCTGCGTCAAGACGTTGACGTCTACACCGCAAACG
>WNFU01009574.1_pt1 | contig 10906 bp, 7 predicted proteins | sample 5400121 | NCBI WGS metagenome assembly WNFU01 (sample SAMN13153360, study PRJNA577476) | soil metagenome | isolation source: 100 cm soil or saprolite under grassland replicate 1 | place: USA:California | collected 2016-06-15
CTCCGCCGCCGCGACGACCTGATCCGATGGAACCTCCGTCCAGCGTGCGGCGGCGCGCACGCCGAGATTCGTTCCAGCCCAGCGCTCGCTTGCGACGAGGAGCGGCTGCTCGATCCCGAGCTCGCCGAGCACCGCTGGGAGCTCGGCCAGGCCCCAGCGGACGATCACGCGGGAAGCCGGCCCTGTGCAAAAGCGACGAAGGCGCGCGCCGCCCGCGTCACGCTGCGCCCGGTTGCGCGGGCGAGGAAGATCTCGCGCACCGGGTCGAGGCCGCGCACGCGGGCGGTGGCGATCCGCCCGGCAGCGAGATCCGCCTCGATTGCCAGCCGTGAGATGAAGGCGATGCCGTGTCCTGCGAGCACCGCGCTGCGCACGGATTCCTGCAGACCGAGCTCGAGCCGGACATCGAGGTCGCGCAGCCGCATCCCCGCATTGCGCAGCTCGTCCTCGATGACTTGCCGGACGCCTGCGCCGTCCTGCATCACGATCAGCTTTTCTCCTCTGAGATCGTCGAGCGAGACAGTCTTGCCGGCAAAGCCGTGATCCGACGGACACGCGAGCACGACCTCGTCGCGGAAGAATGGCTCGAACGCCACGCCGCGATGGCGGCGTCCGGCACCGACGATGCCGAGCTCGAGCTCACGCTCGGCGACCCGATCGACCACCGTCTGGGTGTCGGAGACGGTGAGCCGCACCCGCACGTCGGGATGCTGCTCCTGGAATTCGCAGAGCAGGAGCGGGACGACCGTGCCGCCCGGGCCCGTCGAAGCGCCGAGCTCGAGCGTGCCGGTGATCGCCCCCTCGTCGTCCGCGTCGAGGTCCTCGAGCAGGTGCTCCTCGGCGGCGAGCACCCGCTGAGCCGACGCGTAGAGGCGTCTCCCGGCCTCGGTCGGCTCGACCCGGCGGCCGGAGCGGTCCAGGAGCTGCCGCCCGAGGCGTTGCTCGAGCGAGCGGATCTGCAGGCTCACGGCCGGCTGGGTGACCCCGAGCCGCTCGGCCGCCTGGGAGAAGCTCTTGCGCTCCACGACGGCGCAGAACGCAGCTAACTGACGCGTGTCCATCGGCTTCAGCCTCGCGGTTCCGTTCGCTCCTCGCCATCGCGCTCTCGTTCGGTCTCGCCAAGCGCGGCCACGACGCTGGCTGGGTCCACCGTCGGGGGTCCGCCCGATGCTCCAGGGCGCTCCGCGCCGGCTGCCACCGCGGTGCTGCCGAACCAGCGGTTGAACCTTCCGGCCCAGCGGTCGAGCCGACTGACGACCGCACCTAAACGCACAGCGCTCCCTTCGGCACGGCAAGCAGACGCATAAGACAAGCTTATGCAATCCGGTTCCGAGTGGGGCAGGCTCTACGATCCTCGCGTGGCCTCAACGCCGCAGTCGAGCGACTCCTTCAGCCTGCGGTTCTCGGAGCTGACGGAGGCGAGCCCGGCGCGGCCGCGTGACGCCGCACTGCGCGCGTTCGACATCGTCCTCTCGGCGTTCTTCCTGCTCGTCTCGTTGCCCTTGACGGTGCCGATCGCGCTCGTGCTGTTCCTGACGAGTGGACGTCCGCTCTTCTACCGCGGCGAACGAGTCGGGCGTGGCGGGCGCGTGTTCGAGATGCTCAAGTTCCGGACGCTGAGCCCGAACGCCGAGGAACGGCTCGGCCCCTACCTCGGCGAGGAGCTCGTCCACCGCACACGCGAAGAGACGACGGCGATCGGTGGGTGGCTACGAGCAACCCAGCTCGACGAGATTCCGCAGCTCTGGAACGTCGTGCGCGGCGACATGAGCCTCGTCGGCCCGCGGCCGATCCGACCCCGCTTCTTCGCCGAGCTCGTGGAGGAGCTTCCGGCGTACTGGCAGCGACTCGTAGTCCGCCCGGGCCTCACCGGCTTCGCCCAGGTACGCCGCGGCTACGAGACGTCGATGGCGGACAAGCTCGCGCACGACCTCGAGTGGATCGCCGACCGTTCCTTGCGGCTGTACTTCCGCACACTGGCAACAACCGCATGGCGCGTGCTCGGCCAGTTCGCGCGCGGCATCGCCGCGCGCTAGACGTCGAGCCGGGCGTCCTCGAGGTCGAGGTCGCGGTAGAGACGGCGTTCGACTTCGTCGTCGATGACGCCACGGCGCCGAAGATCCACGATTGCCGCGCGTTCCGCGTCGAACAACTCCCGGCGCAAGCGCTGGTAGTCGAGGGACCGCTCCTCGATCGCGCCGTCGTCGTCCTGCTTGAAGCGAGACATGAACCGATCGCGCCGGAAGCCGTAGAGACCACGCAGCCGCTCGGCCGTGTCCTCTCGTACCCAGTCCTCACCTTCCAGTTCCTCGAGCCGTGCCAGGGCGGCGTCTGCGGCCTTGATGCGCGCCTTGGCGTGTTCCTTCTCGTCGAGATTGTCCGCTTCCACCCCGAGCGCACGAATGACGACCGGCAGGGTCAGACCCTGGACGACGAGTGTGCCGAGGATGACGCAGAACGTGAGGAACACGATCAGGTCACGTTGCGGAAACGCGCTACCAGCATCCGTCGTCAACGGCACGGCCAGTGCGGCGGCCAGGGAGACGGCGCCCCGCATGCCTGCCCACGAAACCACGAATGCACGGGCCGGCGGCGGCGGCGGGTTGTCGGGGCTGAACGCCCCCAGGAACCTGCTCGGGAGGTGCGTGAACACGGGCACGAAGAGGAGGCGCGCAACGACCACGGTCAGGGTGACGAGCACGCCCCACCAGATGAGCTCCGCAGTCGAGAACCCCGTGAGGGAGTCGAGGATCCGCGGCAGCTGAAGACCGACGAGGACGAAGAGCAGGGCATTGAGAACGAAGGTGAAGATCTCCCAGACGGCTCCTCCCTGAAGCCTCGTCTGGAACGACGTGAGCTCCGGCGTGTGCCAACCGAGATAGATGCCGGCCGTGACGACCGCGAGCACGCCAGAAGCCTCAACGGCGTTGGCCGGAATGAATGCGAGGTAGCCGGTGAGGAGGGCGATCGTCACCTCGACCGGCGGGTTGTCGAGCCGTCGCCGAACCGCGGCGACGAGAAAGCCGACGACGAGCCCGATCGCGACTCCGCCGACAATGCTCCAGAGCAGGCGCCACGATGCGTCCCAGATGGAGAACGTGCCGGCGACCGCCGCCGTGACAGCGACGCGGTAGAGGACGAGTGCGCTGCCGTCGTTCACCAGGCTCTCGCCCTCGACGATCGAGACGAGGCGACGTGGCACGCCCAGTCGGCGCATGATCGCGGTCGCCGCGATCGGATCCGTCGGAGAGACCACTGCTCCCAGCACGAACGCCGCGGTCCATGACATGTTGTCGACCAGCGTGTGTGCCACCGCCGCGACCGCGACCATTGTCGTGATCACGAGTCCGATCGCAAGGAGGCCGATCGGACGGACATTCGCCCGTAGCTCGCGTAACGACGTGAAGAACGCCGACGAATAGAGGAGCGGCGGCAGAATCGCGATCAGGACGAGGTCGGGAGGCAGCTGCAGAGTCGGAACGCCCGGGACGAAGCCGAGCGCGAGACCGCCGAGAACGAGCAGAATCGGGTACGGGATCCGCAGCGCCGGGGCGATCGCAAGCAACGCCGCGACGGCAAGGAGCAGGGCCAGCAGGACGAGCTGGGCGTGGGTCCCGAAATCCACACCGCGAGCCTACGCCGCGGCCACGGCCACGGCCCTACGTCAGACCGATTAGTTCAGGACGTTCGACAGCACGACCGCGAGAACGTTCAGGACCGAGATCGTGAAAGCGATCGACGTGATCGCGGCGGTGGCGCAAACGAACGCGTGCGTTTGTGGATCCAACTCACTCCCCGGAAGGGGTAGAAGGCAATCCCTCGTTCGAGGCCCCTCTACACTGACCGGCCGTGTGCGGGATCTGCGGAATCGCATCGACGAACGGCTCGGCAGTCACCGACCGGGTCGCGGCAATGAGCGCAACGCTTATTCACCGGGGCCCGGATAGCTTCGGCGAGTTCAGCGACGGAGACGTCGCGCTCGCGGCCCGGCGCCTCTCGATCATCGATCTCGAGACGGGCGACCAGCCGATCGCGAATGAGGACGGCACGCTGCACGTCATCCAGAACGGCGAGATCTACAACTACCGCGAGCTACGCCGCGAGCTCGAACTGGCAGGGCATCACTTCCGTACCCAGGGCGATACCGAAGTGCTGCTACACCTCTACGAGGAGCACGGCGACCGCTTCGCCGAACGACTGCGCGGCATGTTCGCGATCGCGATCTGGGATGCACGCCGGCGGCGGCTCGTGCTCGCACGCGACCGCTTCGGGATCAAGCCGCTCTACTACCGCGCGGCCGAGAACGAGGTTGCCTTCGCCTCGGAGCTGCGCGCCCTGCCCCGCGGCGAGATCGACCTCGACGCGCTGGAAGCGTTCCTCGCGTTCAACTCGATCCCCGCACCGCTGACGATCTTCCGGGAGATCCGCAAGCTCCCGCCGGGCTATCTACTGATCTGGGAAGACGGCCGCGTCGAGCTGCGCCGCTTTGCCCGTCCCGCGCCCCTCGAGGAGCTCCGCGAAGACGAGGAGGCCGAGCTCGTCGAGGAGCTCCGGTCACGCCTGCGGGACTCCGTGCGCGCGCACCTCGTCAGCGACGTGCCCGTAGGCGTTCTGCTTTCGGGCGGTGTCGACTCGGCGTTCCTCGCTGCTCTGGCCGCGGAGGAGAGCTCCGAGACGCTGCGCACGTTCTCGATCGGCTTCGAGGAACGCTCCTTCGACGAGCTCGCATGCGCGCGCCTCGTCGCGGAGCGTTACGGGACGCAACACCGAGAGCTCGTGCTCCGCCCGGATGCGGCGCTGCTCTTGCCGGCCCTCGCGGACGCGTTCGACGAGCCGTTCGCCGATTCGTCGGCGCTGCCGACCTACCTCGTGTCGCAGCTCGCGGCGAGCGACGTGAAGGTCGCGCTTTCCGGCGAGGGCGGCGACGAGCTCTTCGGCGGCTACTACACGTATGCGGCCGACCTGCTCGCCGAACGAGTCGGCGGTCTGGCGCGACTGGCACGCCCGCTCGTCGAGCGGCTGCCGACATCGTCGTCGAGGGCGAGCTTCGACTACAAGGCGAAGCGCTTCGTCCGCGCCGCACACCTGCCTCCGCTCGAGCGCCATCACGGCTGGAAGGAGATCTTCTCGCCCGAGCTTCGCGCGGAGCTCACCGGACGCAGCTCGGCGTTCGATCCCGTCGGCATCCTTCGCGACAGGTACAGCGAGACCGAGGGCGCCGACGAGCTTGCCCGCTTGCAGGATGTCGACCTCGGCATCTACCTCGTCGACGACCTACTGGTGAAGACCGACCGCGCGTCAATGGCGCACTCGCTCGAAGCCCGCGTGCCCTATCTCGACACGGTCGTGACGAATCTCGCGCTCGCGCTTCCGGCCCGGCACAAGATCCGCGGCCTCTCCAAGAAGGTGCTGCTGCGCAAGGCAGCCGCCCCGCTCCTGCCGCGCGAGATCGTCCACGGCAAGAAGCGCGGCTTCTCGATCCCCGCAGCGGCCTGGCTCCGGGGTGAGCTCGAGCCGTTCGCGCGACAGACCCTCTCGCGCGAGACCCTTCACCGTCAGGGGTTCTTCCACCCAGACGTGGTCACACGGCTCCTCGACGACCACGTCGCCGGCCGCGAGGATCGCAGCCGCCAGCTCTGGGGTCTCCTCGCGTTCACGCTCTGGCACGAAAGCCACGTCGAGCGGGCCCCGCAGGTTCCCTCACGGCCCGAAGTGCTCGTCGAGCGCTGACCTAGACTCCTCCGAATGGCCAGCCGACCTCTCGTCGCTCACGTCGTCGGCGCGCGGCCGAACTACATGAAGGTGGCGCCGGTGTACGCCGCCCTCGATCGGCGCGCAATCGTCGAGCAGCGGCTGATCCACACCGGTCAGCACTACGACGCGCTCATGAAGGACGTCTTCTTCGCGCAGCTCCCACTTCCCAGGCCGCATCTCCAGCTGGACGCTCGAACGACCGAGGACGCCTTGATCGAGCTGGAACGCGTCTTCGGTGAACTCGAGCCGGATCTCGTGGTTGTGGCAGGCGACGTCAACTCGACACTCGCAGGCGCGGTTTCGGCTACCAAGCGCGGCCTCATGGTCTGCCACATCGAGTCGGGCCTGCGCAGCAACGACTGGCACATGCCCGAAGAGCTGAACCGTGTGATCACCGATCACCTGTCTCGACTGCTGCTCACCTACTCGGAGACGGCCGACGCCAATCTGGCCAACGAGGGCATTCCGAATCGAGAGCAGACGATCGAGCGGGTCGGGAACACCATGATCGACACCTTGAAGGCCAACGAGGAGGAGGCGCGAGGCCTCGAGGCTTGGCGCGAGTACGGCCTCGAACCTCAGAACTACGCGCTCATCACGCTCCACCGCCCAAGCCTCGTCGACGTGCCTGAGTTGCTTGGTCGAACCGTCGACGCACTCAACGACCTCTCGATCAACCTTCCGATCATCTTCCCGATGCATCCGCGGACGCGGAAGATGCTCGATCAACTCGGCGTGGAACCGAAGTTCGCGGTCGTCCCGCCGCTTCCGTACCGCTCGTTCCTTTCGCTCGAGGCCGACGCCGCCGCTGTGATCACCGACTCCGGAGGGATCCAGGAAGAGACAACCGTCCTCGGAGTTCCGTGCTTCACGCTTCGTGACAACACAGAACGGCCCGAGACGCTGGACGGAACCAACACACTGCTCAACCTCGAGCCGGAGTCCCTGCGGGACATTCCATCGCTGCTTGCCAAGCCGAAGCGCGGCGAGATCCCGGAGCTGTGGGATGGCAATGCAGGCGAGCGCGCAGCGGCCGCGGTTGAGCAAATCCTCAGCCAGGTGGAGGTCCCTGCCTGAAGGTCTGGGTGGACATGACCGCGTCGGCGCACGTGCTGGTCTTCAGGCCCCTGATCCGGCTGTTGCGCGAGCGGGGCGACGAGGTCGAGATCACCGCACGCGAGTACGCGCAGACACTCCAGCTACTCGAGTTGCACGGCCTCGAAGCGACCGTCGTAGGCCGTCACGGCGGGCGTTCGCGGCTCGGGAAGGCACGCTCGCTCACCTCGCGTCTGCGCGCCCTGCGCAAATGGGCGCGGCCACGCGAGTTCGATCTCGCGCTGGCGCATGGCTCACACGAGCTCACCATCACTGCACGGCGGCTTGGCATCCCGAGTGCGACGACGCACGACTACGAGTTCGCCACCCTGCAGCACCACCTCGGCATGCGCGCCGCGACGAAGGTCGTCGTGCCGGACTCGATTCCCGACGAGCGCCTCGCACACTTCGGCGTCAGACCGCCGAAGCTCCTACGGTATCCCGGCCTGAAGGAGGAGTACTACCTCTCCGACTTCGAGCCGGACCAGAGCGTGCTCGAGCAGCTCGGCGTCGACCGCGACCGCGTGCTCGTCGTCCTGCGGCCGCCGCCCGACGTGTCGCTCTACCACCGCCACTCGAACCCGCTGTTCCCGCAGACGCTCGCCTATCTCGGCGAGCTCGACACGGTGCACGCCGTCGTCCTGCCCCGGACGGACGAGCAGCGTGAATACGTACGCGAGCTCGCCTTGCCCTCGGTGATCGTCCCCGATCGCGCCGTCGACGCGCAGAGCCTGATCGCGCTCGCAGACGTCGTCGTCTCCGCGGGCGGCACAATGAACCGCGAGGCAGCCGCGCTGGGGGTTCCCGTCTACACGACCTACGGCGGGCGGCTCGGCGGCGTCGACGAGGAGCTGATCCGTCAGGGCAGGCTCAAGCCGCTCACCGATCCGCGCGCCCTGGAGCTGCAGAAGCGGGAGGCGGGCTCAGGCAGCCGCGTCCGCCGCGATCCGGCGGTCCTGCTCGACCTGTTGCTCACCGCACGTCGCGACGACGTGTAGGACGTCGCCGCCGTAACGATCGAGCTTCGTCGGTCCGACCCCAGGCACGGCACCGAGCTCCGACAGGTCACGCGGACGGCGTCCGGCGATCTCGGCGAGCGTCGAGTTGTGGAAGACGACATACGCCGGCAGGTCCTCGGCCGTTGCGCGTTCGAGGCGCCAGCGCTTCAACGCCGCATAGAGCGGATCGTCCGGCTCGGCCGCACGGGCAGGACGGGAGACGGCGATGCCGAGCTCACCGAGGAAGCGGCTTGCCTTTCCGCTCCAGGTCAACGAGAGATGTCGCTTCGCCCGCGTGAGGCCGACATAGAAGAGCCGCCGCTCCTCCGCGATCTCGCCCGGCTTCTTCGCCTGCCTGATCGGCAGCTCCTTCTCCTCCAGCCGCGGGACGAAGACTGCCTCGAACTCGAGCCCTTTCGCACCGTGCAGCGTGAGCAGGTGGACGCCGCGGCGGTCCGCGCCTGTCGAGCCGAACCGGGCTTCCAGGTCGGCGATGAAGGCGCGCGTCGTCCGCTCGCCGTCGTCGAAGTCCTCCGCGAGGCGAATGAGACGTCCGAGATCGGATTGGCGCACCATCTCCCGTTCGCCGAGCTTCTCTGGCGGCTGCGCGCGCCACCCCGCCTCCCTGGCGTAGCTGCGTACCAGAGCAGCCACGTCGGTCGAGTCGACCCTGCGCAGCCGGCGCAACAGTTGGCGCGCGCCCTCGCGCGCAAGCAAGGACGCACCCTGGAACGGGATCTTCGTCTCGTGCAGCGGCTCTTCGAAGTCGGCAAGCCTTGCGTTCGTGCGACAGAGGATCGCGATCCCCTCGAGCGGCACGCCTTCGTTGTGCAACGCTCGCACGCGTTCGATGACGAATGCGACTTCGCCTTCGCGCGCCGGGAACGACTGTGTGATCGGTTCGGGCCCCGAGCCGAGCGTCGCGCGCAGGATCTTCTCCGCGCCGCCGAGCGCCGGGACGATCCGGTTCGCCAGCGCGAGCACCTCGGGCGACGAGCGGTAGTTGTCCTCGAGCCGGATCACCGTCGCGTTCGGGAAGCGAACCGGCAGGCCGAGGAGGTACGCGGGCGTTGCCCCCGTGAATGCATAGATGGACTGGTAGTCGTCACCGACGGCGCAGAGCTCTTCACGGTCGCCGAGCCAGCGCTCGAGGAGCGTCTGCTGCAGGAGGTTGACGTCCTGGTACTCGTCCACCGTGAACGCGCTGAAGTGCTCGCGAACCTCGGCAAGGGCCTCCGGACGTTCGTCGAAGAGACGGATCGTGAGCTCGAGCACGTCCTCGAAGTCGACGAAGCCACGGTCGGCCTTCTCGACCTCGTAGCCGCGAAAGATGCGGAACATCAGGTCGGCCGGGATCGGCGGCTCGTGATCGCCGAGCTCGGCGAGATAGGTAGCGGGAGTCAGCCTACGGTTCTTCGCCCATTCCACCTCGGTGGCAAGGTCACCGGCGGGGCGGAACTTGTACGGAGGCGGCAGCGTGTTCCCGAGCTGCCGTAGCAACAGCGCCTTCGAGGCCATGATCCGGTCCGGCGGATCGCCGAGGCGGTGCAACTGGCGCAGCGCGGCCGAATGAAACGTCCGCGCCGTGACGCCGCCGACGCCGAGCCGCTCCAGCCGCTCGCGCATCTCGGTCGCCGCCTTGTCCGTGAACGTGACCGCGAGGATCTCGTGTGACTCGAACTCGCCGATCGCAATCTGGTTGGCGATCCGGCGCGTGATCGTCGTCGTCTTTCCCGAGCCGGCGCCCGCAAGGATGCAAACGGGCCCGCGCACCGTCTCGACGGCGCGGCGCTGTTCCGGGTTCAGCCCGGCAAAGATGGGATCGCGGTCCACCCGTGCACCGTAAAGACCGCGCGGGACGGCGACTGTGCCGAGTTAGTGCAGAGTGTCTTCCAGAACCGCGGCGCCGGCCCGCTTCGGTTCCCGCAACATCGCGGCCAGCCGCGAGACCACGTCCAGGGTGTCCCCACGCGACACCATCCGTTCGAGCTCGTCGAGCTCCTCCTGGAGCCAGTCGGCGTCGATGGGCGGACGTGCGGCGCGGAGGATCTTCGGGTGGGAGGTGGGGCCGACCGTCTCGCCGTCGGTCCAGAGCTCCTCGTGCAGCTTCTCGCCCGGGCGAACGCCGACGAACGTGATGGAAATGTCCGTCTTCGGGTCCCTCCCCGAGAGGCGGATCATGTTGACCGCCAGGTCGAGGATCTTCACCGGCTCGCCCATGTCGAGCACGTAGACCTGGCCGCGGCCGCCGATCGCGCCGGCCTGTACGACGAGCGAGACCGCCTCCGGGATGGTCATGAAGTAGCGCGTCATCTCTGGATGAGTGACCGTGACGGGGCCGCCCTTCTCGATCTGACGCCGGAAGATCGGGATCACGCTGCCCGAGGAGTTGAGGACGTTGCCGAAGCGAACGGCGACGAAGCGCGTGTTGATGTCCGTGCGGTGGCCGTAGGCCTCGACGATCCACTCGCACAGAGCCTTCGACTGGCCGAGGAGGTTCTTCGGGTTCGCGGCCTTGTCCGTCGAGACGAGCACGAAGCGCGCCGCGCCGTACTCGACAGCGACGTCCGCGATCACGCGCGTCGTGAGCGCGTTGTTGCGGACCGCCTCGAGCGGGTTCGCCTCGAGCAGCGCCACGTGCTTGTACGCGGCGGCGTGGAAGACAACGCCCGGCTTGTACCGCTCGAAGACCTGGCTCATCTTCGCCCGGTCACCGCAGTCGCCCAGCACCGTCGCGACGGCGGAGAAGTCGCGGTCGTCGATCAGCTCGCGCTCGATGCCGAACAGCGCCGACTCCGACTGCTCCACCAGCACGAGCCGCGCCGGCTCCACGCGCGCGATCTGCCGGCAGAGCTCGGCGCCGATCGAGCCGCCCGCGCCCGTCACGAGCACGGTCTCCCCGGCGAGGTACTTCGCGAGCGAGCGGACGTCGACCTCGACCGGCTCGCGGCCCAGGACGTCCTCGACCTGCACCGGCCGGATCTGCCCGGCGAGGTTGAGATCCCCGGAGATCAGCTCGTACAGGCCCGGCAGCGTCTTCACCGGGACGTTCGCGGCCT
>WNFU01019124.1_pt1 | contig 10906 bp, 10 predicted proteins | sample 5400121 | NCBI WGS metagenome assembly WNFU01 (sample SAMN13153360, study PRJNA577476) | soil metagenome | isolation source: 100 cm soil or saprolite under grassland replicate 1 | place: USA:California | collected 2016-06-15
CCGGCACCAGCCCGCCGGCGTCCGGCCCCGAGACGTCCGGCCCGGAGGCGTCCGGCGGCCCCGAGGCGTCCGGCGCGGAGCCATCCGGCGCGGAGGCGTCCGGCTCCTAGGTGTCCGGCCCGAGGCGTCCGGCCCAGAGGCGCCCGGCTCCTAAGCGTCCGGCGCGGAGGCGTCCGGCGCGGAGCCGTCCGGCCCGAGGCGTCTGGGATCGAAGGGTCCGGGGTCGATGGGTCCGGGGTCGAGCGCCCGCCCCGAGGTGTCCGGCGCGGAGGTGTCCGGCGGGGAGGTGTCCGGCCCGGAGGTGGGGGTGGACATCATCATGGGCAGGTCTGTGGCTGGCGAACCATCAACGAGTCGGATGATGCCGGGCACAAGGCCCGATACGCCGTACGGTCTGTCTAGGCAAGGTAGCTGTCGGCGCGGGGTTCAATGACGAGGCCGGCTTGGTCGTAGTCGCCCCGCCAGAGAACGAGGTTACCTATAACCGGCTGCCAGAGGGCGTTGACGGCTGGCTCGGCGAGCCTCCTGGTAGATATCGAAGCCAGGTAGGGCTGGATCTCCCGGAAGGTGGCGGCGTCGGGCGCCGGGTTGTCACGGAGCTCTGCGGCCAGCTGGGCAACTCGCTCCGAGGCCGCGCCATACTGAACAGCAACGGGCGCAGTTTCCTGGTCGATCATCTTGAAGGCGGCTTTGGGGTTGCGGGTATTCTTGCCGGCATCGACGAGCGGCCCCTCGGTCACTGCGCGGAATTCGTACGCTGCACGATTCTTCTGGATGATTCCGGCTCGGTTGTTGGGGTCTTCCAGGCGCAGTGTGCGGTATAGGTCCGGGTAGTATTCGCGGAGGCTGTCTAGATCATCTGGATCCGGTTTTCCTGGACCAAAGTAGTTGCGAGTTATCCCAACTCTGGTCTTATAGTCGCTCGGTTGTCCGCCGTCGGCTGGCGCGAAAATGATGACCTGGCCACCGTCGGGTCCCAGGTGGCCCTCTCGGTTGGCCCGGCCGGCGGCTTGCTGGAGGGAGTCGGCGGGAGCGAGGGCACGGTAGACGACGGGGAAGTCGATGTCGACGCCGGCTTCGATGAGTTGTGTGCTGACGAGGTATATCGACTGGTCGGTGGCGAGGAGTTGGTTGACTTCGTCGAGTACGTCTCGTCGGTGTAGGGCGCACATCGCTGTTGACAGGTGCCGGACTGCCGCTCCGTCAGGGGTGTGACGGCTCAGGTGCTCGTGCATTGCTCGGGCGTCTGCGATGGTGTTCACGACGACGAGGGCTTGCCGTTGGGCGGCGGCCTCGCGGGCTACCTCGTCGAGCGTCGGCTGCGGTTCCGGCCACCATGTGTACTTGACCCGCCGCAGCGCGGCGTACAGGGGTTTCGGGTCGGCGATCACGTCTCTGGGTTCGATGTCTTTCATTGTGGTGAAGTCCCACAGCTCCGGTTGGGTCGCCGAGGAGAGGAGCACTGTGGTGTTGAAGCGCTGGGCGAAGGCGCGTAGCGCGTCCGCGATCACGGGCAGTAGCTGGTGTGGCAGTGCTTGGACCTCGTCCAGGACGAGCACCGCGTTCGCGAGCCGGTGGACCTTCCGCATTTGGGCGGGCCGCCGCCCGAACAGTGACTCGAACAGCTGCACGGGTGGTGACGACGAACGGGGCGTCCCAATTTTCTGCAGCGAGCCGGTGCCATCGCCATTCAGGGCGGTCACTGTCCATCTGTACGTTGGAGTGGTGTTCCAGTACGACGGGCTGTTCGTGGGGGCTGGCTGGGTCGAGCAGTCGGCGGAGTACGGCCGCGTTCTGCTCGGTGACGGTCAGGAACGGGACGGCGACGACGATCCGGCGGCGGCCGTGGAGTGCCGCGTGGCGCAGGGCGAATGCCGCCGAGGCCAGCGTCTTGCCCGATCCGGTGGGCGCCGGCAGGCGGTAGATTCCGGTGGGTCCTTCGGCGGCGGCGACGGCCGACTGGTACACCTCTTCCCGCCACCGGTCTACCGAGGAGGCCGCGCGTTGTGCGATCAACTCGGCGCGACGTCGGGTGAACCGGTCCCACAGCTGCGCAAGGTCCGTGGCCGGCGCGACCCGGGCAGCTTGGAGTCCCCAGCGGTGCGCCGCGGTGTCGAGGCCGTCCGCGTCGACCAGGCAGGAGTAGAGGAAGCGGATCAGGAACTCACGGTCGAGCTTGTCCTCGAAGCCGACCGGGAGCGGTACCGGGGCCGGGTCGAACAATTCAGGCAGCAGCGGCCGCAGGGCGTGCTCGGCGCCGGCACGACGCAGCAGCCCGTCCTCGGCCTTCTCCTTCAGCAGCGACTCGCGCACAGTGCCGGGGTCGGTCAGTCCGCCGTGATGGCCGTGCAGGGCGTATTGCAGCACCGGCAGCGCGCGACCGGACGCCAACCGGACGCCGAGCGTCTTGTGGTCGATCCCGACCGGCCCGCCGGATGCCTCGACGCGGGTGAGCTTCTCTTGCCACTCGCATGACGCTTTGCCCGCATCGTGCCCAAGTCCGATGAAATGTCCCGCTTCGGCCGCTCCGAACTCCGCGGCGAACTGCCCGGCCAATTCAGCCGTTCCCCGCAGATGGTCGACCAGCGCATGCCGCACGCCGTGCCCGTTGGCACTGTGAGCCCACAACTGTCTCACCATGCTCCTAACGTGCGGTCGCAACCTCCGCCTGGGCTGGCGTCACAGTACTGCTCGAACCTGTTGCGCTGGCTGATCGGATCCAGTAGCTTCTTGGGTCGTGGGGTTGGCCGGTTCTGCTCCGGTACTACGTAACAGAACTGGCCAAAGTCGGCCAGCGGCCCGCCGGCGCGAGTGGCGACTGCTCGCGAGGATCGCAACTGCTATGTGGTGACCGGAGCAGAGAGTAGGAGATGGAGGGGCGGGCTATGCCACGCAGGTCGAGATTGCCTGTTGCCTGCAGGGACTCAGTGATCATGGCTGTGCTGTCTGGCCGGCTTTCGGCGGCCGACGCGGCCGGCCAGCACAACGTGACAGAGGACGACGTCAAAAGGGACGTGCAGCGGTTCGTGGCTCCGGGTCGGCGGGCACTACGGCAGACCAACTGACGTCCATGCGCAGGTCCGGGGTCCTGCCCGAATGGGCAGGATCGTCGGGTTCGTGTCGCACTTGTCGTCGGGATGGCGACACACTGTCTTTCGCTCGGAGGGGGTGTTTTGGTGTGGTGTTGGATTTGCGACGCTCGCAGTCTGGGCAGCCACCGGTGGTGGTCCAGGTGTGGGGTGAGGGCGCGTTGTTCACCAGGCCGGAGTTCCGGGTGGAGCGGTTGACGTACCCGGTGATGACGCCGACGGCCGCGGCCGGTGTGCTGGAGTCGATTTTCTGGAAGCCGGAGTTCCGGTGGGTTCCGGTCGCGGTGGAGGTACTCCGCCCGATCCGGCAGTTCAGGTTGCGGCGTAACGAGACCCATGACCTGCCGGGATTGGTGGATGCCGTGACGGCGGGGCGGCGGATCGACACCGTCGCGAAGCGGGACCAGCGCAACGCTGTCTGCCTTCGTGATGTGGCGTACCGGATCCACGCCCATGTCGAGGTCACCGATCATGCGACCAAGAATGAGGCGGCGTACCGGGACCAGTTCCGGCGCAGGGTGGGGCGCGGCTCGTGCTTCAGCCAGCCGTACCTGGGTGCGCGCGAGTTCCCGGCGTTCTTCGGTCCCGCGGACGATACGCCGGCCCAAGGCGATGCGGACCTCGGGATCATGCTGCACCGCATCGATCACGGCCCGCCGCTGCGGTTCGACTGGTTCCATGCCCGACTGGACCACGGGGTGTTGCGCATTCCCCGCGAGGGCATCCAACTAGACGAGCCTCCCCGAGCGGAGGCAGGCTGATGCTCCTCCAACGCCTGGTGGCCTATCAACACGACAGCGACTCCGCGGAAGGGCCGGCCTTCTTCCGGCGGCGGCTGATGCGGTGGCGCGTGTCCCTGGCCGCGGACGGCACGCTCCGGGACACGAAGCTCGTCGACCTCGCCGATCCGGCGGACCGGGCGACGAAGAACGGCCGCGAGTTTCCGGTGCCGCACATCACCCGCACGGTGGGGATCGCGCCATGCCTGGGGGCGGACGACCTGCAGTATGTGCTCGGCTGGGCCGACGAGGCGTCGAGGCCCGAGCGGGTCGCCAAGGCGCACGAGGCGTTCGTGGAGTTGGTCCACAGCTGGGCGAAGGCCGACCCGGACGAGCGCGTGGCTGCCGCGTTCGTGGGCTTCTACGCCGGTGACGAAGCCCGCCGGCTGGTCCGGCCCGATGGCTGGCTGTCCAAGCACGGAGTGCTGGTGACCGTGGACGGGCTGCCGGCTACCGAGTCGCCATCGCTGCAGCGTTTCTGGGCGGCGGAGGTGCAGCGGCGCAAGACCGGCGCGGCCAAGAGTGGTGGTGGCCGCCGCGGCATCTGCCTGGTCTGCGGCCAGATCCGTGGACTGCTCGACACCCTGCCGCAGAAGCTACCCGAGCGGCTGATCCCGGGCGCCACCAACGATGCCTCGCTGGTGTCGGCGAACAAGCCGATCCACGCCTACGACTTCACCGACGGGCTGTCCACCGTCCCGGTGTGCCTCGACTGTGGCCGGCAGGCCGTGGACGGGCTGCGCAAGGTGCTGGAGGACCCCAGGCATTCCCTGACCTACGGCGGCCAGCACGCCCGGCTGGTCTGGTGGACCATCGGGCCGGAGATCGATGTCAGCGAGATGCTGGCCGATGAGCAGCCGGCCACCGTCGACGGCCTGGTGCTGCGGGTGCACCACGGCGACCTGGTGGTCGACGAACTGGAACCCGACCGGTTCTGCGCCCTGACGTTGAGCGGCAACGTCGCCCGCGTCGCGATCCACGACTGGATCGACATGCCCCTGGGGGCGCTGGAACGCAACATCGGCCGGTGGTTCGCCGACCACCGCACCGAAGGCTCCGGCCGCCAGGTCCGACCGTACTTCCCCCTCCTCCGACTGGTATCGGCGACCGGCCGCTGGGTCAAGTCCAGCACTGGCGGGTCCGGCAGGTACGCGCCGCTCGGCGACAAGGCGGCGCAACGACCACCCGACGTCGCCCAGCAGTTGCTGCGCGCCGCGCTTCTCGGCACCACCCCGCTGCCCTCCCCGCTGCCTTCCTCCCTACTCGGTCACCTGATCACCCGGATCCGCACCGACCAACGGGTCGACGGCCCCCGGGCCGCGTTGCTCCGGCTCATCCTCGTCCGCTACCCCAACCGCGCCCAGGAGGCGCCGATGCCCGGCCTCGACCCCGACGACCTGACACCCTCCTACCTCGCCGGCCGGCTGTTCGCGACCTACGAGTCCATCCAGTACGCCACTACCCGGGCCAGCGGTCAGGACCGGCTGAACACCACCTTCGCCGACCGCTACCTTGCCGGCGCGATCACGAACCCGCGAGGCGCGCTGATCCAGGGCCAGCAACTATCCAGTGCGTGGTTGAAGAAGCTTGCCCGCAGCCGGCCCGGGCCGGCCAACGCGCTGTCACGGCGGCTGACCGCACTTGTCAACAAGTTCAACGCGTCAGACGGGCTTCCCAGCCGAGCCGACATGCATAGCCAGGCCCTGTTCATCCTCGGCTACCACCACCAGCGGGCATCCGACTTCGCCGCCGCCGATGCGGCCAATGCCCGCCGGTCCGCCGCTGACTCCGAAGCCGACAGCGACGCCGACGACATCGCCGTGGCTGCTCTGCCGGCCGACTGAACCAAGCCCACCAGAGAGGACCGCACGTGACCGCGCCCCAACTCGACCCGGCCGTCAAGCACGACATGGTGTACCTGTTCGACGTCACCGACGGGAACCCGAACGGCGACCCGGACGCCGGCAACCGCCCCCGCACCGATGACGAGACCAGCCAAGGGCTGGTCACCGACGTGGCGCTGAAGCGGAAGGTCCGCGACACCATCGGCCTGGCCGCGCAGGCCGCCGGGCTCGACCTCGCCAACTACCAGATATTCGTCGAGGCCGGGCACGCGCTGAACACCAGGCTCGAGGAGTCCTACGCCGACACCGGCCTCGCCCTCGGCGCAAAGACCGTCACCCCCGAACAGGCCGCGCTGGCTCGCGCCTGGCTCACCACCCGGTACGCCGACATCCGTCTGTTCGGTGCGGTGCTGTCCACCGGCAAGACCCAAGCGCTCGGGCAGATCCGCGGGCCGGTGCAGTTCGGCATGGCCCGCTCCATCGACCCGGTCTTCCCCGTCGACCACGCCATCACCCGGGTCACTCAGACGACGCAGGCGGACATCGACAAGGGCGAAAGCACCGAGATGGGCGGCAAGTGGACGGTGCCCTACGCCCTGTACCGGTGCGTGATCCACTACTCCGCGCCGCGCGGCGCGCAGACCGGCGTCTCACCGGCCGACCTGCAGGTCTTCCTCACCACCCTGGTCAACATGTTCGACCACGACCGGTCCGCGACCCGCGGCGAGATGGCCGCCCGTGGCCTGTACGTCTTCAGCCACCGCGACGGCTTCGGTTCGGCACCCGCACAAACCCTCCTGGACCGGATCCGGATCGAGCGGCTCGGCGAGGGGGTGCCCCGCAGCTTCGGCGACTACAAGGTCACCGTCGGACCACGCCGGCAGGATCGCCCTGTCGGCGCTGGAGCACTACGACTACTGCCCGCGTCAGGCAGCCCTGATCCACCTCGACGGCGTCTACACCGACAACCTCGACACCACCCGCGGGACCCTCGCGCACGAGCGGGTCCACACACCGACCCCGCCGCCGTACCGACCGCCCGCAGGAACCCGCATCCTCACCGGCGTCCCGGTCTGGAGTGACCGGCTCGGCCTGTACGGGATCTGCGACGCCGTCGAGCTGACCGGTACGACCATCGTCCCCGTCGAGCACAAAATCGGCCGGTACAAACCTGCCGGGCCGGCCGATGTCCAGGCCGCCGCCCAGGCGCTGTGCCTACGCGAAACCCAGCCACTCCAGGTTCCGCACGCGGCGGTCTTCTCCTACACCGACCGGCGCCGGCACCACATCGAACTCACCGACTCGCTCCTGCAACGGGTGGAGGACATCGCTGCCCTTGCCCACGCCATGCTCCGGGAGGCTCGCCTGCCCGACGCCGTCAACGACAGCCGCTGCACCCGGTGCTCCCTCAAGCACGACTGCCTGCCGAGCCTGGTCGCCGCCCCGCCACCCAACGCAAGCCTCTACACCCCCCAACCCGAGCCGGACGACGGATGACCGAACTGCTCCGCACCCTGTACGGCACAACCCCAGGCACGAGCCTGCACCTCGACGGCGACGCCGTCCGCATCTACCACCCGGACCAGCCCGGCCGCCGGCTGCTGCCGCTCGCCCGCATCGACCACGTCGTCGCCTTCGGCGGCGTCACCGTCACCGACGACCTCGCCCAACGCTGCGCGGCCGATGGCCGATCCGTCACCTGGCTCACCGGGACCGGCCGGTTCCGGGCCCGCATCGTCGGCCCACAAGCCACCAATCCGGCGCTGCGGCTCGCCCAATACCAGGCCCACTGCTCCCCGCCGACCCGACTGGCGGTCGCGGCCGCGTTCGTCGCCGGGAAGCTGCACAACACCCGCCACCTCCTACTCCGCGCCGCCCGCGACGCCACCGGCCCACGGCAGAAGGCGCTCCGGGCTACCGCGGACTTCGCCGCACACGTCGTCGGCGTACTGCCCGACGTCGACCACCTCGACGTCCTCATGGGCCACGAAGGCTCCGTCGCACGACAGTACGTCGCCACGTGGTCCCACCTACTGACCGGCCACTCGCTCATCGCCGCCGCGGGCGCCAGGACGAGCCGCCCGCCCACGGACCCACTGAACGCCGCCCTCTCCTTCGGCTACGGCCTGCTCCGGGTAGCAGTGCACGGCGCACTCGAGCAGGTGGGCCTGGACCCCTACATCGGCTACCTGCACGGCATCCGCCCCGGCAAACCCGCCCTTGCCCTGGACATGATGGAGGAATTCCGTCACCTGCTAGTCGACCGTACCGTGCTCACCGCCTGCAACACCCGGCAACTCACCGACCGGCACTTCCACCGCCACCCCAGCGGAGCCTACGAACTGACCGAGGACGGCCGCCGGGAGTTCCTCGCCATCTGGAGCGACGCCCGCACCCAGGAGTGGCCCCACAAGCACCTGAACACCAAAGTCGCGGCCAGCCTGCTCCCACTCGTCCAAGCCCGGATCCTCGCCCGGCACCTGCGATGCGACATCCCAACCTACCTGCCCTGGCGGCCAGCCTGATGGACCTGCTCGTCACCTACGACGTCAACACCACCACCCCGGAAGGCCAAAGGCGACTTCGCCGAGTCGCGAAGATCTGTGAAGGCTACGGAATCCGGGTACAAAAGTCGGTCTTCGAGGTCGTCTGCTCCCCGACACAGCGGGCCAAACTCGAACACGCCCACCGCAACGTCATCGAAGCCACCACCGACAGCATCCGCATCTACCCGCTGCACCACCAAGCACTCGACAAAGTCATCCAACTCGGCCAAGAACTCGAACCCGGCCACCGCGCCGACCACGTCATCTGACAGTGAGGAACCCCCAGCACCAGCCCTCACAGGCAGGACTTCCCAAGGTACAAATCGGACTCCAGCCACACCCGTCTCGCCTAACTCCGACACCAACCACCCTTAGCGCAATCCGCCCAGCTCAACCAGGGCAGCGCCGGGCCACCGCGCCCGGCGAGGATCACAACACGACGATCGCCGATGTTACGGGGCTGAATATCACCGCAGCGCCGGGCCACCGCGCCCGGCGAGGATCACAACTGCGATGACGGGGCACTGGTCGCAGTAGTAGCGGCGGGTGCAGCGCCGGGCCACCGCGCCCGGCGAGGATCACAACATCGTGGTCCACGGACACTGCGGCAACGGCGCCGACGCGCAGCGCCGGGCCACCGCGCCCGGCGAGGATCACAACCTGACTGCTGCGTTCATGCGGATTGCTTCCGGGTACCGCAGCGCCGGGCCACCGCGCCCGGCGAGGATCACAACACCAACCCGGCCGCGCCGTACGGCAGCTTCACGTCGGCAGCGCCGGGCCACCGCGCCCGGCGAGGATCACAACGGTTGATGCGCCGGACTCCACGGCCAGACGGAACGGCTGCAGCGCCGGGCCACCGCGCCCGGCGAGGATCACAACACCGAGCACTCGAACGCGGTGGTCGTCGAATTGAACACGCAGCGCCGGGCCACCGCGCCCGGCGAGGATCACAACACCGAGCTGAACATGCATGGCACATGGCAGACGACACGCAGCGCCGGGCCACCGCGCCCGGCGAGGATCACAACGCCGCCGGGATCGACCGGGTGTTGCGGCTCGTGCTCGGGGCAGCGCCGGGCCACCGCGCCCGGCGAGGATCACAACCTTCCGCGCTGGGGCAGAGCGCGCCGCCAGCCGAGGCAGCGCCGGGCCACCGCGCCCGGCGAGGATCACAACCGGCACCAGGTCCAACATCGACCGGGGGGTGTGCGCATGCAGCGCCGGGCCACCGCGCCCGGCGAGGATCACAACGCCCATCTGATCGACCGTGCGTACGCGCCGTTCGCGGGCAGCGCCGGGCCACCGCGCCCGGCGAGGATCACAACCAGCTCACCAGGTGCTCGGCGAAGACTTCGAACACGTGCAGCGCCGGGCCACCGCGCCCGGCGAGGATCACAACCGCCCGCCCGCCCGCGCAGCTGCGCGCCGGCCGGCGGGGCAGCGCCGGGCCACCGCGCCCGGCGAGGATCACAACAACATGCGGGACGCCACCATGGTCGGCATCCTCATGGTGCAGCGCCGGGCCACCGCGCCCGGCGAGGATCACAACTTCCGCGGGGTGCCCGGTCGGCTGATGGGTGCCGGCGCAGCGCCGGGCCACCGCGCCCGGCGAGGATCACAACGACTGGCTGGACGGCGGCGGGACGGTGGGCAGCTGAGCAGCGCCGGGCCACCGCGCCCGGCGAGGATCACAACTGCTGATCGTTGACGAAGAACCGATTTAGCATGGCAGCGCCGGGCCACCGCGCCCGGCGAGGATCACAACTGCTTGGCAGCCTCGGGCTCGTCAAAGGTCGGAACCGCAGCGCCGGGCCACCGCGCCCGGCGAGGATCACAACCCGTGACCCGCCGGGTCGTCTACGCCGCGATCGCCGCGCAGCGCCGGGCCACCGCGCCCGGCGAGGATCACAACTATACTGCGTCCCTGCCGCCGGTGAAGGTCACGCCGGCGCAGCGCCGGGCCACCGCGCCCGGCGAGGATCACAACTCGACCACGGTCGCCGACGGAACGTGCCGGGTAGTCAGCAGCGCCGGGCCACCGCGCCCGGCGAGGATCACAACTGGGCATGCTGGCCGCCGACGAGGCGATGCGCACCGAGCAGCGCCGGGCCACCGCGCCCGGCGAGGATCACAACTCACCCGGCAGCATCGCGTTATCCTCGATGCGGACTCCGGCAGCGCCGGGCCACCGCGCCCGGCGAGGATCACAACAGATGGCCGCCGACCGTGTGGCCGCCTGGGTGGACGGGGCAGCGCCGGGCCACCGCGCCCGGCGAGGATCACAACACCTTCGCCCAGGCCCGCCAGCCGTCCTGGATCGTGTGAGCAGCGCCGGGCCACCGCGCCCGGCGAGGATCACAACAGCAGAGACAGCCCGTGCTGTGCCCCGCCCGCGGCCTGCAGCGCCGGGCCACCGCGCCCGGCGAGGATCACAACTCCGCCAGCGCGTCCATGTCAACCGGCGCACCGGTTGGCAGCGCCGGGCCACCGCGCCCGGCGAGGATCACAACCGCAGGGCGTCCTGAAATGCCCATAGCGGCTGCGCGGGCAGCGCCGGGCCACCGCGCCCGGCGAGGATCACAACAGCAGAGACAGCCCGTGCTGTGCCCCGCCCGCGGGCAGCGCCGGGCCACCGCGCCCGGCGA
>WNFU01009576.1_pt1 | contig 10905 bp, 12 predicted proteins | sample 5400121 | NCBI WGS metagenome assembly WNFU01 (sample SAMN13153360, study PRJNA577476) | soil metagenome | isolation source: 100 cm soil or saprolite under grassland replicate 1 | place: USA:California | collected 2016-06-15
TTTCTTTTCTAGCCGCTGATTCGGCGAGTGTCGCTGACGCCGGCGACGTCGCGTCGGCGGCCGAGGCCCGATCGACCACGGCGCCGTTCAGACGATCGCTGCGCAGTTGTGATACGCGCGTTTCGCCGACTTGGCAGACGGTGGCCATTGTGGCCAGCAGTAGTCGATGAATGAAAACTCATTCGGCCGGGAGGACGTCGTGCGGGTCGAAGCGGTCCTACTCAGGCCCTGGCTGCTGTCTGAAGCTCCCGCACGTGCTCGGCCCAGTGACGGGCCAGCACCTCCAACCGCTGCCGGCCGGTCACGCCCGCACCGTTGGCGCGACGAAAGCAGGGCTTGTCAAGGTCGGGCGCGTTCCGCACCGCGTGTCCCAGCCGAGCGTGCGCCTGCCGGACCTGGGTCAGCAGCTCGTCGAAGCTTTCATGCTCGTGGAGCCGCCGGCACACCTCGTTGATCCCGTCGGCGTCAGTCGGCAAGGGCCAGGGCGGCCCACCGAGCGCCACGGACTGCAGGCCCCATGCGGTGGCGTCGTGGAAGTAAATGAAGTGCATCAGCACGTCGCGCGCCTGCCATCGGTCGACCCGGGCGCTGGTCACCCGGCCGGCGTCCTCGAAATAGGTGAGGGTCTCATGCACGACGCGGTCGAGCTCGGCGAGTAGCGCTTCTTTCGCAGGGGGCGTGGCCATCGGCAGCTCCCTTCACCAGTGCGTCTGAGAATCACCGGGGCTTCTTGAGAAAGAGATTGACGTCCACCGGCGTGATCAGGTCGGGCACGGTCCAGCCGTCCAGGTCGTATTCCGCCATGCACTGCTCGGCGAAGCCACGGAACTCCCGCGCCCGGCCGTTCTCCTGCGCCATCTGCCACGTGATGATGCGGATGGTCTCGGCGGCCCCTGCGTAGTTCCGCTCGTACAGCTCGTGGCGCCCGCCGAACTCGGTGCCGACGGCGTCCCACAGAAGCTTCATCAGCTTGATGCGCTCCACGGCGTCGGTCCCGTCCGAGCCGCGCAGGTACTTCTCGAGATACGGGCGCAGCGCCGGCGTCTTGAAGTCGACGGCGTGCGAGTTGAGGTAGATCAGGCCGCTCGCCAGGATGCTCTCGGTGAGCTCCTTGACGCGTGGATAGGCCACGGTGGAGAAGACGCGGTACGCCTGCGCGTATTCCGGGTTGGGCAAGACGGTCGCGCCGGCCCACGGCACGGGCGTGCGAGCCATCGCGTCGGTCAGTCCCCAGAAGAGATTGCGCCAGGCGAGCGCCTCACCGATCGACGCCTGCACGTTACGCGTCTCGCTGGTGCCGACGGCGTCCACCGCCTTCAGGAGCAGGCCGGCGATGAAGTCCAGCTTGACGGCCAGCCGTATGCAGCCGTGGAACATGGCGCGTGGGAAGAAACCGGAACCCTGGAAGAACGTGTTCGACTTCTGCACGTCTTGGTAGACGAAGACGTTCTCCCAGGGCACCAGGGCCTTGTCGAGGACCAGGATGGCGTCGTTCTCGTCCATGCGGCTGCTGAGGGGATAGTCGAACGGGCTGCCCATCACCTCGGCCGTCATCGCGTAGGACGGGCGGCAGATCAGCTTCACGCCCGGCGTGTCCATGGACGCGATGAAGACCGCGGCGAACTCCTTGGTCTTGATCGGGGTGGTCGACGGGTGCGCGATGAAATTGGCGTGGGTAAGGGCCGAGCCGGTGGCGACGACCTTCGCCCCGCTGACGATCAACCCCGCGTCGGTCTCCTTCTCGACGTGCACATAGACGTCAGCGACCTCGTCCGGCGGCCGGTGTCTGTCCACGGGCGGCTGCACGAGGGCGTGATTCAAGTAGAGGACGCGCTCCTGCGCCGCGCGATACCATCGCCGGGCGTTGTCCTGATACGGCGTGTAGAAGTCGGCGTTGGCACCCAGCGTGGCCAGGAAGGCCGCCTTGTAGTCGGGCGAGCGGCCCATCCATCCATACGTGAGACGCGCCCACGCGGCGATCGCGTCGCGGGCCGCGACCAGATCATCGGCGCTGGCCGGCGCCCGGAAGTACTTGTGGGTGTAGCCTCCGGAGCCGGTATCGGTCGCGCACGTCAGCACTGCCTGCGTGGCCGGCTCGTGGAGCGCGTCGTAGAGCCGGGCGAGCATGCGGGCGGGATTGCGAAAGGCCGGGTGCGTCGTCACGTCCTCGACCCGCTCGCCGTAGATCCAGATCTCGCGCCCGTCGCGAAGAGATTCCAGGAACTCCTTGCCAGTGAACGGCCGAGGGCGAGTCGTTGTGGCGGTCGGGGTGTTCGTGTCCATGAGACTCCTCCCCGTACGTGGCGGCTCAGTAGCTGAGGCAGGGACTTCCGTCGGAGAGGAACTCGACGAGCTTCGCGCCACCGACGATCGTGGCGCCGGCCACGAGGTTGTTCTCGTCGAGCTTGCGCTTCTTGAAGCACGGCGAGCACACGTAGATCGTGCCTCCGGCCTTCGCGAAGTTCTCCATCAGCTCGCGCAGCGGGGTGAATCCCTCCTCGCGGATGTCGTCGGCGTACCCCTTCTGGGCGAGCCGGACGCCCTCGACGCTCAGGAACACGAGCGTCTCCTTGCCCGAGCCGACTGCGGCGTTGGCCAACACGAAAGCCACCGTCGCCTTGTCCTGATTGTCCTTCGCGTGGGTGAGGTTGACGCAAAACCGATTTGCCATGGCTCAATTCTCCTTTCGGCGAATCCGGTACACGGGATGCTGCTCCGCGACCAGCGTGTGCCCGGTCAGGCGGCACCACGCCGGGATGTCGGCTCGAGCGCCCGAGTCGCGGGCGATGAGCTTCAGTATGCACCCCGGTGGTAACGCGTCCAGCCGCAGCCGAAGTTCCAGCACGAGATCGCCGCAGCCGAGGTCACCGGCGTCCCACTCGGCGCTCATCGTCACACTCCCAGGTAGCGCGCCTTGACCTCTTGGTTTCGCAGGAGCTCGTCCGGGCGGGACTCGTGGACGATCTTGCCCTTGCTCATGAGGTAGACGTGGTCGGCGACGCGGAGGGCGAAGGCAAGGTTCTGCTCGACGATCAGGATGGACGCGCCCCCGGTCTTGAGCCGGCCCAGAATGCGCCCGAGCTCCCGCACCAGGAGCGGCGCCAACCCCTCCGAGGGCTCGTCCATCAAGAGAATGTCGGGGTTGCCGACCAGCGCCCGCCCGCAGGCGAGCATCTGCTGCTCACCGCCGGATAGCTTGTTGCCGCGGTTCCGGAGGCGCTCGCGCAGCCGCGGGAAGAGCTCGAGCACCCGGTCGAAGCTCCAGCCGGCGCCGTTGCCGGCGCGCTGGCCGATCTCGAGGTGCTCGCCGACGCCGAGCGACGCGAAGATCCGCCGGCCCTGCGGGACCAGCCCCACGCCCCGGCGCGCGATCTCGTGCGGAGCAAGATGCGTGATGTCCTCGCCGCGCAGGAGGATGCGCCCTCGCCGCGGCGGCGTGAAGCCGATGATGGAGCGGATCAGAGTCGTCTTGCCCACACCGTTGCGACCGAGCACGGCAACGACCTGCCCCTGGCTCAGGCGCAGGGAGAGTCCCTGCAGGATGTAGCTCTCTCCGTAGTTGGTGTGGATGTCCTGGACCTCAAGCATCGTCGGTCCCGAGGTAGATGGCCGCGACCTCCGGATCGCTCCGGATCTTGTCCTTGCTCCCCTCGGCGAGGACGCGCCCCTGGAAGAGGACGGTGACGCGGTCGACGAGCTCGAGCGCGACGTCCATGTCGTGCTCGATCAGGAGGATCGTCGTGTTGCGTGAGAAACGCCGGATCATCTCGGCGACGGACGCCGTCTCGGCGGGAGACAGGCCCGCCGTCGGCTCGTCGAGCAGCAACACCTTCGGCGCGCCGGCCAGGGCCAGGATCAGCTCGACCTGGCGCTGCTCGCCGTACGAGAGCCGGCCGGTCACGGCGTGGCACCGGTCGGCCAGCCCCCACTCGGCCAGCAGCGACTCCGCGCGCTCGCGCAGGTGGCCGTACGCCTCGCGAGGTCGGTGGAGCGTGAAACGTACCGGATCCAGGCCCTGCACGGCCAGCAGCACGCTGTCCAGCACGGTGAGCCGCGGGAAGAGCGTGGTGATCTGGAAGGTGCGGGCCAGCCCGAGCTGGGCACGGCGGTGCGTGGGCAGGCGCGTCACGTCCTGGCCGAGCAGGCGGATCCGCCCGGCCGAGGGTCGGAAGAGGCCGGTGACGATGTTGAAGAGCGTGGTTTTGCCGGCGCCGTTGGGGCCGATGATGGCCAGGCGCTCGCCCAGCGCGACCGCGAGGTTCACGTTGCCGAGTGCCAGGAGCCCGCCGAAGCTGTGGGAGAGCTGCTCGACCTGCAGGGCCATCATGCCGGATGGCTTCCCAGGCTCTGGCGGACGAGACCCACCAGCCCGCTGGGTGCGAAGAGGGTGACGAGCACGTAGATGACGCCGAGCACCAGGACCCAGCGCTCCATGTACGCGCTGATCAGGTTCTCCAGAAACACGATGACGGCGGCCCCGAGCGCGGGCCCGACGAGGGTGCCGGCGCCGCCGAGGATCACCATCAGCAAGGCCGCGGCCGAGAAGACGATGTTGAGGTAGCTCGGGCTCACGAAGCCGTTGAAGTAGGCGAAGAGATTGCCGGCGACTCCGGCGAAGAGCCCGGCCAGGACGAAGGCGACGTACTTGTAGCGCCACACGTCATAGCCGAGGACTTCCATCCGGCGCTCGCTCTCCCGGATTCCCACCAGCGCGCGCCCGAAGGGCGACCGCACGATCACCGAGAGGGCGAGGATGGAGATGACGAAGAACGCGAGCACGAAGTAATAGAAGGGCCCGCCGTCCGTCAGCGGCCACGGCAGCGGCAGTCGCGGGCGCGGCACGCTGGGGAGGCCGTCGTCGCCCCCGGTGAGCGAGCGCCACCCGAAGGCGATGCCCCAGAGCACCTGACCGAGGGCGAGGGTGATCATGAGGAAGTAGCTTCCGCGAGCCCGGAGCGCGAAGAGACCGAAGAGCGCGCTCACGCCGGTCGCCACGGCGAGTCCCGCGGGAAAGTCGAGCCAGAAATTGTTGGCGACCCGCAGCGAGAGCAGGCCGACCGTGTAGGCGGCGACGCCGAAGTAGGCGGCGTGGCCGAGGGAGGGGAGCCCGGCGTAGCCGAGGAGCAGGTCGAGGCTCATCGCGAAGATGCCGAAGATGAGCATCTTCGTGAGCAGCCCGAGCTGATACGAGGAGAGGACGGCGGGCAGCGCGATGAGGCCCGCGAGCGCCGCTGCCCATCGAATCGCGATGCGCGGCTTCACCGGAGGCCGAACAGTCCCGTGGGCCGGATGGCGAGGATGATCGCCATCGGCGCAAACACCGTGAAGAGGGCCAGCTCGGGAAAGAGCGCCTTGCCGAAGTTGTCGAGGAGGCCGACGAGCAACCCGCCCACGAAGGCGCCCTTGAGGCTGCCGAGACCGCCGATGATGACGACGACCAGCGCCATCTCGAGAATCTCGAAGTCGGCCCCGGGATAGACGCCGACGAAGGGCCCACCGATGATGCCGCCGAGGCCGGCCAGAAAGGCGCCGAGCGCGAACACGGCCGTGGAGAGAAGGCCGACGTTCACCCCGGTGCCCCGAGCCATCTCGGCGTCGTCGACGCCGGCGCGGATCATCGCGCCAAGCCGCGTTCCCTCCTGGAGCCACCAGAGCCCGAGGCCGATCACGAGGCCGACGGCGATGACGAAGAGGCGATAGCTCGGAAAGACAACGGTGCCCATCCGAATCGATCGCTCGAAGATCTCGGGCTTCGGAAGTGTCTGCGGCGTGCCGCCCCAGAGCCACAGCGAGAGGTCGGCGAAGATCAGCAGGAATCCGAATGTCAGGAGCGCCTGCGGCAACTCTTGCTCGGGGAAGCGACGCAGGAAAAAGCGCTCCATCACGACGCCGATCAGCGTGACCACGGCCGTCGCGGCGACGGCGGCCAGCACGAAGCTCCCGGTGACTTTGATGGTCGCGAGCCCGACGTAGCCGCCCAGGATGTAGTAGGAGCCGTGGGCCAGGTTCAGCATTCGCATGAGCCCGTAGATGAGCGAGAGCCCGGCGGCCAGCAGGAACAGGAGCATGCCGAACGAGATCCCGTTCAGGGCTTGCGTGACCCAGAAGGTCACGGCCTGAGCGCCGGCAGAACCTTCTCGCCGAAGAGGCGGATGTTCTTCAGGGCGAGCCGGTGCGGCAGCGAGCCGAACTGGAAGAGCCCCACGAAGACCCCGACGCCCAGCTCGCTGGTCTGCGCGCGGATCTCCCGGATGACGTAGTCGGGATCGCCGACGATCGACATGCCTTCCTTCTGGCACAGGTCGAAGTCGAACTCGTAGAGCGGCACGTCCTCGGCCTTCTCGACCCGCGCCGGGCGCGGCGGCGGCGACTGCCCCAGGAGCGCCAGAGAGCCGCGATGATAGCTCAGGAGCTTCTGCCAGAAGTAGAGGAGGTGCGGCTCCGCCTCTTCGCGGGCCCGGGCGTTCGTCTCGGCCACGTACACGTGGCGGACCAGATGGCAGTGCTCGGGGCCCGGCGTCCAGCCGTGCTTCCGGGCCAGCTCACGGTAGCGATCGAGGACCGCGCGTACCCGGCCCACCGATCGATAGGCGGAGCCGGTCGGCACGCGGCGGCTGGCCGCGATCTCGAGCCCCTCGTCGCTGTCGGCGGGCAGGATGATCGGCGGATGCGGCTGCTGGAGCGGGCGAGGCCAGATCGAGACCCGGTCGTAGTTGAAGTACTTGCCGCGCCACTCGAAGGGCTCGCGTTCCGTCCACGCTTTCACGACCAGATCCCACGCCTCGGTCATGCGGGGCCGAGCGTCGGCGAGCGGCACGCTGTAGGCGAGAAACTCCTGGGGCACCCCGCGCACGAACCCCGAGATGATGCGCCCGCCCGACATGACGTCGAGCATCGCGACCTCCTCGGCGAGCCGGACCGGATTCGCGTGGAGCGCGGGCAGGTTGCCGAAGATTCCGATCTTGATATTTTTCGTCCGCTGGGTGAGCACGGCGGCGACGAGGTTGGGCGAGGGCATGAGCCCGTAGGGCTTGGCGTGGTGCTCGTTGATGCAGATCGCGTCGTAGCCGCACTCTTCGTAAAGCTCCATCTGCCGGAAGTGCTCGTCGTAGACCGTCCGGCCGAGGGCGGGATCGTAGAGCCCGTTCGAGTCCGGGTAGTACGACGCCTCCGCGAGGTGCGGCCAGGGCATCAGATCGAACGCGTAGACCTGCATGCTCATCTCCCTGCCAGCGACGACATTCGCCACGCGGGCATGACCTCGCGGCTCCAGGCCTCGAGCGTGCCCGTGATGTTGGACCCCATGAGGAGCGGCAGGACGTGCGTGACGCCGCAGGCCTCGAGCCGCCGGACCGTCCGCGTCACCTCGGCCGCCGTCCCGGCGAAGACGAAGCTTCGGGCGATCTCGTCCGGGACCGGGCGCGCGTGGGCCGCGCCCTGAGCGATGTGCTCGTCCCAGCGATAGCGAGCGAGGATCGTCGCCCCCAGCGCGCGCAGCTCGGCGCCGCCGGCGGCCATCCATTTACCGACGCGCCGGAGCGTGGTGGCCGCCCACGCGCGGGTTTCGTCGACGGCGCGGGCTCCGTCGGCGCCGATCGACGATCCCGCGATCACGACGATGTCGAGCGAGGCCGGGTCGCGCCCGGCCCGACGTGCGCCGTCCGCCACGTGGTCGAGCGCCTCGCGAATCAGCTCGGGCGCCACGCCAACGTTCAGGATGACGCCGTCCGCCAGCTCGCCGGCGACCTGAAGCACGCGCGGGCTCGAGCTGGCACCGTAGACTGGAACTCGTGCCGCCCGAATTTTTCCCCTGACCTCGGTGCCGTTCAGCGTCACAGTCTCGCCCGCCACGAGCGCCCTGATGAGGGCCAGTTTGCGGCGGAATTCGGCGGCTCCGTCGGCCGCCAGCCCGACGGTGCCCACCGCGGAGCCGCCCACGCCGACGCCGAGCAGGCACCGGCCGCCGCTGAACTCGTTCAAGGCGAGAACGCCGCCCGCAGTCACCGTCAGGTCGCGCGTCACCGTGTTGGTGACACCGCTCCCGATCTGGATGCGCGAGGTGGCGTTGGCGCACAGGGCCATCGCCGAGTAGAGGTCGGGGGTCAGGAGCTGGGTGTCGCCGATCCAGACCGCGTCGAAGCCGAGCCGCTCGCCCATCACCGCGTACTCGACGTACCAGCCGAGTGGGAACGGGCCCCAGAAGCCGGCGCCGAACCTCACGGGAACGTCACCATCGCGTCCAGCACCGCCACCTCCTCGTGTGCGGACAGCACTATCGCCCACCGTACGGGCGTTGACAACCCGGGGTCTCCTCAGTCTTCCGAGAGATGAGTTGAGTGCGCCAGAGTCCTTCAGCCGCTACGGGATCGTCGTCGTGACCGTGACCACCGAGCCGTCAGCGAAGTTGGCGATGAGCGTGAAGCCCGCCCCGCTGGTGAACGGCGTGGGGGTGGTATCGGAGGCGAACAGGAGGAAGGCGCCGCCGTCGGCGACGGCGAAGTTCACGGTGCCGTTCGCGGCGTTCAGGAGGGCGCTGTCGAGGCTAGCGGCGGCCCCGAGGGCCCAGTACACCGAGACGGAGTTGGTATCCCAGATGCTGCTGGTGCCGGTGCGGCGCAGCTCGAGGTAGGTGACCGTCCGCGCACCGCTGCCGGCCTGGACGGTCACCTGGAAGGTGGCATCGAGGGCGCTGTCGGGGGCGAAGGCCGCGGAGCTCTTGCCGACCTTGTCGCGCAGCTTACCGAGGAAGGCGAGGCCGAGCGTGGGCGGCGGCGGCTGGACGGTGAAGCCGCCGGCGCGGACCACCGACTGGCCGTCGGGGTTGGAGACGGTGACGTCGCGCGGGCCGAGCGCCGCGGTGGGCGCGATGGCGAGGACGACCGAGAGCTGAGTCGACGAGACCACCGTCGTGGAGGTGACCGTGACGCCGGCGCCGAAGAGTGCGCTCGTCCCTGGCTCGAAGCGGATTCCCTTGACCGTCACGGTGAGGCTCGCGCCCACCGTCCCTCGGTCGGGCGAGATACTCGTAATGATCGGCGCCCCCGGGTTGAGGAGGTCGCTCAGCGCGGAGTCGACTTGGATCCGCGGCCGGGTGGTGCCCGTTCCGGCTCGAGTGTCCGTGATCATGACCCCGGTTTCGTTCAGGGCTTGAAGGATCTCGTCGACGCTCGCGGTCGGCCTGGCCTGCTTGAGCACCGCCCAGGCGCCGGTCACGTGCGGCGCCGCCATCGACGTCCCGCTCGCCACCGCAAACCCGCCACCGGGGTACGACGAGATGATGCCGTCACCGGGGGCGAACAGGGACAGGAAAGGGGCCACGTTCGAGAAGTCGGCGACCTGGTCGCCCTTGGTCGTGGCGCCAACGCTCACGGCGGTAGAGACGCACGCCGGCGCGCTGAGCTGGTCGGTGGACCCGTTGTTTCCGGCGGCCACGACGGTCGCGATGCCCACTGCGCGCAGGTTGTCGATGAACGGCTTGTAGGACTCGTCGTCACAGGTCGAGCCGAAAAGCCCCTCGCCCAGACTCATGTTGACCGCAGCAAAGGTGTGAGTGGTATGCAGGACGTAGACACGCTCGAGGGCGGCGAGGATATCTGACGTGTACGCCCCGAGGCAGGGCGGCGCGCCCCCGCAGTCGAAGAACCCGTTGATGTGTGAGAAGACCTGTATCGCCATGATGTTGGCGCCCCGCCCAACGCCCGAGATCGGCTCTCCTGACGGCGTCCCGTTTCCGGCGGCGATGCCTGTCACGTGGGTGCCATGCCAACAGCCCTCGATTTCGAGCGGACAGTACACCGCGGCCCCCGGACCAATCTGCTCGTCGGCGCCGTTTGGGCAGAGCGTCGTGCTCTGCTGCCCTGACGTGGTGGAGTAGCACGCCTCCTCCACGACCTTGCCGGCGAGGAACGGATGAGCGGAGTCAACACCGGTGTCGATCACCGCCACCACGAGACCGGTACCGTCGAAGCCCTGAGCCCAGGCCCGGTCGGCGCCAATGAGCGGGACACTGTCCGCCAAGACCGGCTTGTGGATCCTGTCTTCCATCACCCGCTTGACCAGGAAGCTCGAGCTTCTAGCTCTTGCAACGCCGGCGGGCCGACCTCGAGCACCATCAGTGGCGTCGTCAGATATCGGCGAAGGACACGATGAGGGTGCGGCGTCAGTCGGCTCAGCACGCGCGAGGCGGTGTTGGTGATCTCCTGCCGGTAGGCGGCTTTGGCTTGGTTCGGGAGAGCGCCCTCGGCACGGCGGCCCGAGGGAAGCGCAAGCTCGACGAGCACGCGCACCGCGCCCTCAGCCAGCGCGCGGGCGTAAATGCTGGTCGGCACCACGCGACCGTCTTCGTCACCAGGTGCCGCAATCACTTGCGTGGGCATGATGCCGCCGAGCAACAACAGGCTCGCGGCGAGGAGCCGGCGCAGCCCGGCCTTCTCAAATTCCGGAAATGCTCCGCGATAGGGTCGCCGTGACATGGCCCCCTATAGTGCTGAAGGAGCGTGCCAACCGCAAGGCCCTCACTTCGCCCACTTGCCTTTCAGATCGACGTAGGAGGGCATGGCCATGAATTCCTCGGGCGACCACGTCCAGAACTGGCTCACGTTCGGGTAGCTCGCGATCGGCACATTCTGAAGCGCTCCGCCTTTTCGCTCGGTCCGGAACACGTACACGGTCTGGACGGGATTGTGGAAGGCGTCGAGCTTGACCTTCCCCCGTGGCGCGTCGATCTCGATTTTCCTGAGGACGGCCAGGACCGCGTCGAGGTTCTTGACATCGCCCTTCACGGCCTCGAGCGCTTTCGCGATCATCTGCGACCCGACGTAGCCCTGTTCCGCCGGCGCGTTCATGGGGCGCTTGTGCTTGCTCTCGAAGGCCTCGCGCACGCGCCGGTTCTCCGGGAGGTCGAGG
>WNFU01009578.1_pt1 | contig 10901 bp, 4 predicted proteins | sample 5400121 | NCBI WGS metagenome assembly WNFU01 (sample SAMN13153360, study PRJNA577476) | soil metagenome | isolation source: 100 cm soil or saprolite under grassland replicate 1 | place: USA:California | collected 2016-06-15
CAGAAACAACTCTTCTATGGCTTCATGATCGTCGCCGTGTTTGTTATCCTGATTTTTACCGCGCGTATGTATTAGGATCCCCTATGTCACAGTCCACCTCTTCTTCCTATATCTCAGCCCCGCGCCCGGGCGAAACCACTTGGATCTGGTTGATCAAAATCGCCACCGGCCCTCTGCTGATTCTTGTGCTAATTCTCCACCTCATTGTTAACCACTATGTTGGTAGCCTACCCACAGGCTTAATGACGTATGAGGATGTCGTTCGGTATTATCAGAATCCCATCATCCCAGCCATCGAGATCCTTTTCCTCATCCTGGTGGTAACTCATTCTCTGATTGGCTTGCGCGGGATCATTCTCGATATGAATCCCTCGCGGCAGGTTCTACGTGCAGTCACCTGGTTCTTGTCGTTGCTCGGTGTTTTTTCAGTTGCATACGGCATTTGGCTGGCATTAGCAATTGCATCCAAGGGTGGGTAAACGGGGGAAGTTATGGTCGGACTAGTCATCGTCTCCCACAGTCGTGCATTAGCTGAAGGGTTGGTGGGATTATTGCGTCAGGTGGCCTCTCCAACGTTATCGGTGGCGATCGCAGCCGGTATTGGGGAGAATCGCAGCGAGTTTGGCACGGACGCTGTCGAGATCATGGAAGCGATCCAATCCGTCTATTCAGAAGACGGTGTGTTGGTTTTAATGGATTTGGGGAGTGCCGTGCTCAGCGCCAAGATGGCACTGGACCTTCTGCCCCCCGAAATGGCCGATAAAATTCGTTTCTGTGGCGCGCCTCTGGTGGAAGGAGCCGTTGCAGCCGCCGTGCAAATCGGATTGACGAACGATTTGGATGCGATCTGCCGAGAAGCGAGCGCGGCACTGGCTCCCAAACGCGAACAACTCGGAGAGGAAAGCGACGAATCAAACGCCCCTTCACTTGTTCCCGATGAAGCATCCCGCGAAGCGTCCATCACCCTGACACTGACCAATCTGCACGGATTGCATGCTCGCCCGGCTGCAAAATTTGTTCAAACCGCTGCCAGGTTCATGGCGAATGTAACGGTCGCCGATTTGTCCAACGGCAAGGGACCGGTCTCGGCGCGCAGTCTCAATGCAATTGCCACACTGGGTGCGATTGAAAACCACCAGATTCGGATTAGTGCCTCTGGCGAAGAAGCCAAGCTGGTGCTTTCCGCGCTCAAAGTGCTTATTGAAGATAATTTTGGCGAGGCTTCTGTTGAATCGATGCTGGAAGAAAAGCCAACTGAAATTAGTAAATTTGTTGAGGAGAGCGGTTCACTGAAAGCGGTCCCAATTTCAGAGGGGTTTGCTCTGGCGCCCCTGTTTAAACATCAGGCTTCACGCCCACCCATCCCTACCCATCCTGCCGAAAACCCTGAAGCGGAGTGGACACGTTTGCAGGCAGCGCTTGAACATACGAGCCGGGAAATTACATTGCTAGCGCGGCGAATGAAGCAATCCATCGGCTCTAATGAAGGTGCCATTTTTGATGCCCATCTGCTGATCCTTCAAGATCCCGATCTCATTAAGCAAGCAAGGGCTGGAATCGATGAACGCCATGAGAATGCGGCCTTTGCCTGGAACGAAGCGATCACTGCCGCCGCTGAAAGTTATCGCGCCCTGGATGATCCTTATCTGCAAGCCCGCGCGGCAGATGTGGAAGACGTTGGCACACAAGTTTTGTTTGCCATGGGAGATAAATCTGCGCGCGCCTCTTTAACCTTCGATGAGCCTGTGATCCTGTATGCCGCCGACCTGACACCCACGGAGACGTCGCAATTGGACATGCAGATGGTCCTTGGCATTATCACGGCAGGTGGTGGACCCACTTCACATAGCGCCATCCTAGCGCGTGTCCTCGGCATTCCTGCTGTCGCCGGGGTTGGGACGATGCTTGAACGCCAACCCAGCGGCACGTTAACCGGTATCAATGGCTTTACCGGCGAAGTTTGGCTGGAACCCTCAGCGGATATCCAGTCAAAACTCCAGGCTTCCCGCGCGGACTGGCTGGCTGGGCGCGAAAAACTGCTTCAAACCAGCCAGCAATTGGCAGTCACCAAAGATGGTCATCGTGTGGAAGTGTTCGCCAACATCGGTGGGACGAATGATGCCCGCGCGGCCGTCAAAAACGGTGCAGAGGGTGTCGGCTTGCTGCGCACCGAATTCCTGTTCCTGACTCGCGAAACCGCGCCTTCTGAAGAAGAGCAATGCCTGCTCTTGGATGAAATTTTCGAGACGTTGGGAGATCAACGTCCTGTGACCACGCGTACCCTGGATGTAGGCGGCGACAAAGAATTGCCATACATTCAACTGCCTGAGGAGCCCAATCCATTTTTGGGTGTACGCGCTCTGCGGCTTTCGCTTACCCGACCAGATCTATTTTTGACACAGATTCGCGCCATCCTGCGCGCGGCTGACGGATTCCCGTGCCGCATCATGTTCCCCATGGTCGCTGATGTAGAAGAGATACGCAAAGCGCGCAGTTGGGTAGACCAAGCCCATAATGACCTTAGCAAAGAGAATCGATCACATGCTTGGCCGGTTGAACTAGGCATCATGGTCGAGATTCCATCAGCAGCTCTTCTTGCTCCCGCGTTGGCGGATGAGGTTGACTTCTTCAGTATTGGCACCAATGATCTGACACAATATACGCTCGCCGCGGAACGAGGCAACCCAGCACTTGCTCACCTGGCCGATGGATTGCACCCAGCCGTCTTAAAACTCATAGGTCAGGTTGCGGATGCCTCGCATCAAGCTGGAAAGTGGACAGGAATCTGTGGCGAATTGGGGGGAGATCCAGAAGCGACAGCTATCCTAGTTGGTTTGGGCGTGGATGAACTAAGCTTGAATCCGGCTGGGATTCCGCGGATCAAATCCATTATCCGCAGACTGACCATGGATACTGCTCAGATGCTCGCCTCTCAGGCGCTCCAATGCAAGACCAGCGCCGAAGTGCGACAACTGGTTCGCGAATTTAACATGTAAGCTCCCACCTTGTTCAGTTCTAGAAACCAAATAATTTAGCCGATCACATTCAACAAAATTGACTCTACACTTAGCGAACTACTACCCACCATTAATTCAAATTGCCCCGGCTCTACAGTTTGCCGCATAGATTCATCCCAAAACTGGAGTTGTTCGCGCCCAACGGAAAAGCTCACTGTGCGAGTTTCACCCGGTTGAAGTGTGATGCGCTGGAAACCTTTGAGCAGTTTCACGGGTCGAGTGACACGCTCACTGAGGAGGTCATGCACATAGAATTGCACGACTTCGTCCCCAGCGCGTTCTCCAGTGTTGGTCACATCGACTGAAAGGATCGCGGTTTCATCAGCGGTGATTGTTTCCTGGCTCAGGCGCAGATTATTGCAGGTAAAGGTGGTATAGCTCAAGCCATGCCCGAATGGGAATAATGGTTCCGCATTTGAAAAGAGGTAACCGCGCCGCCCGGACGGTTTGTGGTAGTAGTAAGCTGGGATCTGCCCCACAGAGCGTGGAAATGTAATGGGCAGTTTGCCGCCCGGGTTCACATCCCCAAATAGCACGTCAGCTACCACGGTTCCGGCTGCCTGACCGAGGTACCAGCCTTCGAGAATCGCCGGAATATGTTCCGCGGCAAAATTGATGCTGCCTGGGCGACCCTGAATGAGCAGAAGAATCACAGGCTTCCCGGTAGCAAACACGGCTTGCAGTAATTCTTCCTGCTTTCCTGGCAGATCCAGAGTATCGCGATCTCCCAAATGAGACGTTGACCAGCCCTCGCGGCAGGTCTGTTCGTTATCACCCAGCACCAGCAATGTGACGTCCGCCTTTTTAGCAGTATCCACCGCCTGAGAAATGAGCGCCATGTCAGTGGCTGGATCAGGCAGAAGGACTTCATCGTCGAACCACATCTGTCCCGCCTCATTCGCGGATTGAGTGATGCCACAACCTTCGGCATACAAGATTTCAATATCTTTACCGACCTTTTGACGAATGCCTCCCAGGATTGACAGACCGCAACCGGGATCGCCGCTATATCCGCCGAGACGTATTGGTGCCGCGTTAGGACCGATCACCGCCAGTGAGTGCAGCTTGGATTTATCTAAAGGCAAAAGCCTGCCATCGTTCTTAAGCAGGATGATGGATTTATGCGCTGCTTCGAGTGCCAGTGCCTTATGTTCAGCAGAGTTTGTAATAGAGACGGCATATTCTTCATCCACAAACGGATTCTCGAACAGCCCAATCTGGAACTTAATTTGCAAAATTTTTGCGACTGCTGCATCCAGTGCCTCTTCGGAGATTTTTCCAGCATTGACAGATTGCTCCAAGTGACGGAAACATCTTCCCAGTTCCACATCGACACCACTGGAAAACGCTTTTTCAGCTGCATCCTTTTCATCTGCAGCGACAAAATGCAGGCGATACAAATCGTCCACACCCCAACCATCTGAAATGACAAAACCTTCGAAGCCCCATTCCTGGCGCAGTAAATCCTTCAATAGCCAATGGTTCACATGCGATGGCACCCCATTAATTTCATTATAGGAAGCCATCACTGCGCCAATTTTGCCCTCGCGCACAACAGCTTCAAAAGGTGCGAATAATTCCTCCCGCAAAATCCCTTCAGCATAATTCGCCGGACCGCAGTTCGTTCCAGCTTCGGGCTGACCATGCGCTGCAAAATGCTTGGCTGTGGCTAGCACATGCTCAGGATCGTCAATAAATCGTTCGCCTTGTAAGCCGCGCACCGCAGCCACACCCAAGCGCGAGACGAGATACGGATCCTCGCCATATGTTTCCTCCGTGCGGCCCCAGCGCGGATCACGAGCCAAATCCAGGACCGGTGAAAGGACATAGTGTGCGCCTCTGGCTCTCATCTCCTTCGCCACCACGCCGAATACACGCTGATGCAGGTCGGCATCCCAGGCGCTGGCTAAACCAATTGCTTGAGGAAAACTCGTCGCTTCGTGAGCCATGTAACCATGCAAACCCTCGCCAATTCCTAACGCAGGAATACCCAATCGAGTTTCCTCGCGCAGGAATTTCTGTATTGCGTTCAGATAAACAACCGTCTGGCGGGTTTTGCGCTTGCGATGATGAGTGTTGACATAAGAAATCCCATTGCTGAAATGCTGGCGCACAAAATCCAGGGATAACTGTCCATCGCCTTCGTCCAAACCAAAAGGACCAATTAACTGAGCGCACTTTTCCGTCAAGGTCATACGTGCGAGCAAATCGGTGTTGCGAGTTTCGATAGGCAGTGAGGAGTCCAAATATGGAGTGGATGTCATAGGAATGTCCTTTTCGATGTAATTTGTGCTTTCTTCTAATTGTATTCTCCCATACTTGTAAAAGTAAATATATTCAGTAATAAGTTGTTCTTCTTAGGGAGAATGTTGTTGTTCAACAACCAATATCGTGTTGGAGGAGCGTCCCCATAAGAGTGGATCATACATGGCGGACGCTTCCGTCGGCAATGCTATGAAGGTTCCAGCATTTGTGGCCCTTGCCAGATAGGAAATGGTTGTTATGCCAGGTTGCATATCTGTGATAAAGAAACTCACTTTGTCAGGGTGGATCTCTTTATTATTGTACCCATAGTCTTCCCATAAATAGCGATTGGAGTCATAGTATTCGTCATCATTGAAGGAGATATGGCTGGTTGTGTTAAGCCCTTCATTGAGCGCTTCCAGTCCACCGGGCAGATGGTCTTCGATCAACATGAACGAACCGACTTTGGGCATTTTTACGGTTAGCTCAACACGGATAAGTTGACCTGCTACAACCTTTTTCAAAGGTTCTTTGGTATTTGGATTCAAGTATTGTCTTGCGACCGTAATATTTCCAGCAGGCTCAACAGCTTGTCTGGAAAGTGTATATCGCCTCACAAGATCATAATACAAAGGGCTATTGCTGAAACTGATTAGCTCAAGCTTGTTATTCCCGCTATTGATCATTGAAAATGGGATCTCCACTTTGTAGAACATTTTGCCCGGTTCCAGTGTGCCTGTTGAGAAATCAGAACCATTTAATTTGACCGTGAATTCACTGGTACCTGTCTCTGTTTGTTGTGAGAGCAGATAATCCGTGAGAGCCAGGATGGTAAAGGAAGTTTCGTTGGTTGTGCCCCAGCCATATCCATTGCGCTTGCCGATCAGAAATTCTGCGGCCGCCTTTGCAAGGGGGTTGGATTCTCCGTCAACTTCTAAAATAGCAGAGAGCACAAAGGCTGTGGTGCGCACCGTAGATGCCATGGTCTTGCTGTGATATTCGCCATCTGCCTGGGATTGGGGCCAGTGGGCCATTCCGGCTCTTTGTATGGCAACACTTTCGAGGATATCGATGATAGCTGCCGCTTGGGTGTCCTCTCCCAGTTGTTTTAGTGCCAGTGCCAAGGCCGCTTGGCTGAATGGATCCAGTTGTTGTAAAGTTGTATTCGCAAGTGCGCGCGTGGCCTCGAGATTTCCTTTTCCAACCATTGCCATGCTGTAGAGTGCATATGCCTGAGTACGTGAATCCATTTTGGCTAAATGTTCATTGAGATACTTTACACCGTTCTCGATGACAAGCGGCTCAATCGAGGTGCCGCTGGACTGAATGACTGCCAAACCATGTAAAACCCAGGCAGTTTGATAGTCATCACTGCGGTCATCGAACCACCAACCCCAGCCACCATCCTCATGTTGAAATCCATACAGCTTTTGAATGCTGGCAGCGATTAGGGGATCAATCCGCGCTTGGAATCCTTCCCCTCCAATCCCAAGCTGCGCTGAGGCACGCCCAAGAACTGCGTTGGGCATGGCGCGGCTCATGGTTTGTTCCACACAACCATACGGATACCCGGTCAGATATTCGAGACCATCCAGCAGACTGGATGCAGGTGACCTACTAAGCTGCAGAGTCACTAGACTGTTTTCAGCCAGCGCGTCTGTAGGTCGGACGAGATTTAGAGATATGGATTCGTTGAACGTTCCGGACACCGATTGAACATCTGCCACTGCCAACGGTTGGACTGGCAGAGGCAATTGGATCGAATCCTGTGATTGATTATCTGCTACAGCGCTGAACGTGAGCGGAATCTCGGTAGTGCCAGTCGGTACAATGCTCCATCCAACAAGCCTTGAACCTGAAGCCGGTATGGTGACCGATTGAGTCACTTCATCTTGAATTTGTAAATGCTGTGCTTGAATCGTCACCTTGACCGTGCGCTCCTCGCTGGAATAGTTATGCACCATAACACTTAGTTCTGTCTGATCTCCAGTCGTCAACACGCGCGGCAGGAACGGTCTCAGCATTAAATCTTTTTTCGTTTCGATGTTTGCACGAGCTTCACCCACCTGATGATTGAGTGTGATTGCTTTGGCAGAAAGACGCCAGCTGGTGAGATTATCAGGCAGGTTGAACGTGATCGATGCGTGTCCATTTTCATCCGTCACCAAGGTGGGATACCAGGCAGCGGTATCCGGAAAATCACGACGCGGCGCGGCGACCATAGCGTCGCCGCCACCACCCATTCCGCCCGCCATCATTTCCCGGTAGGGTCTCATTGAATCATAGGTGTCCACACTGAGGGAGCGCGGTCCATAGAAAGCCTGGAAGATAGGCTTGGTGAGCTCATTGCTCAGGCTGAAGATCGCTTCATCTACCAGCGCAAGCGAAACCTCCGCCTCGACCGGTTGATCCTTGCTGTTTTTTACGTCAATGTTGACCGTGATTTGTTCCCTCGGTTCGTAAATTGGCTTATCCGTGTTGATGGCAATATCCAGTGATTTGGTGTCCGCCTCGACCAGAAGTTCTGTGCTCGCCATTCGCAAGTGACTATCAGGGATATTCGAGTAGTACACATATTCGCCCTGTGTATCCAAGCGTTTTGTAGGCTCCCAGGCATTGATGATGACAAAGATATTCGGTGCATCTTCCGGGATGATTTGCGCCTCAACAACCGTAATGGGCGCGGTGAGCAGGACTTGTTTGGTGTGGACAACACTGCCGCGCTCAAATGTAAGCAAAGCAGGTCCACTGAACCCTGACTCGATCATGAAGCGCGCAGTTTCGTACGGTTTGTAGGTTTCTTTTTCTGCACTAATTTCTATCTCGGAATTACGACGTTCATGCCAATCGCCTCCTTTGATAAAAACACCAACCCAATGGGTATAGGAAACAGAATTGCCGAGGGAATCTTGGCCGCTTAAGGCAAGTTCATAATAGCCGGGCTCCAGTGTGAGCTCCTGCGTCGCTACTCCATGATCGTCACTGGTCAATGGATAGCTTTTTCCAACCAGCTCGTAATTCGTATTTGTCCACTTCTTGACCTCGAGTGTCATTTGTCGGGCGGCAACCGGCTTGTCGAATAGATCTTTTACACTTGCTTGTACGGTAAACGGTGTGTTAGGTCGTTTGAAATACCCTTGGGTATCCAAACTAAGCTTTTCGTTTGCATTTGTCACCTTATAGATATAAGTTCCCGAGACTGGCTGGTTACTGCCATCATCAGCCGTCACCTCGACCGCAAATGTTTTAGTCCTCAGGCTGCTCCGCCAATCATAAAAGGATGAATATTTAAATGCTTCCGAATCAGAGGTTGCCTTCAAAGTGATTTGAGCAGTACCATCTTCTTCCGTTTTTGGGGCAATCTTCCGAACATTGCTGGATGTTTGCATCCATCTATAGCTGACCTCTTCCGGATTTGGATTCCACCAGTCATAGGAAGGAAACAATTCATAATAGGTATAAGTAAGTTTTGCCCCGGCAACGGGTTCCTCGAAGAAATAATGAACGTCAATATCCAGATCAACTTGTTGTCCCGCTATAAATTGATTTCCCTGGTCAGGATCGGATGGGGTGAGGATGACTTTGAAATCTGGCTTGCGATAATCCTCCACTTTGAAAATCTGTTGATTGCTCTCGCCATTGGCCAGGATCTCGATCTCATACTCACCAAGCGTAGCTCCTTCTGCAATCGCAAAAGAACCGTTGAGGGAACCAAACTGGCTCAATTGGGTTTGTGTGGATTGAAGCAGATTATTTTTGGGGTCGCGTACATTCACGGTCACTTGGGTATCGACTGGTAATAGAGAGTATTTGACATCATGGTCATCGCGCAGGATAGATTTGAAGTTCACAGTCTGTCCGGGCCGATAGATCGGACGATCGCTATAGGTGTAAACAAGGTAGTCTGCCGATTCTTTGGGCTGCCAGTACCAGCCTCGCTGCGAAGCCCAGTTGGGTGCAAGACCAGTAATGGTCACGTCCGCTTTCCTTTTATCGGGTGCCTTGGCAGACACAAGCATCGGGTTGTAGCCTATTGGAACGGTTACACGATAAATACCCTGCTCATCTGTCTTGCCCTCACGAATCTTTTCCCCTTTGTCCGAGTAGAGACGGACTTCTGCATCCGGAACGCTCTCACCGTTGATGTTACTGACCCAGGCAAACAGTTCATCACCCGAGCGCTTCGCCACAATGGTATTGCTGGACAAAATCACGAACAACTGGCTGTAACTGCGACCTTCATGTTTGATGTTAAGAACATATAGACCCGGGGGTACGTCGGGTGGAATGATCGTTTCATCAATCGTTCCAGATTTGTTTTGCCCTGTGTAATACCAGCTTGTCACAAGCCTTTCCTCTTCGGGAGCTGGTAATGAAATGGGATGCAAGCCATAGCCTCTTTCGCCATCTTCGGAATACAGCTTCACAAAGTCAATCAGATCGTACTTGTAAATTTCGAACTGGAGGATATCTGTGCTTGCTGCAAACTGCACTTTGCGAGGGCCATTCACATCTACAACCTGCACATTCGAGCCTGTTTCCCCAAACGAAGCCGGAGCGTGGTACGGATAATAGTAAGGGTCCACTTGGAACGTCCATGTATAGGGTGAAAGAATCAAAGGGGTACCCGCTCGCGCTTTTAGATCCCGAGATATCGAAACAGTGTATTCACTGCCGATCTCGAATAATCTGTCGGGCATGAAAGAGAGGGTATCTTCAAAGGTGGATGCCTTGCTTTTGCTCCAGGTGAACCATCCTAAAATTGGCGGAGTTATTGTGAAGGCGTTCTGAGCTGATTCGTGATCTACGGGCTCCGTAAAGATAATCTGGATCGGACCAAAATCTGCCGAAACATTTGTGCCCTCTTTCGGTTCTACTGAATGGATAGGTGGCGGAGAGGCAAAAACAAGATCGGGCCCCTCGTAGGGTAATTCGCCATATTGGTCATAAAGTGGTCGAGCAAGATGTACCGTGTATTGTTGAGCGGGGAGAAAGCCATCAGAAGCGGTAAAGAATGCTGTTTGATCCGTTCCCCACTTCCATTCGCCAGCCACCTCTGGTTCGATCACAAACGGCATGCCGGATTTTTGTTGATCGATCGCAGCATTGAATTTGAGCACCACCTGCGTGAGATAGAACGTGGTGATATCAATATCGAAAGCATTCAACCAGTAATACCAGCGATAATCTTCAGGCAAGGGCACAGCATTCGTGCTTTGAGCGGAATTCTTTACATCCCCTCCCGCCAAGGTTAGCGCATATTGAGTACCCGGGTGCAGCGGTTCCGAGAGTTGTATGTTCAGGGTCTTATCATCCTCCCACACGAACTCGTACGGCACATACGGTTGAATGGAGAATGCGACTTGCGTGTGTTCGCGATGCATGGGGACATCGAACGTCACCTTCACGGACAGGTTCCGTTGATTTAGGAAACCTGACTCGGGTGAAACCGCGAGCACCTGTGGCTGATGTTCAGCCTCTGTATGGAATGAGAATTGGCTTTGTTCGCTTGAGGCTCCGACCGGCGCTGCATTGAACTTAGATACATTTCCCAGGTTCGCCAGGAGCAATGAGAAAGCTGCGAAGACGTTCAAAAGACGAAATGACGTTCTCTGCAAGGTGGTCATTCTTACCTCCCTT
>WNFU01009582.1_pt1 | contig 10899 bp, 10 predicted proteins | sample 5400121 | NCBI WGS metagenome assembly WNFU01 (sample SAMN13153360, study PRJNA577476) | soil metagenome | isolation source: 100 cm soil or saprolite under grassland replicate 1 | place: USA:California | collected 2016-06-15
ATCAGCACTACGGGCGGGAAAACATCGTTCGGAACAACATCTTTGCTTTCGGCGCCGAGCACCAACTGATGCGAACCCGCGAGGAGGAGCACCTCTCTTTCATCTTCACCAATAACATTGTTTATTTCGACTCCGGGACGCTGCTGGGCAGCAACTGGAAAAACGAGCGGTTCACGATCGACTACAACGTTTATTTCGATGCGCGCCACGGCGCTTCCGCCGAGGCGCTGCGATTCGCAGGCGCGACGTTCGATCAATGGCGTCAGCGCGGACACGACATCCATTCCCTGTTCGCCGACCCGTTGTTCCTCGCGCCCAAGCAATCCAATTTCCGTCTCCGGGACAATTCCCCTGCCTTCAAGCTCGGGTTCCGGCCGATTGATCTGAGCGAGGTCGGCGTGCGCAAAAAGTTCAGGAAGCAAGTGCGCGACAGGGATTGAAAGGCAGGGTGAGTTCAAGAATCGTCGCAAGAGCCGGAGCCGCCGAGGTTACGAGGCGGAAGTGTTTTTGATGCCAAAATCCGCCTCCTTACGTCGGCGGCTACCCTTCTTGAACTCACCCTCGATTAAAAGGCGCCGCCGATAAATTCGTGTTGCTTCGCGCCGATTCGTGGTTAAATCGTCACGATGAAAGTCGAAGCCCTCCACATCGGACAAAGAGTGAGGCACCCGCAGCACGGGATTGGAATCGTGAAGGCGCTCAGCGAACAGAGCGCTGACATCCAATTCGACGACCTGAAGCGGACGATTGCGCCGCAGACCAGCGACATCCAGCCCGCCGAGGCGCAGGCCGCCCTCAACGGGCTGGAAGTTCCGCTCGCCCAGTTTGTCGAACAGATTATCGGCAGTTTGATTGACAAGCTCGGCCTGGACAGACCGGATTTTGTCGTTCAGGAACTCGCCAACCGGTGGCGCGGTGGCACCCTGGTGTTGAAGCCGGTTGATCCGAATCTTCAGGCGAAGGAAATCGAGCTGGAAGTTTTCTTCCATAAAATCGTCATGATGCGCAACAACCTTCGCGTGCTGGAACAGAAGATCAACGCCAGCGAAACGCTTTCCTCCGCCGACAAGTTCGATTGGCAGCAGTACATCACCCGGTGTTACGGCTCGATGACGACGTTCAACATTTTCTTTAAAAAGAAGGAAGACCAGTTTGCCACCTGACTTTCGGCTTGTTCACACGTCCCGCTCGCCGGATTATTCCCGGATGCGAGACGGCCTCCTGGTTTTTCTTGTCGTCGGGTTGGTTGCGGGCTGGTTGGCCGGCCATTTCACCAAGGGCCGGGGATTCGGCCTTCTGGGAAATCTCATTGTCGGCGTTGTGGGCGCGGTGCTGGGCGGATTTCTTTTTCGGCTCGTCGGCCTGGCATCGTTCGGGGTGTTGGGCGATCTGGTCATGGCCACGGTCGGCGCCATCGTGCTGCTTTTTCTGATCAGCCTGATCAAATAGGCCCGGTGTGATTTTTGCCTGAGAAATATCGGGCTGAGATCGCTCCTCATTTTTCGCCCGCATTGTCAGGTTAAGGTCGCGGTGTGCGTTCCCTGGTCCAGCCATTGGTGTTGAAGTCGGCCGCCGCCGGAGCGGCCATCACGACCGTGGCGAGCTGTCCACGACTGATTCTGTGGACGGCCCGGCCGCACCAGCTTTGGTTGCTGACGCTGACGCTGGCCTGGGCGTCTTTTTTTCTTTGGAGCTTCGTGTTTGGCTGGTACCCGAAGTACACCGGCCAACCTGCGCTCATCGTGAAAACGACGCGTCGCTGCCGGAGCGCAGCCACCCTCGCCGGGCTTCTCGGCGCGGTGGTGCTCGTGCGCTTCATTGATCCGGTTCTGCGCCCGCTGATTCCCGACGATTACCCCGGCAGCGCGGCCGCATGGCTGGCGGCGACGCTTTTCATACTGGCTTTCGAGCAGCTCTTTTTCTGCCTTGCGCCGTTCGCCTTCTTTCTGCGACTGAGTCAACGGCCGGGGATCGCGACAGGTCTGACGGTTCTGTTCGGGGCGTTTCTCCTTTATTTGAAAATGCTGGGCTGGGCCGGTCAATTCTCGTCGTTCTTTATCCTTGAGTTGTTCGCCTGGCGGCTGCTGACCGGATTTCTGTCGGTAACATTCTTTCTCAAAGGCGGCGCGTTGCTGAACGCCTGGTGGATATTCCTGCTGCAGATTCGTCATCTGGTTTACCTCTGGACGCCGGCGAACTGACCCGAGGCGGGCCGGGAGTCAACGACCTCCGGCAAAGCCGGAGTTTCCGCGCGCCCGGGAATGAAAAAGATCAGCGGAGCCGGAACGCGCGCGTCACTCCTGCAAGAGCGCTTTGATCATCGACAGCAGCGCAACCGTGGTGTAGGGCTTCGCCAGGATTTTGTCCGGACGGAACGGGTACTTCTCGATGTCCTCATCGAGAATATTGGTGCTCGCGGCGATCACCTTCAAAGTGGGATGGATCAATTTGCACCGATGAATCAATTCCAGCCCGTTGATGCCCGGCATGCGATAGTCGCTGATCAAAAGCCGCGGCCGCGCCCCGCTGGACTTCAGAGCCGACAGCGCTTCCCTGGGATCGGTGAACACGCGCGGTTCATAGCCCGCGCGGGCGAGAAAAATGCCGACCATTTCGCCCAACTCCGGGTAGTCATCGACCACGTAGATAATCGGGGGCGATCTCTTATCTGTCGTATTCTGCTTTGAGTCTTGCTCGTTCATGGCGCGGTACAAGTCCGGCCTGCCACTGCATTTAAACCGCCGGATTGCGAGGAGCACGCCACAACCATGCGCCCGAGTCAATTGAAAAACAGGGAGGCACGCAATGGACTCACCTGTTCTGTCGCGGTGAAAACAGCTCGCAGAGGTCCCGTCTCCGTTTTTGGCAGGGACAGGTTCCACCGCGTCCTAAATCCTTTTTGAAGAAATGGGGACGATGTGGACGTCGTCCCTACCGCGTCCAGGCGTCAGGGCGTGAACCACCGGGACGTGGATCAGCCGGTACTTGGGATGATTGGACTTGAACGTCACCTGTCCTTGCTGCTCCGGGGCGAGCTGGAAGCCGTCCGGAAACTGCACCCCGACACGGAATAGCCGTCCGGGTTGGATCTCCTCAAACCGGACCGTGGCTCCGGGGAGATCCACACCCGCGTCGGACAACGCCAGGTTGTTTGTCCCGTTGTTCCGCACCAGCACCCAGTTGGTCCGCGCAACCGGTAATGGTCCGGGCGGGAGGGTAATCTCTTCGGGCGACAGCACGACCGGTTTCAGCACCGTGGCCTGGGCGCTCAGGCTGATCAACGGCGCCTGGGCCGAAGACGTTTTGAGTTTGAGCGTGGTCCGCGCCGACGCCTCGAGTGGCGTCACCATGGTGACGTGCAACTCGAATTCCTTGCCTGGCTTCACGGTCTTGAGTTCCGTCCGGAACGCGGCATTCGTGGATTCCTGTTGGGACATCGTGACGGGTTCCTCCAGTTGACTCACGATCCGAACGACTTTGGTTTGATTCGTTTGCGCCTCGCTGGATACGGCAAACATCACCAGAGACGGTTTGACCTCGAACGCCCGCCAGACCGTGCCCTTGATTTCCAGCAGAATATCCGGCTGGTCGGGGTCGTTGCACGAGATCACCGTTTTCTTGGAAATCTCGTTCAAGAATCCGGCGGTGTTCACCTGGAGCGGGATGACGCCCGTCCGGCCCGGCTCAACCTTGCGGTTCCATTCGCCCGCCGTCGTGCAACCGCACCCGGGCCGAACGTCCTTGATCTCCAGCGTTGCGGTGCCGGTATTGGTGAAGATGAACTCATGACCCACCACGGCTCCCATGCCAATCCTGCCGAAATCGAAAGCGGTCGAGGCAAACGCGATTCTCGAACGTGCGTCGCCGGCTTTGCCAGCCGCACTCGCTGATTCGCCGACGGGATTGGGCTGCGCCAGGCCCGAGCCACTCCACCCAATTGTGACGGCTGCCGCCAGTACGGTCCAACAATTCAGTTTCATAAAGTGTTCAAAGGTTGCGCGTTTGAAAAAAGCCTCGGCCTTTCGACCGAGGCTTCGTGATTACGCGAGGGAATGCGAATGCTTACAACATTTGCATTATTCGTCGCCGCAGTGCGCCGGACCGCCCGGATACAGGCCGTTGTTGTACAAATCCAGAGTTGCGGCCCAGTCCTTCTGCAAACCGCAGGAACCATTTGCAGTGCAGGCGCTCGGAGCGTTCGCAGTTAGCCAAGCCTCCGCAAGATCGAGTGTGTCCTGGACACCGCTCGGCACATCCGCCCCGTTCGCCTGGTTGAGGACGGCGGCGATGTACTGGTGCGCAAGCTGGTAGTAACCTTGCGAGACATTGACTGGAGTGTCCAACACCTCCTGCCACGTCTGAACGCTCAAGAAGAATGCGGCATTGCGGTCGTACGGAGCGGGCCATATAACGTCGGGCTTGTTGCCCCAGTAACCCTGCGTGTACGTGCAGCCCAGGTCCACTTGACAGGGCTGAACTTCGCTCAACCAGGTGGCTTTAGGATTTGGGCCATACGCTTTGCCCATGTTGCCCGAGTGGTTAAGAATTGTGAGGCTCGCGTTGTTCCGAATGACGCCAGGCAGCGCCGGACCATCAACGCTGTAAGGGAACGTAAGGGCTGTTAGCTGAGTTGTGCCTGCCGGAATCTCGCCGCTGAACGTGACTGGCACATCGAACGCCTTAACAAACTTCGTTCCCGTCTTGTATTCGATAAAGTCGGTGAGATTGAACCCGATGGTGTCAATTGCACCCTCGTTCCAGACCGAGACTACACCGGAGTACCGCCATACGGCGGGCGCCGTGTCTGTCGCGGGCGTGACCTCGCAGATGTCAATGGTCTTATAGCCGGCGAGGGTCGTTCCAGATTTCGACGACGGTCCGGCGAACGTTGTTGTGGTTGCTAACGCCAGAGCGGCAAGCGCCGCCAGGCCCAGTTTTGTTTTTGGATACCTCATGGATTTTCCTCGGATGTTTTTGTTTGTTCTTTGTTTGACTGCGCTGGGAACGGCCCAATCCGGACGCTTGTAATCCCCAAATCCCAATTTACTTTCCACCGACTTCGCCGGTGCCTGGGATCGCACACACTAAAGCAGAAACACCCAGCCTTTCCTATCGGGGCGGGTCACTGATTTTGGACTAGGGGCAGTTCCTAGAAGCTTCCCGGGAATTTCCTAGGAACATGCCTCGCGGCCCCTGGCAGCAGCCCGTTAAAAAAGGTTCCCCTTGTAGAAGCGAAAGCAGCGAGGTTCAATATCCCCTGAGAAATTGTGTGAAGGCAGAGCCTCCTCGCGTCCGCTGCTGCTTTGTAAAACACAGCGCGACGCAACCCCGATCGAAGGCAGACGAATTTTAACGCAGAGATTTGGAACCTGAGTCGTCGAACCTCCGGCTTCGCGTCTCTCCCCGGTCAGGGCGCGAGCGGGTGGCTACTCCTTCGAGGATCACCTTCGGGACCGCCGTGCACCCAATGCACGGCGTGACAGAGGAGATCCACCGCATTGCGCAAGCCCAGCTTGTGCTTGAGGTTTTCGCGGTGGGTCTCGACGGTCTTGGTGCTCAAATGCAATTCGGCGGCAATGTCTGTGGTCCCCATGCCGGCGCCGAGCATCTGAAACACCTGCAACTCCCGGTCCGTCAGGCGCTCGACGCATTGGGTGTGTGTTCTACCCGGGGCGGCCAACAATTTGTGCAAGGCAAGCACCGACATTTTGCGGCTCACAAAAAGCTCGCCTTTCAATATCGTCCGTATGGCGATTCGCACTTCCTCGGTGGCCTCCTCTTTCATGACGTAGCCTCTGGCTCCGGCCCGCAAGGCGCGTTCGGCGTAAAGGGTCTCGGCATGCTGTGAGACGACGAGAATCAACAACTTCGGGAAGCGGGCCCTCAAGGTTTTTATCAATTGAAGCCCGTCGCCGTCTTTCAAACGAAGGTCCAGCACGAGCAAGTCCGGCTTCAGGGCCGTCACCGCGGTCTCCGTGCTCGCGACGGTGTCGGCCTCGCCACAACAGGACAGATCACGCTCGTGATTGATCAGTTGAACGAGTCCCTCGCGAAACAGGGGATGATCGTCCGCAACCAGGACGCGCGTTTTCTTTGTGGGTGGTTTGGCGGCGGAAGTTTTCATGGGGCATTCATTGGGAGGGAGCGCGGCGATCCGCCGTTTTTGCCTGAGGCCGCGTCGGGCGCCACCGGCAGGATGCATTTGACTTCGGTGCCGCGATTCGGATCGGAAGCGATTGTCAGGACGCCCCCAATGGCGTGGACGCGGTGCTCCATGATCCGCAGTCCCATTCCCGTCTGCCGCCGCGACGGCGGGCTGAAGCCGCGTCCATTGTCCTTGACGCAGAGGCGGAGTCCGACGGTGTCGGTGGTCAAATCAATTTCGATGAGTTCAGCATCTTCCGGACAATCCTCAAGGAGAAGAATGGATGCCTCCTTCGGCATATCTTGGAAAGTCACTTTGCTATGCACCTAAGCCCCCTGCTGCCTGCCTGACCGACCCAAGGACTCGGTCCGGTTTTGATCCGCTTGCGACCGCCTGAGGACACAAATTTCCCGTCACGTGTGTGCATAGCGAGGAGCAATAGCACCTTCCGTTCTCGGATTGGAAAGGAGTATGAATTCGACATGGACCGCTGAGTCCCAAGTGCTTTCGCAGTGACGCTGAAAATGCTCACGACGCCTGCGCCCTAACGCAATGCAAACCCAATGCACCTACTCATAAACCGCCTGGAAGCCGTGGATCGATTCGCCCCGGAAAGGTCGTGAATTCTTAGAACGGGCGTCTCGACTGCAGGAGCTGTTGTCGTGGTTCCAGAGAACCGCGCGGTGCAAGGCCGGTCTGCCACTGCATTTGAACCGTCGGCTTGCCAGGAGCACGCCACTATCAAGCTGTCGAAAGGAACTCCTGTTGTTCGCGCACAACACCACTGATTCGCGGCCGGCAAACGCCGGTCCTGAGGCGCGAGATCGCTTCCCGTCACCATCAATCTGAACAATGGCCGCAAGTTATTTATCGTTTAGGAGACAGGCAATGGAATATTCTATTCTCGCGCTGTGAAAACAGATCGGCGAGCTTGTCGCGCCGAACCAATCAACATCGTGACTCTTATGAACTTCAGAAAATCCCTGCTCGCATCCACGTTGCTCATCCTGTCAAACCAGGCGGCCGTGACGGAGGACGCTTATTTCCATCTGCCGATCGCCGGGTTGACCTTTGCCGAGGGGACTTTGCCCGGCCAGCCGAACCCAACCGGTTGGCATCGCTGGCAAACGTTGCCGGCATTTCAGCCTTACGCAGTTCTTGACGGTGAAGGTGAAGTTTACATCGGCGGTGAGAGTCTTCAGCCCTGGAACCTCGGCAACCGGTTTTATGACAACACCACGATTGCGATGCGCGCGGCGAAGGGGAAGGACCTTTCGGGTCGGTTGTTTGTTCCCAAGCCGGATTTCAGCGGAATGCTGCCGCTCAAATTCACGGTCGCTGCCGCGAAAGCAACGCCTGAATCCAAAACCGAATTCCTCAAAGCCAAAGAAAGCCACTACCGGCGGCTGTTGGACCGCAATATTCCCGGCGCCGCCTGGTTCCGTCACCAGGAACGAGAGACGATCAAAGCCCGCGGCGACAAAGCTGCGGATCGACCGGACAATCTCAATCGTCTCAATCGTCCGCGCCCTTTTGAGGCGGAGGACACCTATGAAATGTTCAGTGGCGGCCGGGCGGTCAGCGAGAACCTCCAGTTGGATCGCCTCCTGGCGCCGGCCAAAGCGGGCGAGAGCACGGTACCGATCACGAACATCGCCGGAATCAGCGTTCACGAGCTGGATTGGAAGCCGTTGATTAAAGACCTCAAGCCCGGAACGGACCCTTTGGCAGCCTGCATCCCTTTCGATCAACACGCGATATTCTTTCCCAGCTTCCCGGCAATGACGGAAATGATGGACGAAGCCGATGCCGACGGCACGCCGGTGTTGCAATTGTTGGAACCGCGCTCGGAAGATGCCAACGCGCGCGGGCGTTACCAGAAACAACTCTGCCTCGAATTGAGCGACCTGTCGCGCCTGCTCGGTTCCCAGGTCATCAACAGCGTCGCTTTCACGGGTTCCGATCCCTATCTGCGCACCGGGACCGACATCGGGGTCTTGTTCGAAACCAAATCACCCGCCGTATTGCAGAGCTTCATTGCGGCCAGACAAACGGCGGTCAAACAGGCCAATGCCGCGGTCAAAGCCGTCAGCGGCGAAATCGAAGGCGTGCTTTATACGGGCGTGGTTTCGCCGGACCGATCCGTATGTTCTTACGTGGCTGCGTTGGACCCGATTGTTTTTGTCAGCAATTCCCTTTACCAGTTGGGCTGCCTGGTGAGCGCGACCAAAGGGAAAAAAGCCTCCCTGGCCACGCAGGACGAATACACGTACTTTCGCAGCCGCTATGCGCGCGGCGACAAGGATGAAACCGCGTTCCTGATTTTGACCGACGCGACCATTCGCCGCTGGTGCGGTCCGCAATGGCGCATCGCCAACTCGCGCCGGACCCGCGTGGCCGCGGCGCTGGCCGAGTTGCAGGCGGCGCACTTCGATGAACTGGCTCGCGGCAAGGTCAACCCCGGCCCCATCAAGGCGGACCTGGCCTTCCCGGAAGCGGAGGAGGTTCAACTCGCCGGCAACGGCGTGGTCTCTTCGACCTACGGGACCCTGGATTTTCTCACGCCCATTGCCGAAATCCCATTGGCCAAAGTCACTCAGGCCGAAGCCGACGCCTACAATCGCTGGCGCAACGGCTATCAGCAGAATTGGCGACAGTATTTTGACCCGATCGCCGTTCGCTTTTCCGTAAACGCTCGACGACTGGGCGCCGAAATCACCGTGATGCCGCTCATTGCCGGCACCGATTACCGCCAGTTCATCGGCTTGACCAGCGGTTCGCGAATTGCGCCCGACTCAGGCGACCCTCATCCCGAAACGTTGTTGCACCTGGCCATGGCCGTCAATGCGCAGTCCGAAGCGATCAAAGAAGCCGGCAACTTTCTCGGCTCAATCAATGCCTCCCTTAAAGCCAACCCGCTGGGCTGGCTGGGTGAATCCATTGCACTCTATGCGGACCAGGATCCGTTCTGGGAAAAACTCGCCCAGGCGGAAAAAGCGGAGGAATTTATGGGTAAGAATTTTCCCCAACTGCCCCTGGCGCTCTATTGCGAAGTGAAAAATCCTCTTGGACTGGCGACCTTTCTGGCGGCGCTGCGGGGCTTCGTGGAACAGACCGCGCCGAAGATGACCGTATGGCAAAATTCCGAATACAACGGCCAGGCCTATGTAAAAGTCACCTCCACGCCGACGGGCGCCGAAGGCGCGCTGACGAATCTGGCGATCTTTTACGCCGTCACACCCAAGTCGCTCGTACTCACGTTGAGCGAACCGCTGCTCAAACGCGCATTGGATCGGCAGTCCGCGCGCGAGGCGGCCAAAGGGGATGGCAAACCTGCGGCGCCCCACAAACCGTGGCTGGGCACGAACCTCTGCCTGCAAGTCGATAGGCAGTTCCTGGGCGCGTTACAGAAGCTCTCACGAGAGAGTTACGAATCGGGTCAACAACGGTTATCCTGGAACAATCTGCCCATTTTGAACGAGTGGAAGCGCCTCTATCCGTCGCAAGACCCGGTCAAACTGCACGAACAATTCTGGCAAACGAAACTCATTTGTCCCGGCGGTGGCACTTACGTTTGGAACGAAAAATGGCAGACGATGGAATCCACAGTTTACGGTCACCCCGGTGAGCCCAAGGCCGGGCCGGGAACAGTGCTGCCGCTGGCGAAAGTCACGGGCGCCAACCTGGGAGTGACCTTCGAAAACCAGGGACTGTCGGCCAAAGCCATATTGGACCGCGAAACAAACAAGCCCTGAATGCGTGGCAACGGTGAGCGTGAATTGTCGAGCACTGATTCAGCGGTCCGCCCACATCACGGGCACTTGATGGCGGAGCCGCCACGCCTTGAACCGCTGGATCAGACTGCCGAGTTCGACGACGGCGGCGCGCATTTCCCGCTGGTCGTCAGTAAGGCCCTCCGGCTTGTAATCGGGAATGGCATCGTCATCCTTGCGCACGTAAGCGAGCACGCGCAGCAATCGCTCGCGTTCCGCCGGGCTGCCTTCGCGGAAGCTGCCGTCGCCCGTCGCCACGAGCAGCGCGGCAAACAACCGGCAGTTCTGATCGATGAAATGGTGACTGAGATCGCCGTCCTTCAATCTTTTCAGCTTCGCCAGAAAGTCGGGCGGCAAACAGCCTCGGGCCAGAGCATCGCGCAATGACTCCAATTCATGTGGAGTGATCCATTGCCAGAGAGCTGGCCGTGACACCAGTATCCGTGCCGGAGAGTGGACGCGGCCCCCGTCAACCTTCTCCCTCATACCACAGTTGTAGATTTCCATAGCGCCGCGATTTTAGCGCCGCGCCAAGGTGCCTGTGGATTACAAAGTGCAGCCAGATTTATCATCCCGGACTGTTTTGAATGGACAGGGCACGGAAAAATCTGATTAGTTCAGAACAACAACTCTCAACCAAAGCTATGTCTCCTTTTCTCGCTGAGCTGGTCGGCACCACGATTCTAATCATTCTCGGCGACGGCGTTGTCGCCAACGTGTTGTTGAACAAGTCGAAGGGCCAAAACTCCGGCTGGATCGTAATCACCGCCGGCTGGGGATTGGGGGTGGCCGTGGCGGTTTACTGCGTCGGCGCCGTCAGCGGCGCGCACATTAATCCCGCAGTCACCCTTGGGCTGGCGGCGATCGGTAAATTCTCCTGGGACCTGGTGCCCGCTTATATCCTGGCCCAAATCACCGGTGGAGTCATCGGCGCTGCCGTGGTTTGGCTCGCGTATTACCCGCATTGGAAGGAGACCGCCG
>WNFU01009586.1_pt1 | contig 10897 bp, 10 predicted proteins | sample 5400121 | NCBI WGS metagenome assembly WNFU01 (sample SAMN13153360, study PRJNA577476) | soil metagenome | isolation source: 100 cm soil or saprolite under grassland replicate 1 | place: USA:California | collected 2016-06-15
AAGGTCGGCTTTGGTGGTGGCGCGGCAGTGGCCTTTAAGATGGGAACAGGCAGCACGCGCCTCATCGTAGCCAGCCGCTTCACCAGCGTCAGCACGAGTGGCAGCTCGCTCAGCTTCCTGCCGATCACGGTGGGGCTCAGCTTCGGCAAGTAAGCGACCTTTGGCGGCGTGAGCCGCATCACTAGGTCAGACGTAACCTATGGCCCGTCAGCGTTCTAGCTGACGGGCCATCGGCTTTTCTGGGGGCGCCTAGTTGACAGAAGGTGATGCGGTTCTTAACGATGTGGCGGTTTTCACCACCCCAACTGGAGGTCGTCGTATGCGGAAGCTCACGAGTACTCTGGTGGCGGCTGTCGCCATGGTGGCGCTCCCGCACCTCGCGTTCGCCCAACGGACCCGCGCGGCGGCTGCCGGCGGTCCCAAGAACGAAATCGGCGTCGACCTTGGTGCTGCCTATAGCCATCTCGGCAGCGGTTGCGCCGCGGATTGCGGCGGCGTCGGCATCGGGACGCCCATTGATATCCGCTGGGGCTTCATCGCGAACGGGCAACTGTCGTTCGAGCCTCGGTTTTCGCTCAACTATATCTCGGGATTCGGCGGTCATGACCTGTCGTTCAATCCCGACTTGAACGTGATCTATCGCATGAAGAGATCTACTCCACGCAGGGGCATGTATCTCACGGGAGGCCTCGGCTTGGCAATTGCCAACAGCGCCAGCGGCGGTCAAGCACCACCGCTACACAGTTGTCGCTCAACGGCGGCGTCGGCAAGCGGATTCCGATGGAATCCAATGCCTGGCGCGTGGAAGGGTTCCTCCGCTACAACTTCGAAAACAGCGGCAAGGGCATTCCGAGCCGCTTCGATATCGGTGCACGCGTAGGCATGTCGTTCTGGCGTTAAGCTCGCAGCAGTAATCGATGGCCCGTCAGGCGTGTAGCCGGCGGGCCATCGGTGTTACCACCCCCAATTGGAGGTCGTGATTATGCGGAAGCTCTTGGGCGGGATGGTTTTGGCGGCGCTCGCGCTGTCGCTCCCCGCGGCGGCCCAGGCTCAGCGCCGGGCGGCGGCCCCCAGCGGGGCTAAGCACGAGTTCGGCGTCGACGTTGGACTCGCGTACGTGAGCTCGAATATCACGGGTGTTGACGGCGGTATCGTAATGGTGACTCCTCTTGATGTCCGCTTCGGCTTTGTGCCGCGGTCGGGCAAGATGATGTGGGAGCCACGTCTCACGCTCAACTTCAGCACGGTGGGTGGGAACACGACCTATCTCTTCACGCCGCAAGTCAACATGCTGTATTCCAACAGCACCGGTGGCCACCGCCGCGGCATGTACTTCACGGGCGGCGCCGGCCTGGTGTTGGGCGATGGTGGCGCGGGGAGCGGCACGGCAGTCAAACTCGAAGGCGGCATCGGTTGGCGGAAGCCATACGAAGGCGCCGCGTGGCGTTACGAGTTCGGGCTCCAGTGGGTATCGAGTAGTGCCGAGCTGGGCCTGGCCGCGGATTACATCGCGATCGGTGGCCGCATCGGTATTTCACTCTGGCATTAGTAGTAGGGGCGCAGCATGCTGCGCCCTTCCATGGGCGCGGCGTTCCGGAACTCCGGAACGCCGCGCTGTTCGTCGGGTAACCCCTCCCACCAAATCTCGAGGAGCATGCAATGCGTTGGCTCCGCGTGTCGTGTCTGCTGACCATTGGCGCAGGTGTCGTCTCCAACGTGGCGGCACAAGCGACCGGGGTACCCAGTTTCAACGCGCCGTATCGCGCGTTTCGCCGCTCGGAAATCGGGGTGGTGTTGAGCTTCCCCAACGGCGGCGGCACGGCGTTCGAAGGTGCCTACCGCTGGGCGAGCGGGAAGTTCGACATCGGTTTTCGCGGTGGAATCTTTACGCCCGGCGGCAACGGCGACTCGCAACTGCTGTTCGGCGCAGAAGCGCGGGAACGCGTCGTGACGCACACCGAGGACTTTCCGCTCGACGGCGCACTGATCCTCGGCATCGGGGCACACGTTTCCAGCGGTAACTCTGTCGTGTTCGTGCCGGTCGGCTTGTCGCTGGGCCGGCGCGTCGATCCCAGGGATTCCAAAATCAGCATCGTGCCCTACGTGCAGCCAACGGGATTCCTCGTTGCAGGGAATGGAACATCGGACTTCCTCTTTTCGCTCGGTCTGGGCGCCGATTTCCGCCTGACCCCCCGCTTCGACGCGCGCATCAGCGCGGGACTGGGCGATCTGGAGGGTGTGTCACTTAGCGCCGTGTGGGTGCATTAGCCCGACACAGATTGACTTGGTGCAACGGTTTCCCTACCGTAGGCTCCTCACGACCTGGTGGAGGATACGAATGAAGCGGATTGCGGTAATTGTGACGATGATCGCTTGCGCGGCAACACCCGCCGTGGCTCAATGGTCGGGGATGCCGGTGTGGAATAATCCGAAGGGTGGGACTGGCATCACGATCAACGGCGACGTGGGCGTCCCAAATACGGACGCCGGCAAAGGGACGGCATTCGGGGCGCGCGGCACGCTCGGACTGGCCAACATTAGTTTCACCGCCGGCGTTGCGAGTTGGAAGCCGGAAGGTGCCAGCTCGAGCACGACGTCGGTCGGCGGCGTCGCACAGTTCCGCGCGATCGGTGGCAGCCTAATCCCCGTCGCTCTGAACATTCAGTTGGGCGCAGGCACGGCGGGGTCGTTCACTGCGGGCACGGTCACGGTCCCGAAGGAGACGAACATCCTCGCGGGCGCGGGCCTGAGCGTCAACGTACCGACCCCGGGGCTGAGCATCGAGCCGTACATTTCCATTTCAAACCGTTGGCACAAGCCGTCCGGCGGCTCGACCGTATCGAATATCGGTTGGGTTCTGGGCGCCAACGTGGGATTCGGGATGCTCGGTCTGCATATCGCCTACGATTCCGAGAAGCTCGACGGCGGCGGCAGCGCCGGAGTGTTCGGGATCGGCGCGCACTTCGCGTTGAAGGCTCCCATCGGCATGTAAGAGGCACTAGCTTTGGGGCGCGCCGTATCATGCGGCGCGTCCCTTTGCTTCCCGGGAGATTCGTGATCCATCCTGTCACACGCGCGGGCCTCGTGGCGTTGGCCCTCACGCTGAGCGGCTGCGCCTTGAAGTTCGACGCCACCGAGCTCGGCGTCCCGACGTCGCTCGCCGAGTCAGCGCGAACTCCGCCCAAGGGAACGGCATTCAGCGTCACCAAGCATCCTGTGTACTTGCTCTGGGGATTGACGGCCGCGGCGCGGCCTAATGCGGAAGACGTGCTCGCCGGTCAGGCCGGGACCGGCGCGCGGATTGCGAACTTGCGGATCAAAGTGCGCGCCCGGTGGAGCGATCTGCTGGTGACGGCGCTGACAGCGGGCGTGATCAGCCCGCGATCGGTGACCTTCGACGGGGTGGTCGTCAGCGATACGGTTTCGACTTCGTCCACACCGCGATGACGCCGCATGCCGCATTGGAGCCGGCAAACTCCGCCGGTACCTCACCAGCCCCACGATAGATCTCGATCCCGTACACATCGTTGATCGGTGTGTTTTCGTGAAACGAATGGACTTCCACGCCGTCGACGTACCAGGTCGGCTCACATTGCGGCGTGCGGGCCATGTGCGCGAAGCACTCGAACCGTTGCTGGTCACACTCCATGCGGACGCCCCGCACCGTGCGCAGCGCGTCGCCTATGGAGCCGGCGCCCTGCTTCTTGAGCTCATCCCAGCGGAGATAGGCTCCCATCTTGCGCTGGCGGCGGCGCTCGAAATCGGTGTAGCGCGGCATCAGCGCCACGGCGCGCGCCTCCACGACCACCGCCGGCAACATGAAACCATTAAAGTCGAGCGGAAAGACTCCCTGCACGACGCCCGAGTCCGGTATGCGGATGTCGAACGTCCCCGGCTCGAAACCGATCTGCCTGATCTCGATCGCGGTGACCCCGGGCGTCACATTTTGCGCCACGAAGTTACCCGCCGAGTCCGTCTTGACCACGGGGCCGCCCTTTCCGACTTGCACCGTGGCGCCGGCAAGGGGGGTACCCATCTCGCTGTCGATGACCCGCCCGCGGACGGTCGCCTGTGCGGGGGCGGAGGCGGGGGCGATGGCGCTCACGAGCGCAGCCATCAGGGCTGGGGCGAGGATCCGGCGTGCTGGAATCACGTTTGACGAAACCCCTCTAGCGCGACAATTAATAGAAGGTAGTATGAACCTTGGCGCTAGTCTGGCCAAGCTGAACCTCCGAAGTCTGTAGGGCCGTCACGTCCCGCCGTCGGGCGTGGACCAAGGGGGTTGGTGACGTTGCATTGCCATGGTAGGAAATACCGTCCCTTCCGCATTCCCTCTTCACACGAGAGGCAGCTTATGCGCGTACGCAAGTTTGGTACGCTGCTGGTCACAAGTGTGGCCGCAGCACTGGTAACACTCACGTTCAGTACCACGCCGCTGGCCGCGCAGGAGGCGGTCATTAAGGGCAAGGTCACCGCCGAGGCGGGTGAGCCCCTGGGCGGCGCCAACGTGGTGGTGGCGAATACGAATGTCGGCGCCATCACCGCAGCGAACGGGACCTACACGCTCACCGTTCCCGCGAGCGTCACTCGCGGGCAGCAAGTCGTGCTGACCGCGCGGTACATCGGTCACAAGCCGGTGACCCGCACGGTAACCCTTTCGTCCGGCGAGCAGGAGCAAAACTTCCAGCTCGCGTCCGATCCGTTGCGGCTCGAGGAAGTGGTCGTGACGGGCGTCGCCGATGCGACGGACCGGCGCAAACTGCCGATGACGGTCGCCAGCGTGAACTCGGATCAACTCCAGGCCGTGCCGGGCGCGAGCGCGTTGCAGGCCGTCGAAGGAAAAGTCGCCGGCGTGCGGCTCGTCCCGAACTCGGCACAGCCGGGCGGTGAGCCCTCGCTGCGGCTGCGCGGCGCGACGAGCATCGGGGGCCGGCAGGATCCGCTGGTCATTGTCGATGGCGTGATCACCCGCTATGGCCTCGCGGACATCGCGGGCGAAGACGTGGAGCGGGTGGAGATCGTCAAGGGTGCTGCGGCTTCCGCGTTGTACGGGTCCGATGCGGCGAATGGTGTGGTGCAAGTGTTCACGAAACGCGGCCAGTCACTGCCCGAGGGCGGCGTCCGCATCACGACCCGGGTCGAGGGCGGCGCGAACAACATGCCGCGCCGGCTCGAGTTCTCGCACCACCACGCTTGGGAAGTCGAACAAACGCCGGGCTATTGCGCCGCCACCGGCCTCGCGCTGGATGACCCGTCCACGCCTGCAGATGAGAGCGAGGTTTGGACGGTCGCTCCCAACGCGAACTACTGCCTCAACGAAAACGACTCACGCGTGATCAGGCCCGACCAGATCGCCAAGAACCCATTCACGACGTACTACGACCATTGGAGCGCGCTGGTGAATAGCGGGGCATTCTGGACAGGTTACGCGTCGGTCGGGCAGCGCTCGGGCGGGACGAACTACAATGCCTCGATCGAGGAAACGCGCAACCATGGCGTGATCTTCGGATTGGGCGGATACAACCGCCAGAACTTCCGCCTGAACGTGGATCAACAGATGCGCTCGAATCTCGACGCGTCCGTCAGTGCGTTCTACGGCAAGTCCACCAATGGTCGTGCCGCCGAGGGCCAATCCGGGCCGTTCTTCGGTCTGATGTTCCTCCAACCGGACGTGAACATTAAGGCCTGCTGCAACCCCGATGGCACACCCTACATCGCGTCGGTTCCGTTGAGTGGCGACGTCGCGAACGACTACAACCCGCTGTACGAGCTGAATACCCGCAAGATCGATCAGGACCGGAACCGCTTCACCGGTTCGGGGCGGTTGCGCTGGCGGATCAACCAATGGCTGCAGGCCGAGGGCACATTCGGGTACGACCAGGAGGCGCAACAGTACACTGACATCACGCCGTTTGGGCATCTGTCATCTACCGGTTCGACAGATAAGGGTTCGCTGTATCAGAAGTCGCAGAATGACTGGCAGGCCAACGGGGGCGTGACCCTGACCAGCGTCCGGCACTTCGGCAGCCAGATTACCAACACCACCAAGGTCGCCGCGATCTTCGAGGATCAGCGCGACCGCTACCTCCAGTCGACCGCCGGCGGGTTCGTGGTGCCGCGCGTGCCCGAGTTCGGTACCGGAACGGACGCGCTCGTGCCGTCATTGTCGTACGACGCCCGGATTCGGAACACGAATTTCTACGGCGTCACGACGTTCGACATTCGAGATCGGTACATCGTGGATGGTCTCGTGCGGCGCGATGGCTCGTCGTTGTTCGGACCGAACAATCGGTGGGCGACCTACTACCGCGTTTCCGGCGCATGGCGCCTGACGCAGGACGTCAATCTTCCCGGGATCGACGAGATGCGGCTGCGCGCGTCATACGGGACCGCCGGTCTCCGCCCGGGGTTCAACTATCAGTACGAGATCCTCTCGGTCGTGGGTGGCAACTTCAAGGCGATCACGCAGGGAAATCCTAACCTCAAGCCCGCGAAGTCTGCGGAGCTCGAGATCGGCACCAACATCGACTTCAAGGGCGGGCGGTACACGCTCGAGTACACCTACGCGCAAAAGAAGACGACCGACCAGATCCTGCAGGTCGATCTGCCCGCTGTCGCGTGGTTCGCGAACCAGTGGCAGAACGTGGGATCGCTACGAGCGCGCACCCATGAGGTGACGTTCGCGGCCCGCGTCATCAATCAACCGAGCACACAGCTCACCCTCAACATCGTGGGCGATCGGACCCGTCAGGTCATCACCAGTTGGCCGCTCCCGGAGCGGCTGTACAGCTATGAACAGATGCCCTCCGCGTTCTTCCTCGGCGCAGGCTCCGATCTGGGCGTGATGTACGGCAACCACTGGATCCGCAACATCAACGAGCTGTATGATGACCCCGCCAAGGCTGCCCTGAACGGCCCGGGCCAGGCGTGGAGTCCCGACTCGGTGATGGTGAACGAGGACGGTTATGTCGTCCGCAAGAGCGTCTACGGGACGCCGAATGAGCGCGCGATCAAGTACGTCTATTGCAAGTTGCCGGGCCCGGGCGGGACGTGCGCCATCACGTCAAACATCACGAGGATCGGCAACGCCAACCCCGATTTCAACATGAGCTTCGGGGTGAGTTTCAACATCAACCACCTCTCGGTGAACGCGCTGCTCGACTGGTCCCATGGCGGCCAGCTGTATAACGGCACGCGGCAATGGGCTTTCCAGGCGACGCGTGACCGGGTCCAGGATCAGGCCGGCAAGCCGGCCAACGCTGCGACCTGCGGCGTGGTCTCCGATCCGATGCCGTCCTGCCCGCAGAAGGCGCTGCCCTATTACGGCGTCGGGTTCTACAACGGGCTCGATCCGGATGATTTCTTCATCGAGAGCGGGTCGTACGCGAAGCTGAAAGAATTCGCGATCCATTACACGTTCGCGGGCAGCACGCTCCGCTCTATCGGTTTGCGGAACTTAGGTGAGCTGCGCGTCGGACTCGTCGGTCGCAACCTGTTCACCATCACCAAATACTCAGGGCTCGATCCGGAAGTCTCGGGCCTCTTCGGCGATCCCTTCCAGGTTCGGATGGACTGGTTCCAGTATCCCCAGTTCCGTTCCTTGTCGGCCGTCGTCGAAATCACCTATTGAGGAGGCCGACATGAACTCATTTCGAGGAGTATCCATGCTGCGGTGGTCAACGCTGGTCGTTGCTGCGGCAGCGATTGTCACGGTGAGCTGTAATCTGAACGTCGAAAACCCCAACGATCCCGACAAGATCCGCTCCCTGGGGCAGCCGTCCGGCTTGCAGGCGCTGCTGGGCGGGGGGGTTCGTACGTGGGTCGAGACCCGTGAAAACTATTACGTCATGCCGCTCGACGCGCAGGCCGACAACTACACCGCCTCGTGGAACAACGCCGCGATGCGGTTCTATAGCTCGGTGGGCTCGGACTGTCCGATTCGCTGCGGATGGACGAACAGCGCGACGGCGCCCGAAGCCGCGGGCGGTCCCACGGTTGAAGTGTTGTGGTACGGGTACTACAACGTGCTGGCCACGGCGAACAACGTGTTGATCGGGATCCAAGACCTGCACGTCTGCTTCGACGACGACTGTGCCGTCGACTCCACGCTGACGCAGCGCAATAAAGCGGTCGCACGCATGTTGCAGGGGATGGCGCTCGCGGGGATCGCCATGATTTACGACCAAGGGTTCGTCGTGGACGAGACCACAGACCTTTCGGCGCCGAAGAACTTGCCCTTCAAGACCCGGCAGGAGGTCCGTGACGCGGCGCTCGCGAAACTCAATCAGGCCTACACCGAAGCCGGCGTCAGTACGTGGAGCACGCCAGGCGGGACTGATCCCAGCTGGTTCGGCGTCGGAAGCGGCAGGTCGTACACGAATGTCCAGATTCAGCAGCTGATCCGCACGATGGAGGCGGAGCTGATTGCCATGTTCCCGCGGAATTCCGCGGAAAACACCGCAGCCGATTGGGCCACGGTCGCGAACTACGCGTCGCAGGGCATCAGCAGCGGCACGCCGTTCCAGTTCGAGTTTTACATCGATCAGACCACGCGCGAGTGCGGCGTCGCCTGTATCAAGACGTGGGGCAACTCGGTTTCCACCGAGCGTGTGGATACACGCGTGGCCGCGATTCTGACGACCAACCATCAAGACCCCTGGCCCGCGCCCAGTGGCAATCCCTGCCCGACGATTTCAGCGGACAAGCGGGTCGGCGACGGGACGTACGGACCTGCCAACAATAAGAATTACAACCAGGTTGCGATTACCAACCCGGCGGACGCCGGAGCCGGTACCGATTACGCCTGCGCCGGCGTAGCCATCTTCCCGGCCGCACGTGGCTCGTACCATCAGAGCAACCTGGCACACGTGCGCTACCACTGGCTGGCATATCGCGGCGAAAATTTTCCGACCGATGACGCCACCGGGCAGGATCCGTTGTACACGCCGCAGATGAACGACCTGCTCTGGGCCGAGGGCATCATCCGCAGCAATGGGCCTGCGGCAACCGCAGCGGCGCTCATCAACAACAGCCGGGTGACGCGCGGGGGTCTGACGGCACTGACGGGCGCAGAAGGCACGCCTGCGCTGATCGCTGCGCTGCAGTACGAGCAGGAAATCGAGTTCATGGGCCAGGGCGTCACTCCGTTCTTCAACCGGCGCCGCTCGGGTTACAACGCGGCGGCCGGGGGTGGTCGGCCAGCATACGTTGACGGCTTGATCACCGGCACGCCGCGGCACATGCCTGTTCCGGCCAAGGAGCTCGACATTCTCACGCGCGCCGTCTATACGTTCGGCGGACCTAGCGGCCCGGACATGTCGGCGTCGGTGGGAGGCGGTCCGAAACAGGAAACTGTGGCGGATCGTTTCCGCGCTTTGCAGAACGCGCGGCCAGGTTATCTGACGCGCTTCCTGCCGGGTGAGATGCGGTTCTAAGTAGATGCGATTTGAGCGGGAAGAGGGGGCGGGAGCGATCCCGCCCCTTCCTTATTTAGGAGCGTGAACCGTGATCTCCCGCTGCCCAGGGGTGAGCGGCAGCGTTTGCTCACGACCCCCCGGCCAACGGACCCAGAGCGCGGTTGGTTCGCGAGCGCGCCCCAGGACTTGCACGGCACCATTCTGCGACCAGTAGCCTGATCCCGCCTGAATCTCCCGCACCGGACCAGCCGCTGCGCCGTAGCGCAGCCGCATTTGCGTGCCGATGCCGGTCGGATTACCCGCTGGCGCGACCACCCGAACGCGGAGACCGGGAGTCGCGCCGCGGTTCTTGAACAGACGCGTCGGACCGGCATTCTCGCTGACCGCCAGGTCGAGCCGCCCATCGCCATCGAAGTCGGCATAGGCCGCGCCGCGCTGCTCGCCGTACACCAGCAACCCCGAGCGCTGACCGGGCACCGCCTCGAACCCACCGGTGCCGTCGCCGAGCAGCAGCAGGCTGCGGCCGGCATCGTAGCGCGGCGTGGCGATGTCGGTCGCGAAGAAGTTCTGGCTGAGGAACACGTCTTCCTTCCCGTCGCCGTTGAAATCAGCGACACCGGCGTAGAACGCCGGCGCCAGCTGCGCTTCTCCCGGCAAGGAGTGCGCCTCAAACCGGTCACCGCGATTCAGGAATGCGATGTGATCCATGGTCGTCGCGCCCAGCCGCACAGCCCCCTTGGCGGCGGGGCCGAGCACCTGATCGATGTTCGCGTCGGCGTAGGCGCTGAACGTGCGGAGCCGTTGTGCCACGCCTGGCAGCGCTAACACGAGGCGATCGAAGGACTCGAGCGGCGCTGGCGCGCCGATGCGCGGATCCTCCTGGGCCAACACCACGTCCGGCCGGCCGCGTCCGCTGAAGAACCCCGTATAGAGCAGCAAGGGCTGGGAGTCGCTCGCGTGGTAATCGAGATTGCGACCCCAACTTGTCGCGATAATGTCGAGGCGGCCGTCGCCGTCGAGGTCGCCCGTGGCGAGCCCGTTCCAGCGGCCGTTCACGTCCGAGAGACCGGGGAACTCCGCTGCCCTGAATCGGCCGTGATCGTTCAGGAAGATGTGAATCGCGCCCCACTCGAGGGTGACGATCAGGTCCTGATCACCATCCCCATCGATGTCGGAAAACACCGCCGCTGAAACCATCCCCAGCTCGTAGAACAGCCGATCGTTTGTCGAGTCCAGCACGAAGCGCCCATCGCGGTTGTGGTACAAATGCGAGGAAGGCGACAGCGGATAGCCGCCGGGATAGATCCTCGCGCCCACGAACAAGTCGAGATTGCCGTCGCCGTCGTAATCCGCGAGCGCGAGCGGTCCCACGCTTGCGGTGTCGCCGCCGATCAGCGGCGTCACCGCTCCGCTCCTCACCCCCTGTCCCCCTCTCCGTTCCGGAGAGGGGGGACGTGGGGAGTACGCGACGACGCTCGCCG
>WNFU01012867.1_pt1 | contig 10897 bp, 16 predicted proteins | sample 5400121 | NCBI WGS metagenome assembly WNFU01 (sample SAMN13153360, study PRJNA577476) | soil metagenome | isolation source: 100 cm soil or saprolite under grassland replicate 1 | place: USA:California | collected 2016-06-15
GTCAAGTATAATTCATATAGTTCTAGACAGCCGGGCGCGGGTTCAAACCGGTCCACTCATTGCGGTACACCTCGCGCGCGGTGAACGGGCTCGCCAGCCGGCCGCCGGAAAGCCGGGTCGCCAGCCGGGCGGCCGCGACCCGCGCTGCGTCGGTGACGGCCGCATAGAGCCGGCGGGCGTGGGCCGCCAGGTGTTGCTGAACTCCGAAAAGTGCGGAAATGTGGACCAGCGACGACGGGTCACGACGGGAGTGGTACTTCGCGACGTGCGACAGCGGATGGTTGTTGGGCGGAATGTTCGAGGCGGCGCTGAGGCGCCTGGAGGACCAGCCATGAGCACCACGACAGTGTCGCAGCGCGTGGCGCAGTTCCTCCGGGATCATCGCCGCTACTGCGCGTATTGCGACAAGTGCATTGCGAAGGGTCTCAGGCTCGGGGCAAGCAAGAATCGCACGATGGCGCGAAACGTGACTTCGGTGCTCGCTGAGACGGATGAGTTCCGACGGGGGCCCGGGATCTGTTGCAAATGCGGCGAGCATCGCCTCGTCACACACCGTCGTTTAAGCGGCTCGAGGCGATTCCGCGACTGAGGAATAGGAGGCGTAATGACCGAGCAGCGGACCCGCTTGCCTACTCAGTCGCGCAAATGACGACGGGGGCACTGCCCAGCGATCAGCTCCTGCCCGCTCCGTTTTTGGAGAGGGACTCTTTCCCGCGTGTTTTGATCACGGAAAGCGCGGCGAAACGCGACCATGACCAAAACACGGGTTCGGGCCGTGATCTCGAACTGGAAGGCGGGTGACCCGTTTGCCTGCGCGTGGTTGCGGGTCCCGGCAACCAAGCAAACCAAGGGGTTGCTCGAGCCGTTACGCGGACTTGAGGTGCTCGGACAGGCGCTTGCGCACGAAGAGCCGCGAGCGGTGCACGCGCTCCTTCACCGCCGGTAGGTCGATGCCGAGCGCTTCTGCGATGTTGGAGTTCGACACGCCTTCGACGTCGTGGAGGACCAGCGCGGTCCGATAGTCGGGCGGCAGCGCGTCGATCGCGTCCGTCAGGAACTGGCGTAGCTCAGCCTGCATCCCCCGATCGTCGACCCGATCCGACCAGTCGTCCATCGGCTCGAAGTGGACGCCGTCGCAGTCGAACGCGGGCAGAACATCGTCGAGCGCGATCGCTTCGGCCTCCCGTCGCCGTGTCCGCAGCTTCTGGTACGCTACAGCGGCAGTGATCCGGTCGATCCAGGAGCCGAAGGCCGACTCGCCCTTGAACATGTGAATCCTGCGAGCGGCCGTCAGCAACCCGTCCTGGGCGGCCTCTTCGGCGTCTCGGCTCATGGCGGTGATACGCGCGGCCAGCCGGTAGACGCGATCGCCATAACGCTCGACGAGCTGGTCGGCGGCGTCCGGATCACCCCGACGCAGGGCCTCAACGAGGCCGGCGTCGACGTCCACCTGCGTACCCGGCGCCTCAGGCATATGGGAACCACCTCCCGATCGTCTTGTGCCCGTCCCCGCACGTCCGCGGGTTGCAGGCACGATTTTCCCGGCGTGACGTTTGCACTGACGCGGTCACGCCCGCGAGCACTCTCCTCTCGGCCGTCTTCTAAGACACCGGAGGGAACGCGACGTGAAGCAGCTCACGGTCAGTTCCGGACGTCTTCTAAGACACCGGAGGGAACGCGACGTGAAGCAGCTCACGGTCAGTTCCGGACCGCGCCCGCCGCATTGGCCGTTCGGGTAGCCGGCAGGATCTATCGCCGCCCTCTCTCCGCTATCGTTCGTGCAGGACCCGATCGCCGAGGTAGTCGGTGTAACGATCGATGGCACGTGGCTAGACCCGGAGCGCGGACGCTACGTAGAGGACCGTCGCGAGCGTCGACATCGGAGCCCCCGCCGCGTTCACTCGTAGCGGCACCACGGCCGGAAGAAGGTCGAGCAGGCGATCCCTCGCGGCGCCTTCGATCAGAACGTATTCACTCAAGTCCATCCAACCCATTGGTGACCTCACCTGGAACAATGCAAAGAGATCGCCAACTTCGACTGTGCAGGCAGGATCGTCGAAATCGGTCCAGAGCGCGATCAGATTGTTCCATCGCGGAACACGGCGTTCCGTTGTGGAATCGCCGACCGGCGGATCCCGACGATGTGTCGGCGCGCGTCAGGCGAGCTCGTGCGTGGCTCGTCCGCTGTCTGGGATCCATTCGGGCGTTGCGCCCGATATCGTCTGTTTCGTTTCGGCCACGTTGAAGCGGACGAAGCGCCGGCGATGGGTAACCGAAGGACGTGGAGCAGGAGCGTGGCCGTGTGGATAGGGTTTGGCGAAGCACGGGAAAGCGAGTCTCAGCCACTCGCATCCTGGTCAGGGTTACCATCGACGGTGGAGGAGGTGTCGCCATGACACGCGACGAGATCGTGCGGCGCGCCTTCAAGGCGTTTCGCGCCGACGCGGAAGCCGTGCCTCCTTTGACCCTCCGCGGCGGCAACGCCGTCGACGGCTACGACGAGGCCGACCCCTTCGAGCCCGCGCGCGATGAGCCGACCGACGCGTACATCGAAGGGTTTGCCTTCTGGGGGCTTGGCTACCTCGACGCGCAATCATGGCGGCACTATCTCCCTCGACTCGTCCTCTATGCCTTTCAGCGTTCGGACGATCCGGCGATGGCCGTGGAAGCGTTGATCCGTTCGCTGCGACCGCCGGATCGGTATCCGCCCCGCCTCGCGACGTTGACCGCCGAGCAGGAAGCGGTCGTCGTCGCCTTTCTCGAGACGCTCGCGCTCGGCGGCGGCACCGGTCATGTGCAGGATGACGCGCGGCAGGCGCTGGAGGAATGGTGGCTGCCGGGCGCACGCCACCGGCCGCGACCCGAAGATGTGGCCGCCCTCCGCACCGCACCGGTGACCTATCACGTCGTCGAGAGACCGGGGTACCGCCTGACGCTTCCCGCAGCCTTCGCGAGCAGCGGAGCGCGACACATCCCAGACGAGCTCCGGACCGTCGAGGCGTGGAGCGGCGTGCTGTGTGGCGACGTGCCCACGATGGTTGCCGTCAATCTCACGCCGCTGGCCGGTCGACATCTCCGCCGGGTCATGGAGCGGGCAGCGGCTGGTCTCCGAACCGCGAGCGTCGAGCCGCGCAGCGTGCGCGTGCCCGGTGCGACGCGATCAGAGCGCCTCGACGGTATGACTCGAGGCAACAGCCCGGCGGAGCCCGAACGCATCACGATCGTCGCCGCCGTCGCTGGCCAGGAGGTTGTCTTGCTCACGGTTCGGAGCTGGCCGCGAGACGACGTCGAGGCCGCGATGGAGCGGATCGTTGGCGCGTTCGAGATCCTCGCGCATGACGCGACGGAACGATGAAATCCCCGACATCACCCAAGCGAGAGACGCCGCGCGAAGGTCATTGGTGAAGTCGTACTTACTTGGGCTGGGGCGCCTTACCAGTCATGGAGCTGACGGTCGCCTTCGTGAGGCGCCTCATCATCCATCAGCAACGGAGGTAGCGATGAAGGTCGCCGAAATCTGGAGATATCCGGTCAAGACGATGGCCGGTGAGAAGCTGCAACGGGTACGCCTCGGGCCGCTCGGCATCGAAGGCGACCGGGTCGTACACGTCGAGGACGCCCAGGGCCGGGTGATCACCTCACGCTCCCATCCGCGTTTCCTGGGCCATAAGGGCGTGCTGGGTCTTGATGGCGAGCCCCTTGTAGACGGCCGGCCGTGGAACAGTCCGGAGATCGCCGCCAAGGTTGCAGACATTGTCGGGCCTGGGGCCAAGCTGGTGCGCCACGACGGTGTTGAGCGCTTCGACGTGCTGCCGCTGCTGGTGGCCACCGACGGCGCCATCGCCGCCTTCGGTCACGACCATCGCCGCTTGCGGCCCAACATCGTGATCGACGGCGTCGAGGGGTTGGCCGAGCGCGAGTGGCCGGGCGGCTGCCTGCGCATCGGTAAGCTGCTCATCGGGGTCCAGGATTTACGTCTGCGCTGCATCATGACCGCATACGATCCGGACACGCAGGTCCAGGACAAGGAGATCACCCGGGACATCTATCGGCGGTTCGCCGGCAAGCTCGCGCTTAACTGTTTTGTGGTCGAAGGTGGCGAACTCACCGTGGGGCATGAGGTGCAACTGGTGCGTGGTCGTGCTTGCGCTGAGTCCGCAGCGACCGCGATCTTCGCCGAGTGACCCAACCAAGGCCGAGAGCAAAGCAAGGGGCATGAAGTCGAGGGCTCCCGTCTCACTCGCCCTTGCTGCGTCGACCGTAGGAGATGGCATAGGCGGCCGACCGGGCCAGCAGGATCGGATCGGCCGAGAGATCGATGCCGTCCGTCCTATTGGTGGGGTCGAAGATCAGGCGCCGCTCGTCGGCCGCGCTCGTCGGGGAGATGCCGGTGACTTCCAGACGCCCCAGCTCGATCACGGGCCGACCCTCGGGCCACAGGGCGGTGACGTCGTCCGTCGGGTCGGCTGCCTCGGCCAATTGCAGGAGTAGCCGGAACGCCACCGGGCCGGTCCGCAGCCGGCCTTCCAGCTCCTCGCGCAGGAAACTCGGGCTTCGCTTGCCGGCATCGTCAGGGGAGAGAAAGGCCTCGCCTGCCTGCGGTACAAAGCGATAGCGGCCGAATCGGCTCGTGTCATCCGCGGCGGTGAAGCGGAAGGCGTGCTCGGCATGGTAGATCGTCTGCGCATAGCTGGCCGGCACGGGCTTCTTCATCAGGCGCTCTACGAAGGCGCGTCCGGCGGGATGCCCGGCGAGAAAGCGCGGAACCGCGTCAGGGTCGGGCCGGCCGCTGCCCGGCTCGGGGAGCTGAGCCCGAAGGAACTCGAGCAGCTCCTCGGGAGTCCGCGCGATGAACCCTTCGACGGAGTTGGCGAGGATGTCGGCGCTCTTGCCGTCGGAGAGCTGAAACTTGACCGCGATCGAGCGCACGTTGGGGACACCATCGTGCACGTCTGGGTTCCCGTTGGCATTGGCGAACCGGACGACGGTCGGCACCGATTGACCTGTGAAATGCGGCGCCCGAGTGACGCGGGGAGCATCCGCCGAAGCGCGAAACGTTCCCGAACAGACAAGGCCCTTGGCGTGGACGGGACGGAAGCCGGGATGTGGGCCGGCCAGCGTCCGCATGGCTTCGACTATCTGACGGATGACGGGTTCCGGTGTGACCGATGTAGGCATGTGCGCGTCTCCTTCCCGGCTGGCCGCTCGATGCGCGCGACGATCTGCCGGAACAGAGGCCCTGTCAAGTAGCTTTCGGCAAGCTGCAGGTGATCCTCGTGACGCGAGGCCCCGATGCTGCTGGCGGTCGGTGCTACGATTCATGGTGTCCATCATCGAGCACGCGGAAAGGAGCCCCATCATGCCGGTCACACTGCCGCATTCCGTGAAGAAACTTCTTCAAGATAAGGCCTACGGGCACGTGGTGACGTTTAACGCCCAGGGCAAGCCGCAGCTCACGATGGTGTGGATGGACGTGGACGGCGACGAGGTCACCTTCAACACTGCGGAGGGTCGAAACAAGCCGCAGAACCTGCGCCGCGATCCCCGCATCATCGTCTCCGTGCAGGACCGCAACGACTCCCAGGCCTACGCGGTCTTCCACGGCAAGGCCCGGATCACGGAGACGGGCGCCGACGATCACATCGACAAGCTCGCCAAGCGATTTCTGAACGCCGACAAGTATCCGTTCCGTCGCCCCGGGGAGAAGCGACTGATCGTACGCATCAGCGTCGATCGGATCGGCGGCTTCGGCCCGAAGATGCAACCCTGGTCATAGCGATTCGGGCTCTGCCAGGTCTGGCGCGTAAGTAACAGTTCTCGGTCCGCGCGGCCCTGGGCGTCCATGTCGTGTCCTGGATCACAGCAAACGGCTGGCGGAGTCGCCCGAGGCGGCGAGATGTCGCTGGTCCGGCCAAACCTTCCGGCCCTCGAGAATCTTGAGAGCGTCTTCAACGCCACGCGCGGCGGAAGTCGGTGTCAGCTCATTGCGCTTACCTTCAGGTGAGTACCTTACTTTTTTGTGCGTTCTTGTCATTTGGTCAGCACAGAGCCTACGCTCTGATCGATGCAACTCAGGAGTGAGAGGTTTCGGCGCGATGGACGCAGGGAGGAACGAGGTCGGCGCGCGCCAGGGCCTGATCGACTCGCTTGGAGGAATTCCGATCGGCAGGCCCGGCCGGCCCGAAGAGGTCGCTGAGCTCATCGCCTTCCTCGTTTCCGACCGGGCAGCCACGATTCACGGGAGTGAATACGTGATCGACGGCGGCACCGTGCCGGCGATCTGACGACCTCGTGAACCTCTTCGGACGTCGATGATGCGGCGCGCGGTCTCTCAGCGAGAGCGCCTGAATCCTTCTCGCGTCCACTCACGTCGTAGGTGACAGGAGAAGACGCCGGATGAACTCCGAGCGACACGTTGAGCCCCACTGAGAGGAAGGAATTGAGCGACGCGCTCCCGGTCGTCTACCTGGCGAGGCACGGTGAGACGGCCTGGACCATCTCTCGTCAGCACACGGGAGTGACCGACCTGCCGCTGACCGCGCAGGGCGAAGCCCAGGCCCTGCGGCTCGGAGAGCGACTCGAGGGATTGATGGTCGCGGCGGTGCTCACGAGCCCCTTGCGGAGGGCGGTGCGCACATGCGAACTGGCTGGCTTCGGCTCCGCGGCGGAAGTCGAGCCTGACCTCCTGGAATGGAACTACGGCGCGTATGAAGGTCGCACCAGCGCCGACATCCTCGCCGAACGCCCCGACTGGCAGTTGTTCCGCGACGGCTGCCCGGAAGGGGAGTCGCCGGACCAGGTCGGAGCGCGGGCCGACCGAGTGATACGCCGGGTGCGGGCAATCGGAGGCGACGTGCTGCTCTTTTCGAGCGGGCATTTTCTCCGAGTGTTCGCCGCGCGCTGGCTCGGGCTCAACCCGGGGGCGGGCAGGTACTTCCTGCTCGGCACGGCCTGGGGTACGAGCATGATCGGTCCGAGCCGGTGATCCGCCTCTGGGACGAGATGCCTCGCGAGCGGCGCATCAGCCCGACGCAGGTGCGAGGACCCCAGGAGAAAGCACGGCGATGAGCGCAAAAAATCCGCAGCTCCTCGAGCAGAAACAGCATCGGACGCCACGCTGATGCGCAGCCTCAACCTTCTGGAGCGCGATGGTGTGATCGAGCGTGCTTCGCACCCCGACGGGCGGATCAAGGCGATGCGGCTCACATCGAAAGGGAGACGATCCGCCGATGCGAGCCGACATCGTCGAAAGCCGAAGGGGTGCCTCGGGCGCTGGACGACGCTGACCACACGACGCGTGCGATGAGCGATACCGTCCAAGTCCTGTTGCAGTATGGCTACGTGGTGCTCTTCGCCTTCGTGCTGGCGGAGCAAATCGGTCTTCCGATCCCCGCCGTGCCCGTCCTTCTTGGCGTCGGCGCGCTCGCCGGAACCGGGGGGATGAGCCTGGCGCTGGCGCTCGGTGCCGCACTCGCGGCGTCGCTGCCGCCGGACCTCGTCTGGTATGAGCTCGGCCGGCGCCGGGGTGGTCGGATCCTCGGTCTACTATGTCGCGTCTCGCTCGAGCCGGACTCGTGCGTCCGGCGCGCCGAGAACCTGTTCATGCGGAGGGGTCGGAAGGCGTTGTTGATCGCAAAGTTCTTCCCGGGACTGAGCACGATCGCTCCGCCTCTTGCCGGGGTGGTTGGCGTCGGTCGATGGCCGTTCATCCTGTTCGACAGCGCTGGCTTGATCATATGGGCCGGCGCCTGGATGAGCCTCGGCTACGTCTTCAGCGATGCGCTGGAGCTCGTCGCCTCCCGGGCCGCGCGTCTCGGGAACTACGCGCTCGTCATCGCGGGAGCGGCACTGGCGGCGTATGTCCTCGTCAAGTACATCCAGCGCCGACGGTTCTTCCGAAGTCTCAGGATCGCCCGCATCACGCCCGATGAGCTCAAGCGCCGGCTCGATGCTGGAGACGCCGATCTGGTCGTCATCGACACGCGCTCGGTCCTCGACGTGAATGCAGCTCCGTATACAATTCCGGGTGCGCTATGGATTGCCGCGGAGGAGATGGATCGGCGAGGTCACGAGGTGCCGCGCGACCGGGAGATCGTGCTGTATTGCACCTGACCCAGCGAGGCAACGAGCGCCCGGGTGGCGCTACGGCTGAAGCGGAACGGCATCACCCGCATCCGGCCTCTTCAGGGAGGCCTGCACCTCTGGATGGACCGTCAGTTCCCGATCGAGGAGCTCAAGGAGCTCTCTCGCGCGCCTGCCTCTCGCGTGGCACCCACCTGAAAGGGCGAACTGAGTGACCAGAACCCGAAGGTCCGTGACCCGGCCCGCGGGCTTCACCGAGCGCTTCGCCAAGGTCGACGGGGTGCGGCTGCGCTATCTCATGGGCGGGCAGGGCAGCCCGGTGGTCCTGCTGGAGACTGTCACTGATCTGGCCATGCCCGACAACATCGCCTACCAGCCCATCCGCGCGAAGAATCCTGCCCGCTTTCGGGCGTCTTGCCCGATCAGCATGGCACAGCGTTTTCGATCGCACCCTACACGATCTCGCTCGGCTTGACGCGCTCTCTTCTGCGACGCCAGTTGTCTGTCGTCGGCCGCCCGGGAACTCCGTGGATGCGACGGAATTCCTCCGCTGGGACGATCCGTACCACTCGACCTAATCCGTCGAGGATGGTCACGGGTGCCGCGCCCTCCTCATCGGCGGCAAGTCTCAGGCCGTCTGGATTCATTGACACTTCTCCCTCCCTGGGGGTGTTGCCGCTTTCGATGAGTCCATCAAGGGCACGGGTTCTCGCCACCGCGATTTGGCAAGACGATGTCGCAAGGCGATTGGTCCACCGGCGCGGACTGCTGCTCGACTTGCTCGAATCGCAGTAACCGCGAGCGGTGGCTGAAAGACCCGGCATAGAGCGCGCTCTTGACGATCTCGAAGGTGCCGGCATCGCCGCCGGCTCCGTGTCGTTAGGATGGCGATACTGATCACTTCGATTCAGCAGCGAGCTAACGAGAATCTTCTTCTTCGAGCTCTTTGAATCCCTCCGGAACGCCCGTCATCGTAAGGGCGACTGAAGGGGGAAGATCAAGATGAAGCGAGCGATTCTCTTCGTGCTGATGCTCGTCACCGTTCTGGCGCCGCTCGCGGGTGTCGCCCACGCGGATTTGAAGAGCGACCAGGCGATTCCGCAGGCGCCGTAACCTTCACGTCAAAGGACAGGACCCGACGCGTACGGCAGGCTTCGAGGTCTACCGTACACGTCGGCGCACGAAAACGGTGACGCCCGGACAAAGTGAAAGAGGCCGAGGTGGGCTTCTCGTGAATGCTGGCTCTCATTTCAAGCGTCGCGTGCTTCTCGCGGTGGCGACCGTTCTGCTGACCCTCGCGACGGGCGCCAGTGGGGCCCCGGCAAGACCATGGCCATCTCTCCTGGGCTCGCGCGAGGCGTTCCCGCCCGACGTGTCAGCAGCCGTCGATCGCGTCTGGATCGAGCCCACGCTCAGCCGCACGGTGAACGGGCGCCCCGCGCGTGTCCCGTTCGATGTCTACGTCGCGTTTCTGGATACGCCAGAGGTGACAGCCGCCGCGGCGCGCTTCCGCAAACTCGGGAGCTATGAGATTCAAGCAGTCGATGACGACCGCTATCGGGGCAACGATGGCGACGGAGCCCACGGGATTGCTCAGGTGCTCCGACGCGAACCGCGACGGCTCGTTCTCCTTTCCCAGGGGGAGCACACCGGCCCAATTCTCGGCACGATCAGCGGAAGCGCGCTCACGATCCTGGACCTCGAGCCGCGAGAGGGCGTGGTCAGTCCGAGGCTTACGGCCTACGTGTACATCGACAACCGCGTCGCCGCCGCTCTCGCCCGGGTGCTCATCCCGACCTTCGGGTCCCTCGCCGACCGTAAGCTCGGCGAGGGGCTTCGCGTCACAGCTGAGGTCGCCGAGTGGGCGGTCGATCGATCAGGCGGCTTCTGTGAGTGGCTCGCACGCGAGCCGCTTCCGCCGGCGCGACGCGATCGCATTCTGGCCACCCTCCCATCGTGCGCAGCGGGCCCAGGTCCAAACGGCACTCGGCAAATCCAAAGTCCGTGACTTGACCTGCTCGGCTACTGTGTCTCGATCCAGTCAGAGAGTCTGCGCTTGATTTGATCGCGCACTCGTTGGAACACTTGCAGTCGCTCATCCTCCGTGCCGGTAGCCAGTGAAGGATCCTGAAAGCTCCAGTGCAGTCGTCTGGTCTTTTTCGGGAAAACGGGGCACGTGTCGTTCGCGGCGTCGCACACGGTGATCACGTAGTCCCAGGGTTCTTCCAGGAACTGCCGTGGGCGCGGACGACTACGTGACCAAGCCCTTCTCGCCGCGAGAGCTGATCGCCCGGATCCGTGCGGTCCTCCGGCGCGGCCGGCAGGCCGACGCCAAGGAGAAAAAGGCCAACCTCAAGGTCGGTGATCTGGAGGTCGACCGCTATCGCTTCGAGGTGAGGATGAAGGGCCGACCGGTCGAGCTCACACCGAAGGAGTTCGAGCTCCTCGCTACCCTCGTCGGGGCCCCGGGGCGTGTCTTCGGCCGTGAGGAGCTGCTCGATATCGTCTGGGGCCGCGACGGCTTCGTCGAGCCGCGGACCGTGGACGTGCACGTTGCGAGGCTGCGCGGAAAGTTCACGATCGCGAGGCTCGAGGAGCCCGGAATCGAGACGGTCCGGGGCGTCGGGTACCGCTTTCGAGGCAAACCGTAACACATTTGTAACACGTCCTTTATGTGGGCGAAACACGAGCGCGCGATCATGGCCCCGGAAGGGACCAAAGGAGAACGATTGATGAAAAAGGCATGGGCGGCGATGCTGGCGGTCGTCATCGTGGTCGGCTGGAGCCTGGCGTTCGCGTCGGGACCACCCAAGCT
>WNFU01013830.1_pt1 | contig 10897 bp, 8 predicted proteins | sample 5400121 | NCBI WGS metagenome assembly WNFU01 (sample SAMN13153360, study PRJNA577476) | soil metagenome | isolation source: 100 cm soil or saprolite under grassland replicate 1 | place: USA:California | collected 2016-06-15
GTTCCTCGGGTTTCGCCTATCCGGCCGTCAACGTCAGCTCATCCGAAACCCTGAACGCGGCCCTTCGCGGCTTCGCCGAGGCACGCTCGGACGGGATCGTCCAGATCACCACGAGCGCCGCGAAGTACCTGTCCGGGCCTGCGAACGACATGGCCGCCGGCGCGCGAGCCTTCGCCGAGTTCGCTCATATCGTGGCGGCGCGATCGCCGGTGCTGATCGCGCTGCACACCGACCACGCGACGCCGGAGCACGTCGACGACTTCATTCGCCCGCTGCTGCGCGAGAGTCGCCGCCGGCGCGAGCGCGGTGAGCTGCCGCTGTTCAACTCGCACATGTTCGACGGCTCGGAGCTTCCGCTCGCGGAGAACCTGCGCATCTCCGGTGAGCTGCTACAAGAGGCGAACGAGCTCGACGTCTTGCTCGAGCTCGAGATCGGCACCGTCGGCGGCGAGGAAGACGGCATCGACCACACAGGAGCCGCGCGCGAGCGCCTCTACACGACCCCGGAAGACGCGGTGGTCGTGGCGAAGACGCTCGGCATGGGCGAACGCGGCCGCTACCTGCTCGCAGCGACCTTCGGCAGCGTCCACGGCCACTACGCGCCCGGCAACGTGCACCTACGCCCCGAACTGCTCGCCGAGCTCCAGACAGCCGTCGCCGGCACACGCGGCTTCGACTTCGTCTTCCACGGCGGCAGCGGCTCCTCCCGCGACGAGATTCAAGCCGCAGTCGCGAACGGCGTCGTGAAGATGAACGTCGACACCGACATGCAGTACGCGTTCACGCACGCGATCGAAGAGCACTTCGCCTCACGTCCCGACTCAGGCAAGCCGGGTATTGACAAGAGCGTCTACGACCCACGCTCGTGGGGACGCAAGGCTGAGCTGGCGATGGCCGCGCGCGTCGTCGCCGCGAGCGAGGTCCTTGGCTCGGTTGGAAACACCCTCGCCCGCGATTGAGCTCGAGAAGCTGGCGGCCGCACGCGAGGCCGCCCTGCTGATCGAGCCCGGGATGGTCGTCGGGCTCGGCAGCGGCTCGACCGTCCACCGGCTCATCGAGGTGCTTGCAGAGACTCGACCGGACGCGGTCTTCGTCGCCGCATCACCGGCCAGCGAACGCGCCGCCGCGGCGAACGGCCTCCGCGTCCTCTCGCTCGACGCAGCCGGCAGGCTCGACCTCGCGATCGACGGTGCCGACCAGATCGACTCAACCGGCTGGCTGATCAAGGGCGGCGGCGCCGCCCAAACGCGAGAGAAGATCCTCGCCGCAGCCGCCCAGCGCTTCGTCGTCATCGCCTCCTCGGACAAACGCGTCGAGCGGCTGCGCCCACCCGTGCCGCTCGAGCTGGTCCCCTTCGCCGTCGAGACAACCCTCGCCGCGCTCGGCGATGCCCGGCTCCGCGCGCACACCCCGCGCAGTCCGGATGGAGGCATGATCGCGGACTTCCTCGGCCCGGTCGACGACTCGCGCGAGCTCGCGCAAAGACTCGATCAACAGCCGGGCGTCGTCGAGCACGGCCTCTTCCCGCCCGAGCTCGTCGATCTCGTGATCATCGCGCGCGGCGGGAGCACCGAGGTAACTCGTTTCCGCGCGGGTGGCTAAGCCCGGAACGCCCCGGAAGTAGCGTCGAGGCATGGATAGACGTCATCACAGCGCCAGCTTCAAGCGGCTGCACGAGCTCGAGGTCGAAGGCGAGAGCGCGGCAACGCCCGCGATTGCACTCGCGGAAGTCGTTCTCTTCCTCCTCCCGATCTTCGCGTTCGTCTCCACGGTGACGTTCGTCGCCTACTACCTCAGCCGTTGAAGCAACTGGGAACCGGGCGGTCCCCGATGGCCGCCCGGGTTTCCAACATGGACAACAGGCGGCCGTAACGTGACCTCGTCAACTCGATCCACCACCAACGGAGGTCACCATGAACGCCCCGCACTCCACACACTCCCAGCGAGGCCTCGCCGCCCGGCTCGGCGGCTGGAGCGCCGAGCACCGCACGAAGGCGATCCTGCTCTGGGTCGCCATCTTGCTCGTCGGGCTCGCGGCCGCCGGCGTTGGCAGCAAGAAGCTCTCCGCCGCGGGTGAGGCTGCCGGCGACTCCGCGAAGGCGGAGCGGCTCCTCGACCACGGCGGCTTCAAGCGGCCCGCGGCCGAAGAAGTGCTCCTGCAGACCCGCGGCAACGGCAGCATCCGCACCGCGCCCGCGCGCAAGGCGACGCAAGAGATCATCGCCGCGATCACGTCAACTGGCCGGGTCGAGAACATCCGCTCGCCCTTCGCGCCCGGCAACGCAGGGCAGATCAGCCGCGACGGACACTCCGCGCTCGTGCTCTTCCAAATGAAGGGCAAGCGCGACACCGCCAACAAGCGCGTGCAGCCGGTCGTCGACGCCGTCAAGGGTGTAGCCCGCACGCAGCCGACACTCCGAATCGAGCAGTTCGGGGACGCCTCCGCCAACAAGGCGCTCAGCGACACGATCGGCAAGGACTTCCACCGGGCCGAGAGCGCCTCGATCCCGCTCACACTGGTGATCCTTTGGCTCGCCTTCGCGGCACTGGTCGCCGCCCTGCTGCCGGTCGTTCTCGCCTTGAGCGCGATCGCCATCGCCGGCGGCATCCTCGCCCTGACAAGCCACGCCATCCCGATCGACCAAAGCGCCAGCTCAATGGTGTTGCTGATCGGGCTCGCAGTCGGCGTCGACTACGCACTCTTCTACTTCCGCCGCGCCCGCGAGGAGCGGACGGCGGGTAAGTCCAACCGCGACGCGGTCGCCGTCGCGGCTGCAACCTCCGGGAGGGCCGTGCTGACCTCGGGGATGACGGTGATCGTCGCGATGAGCGCGATGTTCATCACCGGCCTCGGCTGGTCTGCCGTCGTGCGGCCCGCGCTCGCGCATCCGCTGCCAGTCATCGCTGCGGCAGCGGGCTTCCTCGTCCTGCTCGCGGTGCCCGCGTTCCACCTGCGCACCGCGTCCCCCGGCGCGACCGACCTACCGCAGAACCTGCCGATCATGCAGACCTACAACCGAATCCAGCAGGCGTTCCCAGGCGGTCCCCTGCCGGCACAGGTCGTCCTGTCGGCTCCGAACGTCGAGTCGAGCCAGGTCACCAGCGCGATCGCCAGCTTGAAGCGGGCGGCGCTCGCGACCGGCCAGATGCACGAGCCGATCACCGTCGACGTCAACCCGCAGCACACCCTCGCGCGGATCTCCGTTCCGCTCGTCGGCGACGGGATCGGCAAGAGTTCACAGAAGGCGTTGCAGACCCTCCGCAGCTCAGTCGTGCCGAACACGGTGGGCCAGGTCGGAACCGCCTACGTCTCAGGCCAAACCGCGTACTCGGTGGACTTCAACCACCAGCTGCATGCCCGCGAGCTCTACGTGTTCGCGTTCGTGCTCGGGCTTGCGTTCCTGCTTCTCCTCTGGAACTTCCGCTCGCTCGTGATCCCCGCGACCGCGATCGCGCTCAACCTGCTCTCCGTCGGCGCCGCCTACGGCGTCCTGGTCTCCGTCTTCCAGGGCGGCTGGGGGATCATCCACATCCACGGCGTCCACCACGGCCCGATCGCCGCCTGGCTACCGCTCTTCCTGTTCGTGATCCTGTTCGGCCTCTCGATGGACTACCACGTCTTCATCCTCAGCCGCATCCGCGAAGGCCACGACAACGGCCTCAACACCCGTGAAGCGATCAGACGCGGAATCACCCACTCGGCCGGCGTGATCACAAGCGCCGCGATCGTCATGGTCGTCGTCTTCTCGACCTTCGCCACTCTCTCAGTCGTCTCAATGAAACAACTCGGAGTCGGACTCGCGGTCGCGATCTTCCTCGACGCCACCCTCGTTCGTGGCCTGCTCGTCCCCGCCGTGATGAGCCTCCTCGGCGAACGAAACTGGTACCTCCCGCACTGGCTCGACCGACTCCTGCCCCGCCAACAGCACGAGCTGAAAGAGCTGGCCGCAACCCAGCCCGCATTCCGGCGCGCGGCATAGCACGTCCCTGTCCACCGGCGGCCGCCCTCACCCCGGGGCGGCCGCCCCGACCCAAAGGAGAAAACGATGACATCCACCACTAGACGAGACCGAGCGATCGCACGGAGCCTCATCGCCATCGGGCTCGCAAGCTTCGTGACCGGACTCGCGCTCGCGATCATCGCGGCCGCACAGGCCGGCTCGACTCCGGTAGGGCCGCTCCCGGCCGGACCAGTCTCGACGATCACGACGACACCCAATCAGCTCGTCGCTGTTGCGCTTCCGCACGCACCCAGGCAGTCCGGGCTCGTCTGGAGGCTAGCCCGGCGCTACAACTCTCATGTCGTCCGTCAGGTCTCCGAAGCCGACGTCGGCGCCAACGTCCTCGTCGTCTTCAAGGTCGTCGGCCGCGGAAACACCTCTCTTGTATTCGCGCTAACGCGCGGAGATGCCTCGCCGAGAGCAGTCAAGTCAGCCACGCACAAGATCCACTCCGTCTGACGGGTCGATGTGTTCCCCGAATCGGCGGCTGGGATCATCTCACCCAGCCGCCGAACCTTCATGCGGGCTCGAGCAGGTCTCCGGTAGCGGCGCACACGCTGAGCCTGAACACCTCTCTAACAGAAGAAAGGGTCATCTCGACAGACCCATGCTCGGTGTGGAGTCGGGAAGTCTCAAGACGCCCATTACGCTCTCGCCGTGCAGACCGCTTCCGAGCTCCTGGAGAAGACTCCGCCTGCTCCTCTGTCCGCGATCCTTGTAGCGAGACCGCCCCGAGCTTGCGTCTTTGTCCCGTCAGTTGAGGGCGTTCCCTGGGAGCGAATGGTCGAGCACGCCCTCGCGGCACAGGCACGCATCTGGGGTGGCAACCAGAACCTCGTCGTCCCACTCGGGTGGGAGGTTGGCAGCGAAGAACTCTTTTGGCGCCTTGTCGAGCGCTGCGACCCCGATGTCGTTGGGCTCCATTCTCCGAGCCTCGCGGATCTGGAAGAGATCGCGCCGGACCTCTATGCCGATCAGGTCCAGCGGATCGTTCAAGGATTGCGCGACGCAGGGTTCAACGACGAGCAAACTCATGCAGATCAGATTGCACAGCGTCGTGAAGCGCCGTTCTGGGAACAGTTTGACCTGTCAAAGGAGCTCAGAGCGAAGCTGGTCGAGCGCGTCGCGCCGTTGCACCTAGCTGCCGGCGAGCCACGGACCGTGCACCTCAATGGCACGGCATCACCCCCATATCCCCTAACCGACGCCACGGCTCTACAAGAGCTACCGGAAACAGTTCTCGACGTAACTTCAACGCTGGGCGACGTCGATCGCCTGATCCTCACGCACGGGGTTGGCAGGTTGCTTCCGTCGTTCAAGAGTGCGCTCGAAGGCCGTGGCGTTGGCCGGAATCCCGTGCAGGTCAATCACGAAGCGATCCTGCTCCAAACGGCGTGGCCCCGGCATAACGTCATCACCGAGTTCGGATACCCCCGCCTTCTCAGCGACACCGGACTCGCGCGCCGCCTGGCGTTTGCCGACAGAGACAAAGTCATCGTCGTAGTTGGCGATGACCGCCGCGACTTCTTCTTGTTCCACGGGCTCAGTCGCCTGCGCCCATACGTGTTTTGGATCCCTGCCGCGCGGTTGGATAATCAAGCGTACGTTGACGCGATTGCGGAGGCGATCCGGTTCGCCGTTCGCGGTGCCGGCGTGCAGCGCGTTCACGTCACGACGGCATCGAGCGAGGAGGCGGCTGCGGCGGCGGTCGCGCGGCTGGAGGACCAAGGTGGACGCCAGATGCCGCAGCCGATTCTGGCGGACTGGAGAGAGACGATTCCGCTCTCTCCCTTGTGGGCCGGCGACGCTCGCTCCGAGCGGCGCGTCGCGCTCTTGCGGCATGAGGGAGAGACGCAGGAGTTGCAGACACCGACGCCCGTTTCCGTTTCGCCGACGGCAGAGGACTTCTCGGGATTGCGCTGGATGGTGGACGTTGACGTGCAGGGGTGGACGCCGGCACTCCATCCGTCGCTTGGGACCTCGGTCTTCCAAGGTCCGGCTGTCACTGCACACGACTTTCGAACGAGCGCCCTCGGGCCGTCATATTTCGGCCTGGGGCCCTTTGTCCAGGCGTTTCTCGGGCTCGAAGGCTCGACCGCACGCCCGAGGCTGCGACCGCGCGCGATTGTCGACCAGGTTGCCGACGTCGTGCGTCCGCTCGGCTGGGACATTCGACTGTCGGACAAAGGCGCGTACGCCCTTCAAAGCGCACGCCTCTTTGGCGGCGTCACTGGTCTTGCAGACGCCCTCAAAGAGAAAGCAACACGAGCGCTGCTCGATGCGTACATGACGCCAACGACGACTAACGATCCTGGCAAGTACCTGAAAGACACCCGGCGCCGCTACCTCAGCTTGGAAGAGGCAGCCGGTGTCATTGGCGGCGCTGCCGACGTGCCGGCCGTGGTTGCGCAGCTCTACGACGTCGGCGTCCTCGTGCGAGGGCACATTCTCAAATGTGAGTACTGCCGCGCGACATCTTTCTACACGCTCACGGAGGAACAGCGCTTCACGTGCGTGCGCTGTCGAACGGCCCATAAGGCAACCCGGTTTAGCTGGCTCGGAACCCCGGAGCCCGAGTTCCGCTACGCGTTGAGCGAGGTCATGTACCAGTTCTTGAACAATCACGGCGAGTTGCCACTGCTCGCGCTAAATCGTCATTTCGTCGTTGGTCGTGCCAGCGAGAGGGAGACGTTGGACGTGGCGTTTGAGCTCGACCTGATCTCGCCAGACGGGCAGTTGCGGGAGCACGACATCGTTGCGACGTGGGGATCCGAGCTGTGGCTGGGAGAGGCGACGCTTGGCGATCGACTCGAAGACACGAATGCTGGCGAGGCCGAGCGACTCCGAAGACTCGCGGAGACGGCGACGGCCCTGTGCGCGCGAGGCGTTCTCTTCGTGACGGCCGCTGAGGAGTTCCAGGCAGGAACGAAAGGAAGAATCCGCGCGACCTTCAGAGATCCCACCTGGCGTGACGTGCTCTTCCTTGAGGGGTTCAGCGGCGCCGCAGCCGAGGAAGAGTAGGCCGACCCGGGGCGTCGAGCTGACGCTGTTCCGCCGCTGCGCACGCCGCATCGCGACGCCTGCATCGGCGCGAAAGGTGTGGCGAGCCGTATTGGTCAGGCAGGAGCGGCCGGGTACGGGAGCGCGCCTCCGCGGGCGGCCTCCCAGATTCGCCAGTCGAGTTCGAATGCCTTGATTCCGATGTGCGCTGCTGCGCGCGTCGTCAGCTCGATCACATCTTGATCGTTGAGCTTGCGGCCGACCGCCGCCTCGGCGAACCGTCTGACGTGAACGTCCGGCTTCACTGTGTCGACACCCTGGCGCATCACCAACCACTGATAGACCGCGGGACCGAGCCCTTTGACGCGTCCCTCGAAGTCGGTCTTGAAGGTGCTTCTGAGCGCCCACTGCTTGAGCTGCTCTTGGTCGACGACGCCGATGCTGCGGAAGTAGCGGACGAGATCGCGGAGCTACTGTGCCCGCGTCCAGAAGTTGTAGCCCCATAAGTACTGGGCGAGCGCAGTGTTCCCGGGTTGGTCCTCCGGGAAGCGCGCCATCACGCGTTCAAGGTCGTCGAGTGTGCGGGCGTCGTTCCAGCGGTTCTCGCGGAATCGCTGGAGTGCCCTGACGACGACCTCGGTCTGCAGCATGTAATCGAGCACCGTCTCGAGCAGGTTCATGACGAAGTCCTCCTCGAGGTACGTGCTCGTGTTGGGCGGCAGCAGGCGTGCGGCCGACGCGAGCTTCTCGACGTCGGCTTCGCTGATCATCGGCCGGGTCGAGCCTCCACGGATGAGGACAACGCGGGACGCGCTCGTCTGCGGAACTCCGCGCGGGCGGCACGTACGGTCGGGTAGAAGGCGTTCACGGCGTTGGCGGCGGAGTTGAGCGGCGGCCCGAGCCGTGCGATCACCTCGCCCTCGATCTCCCACGGCCGTTCTCGCGCACACGACGTCAGCAGCAGATGCTTCCGCTGCCAGGACGAGAGGCGCGCGTTGTCGTTCGCACTCAAGGCGACCTTTGTGCCGCGTAGGTACGGCTGGAGTTCGAGCGCATCGATCAGGAGCGCCGCGAGGACGAAGCGGAAGGTCGACGAGCCGACGTTGCCGTTCAGGTGGTTCCCGATCACGCGCGAGCTGATCGTCTGCCGCGACGTCTCGCGGGCGGGGCTGATCCCGACATAGAAAAGGGATACGTCTTCTTGGAGTGGGTGGGGGACGTGCGGGACGACGGCGAGTGCGCCGCGCCGCGACCACCAGCTGTAGAAACCTGGTGCCGCCGGGAGTAGCTCGGGCGATTGGAGAACCTCGGGTACGGCCGCGGCGGGACGCTGCAGCGCCTGCACGACGGTGCTGACCCCGGCACTGGTCGTCATCGACGCGATCGTCGCAGCTCCGCGTCGTTCGCTGAGGCCGGAGCACCGAACGCTACGTCTGCGAACTCGACGGCCGACGGCTTGATCCGCCGCGCGTGCTTCGCGTGGAGACCGCACGTAGCGGGAAGCCGCGTCCGCTGTCCCCCGTACCTTCGAGGCAATGAAGATCGGACTCGCGTCGACGGTCGCCTTTGGATGCTTGGGGCTCCTGGGCGCGACGGCAATCGGCCCGCTCCGCTGACTGAGGCACTCGATGTCGGCAAGACAGTGCTACTGGCGCCGCGGACGAAGTCGAGCGGCTGTCGCCTCGGGCAATGAGATCGCCGCGCAGGTGCGGCTGCGCGCGGGGAAGCGACTCTCGAGCCCGGCCATGGTCGCCGACGGCAACCACGCTCGCGTGGACGGCTTCGTCTCGCTCGGCGTCGTCGCGAGCGCGATCGTCGTCTCGCTGGGTGCCGAGATCGGTGATCCGATCATCGGCCTCGCGATCACGCTCGTGATCCTGCGCATCACGTGGCAGTCCTGGCGGACGGTCACGAGGACCGATCCCGGCGACATGATCGAGCCTCACGTCCGCTAGCCCGTCGTCGCCGGCTCGCGCGGGTGCTCGCTTTCGAGCGTGACGTCGCGGAAGAGGACGTACAGGCCGAGGTCGTAGGCGCTCTTGAGGGCGCCGGCGATGAAGAACGGTGCGCCGAGGGCGGCGCGGAGCGTCGCGCCGGCGAGGAGCGGGGCGATCGGTCGCGTCAGGTAGCGGGCGGTGTTCGTGTAGGCGGCGGCCGCGGTGCGCTCGCTCGGGTCGACGAGCGCCATCACGTATGCCTGCCGGGTTGGCACGTCCATCTGCGAGAGCGCGAAGCGGGCGAGCAGGAGCGTGACCGCGCTCGCCAGGTTGGGTGCGAACGCGACGGCGATCAAGAACAGGTTCGAGGGGAGATGGGTGAAGACCATCGTGCGCAGCAGCCCGATCTTGCCTGCGAGTCGAACGGCGGCCTGGAAGGAGAGCGCCTGGAGGATCCCGATCGCGAAGAAGATGATCGCGAGCGTCTGCGGCGAGGCGGCGTACTTGCGCACAAACAGGTAGGCGATGAACGTCTGGGGGACGAAGCCGCCGCCGAAGCTGTCGAGCGCGAACAGCGCCGAGAGGCGCATGACGATGCCGCGCGAGCGGTGCAGCGGCGGCAGCGGCTCTTCCTCCAACTCACGGCCAAGCTCGACCGCCGGTGAGAGCCGAGCGGAGGCGATCAGTCCCGCGCCGGCGGCGAGCGGGTAGGCGAGCAGCCACTTGGATGAGGTGCCGACGAGCGCGAGCAAGGCGCCGAGCGAGCCGGCGAGCGTGGCGACCGTGTTGTAGGTGCCGAAGAGCCGCGTCGGATCATGCGCGCCGGCGGCGTGCGGGAGCATGGCCTGCTCGAGCGAGGTGAACGGGCCCGATTCGACGACGTCGGTCGAGACGGTGCCGGTGAGGCCGGCGACGATCAGCGCCGGCAACCAGTCGGTAAGCGCGAAGACGGTACCGGCGATCGCCATCGCGATGAGCAGCAGGCGGTAGCAGCGGCGGCGCCCGACGCGGTCGCCGTGGCGGGCAAGCAGCAGGGAGACGAGCGCGCTCCCCGCGAGCTGCGAGGCGAGCACAGCACCGACGGCCGCGTTGGAGAGCCCGCGGTCGGCGAGGGTGACGCCGATCAAGACGGAGCCGAGGCCGTAGGCGAGCGCACGCACGCCCTGTACGGCGATGATCCGGCACGCGTCAGCGCTCAGGCGCGTTCCTCGAACACCATTGCGCCGGCGCTCGCCGGGCAGAACACGTACAGGCAGCGGCCCGTCCGCGTCCCAGCCGAGCGTGTGCGCACCCTGCTCGGTTGCCGCCGTCTCCAGCGACTCGAGGCGGTCGCTGTCGAAGCTGCAGACAATGCCGGGCTCGCCGATCGCGACGTAAAGGCGCGCGAGCTCAGGGTCGTGCATGACGACGTCGGGGACGCCGGGAAGAGACAGGCTCGCAAGCAGTTCGCCGCCGTCACGGTCGAGCACGACGAGCGCACCGCCGTCGGCGGCGCAGAACAGATGGCCGCGGTCGAGCCAGAGTCCGTGCGGACCCGCCGCGGGTACTGCGAGCGCGCCGTCGATCAAGAGTCGTTCGCAGTCGAGGACGAGGATCTCGGCCGGCTTGCGGATGTTCGCGTACACGCGGTCGCGCTCCTCGTCGTAGACCGCCCAGCGCGGCCGCCCCGGGAGCGGCAACTCGCGGATGACGCGCATCGTGTCGAGGTCGACGACCGAGGCAGTGCAGTTCTCGCCTACGGGTTCGCCAAGGTTGAACGCGTACAGCTGTCGCCGCTGCGGGTCGTAGGCGAGCCCATTCGGGTGCGGCCCGACGGCGACCTGCCCAAGCAACTGCTCGTCCGGGCAGCGAAAGACACTCACGCGCGCGGCGCCGCGATCACTCGTGAAGAGCAGGTCGTGCTGCTCCGCGATCAGCACACCGGCCACACCCGGCAGCTTCCTGAGCGAGCGCAAGAAG
>WNFU01009587.1_pt1 | contig 10894 bp, 7 predicted proteins | sample 5400121 | NCBI WGS metagenome assembly WNFU01 (sample SAMN13153360, study PRJNA577476) | soil metagenome | isolation source: 100 cm soil or saprolite under grassland replicate 1 | place: USA:California | collected 2016-06-15
GTCTTGCTTTGCCAGCGCAACGACACGGTGCGATCGGTGCCCAGGACGCCGCGGACACGGGATTTCTCTTTATTCTCCGGTTCCACGGGTATGCCGCTGAGAAGCTGCAACTCCACCTCCGCCGCGTCCGCTGCAGCGACCAACGACGCGATGCCCGCCGCGGGGCCAATGAACGAAATCTGGTTCCACGGCTCGGCCCGGACGATCTTCGCAACCAGTTCGAGCCTGAACTTGTACGGGCCAGGCTTCGACGCCATCAGACGATACCGCTTGCCTTCGCGCACGATGCGCACCCCCGAAGGCAGTCTTGCCGGTAATAGCGCCACGTCGCCTTCGAACAACGTGAGCAACGACGACTCGGTCTTGCTCAGCGATTCGACATCGATGTCCACGCTGAATTTCGCCTGGGTATCGCTCAATTTGCCGTCGTAGCGTACTCCCCGCACCAGCAGGTCGGTGCTCTCGGTGGCAGGCGCATGGGTGGACGGCGGTGCCGGCTCGCTCGCCAAAATGGAAGCGGCGGAAAAAATGAACGCGAACAAACCAATTATCGAACACATAAGGACTCCAATTTGTTTTCCCCACTTAGACCGACTGAGCGATTCGGGCTCATGAAAGCTATTTAGCATAATGCGAGCCTGTGGGTTGTGAGCCGCGAGTAAATGAGTTGTAAAATATTTGCGTGAAAGCGGCGCGGGACGTGCGTGAGATTCACGCGAACGGCGTGAAAATTTCCCGGAGCTCCGGCGGCCGGAATTCGTGTTCGGTCGTTGACCCATACCGGCGATTAGACGCCGGCCGGGAAGGAATGCTCCCGCTGGCAGGTTCGCAGATGCTCAAAGTTCAAACCTCAAAGCTCGAAGAAAGCTTCCAACACCACTTGGTGATGCGGCCCGGCGACGCGCAAAAGCACTTCCGCTATTCCGGTTTGCGGTGCTATTTCGGTTCGACGGATTATTCGTGCATATGCACGAATAATCCGTCGGCTCGTTCCGGCGGACCATGCGAGGTTCGCGGCTCGCAAACGTTGACGCCTGTATGTCAAAGTTTGGGAGACGAGGGGAAAACGGCGGTTTAATTGGTTCGCTGGAGGCGGCAAAACCGGCTTGAGATCAGGCGGGTGAGCCGCCATCTTCATTCCGGTTGCGCGCGTGGCGGAATGGCAGACGCGCCAGACTTAGGATCTGGTCCCGAAAGGGTTGGAGGTTCAAGTCCTCTCGCGCGCACGAAGTTTAAAGCTCAAAGGAAGGTCCGAGGCGCAAGCTCCAAAGTCGCGTGGCGGCTTCATTGCGCTTCTGCACGCGGCGGTTGGAGCTTGGTATATTGGACCTTTCCTTGAGAATTGAACTTTGAGCGTTGAGCTTTGAACCTCTCACTCATGCCGCAGCGCTTCCACCGGGTCCATGTTCGCCGCGCGGAGGGCGGGGTAGATCCCGAACACAACGCCGACCAGCGCGGAAATGGTAAAGGCCAGCATCGGCGACCAAAGCGTGACGATGGTTTTCATCTCGGCGAAATGGGTGACGAGGTAGGGAATTGTGACGCCGAGCAACACGCCGATGACGCCGCCGGCGCCGGAAAGCATCACGGTCTCGACCAGGAACTGGGTGACGATGTCGCGGCGCTTGGCGCCGAGCGCGCGGCGGATGCCGATTTCGCGCGTCCGCTCGGTCACGCTGGCCAACATGATGTTCATGATGCCAATGCCGCCGACGAGCAGGGAGATCGCCGCAATAGAGCCGAGCACGACGTTGAAAATCTGCTTGGTCCGTTCGGCCTGCCTCAGCTTTTCGAGCGGGACATCGATGGCGTAGTCCTTTTTCTTGTGAGTGTGCTCCATCAACCGCTTGATCGCCTCCGCCACCGGGACCACGTGTTCGAGCTTCTCGACCTTGACGGTCACCTCGTGCAACTCGACCTTTTCCTGCTCAAAGCTGCCGCTGCGCACCTTTCTCAGGATGTCCCCGTAGCGGGTCTTGGCGGTCTCCAGGGGAATGAACATGCGATTGGCCGCCGGCTTGACGTCGGTCTGGAGTTCGTCCTCGCCGGGTCCTTTGCCGCGCGGCTCCATCACCCCGATGACGGTGTAGTAATCGCCGCCCACGCGGACCTGCCTCCCGAGCGGCGAATCCAGCGGGAAAATCGCGCCCACCATCTCGACGCCGAGGACACAAACGTTGGCCTTGGATTCCATCTCGGCCTCGGTGAAAAAGCGTCCCTGAGCCACGCGATGATTTCGCATGGCTGGATACCAGGGAACCGTGGCCACGATTTCGGAATCGACCCGTCGGCTGATGTTCCAGACATATTCGCGCATAATGCGCGCCGGGAGCACGACCATCACGCCGGGGATCGTGGACCGGATGCGTTTGATATCGGTGTAAGTCAGCCCGTACTGCAGGACGTAGCTTTGGCTCCCCTTGTCGGAAACCTTCTGTTCTTCGGGCGGCTTGGCGCTGCGGAGGATGATGTTCTGGCTGCCCAGGTTTTTGATTTGTTCCTGCGCCTCGTAGCTGGCGCCTTCGCCGATCGCGAGCATGGCAATCACCGAGCAAACGCCGAACACGATGCCCAACACCGTCAGAAGCGAACGCAGCCGATGCAACCAAAGGCTCTTCACACCCAGGCGGACCACGCGCTTGAGACGGAGCAGCGGATGCGCGCGAATCACCGGAACGGGCGCGGAGGTTGTGGGCGGATGGTCAGCCATGATGCGTCCCGATTTGCGTTTATTGGCGGGCATCGCTCTCGATCTGCCCGTCGCGGAGGCGAATCGCGCGCCGCGTACGGCGCGAGACACTCTCGTCGTGGCTCACCAGAATGATCGTCTTACCCTGTTGATGCAGATCGTCGAACACGTTCAGGATTTCCTTCCCCGAGGACGAATCGAGGTTGCCGGTCGGTTCGTCTGCCAGGATGACGAGCGGGTCGTTGACGAGAGCCCGTGCGATGGCGACGCGTTGCTGCTGGCCACCGGACAATTCGAATGGTTTGTGATTCAGGCGATGCTCCAATCCGACGCGGGCGGCGAGCGCCTCGGCGCGTTGGCGGCTCTCAGCCGCCGGTCGTCCCTGATAATACAACGGCACTTCGATGTTCTCCACGACGCTGAGCTGCTGGATGAGATTGTAGGATTGGAAAATGAACCCGAGCCGCGCGCCGCGAATAGTCGAAAGGGCGTCATCGTCCATCTGCGACACATCTTCCCCGCCAAGAAAGTAGCGGCCTGAAGTGGGCCGATCGAGACAACCCACCACGTTGAGCATCGTTGACTTGCCGCAACCGGACGGCCCCATGATGCTCACGTAATCGCCCGACTCGATGGCGAGGGACACGCCGCGCAAGGCCTCGACCGTCACCAAACCCATCTGGTAGGTCTTCTGAACGTTGTCAAACTGGACGAGCGGAGAGGCCACGGCGGTTTTGCGATCGGTGGGTTGCGAATCACACTCGGGCCGGAGCCGGCGGCGCGACCGGGGGCGAAGCGGGCTGAGGTTTTGTGTTCTCTTTGCCGCCCTCCGGCGGGGCGGTCGATTTGTCGCTCCCGTCCGATTCAGGGGCTCCCGGAGGGCGGAGCAGGACTTTTTCCCCTTCGGTGATCCCCTTCCGGATCTCGATGAACGCGTCATTAAACTGGCCGATCTCGACTTCACGCTTTTCCGGCCTCAGACCCTGGGCGACGTAACAAAACTGTTTGCCGTCGCCGGGGATGACCGACTGGACGGGCACGTAAACGACGTCGTCGAGACGATCGACAAAGACCTCCACTTTGGCGCTCATGCCGGGTTTAACCCAATCATGGGTTCCTTCAATAGTGATTTGGGTGAGATAGACCTTAAGATCGGGGTTCATCCAGCGGTTCTGGGAATCCGGCAAGACCGCGACTTTCGTCACCTCCCCGGCAAGCACTGTGTCCGGAAAGGCATCCACGGTGATGCGTGCCTTTTGGCCCTTCTTCACTTTTTTGATGTAGCTCTCGTGGATTTTCACGTTCACCGCCATTTTGGTGAGGTCGGGGATGGTGATGAGGGCCTGGCGTTCCCGGACGGTCGCGCCCTCCCGGATGCGTTCCTGATCGTAATAATAGCCTTCTTCACGCCCGCCGCCGTAAACGACCAGCCCGGGCTTCTTGGCCTTGATCAGGCATTTCTCCAGTTGTTCGTTGAGTTCCTTTCGTTGACGGAGTTGGACGGTGTACTGCGCCTGAGCGGACTTCAGCCTGGCGTCGGCCTGGGCCAGCTTTGAGACCGCCGCCTTGCGCGCGCGATCCAGTTCGCGCACGGCTTCGGAGAATTTGGACAGGAATTCCTCCGCCGCCTTCACGAATTCGTATTTGAGAAACAAGTCGCGGGCCGTCTCGGCGGTCTGGACCTTCAGGCGGCTGTTTTCATAGGCAATCTCGTCGCGCTGCAAGTCCGTCTTGGTCACGAAACCCTTCCCGAAAAGGCGTTTCGTTCCCTCGATTGTGGTGGTGGCCTGTCCCAGCTCTTTTTTGGCGACCTGCAGATCGTCTTCCAGCTTGCGTAATTTCTGCTTGGCTTCGCCATCGCCCAGCACGTCCAGATTGGCGTATCGGGCAAACTCGATGGCGACTGTTTTGGGCATCTCGACGGGGGGCGGATTCGCCGGCTCAGCGGGAACATTGGTGGAGGCAGGCGGAGTTGCCGGCGGCGGACTCAGCAACGGTTGCCCGGACGGATCGCCGCCGCCAGCCAGGACCACGGCTTTCGGAGAGTCGCTCGACGGGCCGGAGGCAACCACTATGCCCCCGTTGATTTGCGCGACCAGCGTGGGCGGAGCGGGCGGTGCGGATTTCTCCACCGCCTCGTTCGGCGGCGGCCTTTCGAACGCGTTTGTTGTGGCCGCGGCCAACTGCTGGTCCAGGCCCAGTTCCGCGATGATCTTCTCGGTCACCGTGTCGCCGAGATATTTGTCGAAGTCCATGTGACCGAAGCGCGCCTTCTGTTCCGCCGCCTTGACGTCGCTGATGTTCTGGTTCAACTGGATTTCGTATGACTGCTGGGCATCCGTAAGGGCGGCGGCGGCGGACTGAAACTGGATTTCCTGTTGGACGATCTGCTTCTGAATTTCCGACGAATCCAGCTCGACCAGCACCTTGCCGTTTTTGACGTCCGCGTCGGTCACCTGATAGCCTTCTTCGACGATCTTCAGAATCTTCGTCCCCTGGTAGCCGACCCGGACTTCACACTTGGCTTCCTGGGATTCGAGCGCCTGGAGGCTGCCGCCTTCGAGCACCGAGATCGGAAGCGTGCCGCGTCGGGCGACGAACGTGGCGCCGTTGTTGGCGGAACTGCTGCGGCTTTTCCAAAAGTAAAAGGCCAGCGCGAGGATGGCGAGCACGGCGACGATCCGCAGGTAGGGCCGGCGTGAGATAAAAGTCCGGAAGTCACTGTGAGTTGCCATCGTCAATCTCCTCCCATTGGCCGTTGTCCTTGATATAGAGAATGCCCAGGTTGTTCCAGAATTGCAGGCGTGTGATGGTGTGTGTCACCAGCGCCTGCGTCCGTTGATTTTTCGAATCGTTCAATGCGTTCTGCGCGTCCACCTGGTCCTGTGCCTTGGCGCGACCCAGTTCGGCCAGGAGGTTTTGTTCTTCGACCCGGCGTTCGGCGATCTTTACGCCGACCTCAGAGATTTCATAGTTACGTTTGGCCTGGTCCAGCGTCCGCCAACTGTCCCGGACCTGCAATTTAATTTCGTCCGCTTGCTGCTCCAGCGCCCGAGCGGCCTGCTTCTCAGTGATAATAGCACTGCGATACGAATTGCGCTCGGATTTGCGGTCGAGTCCCGGGTCCACGTCGAGTCCCGCGCTCCAATGATAGCGCTTGGGGTCGGGAACGGGGAAACCGGTGGAACCGTCGGGCGTGCTGTTGAAGCCGGCCTCCGCAACAAAGTCCACCTGCGGCTTCAGGAAGTTGGCGGCCACCTTCACGTTGCGGAGCGCGTCGTCGTGGCGGTCACGGAAGTTCATGTAATCGAGTCGCGCGGCCAGGGCGACCTTGATCGAATCATCGACACTGATTTTGGGAGCGCGAATTTCAAGCGCCTCGAGTTCCCGGTCGTCCAGGACGAGATCGATGTCCACCGGCAGCCCAAGCTGGTCCAGTTTGAAATTGTCGAGCGCCTCCTTGTAATTGCGGACGGCGTTGATCCACGAGCTTTCCGCGGACAGTTCCTGTTGTTCCAACCGGCCCAGATCGGCCTGCGTAACGCGTCCTTCCTGGGCCAGGGCGCGGGTGCGCTCGGCGTTCTTTTTCGAGCTTTGCAGATTCAGGAAACTGTTGCGCACGGTGTCGCGCGTGCCGAGGACTCGATAATAGCTGGTGGCCACCTCGACGCTGAAGGTCTTCCGAAAGCGGGTGAACTCCCGCAGGGCATAAAGCAGGTCACGCTCCGCCTGGGTCAGGACCTCCTTCTCTCTCTGAAAGCCGGCGTTCCGCAGCAGCGGCCGAGCAAACATGGCCAGCACCCGCGACGATGAGGTCGTATGGGGTCCCCGCGTGATGACCCGCACAAAGTCGGTCGTGAACGCCGCCGACAGACGACCGACATCGCGGATGAGCCAACTGACATTGATGCTTCCATCCGCCTCCACGCGCCGCTTTTCCACGAGGTTTTCGCTGGCGACCGCATTGGTGCCGCCGGACACGGAATCGACCATCTGCTCGGTCTGGCCGACGATGCTCGCGCTGCCGTCGGCGGCGAAGAGAGGAGTGAACTGGTGCCTGGCCAGAGCGAGCTCCAGCGCGGATAGATAGAGCTGTTCCTTGCGCGACTGGTAGGTCCGACTGTGGTTGACTGCCGTTTCGAGGGCCTTTTCGAGTGTAAAGATTTGCGCGCCTCGTTCCTTTTCCCCGTCCGCGCCGAGGTAATCGGCGGTGTTCGTGACCACGACACGCGATTCTCCGGCCGAGACCTGGTTCGTTTGCTCGATGGTGAAATGCTCGTCCATGTTCTGCACCGACGGCGTCTTATTCTTGATGAGTTTGTAGGCCTCCTGGTCGGCTGAATTACGGTAATAGTTGGTGGTGCAGCCTGGCATAAGACCTAGAGCCAGGACGAACAGGAGCAACGACCACCGTTGCAAATGCCTCTTCATGAATGGGAACAGCCTGCCCATAGACGTGTCAGGCTGCTCGCATGTTCAATCTTTTGACGCCAAACTGCTCCGGACAATCCGGTGTCGCATACGCGACACCGGATTGTCCGGAGCAGTTTGGACACTTTCTCCTCGTCGCGCGGGGCGAGACAACGATGGTCCGCGAAGTTCACGAGCGCGGGCAGCACTGGGGTGCGACGCGCAGGCGGAAAGGCTAGAAGACGTTCGCAGTACGTGAATGGATCAACCTTGCGCGGCTGGAGGTTGTTAACGCTGGCCGCCAGCCGAAACCGCCTTTGAAGCTGGGCCAGCCGTCGCTTCGAGCTTGCGTCGGATGAAGGCGGCCAGTTTCGCCACCGAATCGAAATTCTCCGGCGTGACCTCATTCTGATCCACACTGATGCCGAAGAACGATTGGACGAAACTCACCAATTCCATGACCCCGATGGAGTCAACGATGCCCTCGCGCAAAAACGAGGCGTCGTCCGTGTAGGCGAAGCCCTCCGGGCTGAAGAGGAGGTGGTTGGCGATGAACTCTTTGAGCTTGGCTTCAATCTGCATAATCGTGAGTGAAAAGTCGGAGTTTCACAGGGCAACGGACGGGTCAATTGACGTGGCGCTTGAGGCCCCGCGGCAATATCTGGATGCACTGCTTGACGACGTTGGTCATATTGTGCGGGATCAGCCGCCGCACGAAAATTTCGGCACGGCCCCGGCGGCGGAACCGGATGTCGTTGTCGAGGCGGCGAACGTGTTCGGCGGTCAGTCGCCAGTCAGAGGCTCCGCAATTCTCGAGGACGTGTTGAACTGAATTGCCCTTTGGAATGGCGACGACACCGTCCTTGCAGAGGCACCAATTAATGACCACTTGCGAGATAGATTTGCCGGTGGCCTTGGCCACTTCGGGTAAAGCGCCTTTGGGATCGCAATCCAGAATACGCCGGAGCTGGCGGCCGAGCGGGCTGTAGGCAATCACCGTCACGTGGTTCGCCTGGCAGTACGGCAACAGGTCCGTCTCAATGGTGCGATCCGCAAGGTTGTAGCGAACCTGATTCGCCACGATCGGTTGCTTGCGCATCGCTTTTTGAGCTCGTTTCAACTCGGTTACGGAGAAGTTGCTGACGCCGATGAAGCGGATCTTGCCAAGGTCCACTAGTTTCTCCATCGCTTCCATCGTCTCTTCAATCGGCACCGAATAGCTGGGTTCGTGAAGCTGATAGAGGTCAATGTGATCAACGTTCAGCCGTCTCAGGCTGCCGTCCGCCGCCCTGAGAACATCCTGGTAGCGGAAGTTCCTGGGGGATGCCTTCGTGGCGATGAAGACGCGGTCACGCATCCCCGCGACCGCTTGACCGACAACCGGTTCGGAACCGTAGGACTCGGCGGTGTCGATGAACCGTGCACCGGCCTCCAGTCCCTTTCGCAGCGGCTCCACGCCACCGTGGTACGACCAGGTACCCAATCCGACCTCGGTGACCGACTCACCCGTTTGAGCAAGGGGTTTGGTGATCATGCTGCGGTTCCGACGGCGTCCGCTGAGGCAATCGGGACCGGAGCCATTCTCAGGTAGGCGGTCCCTCGCTGTTTGCGGGTAAAATCATCGAAGGCGTGTTCCACTTGCTTGTCCGTCAGACCCATGACTTGCGCGGCATCCGCCGGCGAGACGCCCCGTTCCTGGGCGTACCAAAGGAGGTCCATCGTCTCGAACGGCAGGCGAAAGAAAAACTCCTGCTGATTGCAGGGCGCACTGTAGGTATCGGTGGTGGGTGTGCGCTTCCGGATCGCTTCCGGCACGTCCAGGTACTCTGCCAACTGGTAAATCTGGGTTTTGTAGAGATGCCCGATCGTTTGCACGTCCACGCCGCCATCGCCGTACTTGACGAAGAAACCCTGGTCATGCTCGTTCTTGTTGGCCGTGCCCAGGACAGCGTAGTTTTTGAGTTCGGCGTGGTAATAGAGCATCGACATGCGCGTACGCTGCTTGAAATTCGAGGCCGCCACGATTTGCAAGAACTCGGGCGCCGGGAGCGGCTTGCTGATTTGCTGTCCATCCGGGGTAATCACCGTGAGGGAGAAAACGCTCAGGGTTCCTTCGTCCAAAAGGTCTGGCGGGAGCACGATCTTGGCTTTGTAGCCGGACCGGCCGTCATATTCAGGAACGACGCGGCGGATCGCTTCGTCGCGACGTTGGTAACAGTCAAATCCTTCCAGGATGGGTGTGAGGTTTTCGAGAACCGGCGCCACCCCAAATCGCTCCGCCAATTGCCGGGCCAGACGTTCGCTCAACGGATCGGAGTCCTTTTCCGGCATCATGACTGCGGTCACCTTGTCCGGGCCAAAGGCGCGCACGGCTAACCCGAGAACCACCGCCGAATCGACGCCGCCACTGATGCCCACGACGCCACCGAAGCGACGCATGACCTGGCGCACGGTCCGGCGCAGTTCCGTCACGATCCGGTTTACCTCCGGCGCCGCATCAATTTGGAGCGCTTGTTTAGTGAATTTCATGTTAGTTCAGAATGGCCCGCGCAGGCCGCGACAGACTTTGACTTTATCACGTTGGTCCAGGGGAGGCACCTTTCGGAAACTCCGCACGAACTGAAAGTGCACCAATTGAGAGGAAAGAATTCCGACCAAAGCCATGTCGTCGGTTTCACCCAATGGCTTGTGGTCTTGCAGTTTGGACACCAACTGGGCGACGGTGGCTGGCTTGAACAGGCCGGCCTTCCTGATCGCATCCGGCGCCAATAATTCCCGCACGTAGTCGGGCGTCGCTGCATGAAAGAAGCAGCGATGGATGGGAGCCCGATAGGGCCGTTTGGGACGTTCCAGGATCTCACGGGGCAACCAGCCCGAGGCCGCCTTCTTCAGCAAATACTTCTCGCGCAAGCCCCGGAGCTTCATTTGGGTTGGTAACCGATTGCAGAACTCGACGACACGGAAATCGAGGAAGGGAAAGCGTCCTTCGACGGAGTGGGCCATGGCCACGCGGTCACCCTGAGAGCTGAGCAAGTACGAGGAAAGAAACAGCGACACCTCGAGGAATTGGGCCCGCTGGAGCGGTCCCCACTCGGCGAATCCGGCGGGCAGTTCAATCTGGTTCAGGCGAGCGTCCAACTCGCCCGACACGTGTTCGCTGAGTTGTTCCGAGAAGAACCGGCAAGCGCGCCGGTTGTTACGCCACCGGATGAGGTGCGAATAGAACGGGTTCTCGGTGGAGGTCAGCTCGTGCCGGAAGAACGCGGCGAGGAAGGCCTCGTTGCTCCTGGCCAATCCGGCGATATCCGGATAGAGCCGCTTCAGCAGGAGCGGGCGCCACTTCGAGTCTGGCTGCTCGGCCCAGAACCGGCGCACTTTGGCCTCTTTGAAAATATCGTAGCCGGCCAGGAACTCATCGGCGCCTTCCCCGGTCAGAACGACTTTGTACTGATGGTCGCGCACGAGCTTGGACAGCATGAACATCGGCGCCGGGGCGGTGCGCATGATCGGCGTTTCCGTGTGCCAGATCACGTCCGGGAACACCCTCCCAATATCCGCGTGGCTGGCGCGCACCACTTGGTGGTCGGTGCCCAGAAACTGCGCCATCCGAAGCTGAAACTCGCTTTCGTCGAATTGCGCGTCGTCGAACGCGATGGAAAACGTGTCCAGCCGGGTGCCCGTGAACTTTCGGATGACCGTGGCAATGGTTGAGGAATCCAATCCGCCGCTCAAATACGCTCCCACCGGCACGTCGGCGCGCAGACGAATCCGCGTCGCATCCACGAGCAAGTGCCA
>WNFU01021627.1_pt1 | contig 10889 bp, 7 predicted proteins | sample 5400121 | NCBI WGS metagenome assembly WNFU01 (sample SAMN13153360, study PRJNA577476) | soil metagenome | isolation source: 100 cm soil or saprolite under grassland replicate 1 | place: USA:California | collected 2016-06-15
ACCGGCGCTCTCCGGTTGCAACGGGGGTTTTGGGAGGTCTACGTCGTCGCCGCGAGCAGCGCCTTCAATCGTGGAGGGTCAGTGGCTACGAAAAAACAGAAGAAGCGTGCGCGCGCGAAGATGGAGGTGCGAAAAGCGAACGAGGGGCCGCTGAGCACACCCCCGGCCTGCCGCCGCATGTGCCCACCGCGAAGCTCCGGTTCACGCAGAGGTAGATGCGCCGAGGCCTCAGACCCAGGTGCCGGCAACTATCACCGCAGCGCGAACCCAAGCCTGTAGAGGGCACCGCGGCCTGAGTTACGATCCGGGAACGCACCCGCGTCGTCGCCGTCCCCTTCGCGTGAAGCCCAGCCCGTTCCGGTATCTCAGGCCTGAGAGCCTCGAGGAGGCGCTTGGGTACCTCGACGAGTGGGGGAGCGAGTGTGCGCCGCTCGCGGGTGGTCAGAGCCTGGTGCCGTTGATGAACTTCCGGGTCGCCAGGCCCGAGCTGCTCGTCGACCTCGACGGCCTCGACGGGCTCCGCGGGATCGAGGTCGACGGCCTCGGCGTGACGATCGGTGCGATGACGAGGCAGTGCGAGGTCGAATTCTCGGAGGAGCTGAGCAGGGCCGTTCCGCTCGTCGTCGAGGCGACGCCGCTGATCGGCCACTTCCAGATTCGGAGCCGGGGCACGATTGGCGGCAGCGTTGCCCATGCCGACCCGGCTGCCGAGTATCCGACGGTGCTGGTCGCGTTGGCAGGCTCGGTCGTGCTGGCGAGCCGTATCGGGAGCCGGGAGGTGCCGGCGGAGGCGTTCTTCCGTGGCCCGTTCGTCACGGCGCGCGAGCCGGGGGAGCTGGTTACGGCGGTGCGCTTTCCACCCCAGCCGTCGGGGCGGCGTGGCGTCTCCTTTCTCGAGTTCACCCGCGGTCATCGCGGCCTCGCGCTCGCCGGCGTGGCAGCGACCGTCTCGATCGGAGCCTACGGGACGATCGAGGAAGCTCAGCTTGCGCTCGCGGGGGTCGGCCCGTGTCCGATCCGCGTGGCTGCGGCAGCCGATCTGCGCGGGCAGCTTCCAGTTGAGGAGGTCTTCGAGGAACTGGCGCGGGAGGTGCGTCGGACGGTGGAGCCCGGCGGGGATGTCCACGGCTCAGCCGAGTTCCGCCGTCATCTGGTGGGGATCCTTGCGGTAGGGGCGCTTGGGCGTGCGACGAAGCGTGCCCTCGACGGGGAAGAAGGCGGCTGATGGAGCCGAGCCGGGCGGTCACGGTCGACCTGAGCGTCAACTCGCGCCGTCATGTCCGCGAGGTCGAACCGAGGTTGCTGCTCTCAGACTTGCTCCGGCACGAGCTGGGGCTCACGGGGACGCACGTCGGCTGTGAGCACGGCGTCTGCGGCGCCTGCACGGTGCTGCTCGACGGGCGGGCGGTTCGCTCGTGCCTGATGTTCGCGGTCCAGGCCTCGGGGCGGTCGCTGACGACGATCGAAGGCCTGGGCGAGCCAGGAGACCTCCACCCTGTGCAACAGGCTTTCGCGGAGGAGCATGGTCTCCAATGTGGCTTCTGTACGCCGGGCTTCATCGTCTCGATCGCGTCGTTTCTCGACGAGGTTCCGGGGCTCGATGATCGCCAGTTGAGGGAGCGGCTGTCCGGGAACATCTGCCGCTGCACCGGGTACATGGGCATCGTGCGTGCGGCGCGGCGCGCTGCAGCGATCAGAGGTCAGACGAGATGAGGGTGCTGGGCAGCCGGACCCGGCGGCTCGAGGACGCGCGATTGATCACCGGCCGCGGCCGCTACACCGACGACATCCACATCCCGGGGATGCTCCACGCAGCTCTTGTCCGAAGCCCGGTCGCGCACGGGCTGCTGCGCGGGATCGATGCAAGCGCCGCGCTTGCGGTGGAGGGCGTAAGCGGCGTGCTCACCGCTGCCGACCTCGCCGCGCTCGGCGTGGGGGAACTCCATGTGAACTGGGTTCACCTCGGCCAGCGGAATTCGTCGAACCCGGTGCTCGCGGTCGACCGCGTCTGCTACGTTGGTCACCCGGTGGCGATCGTGGTCGCGGAGAGCCCCTATGTCGCCGAGGACGCCGCCGAACTCATCGTGCCCGACATCGACGAGCTTCCGGCGGTCGTCAGTTCCGAAGACGCGCTCGAAGCGGACGCACCACTCCTGTACCCCGACTGGCGTACGAACGTCATCGTCGAGACCATCCTCGAGGGCGGCGAGGTCGAGGTGTGCTTCTCGGCCGCGCCGGTCCGCCTGTCGGGACGCTTTCGCATCCAACGCCAGGCCGCGATGCCGATGGAGCCACGTGCATCCCTCGCCGACTACGACAGCGCAACCGACGAGGTCGTTCTCTGGACCTCGACGATGACGCCGCATCTCGTGCGAACGATGATCGCGCAGACGTGCGGCTGGCCCGAGCACAGACTCCGCGTCGTCGCCCCCGAGGTGGGCGGCAGCTTCGGCCCGAAGGATCACGCCTATCCCGAGGACGTCCTTGTCTGCGTGCTCGCCCGACGATTCGGTCGGCCGGTGAAGTGGATCGAGGACCGGCGTGAGCACTTCCTTGCGACGCTCCATGCCCGGGAGCAGGTCTGGGACGTCGAGCTTGCCGCCGACGAGGAGGGGCGCGTTCTCGGCGTCCGCGGCCGCCTCCTCTACGACAGTGGCGGCCACTGCTCGAATCACGGCATCGGGCCGGCCCTGCTCGCGGCCGGGATGCTGCCCGGCCCCTACGACATCCGGAACTACCGAATGGAGATCACCGGCGTCGTCACGAACAAGGTGCCGAGCGGTGCCTACCGGGGCTTCGGCGCTCCTCAAGCGACGTTCGTGATCGAGCGCCTCCTCGATCGCCTGGCCGGACGGCTTAACCTCGACCGGGCCGAGGTGCGGCGACGGAACCTGATCCCCGCCGAGGCGATGCCCTACGAAAGCATCACGCAGCACCGCTACGACAGCGGCGACTACCGGCAGGCGTTCGAGCGGCTGCTCGAGCTCGTCGACTACACAGGCTTTCGAAGTCTTCAGGAGCAGGCGTGGAAGGAGGGCCGTTACCTCGGCATCGGGATCGTGCCCTTCGTGATGGCGGCCGGACTCGCTCCGTCTCGGGTGCTCGGCTCCGGGGGCGTCGCCTACGGGAACTACGAGACCGCTGTCGTCCGCATGGACCCGTCCGGCAAGGTCACAATCTTCACCGGCGCGTCCTCGCAGGGACAGGGGAGCGCGACGACGCTGGCGCAGGCCTGCGCAGAGCGGCTCGGAGTCGACCCCGAGCGAGACGTCGTCGTCGTCCAGGGCGACAGCGCCCTCACTCCGTACAGCCCGGCAGGAGCGATCGCGAGCCGAGTTGCCGTCGTCGCCGGGCCAGCGGTGCTCCTCGCATCGGACAAGCTCGCCGACAAGCTGCGGCGGATCGCTGCACACCTACTCGAAGCAAGCGAGCCGGACATCGAACTAGCCGACGGTCGCGCGTTTCCACGCGGCTCGCCAGCCACAGGACTCGACGTTGCCGAACTTGCTCGGGAGGCGCACCGCGGGCACAACCTGCCGGACGAGATCGCGCCCACCCTCGAAGAGTCACAGCTCTTCAGTCCGTCGACCAGCAACTACCCCTTCGGCGCTCACGCAGCAGTCGTCGAAGTCAACCCCGACAACGGCAAGTTCGAGATCGAGCGCTACGTGGTCGTCAACGACTCGGGAACGATGCTCAACCCGACGATCGTCGAGGGACAGATCTACGGCGGCGTTGTCCAGGGGATCGGCAGCGCCAAGCTGGAGGAGCTCGTCTACGACGACGACGGCCAGCTTCAGACGATGTCATTCATGGACTACCTGCTGCCGACCGCAGCCGACGTGCCCGAGATCGAGCTCGAGCTGCAAGAGACGCCCGCACCCGACGTCCCCGGCGGCATGAAGGGAGCCGGCGAGATCGGCATCCTCCCTCCGACGGCCGTCCTCGCGAACGCGATCGTCGACGCACTCTCCCCCCTTGGCGTCGAGGTAGACGAGTTGCCCTTCGACCCGAGCCGCATCTGGCAACTCATCGGCAAAAACGGATCGTGATTTCACGGAGTTCGGATTCGAGTCCCGTCGCTCCCTCCGCCGCGGCGACCGGCCGAACAGGACGATGTCCTCACGACCATCGCCCACGGACAAACCGGCCCGCTGACCGAGATCTGGCGCGTGCGCTCGCGTGAACTCCACTCCACCCTGATCTCGGCGGCGTCGTCCCCTCCTCCGAGCTCCAGGTCGCCGCACACCACGAATCGCCTGCGGCCCTGCATCGGCAGAGGTTCATTGCGGTGACGAGCCGCGGAATCCTTCGCTGACTGATCTTGACAGAGGGAGGAGGATTTCGATGGCAGCCAACACCCGTCCTGATCGGCGTCGTCGTGTTGCGCGTGGTGTCTACGAGCAGCCGAACGGCAAGTACGCCGTCTGCGTGAGGGCCGACGGACGGGCGCGCTTTCGCACGCTCGAAGCGGCGACACTCGTCGAAGCATTGAGGCAGCGCGAAGTGCTGCAGAGCGCTGGCCGACTCGGCGACTTGCCGCTCTCACCGCGGCTCACTTTCGCCGAGGTCGCGGGCCGCTGGCTCGCTGAGTTCGAGGCCAAGGTCGCAGCAGGTGCGCGGCGCGAGCGGACGCTCGATCTCTACCGCTCGCAGCTGCACCGCCACCTGCTTCCGCGGCTCGGCCGGCGTCGTCTGGTGCTGATCTCAGCCGACGACGTCGTCGCGGTCATGCGCGAATTGCAGGCGGAGGGTCTCTCGCCCTGGACGATCAAGCGGATCCTAGGCGCGCTCAGCTGCGTCTTCACGTTCGCGCTCCGCCGCGGCTACATCGCCACGCACCCCTTTCATCGGCTCGAGCGCGACGAGCGACCGCACCCGCTCAGCTCCGACCAGCGCGTCCTCACCCGGACAGAGCTCGCCCGTCTGTTCGCCGCCTGCCCGCGCCGCTATCGGCCGCTGCTCCTTACCAGTGCGTACACGGGCATGCGCCTCTCCGAGGTGCTCGGGCTCAGCTGGGACGACGTCGACTTCGCTGCCGGCGTCATCCACGTCCGTCACCAGCTCGCGCGTGGCCGCCGCGGCGTGCCGCCGCACCGTATCCCGCCGAAGACGCGCGCCTCCGTCCGTGAGATCCCGCTCCTCCCCCAGCTCGCAGCGGTTCTCCGTCAACACAAACGCAGCTCCCGCTTCGACGCTGGCTTCGATTACGTGTTCGCCACCTCCCATGGCACAGCGTTCTTGCACCACAACGTCTCGAAGCGGGTACTGCGTCGGGCGGCCGTCGATGCGGGTCTCGATCGCGACCGGCGGCGGCTGCGCTTCCACGATCTGCGCCACACCTTCGCCAGCCACCTGATCATCGACATCCGCCTCGACGTCGCCCAGGTCAGCGCCATCCTCGGCCACGCCCGCACCAGCATGACCCTCGACACGTACACACACCTGTTCGAGGAAGCGCGCCACGGCGCCGATGTTCGTGCCGAGCTCGCGAAGAGCGAGTTTGCCAACCTGCTCTCAGTCGCGGTCAGGCCCCGCCTACAGGCCGGCGAGCACCTCCGCATGACTCGCGCCGCGGCGCCAAGGCGCCTACCCAACGCCCCAGTAAATCGCCGGCGCTGCGCCCCGCACGGCCCTTCCGAGCACCGCAGCTACGTGACCAAAACGTGACTAACCGAATCCGTTAGCAATAGAGGCAACGCGTGTAGCCGTTTTGCAGGGAAAATCATGGGCGGTACTGGGCTCGAACCAGTGACCCCCAGCTTGTCGATCGCCCGCTTTCGCGGTGGCTTACTCATGTTCCATTCTCTGCAGGAGTTTCAGACTCCGGGCGCCGGCCGCATTCGCGTTCGTTCGCACCCTCTCGCGCAGGCTCGTGGTAGCACCTGGTAGCACCGTCGGCGCTTGGTTCGACTGCGGATCCATGGCTAGAGCCGCCAGTTCGCAGTCGTCACGGAGGAGCGATCCACCAGTCTTGCGCGTTCCAGAGAACGTCGACCGGGTTCCAGACTGATCCGGCTGTTGTAGATGACGTAGCCCGGCTTGACGAAAAGCGGGAGCGTCGGCAGATCGCGGGCCATCAGCGCATCGGCTCGGTTCACGAGTGGCGTACGCAGGCTCGGCCGCAGCTCGGCGGATGCGCGGCGGAGCAGCGTCGTCACTCTGCGGTTGCAGTAATCGATGTGGTTCAACTCGCCCTTGCAGCCCCATACGTTTTCCCACCCAATGTCGCCGCCACCTATCCAGGCGAACAGCGCTAGATCCCAGTCACCCTGAGGAAGAAGAGTGGCAATGAACAGCTGCCGCGGGCTGAACGCCTTGACGAGCTCGATACCGATCCTTCTCAGGGCGGGTTGGACGAGATCGAAGGTGCGCTCCCGCAAGGCATCGCCGGCTGTCGAGACGAACCGGAACGTGAGCCGCCGTCCTTGGCAGCTGAAGATTCCGTCGCCGCCTCTTCGACAGCCGTGCGAGCGCAGCAGGCGGATCGCCCTCTGCGGGCTGTAGCTCCAGATTCGCCAGTGCGGCCTGTAGCCGCGCTGGTACGGGACGTAGACCGCGCTCTGGTCGGTCTTCAGCCCCGGGGCGATCTCCTTGTACAGCCCACTGGTCAGCGCTCTCCGGTCGATTGCGTAGGCGATCGCCTGGCGCACGAACAGCCTCTTGAGCGCGGGATGACCCTTTGCACCAAGCTGGAACTCGATGTTCTCCCAGACATTCGTGGAACCGGGTTGCACGCGGATTCCGGCCGAGTTGCGAAGGTCGCTGACCGGTACTGACCCCTGCCCCTGGATCAGGTCTACCTCGCCGGCACGCACCGCTCGGATCTGCGCGCCGAAGTCCGGGAGGAGAAAACGGAAGACGAGGCGGTCGAGGTACGCCTTCTTGCCCCAGTAGTGGGCGTTGCGCGCGAGCGTCAAGCGGCTACCGCTCTCCCAGCTCGCCCAGATGAAGGGACCGCTCGCGATCGGCCGGCCCGTCTTCGGGTTGTCGATCCGATCCTTCCAGACCTTGTCGAAGTCCTCCCCGGCGAGCGCGTGCCACGGAAGCACGGGCGCGAACAGGTCCTTCCACGCCGGATACGGCTTGCGGAAGACGAATCTCACCCGCTTCGGTCCGAGGATCTTCGCGCCCACGATCGGCTCGTACAGCTCGCGTATCCCATCGAGCAGATCGAACTTCGCGTTGGCGAGCAGCTGCCAGGTGAAGACGAAGTCGCGTGCGGTGATCGGGATGCCGTCGCTCCAGCGCGCCTGCTTCTTGATTGTGTAGGTGAGCGAGAACGGCGTTGTCGTGATCTCGGGATCGCGGGCGAGCAGGTCTGGAACTAACCGTGCCTCCTTGCCCGAATCGTGATAGGCAGACGCGAGGATCTGGTCGGAGACGATCGACGTCGAGAACGGAGCCCCTACGCCGAGATACCAGTTCAGGCTGGGCGGCTCGAGGTTCAGTGCAGTGATGACGGTGCCGCCGCGGCGGGGCTTCGGCTTCGCCGCCGGTGGCGCCGCATCGGCCGTGGCGAGAGTCGTCAGCATTGCGGCCGCCATCGCCGTGACGGCGAAGAGACGGCTGAACTCTGACTCCGCACTACGCGAAGGCTTACGGATGTGCATTCGAACTCGAATCATTCAGCCCTCCACGTTCCCGCGCTTGCACCGTTACCCACACCCCCCCACCACCGACGGCGATCGCCTGGGGACTGTTCCCGAGCCGGATCGTCGCGACGACTTCGTTCGTCTGCGGATCGATGCGCGAGACGGTGCCGTCCCGACTGTTGGCGACCCAAACGCCGCCTGCGCCGACGGCGACGTCGACCGGACCGTCGCCGACACCGATGCTCTCCGAGCCGATCGCGATGCTTCCTTCCTGGGCCGCGAGCCGCGAGATCCTGTCCGCTTCGAACGCACTCACCCAAACCGCGCCATAGCCGGTAGCGAGACCGTGGGGATCACCGGCAACGGTCAGCTGGTCGGTTATCTGGTTCGTGCGCGTGCTGATTCGCGAGACCGTGTTATCGAGGTTCGACACCCAAACAGCGTCGAGCCCAACCGCGATCCCGCGGGGTACGCCACCGAGGTAACGCGAACCGTGAGGGACATTCGTGGCGGGATCGATTCGCGTGAGACCGATACCGCAGACGAACCAGACAGACCGTTCATCGACGGCGATGCTCCCCTCGTACCCGAAGCATTGGTCCACGGGGATCCTCTTGACGACCTCGTTCGCATCCGGCGAGACTCGGACGACCTCGTTTCCTGCGCCGGCCTCGATGTCCTTCGGAACCACACCTTGCATCGAAATCCGTCGCTCCACCTTCCGCGTTCGCGGATTGATGCGGGCGAGCGTCCGCTCGTCGAGATTCCCGACCCAGACGGCGCCCTCGCCATAAGCGACGGGGCCGGGCCGCGCTCCGAGCGGCGCATCCGCGACGAGCTTGTTGGTCTCGGGATCGATGACAGCGACGGAGTTCGGGCGAACGATGATCGCCTCGGCGCCGCTGCGGAAGGCGAGGAGCGGCACGAGCACCGCGGCACCGACAACGACAACTGCAGCGATCCCGATCGAGAGCCGCCGGCGCCGGCGCCCGCCGGAGAGGACGGCCTCGGCCGCCTCCGCGAGCTCGCCCTCGCGGCCGGTGTATGGACCGCCGTCCCCGGTCCTCTCGAGCGGCGGGAAATCGCTGGGCAGCCCCTCGACGACGAGTTGGGAGAGCCGTACGGGACGGTCGAGATCCTTCAGCCGCTGCTCGCCGAGGTCTCGCAACTCGACTCCCGGAAGCTCCTCCTCCTCGTCCTCAAGCAGGTTCACGGTCGTCTGCGAGAGCAGGACTTGGCCGCCGTGTGCCACCGCGCAGATTCGTGCCGCGCGATGCACAGCGAGACCGAGATAGCGGTCCTCGGAGAGCGCCGCCTGACCGCTGTGGATGCCCATGCGAACCCGCAGGTCAGCGCCCTCGGGCCAGACGTTTTCTGAGAGCGCGCACTGTCCTTCGGACGCGGCGAGAACGGCGTCGCGTGCGGTGCCGAACGCGACGAAGAACGCGTCACCGTGCGTGTCGATTTCCTGCCCTCGGTGCGCGGCGAACGCCTCGCGAAGGATGCGCTGGTGGTCGGCGACCACCGGCCCCCAGCGCTCGCGCAGCTGTTTCACGAGGCGCGTCGATCCCTCGATGTCGGTGAAGAGGAAGGTGACGGCACCGCTCAAAGGCTCGGGCAACGTTTGCTCCGGGGGCTCCCGCATTGCGACTCCAGTAACGGCCGCGGGCTTCCGGCTAAGGTCGAGCGATTCGTCTTGCTGGAGGATCGCCTGCTCGAGACGCTGGAGCGCCTGTCCCGGCTCGATGCCGAGCTCGTCGACGAGCGTGTGCCTCGCCCGCTGATAGGCCTGCAGCGCTTCCGCCTGCCGGCCCGATCGGTAGAGGGCGAGCATGAGCTGGCCTCGCAGACGCTCCCGCAACGGGTTCTCGGCGACGAGCGCCTCCACCTCGGGGATGAGGTCATGGTGGCGGCCGAGCGCAAGGTCGGCTTCGATCCGCTGCTCGAGTGCGGAGAGGCGGAGCTCCTCAAGCCTGGCGATCTCGACCTGGGCGAACGAGTCATAGGCGAGTTCTGCAAGCGGCGGGCCGCGCCAGAGACCAAGTGCTTCCCGCATCCGTTCCGCCGCATCGTCCGCCCGCCCGGCCGCAAGCGCCCGCCGCCCCTCCTCGGTCAGGGACTGGAACCGATCGAGGTCGAGCTCACCGGGAGCGACCGTCAGCACATAGCCGTGCGAACGCGTAAGCAGGATGCCGTCCCCGTTGACATTCCCGGCTTCTGCGTCCGGCTCGTCGGCGAGCAGCTTGCGCAGCTTCGAGACGAGCGCCTGCACGCTCTTGGTCGCGCTCGGAGGCGGTCGCGCGCCCCAGAGGTCTTCCACGATCTCGTCGACCGGCACAACCTGGTTCGCGCGCAGCAGGAGCAGGGCGAGCAGGGCGCGCTGCTGATGCCCGCCGAGCGAAAGCGGACGCCCGTTGTCGTAGACCTCGAGCGACCCCAGGATGCGGAAATCCATGCCTGCTTTCGGTCCCTTCGCCTCGAAAGTAGCACCGGCGACGACTTCGCACTAGCCGGGGCTCCAGCCGCGCTCCAACCGGTCGCCTAACGGATTCCCTCCCTCTGCCAACCGCCGAGCCTGACGATCGGCTGGAAACACCGGAAGGCGCACCGCACGTCATCCCGACGACGGAGCCGAGAGGAGGGAACATGATCTCCAACGACCTCGACACTCAACGCCTCCTGACCCGTGAGCACGCCGAACGGCTCGCGCAGGAAGCGCGCAACGAATGGCTCGCGCGCGATCTCCGCGAGACGAAGCGGGCACGCCGTGGACGGAGACGCATTCTGGCGCTTCCGACGGCGCTAGGGCTGGCGGGACGTCGCCGATCGCCTCAGGCAGAGCGCCAGCTGGGTCCGCCGATGCTCGCCGGGCAATGCAAAACGACGAATGGAGGTGCGGAGATGACGAGCTTCGGCTGGGAGGCGCTGGCGATCGGTCTGGCCACCGCGCTTGGAATGGGCTTCATCGCGGTGACGGCACTCGGTCGACGCAGGATGCGGCGCAGAGCCAAATCCACACACGGCCTCGGAAGCGGACGAAGGCGGATCGACGTCGTGGCGATCGACGAGAGCGTCGTCGGGGCGCTCACCCGAGCGAGCACCAAACGCATCACACGCGACAGTGGATTTCGGAGATCAGCGAAGGGAGATGACATCAGTGAGTAAACGTATTGCGATCGCAATCGCGAGCCTGCTCGTCTCAGTGGCCGTCGCGGCCGCAGTGGGCTTCTCGAGTGCCTCGTCGGCAGCCTCTGCCGAAGGCCTTCAGCTCGACGGCACCTGGATGGTGACGGT